>LFIK01001029.1_pt1 | contig 21672 bp, 21 predicted proteins | sample 643401 | NCBI WGS metagenome assembly LFIK01 (sample SAMN03777447, study PRJNA286221) | soda lake metagenome | biome: soda lake; feature: Kulunda steppe; material: water; isolation source: sample T5-Br brine of Lake Tanatar-5 | place: Russia: Kulunda steppe | collected 2010-07
CTGCTTCTGCTGCTGCTGCTTCTGCTGCTGCTGCTGCTGCTGCTGCTGCTGCTGCTGCTGCTGCTGCTGATGATGATGATGATGATGATGCATAATAGCAGGCTGAATGGCGGATTGCAGGCCGCTGAGAGGCTAGGGACGGCCTGAACTCTCGCATCCTGCCTCAGCAGTGCTGCTGCATTTCTTCATCCACCTTCATGAGTTTAAAAAATCATGACATTTTTCATCAATGGTGTGAGCAGAACATGGCAGCCATGTGCGCGCACGGCGCAGTAGAAAGACAGATGGCTGTCAAATACTATGCTTCAAATAGAGGACGTGCAAGATGAAATTGTTTGTTGTGATAGTGCATATGCTATAATCACATTCAGAGCTGCAAGATGGCAGACAACAGTGCAGTACGAGCCCCAGCAAGAGGGTCCACAAAGTTCCAGCTGTCGTACCTTGCAATTAACTCCGGCACCATCCACATCATTTTTCCACGTATAAATCTACACTGGAAGGATATCTGTAAAATGACGCCACAAGAGAGAGCTTGCGAGGAATGTTCAAATGAATAAATCCAATACTTATTATCCAATACTTATTGATCCAAATATTTAACTCATATCGTACGACAATATTGCATCTTTAACTCATCTTGCGGCCATGAGCCTTACCAACCAGCCTGCGTGTAGGTTAAATTCTTAAGCAACTTAAAGCTTGAACATTTGCATGTATGTTGCATCAGCAGTACATTCAGGACATGTGCCGGTGAAACCTGGATCTAGTTAGCTGGCGAGATTCAGGCATTGAAGCTGCGACATTCATGCCCTTGACCCCATTCACTTCAGCATAGTATATTAACAGGAGCATGCATGTATGTTGACACTGTACGAGTACAAATGTGTGAGGTGCGCACGTGCACTGTACTGTACATACGTGCATGTGCCAGCGTTTTGATCATGTCAGCGTTCTGATCACGTAGTTCATGAACTACAAATGCACGAACGTTATGCATGGGCACAAACTCGAATGCTAGTGAGGGAAACCAGACTAAAGGGTTTAGACGGGCATATCCTTCAAGAAGAATCTGTGCAGCTCAGTAAAAAAAGTCTATTGCATACATCTACATGGCTTGTGTAACGCCAGAATATTAATATTGTTGCAGCTTGTGTTGCCTAGCAGGCCTTCAAGCCGGACCAATCCTGAGATTTGCGGGGGAACAAGAGGTATCTAATGAACCAGAATTGAGCTCAATGGCCTCGAGGCCAATCGAAGGTGTGGGTGGAAAGCGGCGGGCCAAAACGTTTCCTAACATCTGCCTCTCTTGAGTGCACAGCTCAGCAGCAGAGCTGCCCACGCCCCAATTTACACAGAATGTACGGGATATTTTGACACATTTGCAGGTATGTCAAAATCGGAGTTTGGGGCGGTGTGTGGGAGACAGCGCGCATTCTTCCAACCTAACGTACCTTTTTTCCGAAATTGCCTTCCACTCACCTCACCAATCTTGACTCCAAGAGCACCATCATAACCAGAAATATACAAGCTATCCAATGGTGTGCTCAGGTCAGCAAACGGTGTGGTGACTGCAAAATGCCTTGGAAGGCCTATTTGGCCACGTTTGCCTAAGAAAGGGTTGACCCAGTGGTGGGGACGACCTTGGTTTTAAAAGCCCAAATTTGTGCTTATGTACTTGGTACTGGTCCAATTGAGCATGGGCAAGGTATTTTTCAAAAGCACATCTGCAAACTGCAAGAAACAGGTATTTTTCAAAAGCACATCTGGTGAGGGAGGGCACTCTCCCTAGCACTGAGTGCAAAATGCCAACATCAGAAGATACTTATCGATGAGAGCCACACTGTGGCGAACATTCGAGAGCTGGCCAGCCTGACCAGGCCATGAGCAATCTCAATGAATATGCTGGCCATCCCTTGGTCCAGCGCAGCTTAAACTATGAACAACGTTGTTAACAACATTGTTTATAAGTTGTCCCCACGAACGGACCACCCCAACTGTCTCATTTGCCGTATCTTGCTCATTGCATTCCTTCCACTTCCAATGTCCCTTAAGCACACCGAACCTGCTGTTTCGCCAAGCATTGAGTTTTGCTGAAACCTAGGCATCCAGGGTGCTGTGTTTGGCTCAGAGGCTGTTTTGCACCCATTTTGGCAGGAAAAATGAAGCTCAAAAGTTGCCCCAAATGACCAGAGCTTCAGGACTCAAGCTACTTTAGGTTGATGAATGATACCACAATATCAATTTTGCGAATGGGGCCTGGGGGAGCGTGCTGGTGGGGGGCATAAATGGCAACAAAGAAAAGAATAGAAAAGAAAACCACGTAGGCAGTGAAACCACTCCCTGCATCAATTAAGGAAAAGGAGACACATTGGCCCAAAGAGCCATGAGTCTCCTCCACCAGGGAAGAAGAAGAACTTGTGAGGACCTGGAGGGTGACAAGCAGCCCCCAGCTCCAGACCAAGACCTTGAGAGCAACTGGATTTTTCAAGAGCGCGTCTATTTGTTGTCAGTTTGTGCGCATAGAGCACAGAATGAGCATGGAATTTGAGGGCAGTCTTATGGGCTTTGTGTGCATCAAGGCCGAGCTCTTTAAGGTGATTCAAAGTGTGTAAGGTATAATTCGAGCCTCCCACACCAAGAAGAATAGTGTGAAGGATGACTTTCTTGGCCTTCAAGCGCTTACAAAGAACCTCGTTTTTTCTAGAGGCCTCTAATTGTTGTCCAGGCCGTGTATTTTCACGGTACTTAACCGTGAGGTGTATCTCCCTCAAGTTGATATTGAGCTCGTGAACTCTGCATACATCTCTGCTGGGTTGTCTTGGGTGTGACACCTGATGCAAATGAGGAGTGGTTGGCGATTTGGGATTTTTAGCAGGTTAGGGGGTGACCAAAATGGCATCAGGGCGACTAGAGGTGAGTCTACCTCTAGCAAATAAACGAGCACCAAAAGCCAGCTGGGTATAGTCCTGTCATTTGCATGCTCATTTGAAGGTTTTGCTGGGCCAAACGGTTAGTGCTGCCGCCACCCAAATGGACCACACAACCTGACAGAGAGCCATTGTTGATGGCTTTCATGATGAGCCTGCAGGCAACATTATGGCGTTCAGTGATCATACTCGAGACAATTGTATGGCGACACCCTGAGAGAATATGGAGAGCAACAAAATTGAAAATGGGAGGTCTTGTCAATCCCCACCAGCTGCACTTTTCCTCCAACCTCCTTCTCCCTTTAACGGTTGAGAGCAATTAAAAATGGTACTGCTGAGCTTGAATGGGGCCAATTGGTGGCCTGGCTGATTTTGGCAAACTGCTTCCCTTGTGACATAGGGGTGCTTTTTCCAACTGTGCTGTCCTTTCGATTTTGTGACCCCCAGCTCACAACAGAATTTAGGGCAATAGGTCGATGATTTATGAAAATGATGGGACGTGGATGGTGCACTGTTTGAAGACTGGCACCTGTTTTGCTTTGTGACATTTCTAAAAATCAAGATTACCGACCACACACTGCTCCCACACCCCCTTCTAAGCATAGCCTTCAAGAGAAAAATCAGCTAGCCACTCTACACACTTTCAAGGCCTCAGAATGGTGCAGGGATGACCAAGTCATGGGGTTGCGAAGTTGTTGACGCTCTTTGCCTAGGAAAGGGGGGTGCAGCTGTTGAGGCAACCTATAACTAACCAGGTACTTTTGGTGATAGAATTAACCCAGACCCTCTTTTGGTTGTGGCTCCCAAATCCAACTGGCGAGGACTTTGAAGATGAAGAGAGAAAAGTCTACCAGCCAAATATGAATTGAAGGCGGGGACCCCCTGGGGAGGCTCTTTTGCCTGGATCCAGGGCAAACAGGCTAGGAGATTCTGTTTCAGAGCGCTTTCAACCTTTTCCTCCAGCATGCATCGCTCTATCTGACACACTGGCAACATGCATGATGTTCTCAACTTGCTTGCAAACTCTTTCAGTGCTCGATTTGTGACTTCCTTTAAGCCTTTGAACATTGTGTCTCAAAAGTCAGGAGGGATTTGTTCCAGCCTATATCATGAAGGACACAGTAGATTCAGACAGATTAAATCCGCTTGAAGCTTCAGCTTGCACTGTAGCATATAAGCAAACTCGTTAATGCCATGACTATTAAAGAGGTATCACAATAGAAAAAATAATTAGAGAACTAAATTCAAGCAACACAAGGATTATTATGACAAGTTTGACAAAGCAATCTGCTTGCCAAGATTTGCAACACTCCTGTATTGACACACCCGGCAACCTCTTTAGAGTAGGTACAATGGCATGCAGGACACTGGAACTCTTTGATAGAAACAAGTTTGTCGTAAATTTGTTTATTAGCTGGCCCTCCTCTAACGCATGCCATTTTTCATAAAGTGCGTTGACTGCTTTGGGACACTAGCAAGAGCTGTGTTTTCTCTTTTCTCAAACGAATGCTTACATACTTGATGTGCCTAGTGCCGATGCCAGGGATAACTCTCAAGCCCTTTGAAGCAATGGTCCAAACTAACAGTTGCTTCTGCTTTCAATGAACCTATGCTTGGCGTGCCAGACATTACTTTATCCACACGTTTGCCATTACAAAGAGGTCAATGCACGTATCAAAGCATTGCTTTTGTCCTCAGAAGCTTGCGTGGCCTTTTGAAATAATACTCCTGCCAGGAAGTACCCACTTGCTGGTGCCCCTTTTCCGCTGCTACATGTGCATGGCGGCACTGCATCATCACTGCAAATACCTGAAACGGGGGCTTCGGCAAAGAATGCTTGCCCCTTTTTCTGCAAATGCCTGCACCAGGGTGAGCCATCATAAATGAAAAGAAAATGCAAGGATATCCCAAAAATTGCCTTGTGTGTGCTCTCACCTGATATGCTGCATAACTTTTGGCTCAGAGGAGTAGACACCAAATGGAAGGAATGTCAGAGAAAAGTCAGCCACCCTAAGAGAGAGCGGATGTTGCAAGTGAGCAACAAGATACCCTCATGTTGCTCAAAAGTTATGCCGTTTGCCGTGCACAATGTATGGAATAGATACCACGTTGGTGCACCTTGCAAGGTGAAGAGTAACTCCACTTCCTTAACAAGTCCAAGCATTGTGTCGCTTCTGAGCTCAGCAAGTGCTACTCTTGTGCAAACATTGGACTCACCGATAACCAAGTGCCTGAGCACAGCGGACAACCTCAAGAGGGTTGCTAATGGAAGCCACCATGAGCACTGCATTTTGTACTCCAAGCTCCATCAGTTTCATGGTAAGCTCGCCCCCAGTGTTTCCGCCATGCAACTCAGGCTGCAAGCCAAGCAAATAGATATGCATACATGATATCAGCTTGTGATAAGCTTGCACCAAAGAGGCTTGAACAATCGGAACAGCTGGCACAAGCCTGTTCGTAGAAAAAACGCTTGCGTCATTGTAAGGAACACTATAGAGAGGGTCTTTTTTTTATGGGCTGGCCGGGGAACGATCCCGGTTAATGAACTGGCCTGACCCCAGTCCAGCCCGAAGCCTGAGCCTGGTGGTTGGTTAGGTAGTTGGAGGTGATCTAGGAAAGCCTGGTTTTGTTACAGTCATGAAGTTATGTCCTCCGGGCATTCCTTTTGCTTGTAAAGTGTCAATGCGACTACTGCCATACGCTCCGCACCATCAGGATGTTGGCATCAGGAGCCGGCAGATAGGGGGGATTGGCAAGCAGCCAAGTCGGGACGGGAGATGCCTCTTGGAATGGGCTCCGCAATAGAGCTCTGGTGCCTTCAAAGAAACAGCCCGTAGACACCTGGCATAGGAATGATTCCCATGTACTAGTTGGAAAGTCACATCAACTGTTGTTGCAGCTGCAGAGTGCATTCATGCCGTTTAAGGTTTGAGTGAAGCAGTAGCCATACATTTTGGTGCCTCGCATGCACACCAACATCGCAGCTGGAACAATTTGTGCATGAGTTGTCTCTTTAAGGTGTCTGACACTGGATCCCTGCAGGTTTCATGGCCAAGCACCACCAACACATGTATCTATGTCAGTTTTTGCACATTTTCTGCAGAACCCTATGCCCCGTCAGATGCATGACCTACATTGTACTTATGGTCAAGTGACAGATCGCGAACCCTGGACATGGCCGTAGACGCCGCTTGAAAATTGAGCTCAAATCCTTGGATAAAAGCAGGACGCTCAATCTGCATAAGTTGGAGCACACTTCCGATGTGAGGAGATCAGGTCAACCTTACTTGGCATAGCCTGTCAGTCATGCTTCTGCCTAAGGCTGATCCCATTCACCTTTAACAAAGCGTCAAGGACCGCCCTGCCATCCCCGGATCCAAATTCTACGCAATACTCATCCCTGCAAACAGCTGAAGTATCATCATCATGTGTATGATTGAAAATAAAAAACATTTTGATTGGTGCTCGTATTTGCTACAAATAGCACTGCAACCGCACAAGTGTACTCTAAGCTCCATATGGATATGCTCGTGATCCAATGGTGCTCTTTGAGACTTGCCTACCCAAAGTATGGGCATTGGAAGACACGCTGAAGGAAGCTTGAATAGAACTCTGTTTCCTCGGGGCAGTAGAACACCTGTATGGGAATAGTGAAGCAAGCAGTCTGGCATTGACGATCTCATTCCTGTCAGCATTTCCAATTTGCTCGAACGGTGGTTTTTGCAACCTTTTCATAGGATGTGCTCAGTAAGGTGTTTCTTTTCTGAGCTGGTGAGGAGCAGATGATCATGCTGGATCGCTTCCCAGTAGGCAAGAGGGCTGACCTGCAGATGTGAGCAGCAAGAGCGCGGCTTAAAACACCATTAAATTCCTTCCCTTTCCCAAATGAATGTTACCTTTTCAAACCCAATGATATGCCACTTCTGCTGATCTTACTGGCGAGTAGAAACTGGCAGCCCTGGCGATGTGCGACTCGTATTTTGAGATATTAAACTTCTAATTGATGATAAAATGAGTTTAAAATATAAAATGTTTTGTCGCTCGAACGCTGCTGTCGTCAGTCGACGCCCCTTGTCGGCAGCAGGAGCTCATTGGAGACCACCTAACGTCAAAGCAAAGTTTCATAACCAAAAGCGTGCTCCAGATCTAGCAATTCAGGTTTGAGTCATGATCAAAAGCTGAGGATCTCGCTAGTCTAAAGACTCGAGCGAGCTCGCTCCATGCATGCGCACTTGAGGTATATGCAGTGATGATTGAGTATGTGATTTCAAATCTGCACCCAATGCAGGCCCCTCAAAGCAACTTCCAAGTGGCCGAGGTGCGCAGTGCATGAGGGGTAGCTACCCTATATATAGGGTAACAGGCACAGGAATGCAAGGGTCGCATGAGTCCTTTTGCTCTGAAGCTCACTGTATGTATGGAGCTACTCTGCTTCTGATGCCTTTGATACTTGCAGGAGACATTTAAGTTGTTGCTAAAATCTGGGCCAGGTCTAGACCAGAGGCTAGACAAAGGCTCCCCGCAGCACTGTCCCGCAAGTCTCGCGCAGCTGATGGTACGCGCCCAGCAAAATAAGCAACCTCAGATCTAGCAAAGTTAATAAACGAGAAGACCAAGGTTCTGAAGGCACGCTGTCTGAAATCATGTTTTGAGCATGATGTTGCAGCAATGCGCGGCCCAATTCAACAAGAAATATTTGCTTTACTACCCAATCACGAGCGGGCATGCCCCTCAATTGCGAAAGTGCTGGGACATTCTCCCCTCCGGATTCAAAGAAGATAGTGCACAGCACATGCATGTTTTGTTGAGGGTTTTGGTGAGATCGTTTTCTGGCACTTTGCACCTTGCCATTTCTTTATTTGTTGTTTACGCCCATTGTAACCCAAACACTCCAGCAAAATACACTGGAGGGCAATGTTTGCACGGCTTGAGCACTGAAAGTCATGGTGCGTTGCCCTAGAATTGTACCTGCATTCAGGCACATATTTTGCCCACCTGCCTGCGTTGTGCATGCCCTCAGGTAGTGGAGATGGCTGTCGCTGATGCTAGCGCCATAGCATTCCAAACAACCTCCTTAGTCAGCCAGGTCCTTTCAGCCTTGCCAGGGCGCAAGTTGCATGGAGATGGTGCAGCTTTGGATGCAATAGCTGCAGCAGCCGGCAACCAGATTTCATCTATTGCCGTTCCGACGGAGGCTTCTCAAAGTGGTAAACTGGCATGCGCGAAAAAATGGGTTTGGAAAATGGACATCTAACAAGTTCATCATTTCTTGACCTTTATGCATAACAAAACTGGAAATGTTTGGTCCCAGCTTGCATCGTGACGAGTTTGATGGTGATTCACAAGATCTTAGGCATCCTGTGCTGACTCAGCGCAGTCGGACTCAAAAGTGTACGCTTGCACCATAAGTGCAAAGGTGCCTTAATTCTTTTTGATGTGCGCAATTCAGGTTTGGACCAAAGTCATGCCGTATCATTTTGCAACAGGGCTGCTCTGTGTACAAATCATTGCAGAACCAGGTTGCATCTAATAAGTGCTTGTTGCATGCAAGCAGGAAATGATGGAGGCGTTTACTCAGGAATGAGCTCATACGCTGCCTCTCACCTCTTTCTTCAACGAACGCTGTACCGCATAAACAGGCTAAACCATTTCTGGTAAGAGTCACAGTACCTTGTCTTTGCAAAGCATGTACCTTGGAATGCAACTTGAATGTCTTTAGATCCTTTCTCTTTGCTCCCTCCTTTAATCCTAGTGTCAAGATCAAATTGCAAATAAAGGGCAGGAGAATTAAAGAAGACACAAAGGCACTTTCCCAAACGCTATATATTTGTTGCTATAATGCTAATAATGCCAGCTGATATCCCTAGTATACATTGATTGTCAAGACATGTGTATGCGGGGTGGTGGACCTTAGCAAATTATGTGAAGACACTTTCCCAAACGCATATATTTGTCGCCATGATGCCTGTAAAGCCAGCTGGAATGCTTTTACAGAATGATTATTGAGAAAAGTGTATGTGCGGTTGTGAACTTTATCAATATTCAGGTTTGATGATCTGCGCAACTATGAGAATGAGCGATCTGTGGTCATTGCTGCGCTACGCAACGCTCTTGAAAGTGCTTGGGCCAAGTGGGAGCTACAGCAGAATGCCTTTCTGGCCTGTTCTGCTCACCAAGTACGTATTTGTGGTGTCGAATGCTGATTATGAGAATTGCCTGCTGTGCTCTTGGCCTTGACTAGCTTTCTTATGTTGTGTTCTGATGTGGCAATCTAACAAAGCTGAAAGTGTTTCATCCAAAACTCATATGAGATACATGAAACAAAATACTTCACTGCCTGCACGCATTCACAAAAAGCTTTCTGGGCACATGGCGTGCAACTTGCAGGATCCATAAAAGCATTAGATGCACATCCCGAAATGTGTGCACCGAAATCCCCAACATAAGCATGCATTAAAGATAGGAGCAAGGAGGCAGCAGACACTTTGTATTCATTGAATGCATGGTCACGTCTCTGAAACTCAAAGAAGATTCATCGTACAAGTCTGGCTTATAAATCATATGCGCTGCATCATAAATATTGGCCTTGAGGACATTCTTGCAGTTGACAGCAGACCAAGTGAGATCAGGCTTGAGAGAGCGTTACCGCAGGGATGTTGATCCCCCTCAAAGTGACGTTGGGAAGTACATAGCGAATGACATGGGGATTGATGGATACAGGTGCGGGCGTGAGCGTAACACTAAAGAAAAATAGCAAAAACTGATATTTCGCTCTCAAGGACAAGCTTGGTGACTGCCATGAAGGATCCTTGATTGCAGTTTTCCACTTGCTTTGGAAAGAGGCTCGACCTCATTTCACCTATACATCATACCCAGAGTTGTTGTTTAAATAGTTTTATGTTTGCTGGAAATGATGCAGGCAGCTACTTGCAATTGGCTCCTTGGATGGTCTCACTGAGGCATCTAGGTATGCGTAAACATGTAATTTCAACCTTCTCAAGTGCGCTGTGGTGTAAGGATGTCCTCATAAATTGGTAGTCCATTTAAAGTTAGAGCGCCCCTTGTCTGATATGCAATGCAGGCAGAGCCGTGTCTGTGCTGGGGCAGCAAATAAAGTATCAAATGCTGTCTTCCGTGTGCTCATGGAGGTTAGTCCAAGAGCTTTGTTTTGCAATTGAGGCATATGCTGAGCAAAATGTAACATGCTTGGAATATAGAGAAGAAGGTCATACTTAATGAAATAGCTTCAACAGGTGCATACACCCAAACAACCTTGACTCCTTATCATTAAAATCCAGCAATGCCAGATGACTATAACCATACCCTTTTTTTGTCCATCTCCAGACTTCAGACCCGGCTTGGCTGCATAATGTGCAGGAATATGGGAGCGGGCAATTGTCCAGAAAGCACTCCACATTTTATGCATCAATGTTGCGGGAGTTGGCCCTTGATGACAAGACAGAAGCTTACCTTGACCTTCTCCCATGGCAGGTGGGGGCCTGCAATGCTGCTCTGTTGTTTTGTTGATTTCAATTGCATATGATAGATTATTTGCATGTAATTTAAAGCTAGCCACTAGGGGGCCATAGCCCATCATTTTGCAGTAGAATTATTGGCGGTGCACGTATCAAAACAACATGCAAGCATAAGAAGCGTGAGCACTTACTCAGATTCATGGTTGCAGATGACAAAAGTTCCATTTTTTTAAAATGTGGTACCATGGTGCTTCCTTTGCATTATTGACGCCAGCAGTGTCTTGCCAGCACCAACCACAACTTCATGCTTACTGAGACCCGCCGCGGCTACTTGCGATACATCGGAGGGCTGACATATTTTGAGGTGACTTGAACTCTTTCAAGATCAGTATGACTCCATCCTGGTAGCCTGCTAGCCATTCAAAAAAAGTGCGCTGGTAGTCTCTTGCAAATCAAACATGACGGTCAAAAAGCATGCATCTGCTTAAGTGTGAATGCATTCATGCATGCTCAAGGATTAAGTGCAGAGCTGTGTAACCTTTCATTTGTTGCCCCGGAATACATCAGATTGTTGGCCCTTCTGTGTACCGCAATTATCTGGCGGCAGCTCAACGCCTGGGCTTGAGTGAGGGCGCATCTAGTTACTGGCAAGTAAAATGCCGAGTTCCTGAAAGTGCACCAAGCAAAATGCAGAAAACTTGAAGTAAAAAAAGGTGCCAAGAGAGCGTTCATTGCAAGGCAGCACAGTACAAGGGAGTTTGCTAGAATTTGTTTTCCCTTTGGAACAGCAGCAGAAGCATGGTACTGTTTTGATTTCAGAATTATGGATTGGCAATGTGTTCCAATCAAGAACCAAGATTTGGAATGAAGAGCATCAATTGAAACCTTTTAGATCAAAATATTACACCATTAATGACACCAGTGCTGGTACACACCCTAGCTTATTTCCTAATTGCAAGCAGCTTATGTGGCATCAATTCTGTTCTGTATATGGCTCTGCACATTTAATAACCCCAAAACCTTGGCACTGTACTCTGATCTTCATTCATTCATGCAGGACTCTGCACATTAAAGAAGATGAGCGACATGGGCGGTGGATGCTTCAAGATGTGGCTGAGCCATTGGTGGACATGTGAGTCATGTGACAGCACAACAACATGTGCTAATGATAGGAAAAGGCCAGTCACACAAAGTTATGAGTTGTTATTAAAATGAACTTAAGAGCCTAGAAAGACATACAGACGTGCTCTTAGCAAAGCAAGTACGCATTTCTCTGTGGGTTGCATTGACCAGGTATCCAAATGAAGCTTGGGAAGTGATTTTCGGATATGACCAGGAAGTAGCTTTGTCAAGTCGCGCTGCCCAAGCGGTGCTGCAAAGCATCAGGTATGCTGAGGAATAGCTATCTTGAAACCTGGGAACATGTTTGAATGCAAATACAGTCAAAAAGAGGTCCGCTTCACGTTCCACCCAATCGCAGTTTTTGTAGTACATCCACAAAGAAAGGAGATTGATAAGTGTAAAAAGGATGCTTTGTCTTTTCTCGCAGTAAATTGTTGCTTGCAATCATACATGCTATCCAAGTTTTACTCCAGTTTATTTGGTATTTGGATGACTTGTATGCATTGTGTACTGCTTGCAAATGCAACATTTGTGCTTGCAGGAAGGCTGATGCACATGGATTTCCTGGGTGAGGCCATACTGAAATGATTGTATAAGCTGCAAGCACCAGAAAAAATGCATTAATGCTCTGAACATGGACGATGGGACATTTTTTGCAAGCAAATTGGTGGTCTTAGAAGATCAATACCGTAGGTACATTCACAGCTTTCGAGATGTGCGCTTGCAAATATGAATCCTTATTTTGAGTTTTCTGGTGCTTTGCATGGGCAATATGGCGCCAAACATAGTGTTTTTCCGGTTGTGACAAACACACAGTTTAGCCACAAGAACCCAGGGCATGCATCAGGGATGATACTTTGACACGTCTGACCATGCTTACCAGTTTTGGCTGCCTGTACTCCTCTTCTTTGTGTTGGCAGCTCTAGATTCATAGCATAAGTATTTTGCAACATCATGATAAGGTGCTTAATGGTAAGGAAGGGGACCTTTCTTCAAAGGATAAATCAAACAGACATGTGCCTAGATATTGGCAGGGACAGCTGCTCGGCAATACATAGCTTACAAATCCCTGAAAGATCTGCCAACAGAACCACTCCTGCATGGCTATTCCCCAGCCGCTTCCCTAGTAAGCAGAGACCCACTGATAGTCACCAAGATACTTTGCCTGTAATAGAAACGCCTACTTAAAAAAACAAACGTCTCAGATGCCTACTCTGAGAATCTTCACACTGGAATGTGCACCCCATAAAAGTCAAATGTTGTAATGACACAGGTAATTTTTCATTTCTTTCTCCCTACAATAGAGCCCTCACCCCTGGTACTCCCCAGAACATCCACTTTAAAGATGGCATGCATAACGATGTGACAGAAAAAGGCAAAGGCATGCTCACTCCAAACGTTTGAACATCCTCTACGAAGCTTTTAACGATGCCAAACTTGCTGAAATCCATGATGATATCATAACTATCCCTAAAAGCTTTACCTCTGAGCTGTTAGGCCTCCTCTCCCGCTCTGCCTTGCACGATGACAAAACACCCAGGATTACCAAGATTAGGCACCTCTACATTCATTATTGCCCTCCCCATTTTCACTCTGCCCTTTAAAAATGGGCATGACCAAAGAAAAATGGCCTTCAGGACTACATAGTGTACACAATGCCAAGTACCTTAATAACTGGAGCAAGGCCCCTCATAACAAAGACTTTGGAGCCACTCTCAATGCTTTTTCATCCAAACTTTCCGGCTTCTGCGTCTGCCATCCTAGACATGACCATCAAATCATGCACCCCACCCTAAGACATGCTATTCATTCTGCCATTGCAAACAACACTAAAATAGTCACCTTCTTGTTCCTTCCATGTTGTGGAGGAAGGATGAGCACCAACCCTTGCTCCAAACTCATCAGCGCCTACCCCTTCTTGTGCTGCACTCATGGAACTATATCCTCTTCTGACCTCGACATGCCAACCCTTCACTTTGGGATAACAAAAAAGAAATCCTGCTCCCCCGCCACAACTGAAATATGCACATATTTGCTGTCTGGAGCACCGCAGCATGCCTGTGTCCAAAAAAGCGCAATCTTCCCTGGATCAGGGACCTGGCTCGTGACAATCCTGAAGTTAATTGGAAGCACAAAAATATCAATTAAGGCCCAGTCCTCAATGTCCGCAACCCAATAATTGAAACTGGACTTAGGGTTAGCCTAAAGTTTTGAAACTTCCTCTTGATTGCTGACACGCACACACGCTCTTAGCCACAGTCAAGAACCACTCTTTCCTACACAATCTAGCCCACACTTAGCCAAAAAAGTGCCTGGTTGGAATGGGTGGGCATATACAGATGGCAGCTGCCAGATTCATCAAAGGATGGCAAGTGACAGGGGCAGACACATACCATCCTGCTACCGCTACTGCCAGTTACGTCAAACCAAATGGTACAGGCATTACAAATACCATTGGCAGAGCTGAACTGGCTACCATCACAGCCGCCATTCTTCACGGCCACTCACATAATGTCACTGACAGCCTCTCGTCTCTGCACAAAATCAGGGAGCGCTTGCTATACCCTGAGTTTTCCGCCACCAAGCTGACATTGCTGGTAATGAGTGTGCAGATTTTGTGGCCAAGTATCAGGCAACACAAGTTTATATGAGATATAGACTCTCGGACGCAGGGATACCATGTCCTTGCATTGGTGGTAACCCTATTCATGACATGACCTGGCTTGCCTTAGGAAGTAATACCCCTCTTAACGCAAACTCCTAAGATCATCAGGCCAACTTGCCTTGAAGCTCCAGTACTAATCAAATCTTTGCGATGCTCTGAAGACACATGTACACTCTAAACGTAAGCTTGGCCATGAGAGCCAACGAACTGTTACTTAAGTAAGAAGGTAGGAAGCTTGTTATATCACCAGGGTTTACTTCCCATAGCCCAAAAATATATCAGTGCTGCATTATGGACAATGCTCAATCATTCAAAATAAAGGAAAAAACATTGACCGTACAGGTACACTTTATCTGAAGCACTCTTTTTGCTCTAAGACCTCGACCAGTCTTTGTCCCCCCCCCCCTCCTTATCTCTCAGACAGTGCCCTACATATTCTGTCAGATTTTCAACACCAGATCAGCTCTGGTTTGATTACTGAACGCCATACAATCACTTCAAGACTTATCATGAAAGCATTATGGGATGCTCTATCTATACCTCTCATACTTTAAATCATCTCAAAGAGCTCGACCTTTACAAACATTTCTGCCATAAGACTGCTCTTAAATTACATGCTAACTCTGTGCTTTATGCACAGATCCTTGAAGGATTAACAAAGAGAATCATCCCCAGATTGCTTTTTCCAGCCACTTCCCTTCAGCAAAGGCTCACTGCGAGTCGTCCGATACTAGTGACAGAATACCTGCAGAAAGAAATGCAGCAGATGCCCACCCTCGATATGCACTAAGATGTGCGGCAGAGTGTAGAGGGGATAGGGGGCTCTCAGCACCAGAACCAGCCTATCAGCCTTTGTCTAGGGCCCGGAACCCTAGTCAGCTCATACCCAATCAGTGGCACATCCATCTCGTGGAAGTCAAGTACTTCGAAGATACCCAGCTTTGGGGCCAGCTAAAGGCCGCCAAGCAAAAGTGCAGCGCGCTCTGTCAACATCTCTGCCGAGCTGCCGCCAATGTAGCCTCCACACTATCCTTTTGGGAGTGGGTAGCACCATTTACAGCCCTCAGAGCCTCTAGAGAATCCTGGTCTTAATTTTCAGAAAGCTACCAAACTTGCTATGAATCTTCATGCTCATTTGGTAGGCGCTCGAGAAAAATACCTTGTGACCTCTCATTGCCAAGGTCAGGAATGGGGTGCTGCCAGTCACCCTCCTGATCCCTAAAGAAAAGAAAAGAAATACTACGTAGGCAGTCAAACCACTCCCTGCTTCCAGTAAGGAAAAGGAGACACATTGGCAAAAGAAAATCTGCCAGGGAAAACGAAGAACTAGTGAGGATCTGGAAGGTGAGAAGCAGGGGGCGGCTTCTCACCTTCCAGATCCTCACTTGAGGGCAGTCTTATGGGCTTTTTGTGCATCAAGGCCGAGCTCTTAAAGGTCATTGAAGTGTGTGAGGTATGAATAGAGCCTCCCAAACCAAGAAGAATGGTGTGTAGGATTACTTTCTTGGCCTTCAAGCACTTGTAAAGAACCTCGAGTTGTTTTCTTGAGGCCTTTGGTGTCCAGGCCGTGTATCCCCACAACGTTTGATTTCAACGAGGTGTATCTCCCTCATGTTACATTGAGCTCGTGTACTCTGCATACAACTCTGCTGGATTGTCTTGGGTGTAACACCTGGTGCAAATGAGGAGTGGTTGGTGATTTAAGTTTTTAGAATGTAAGGGAGAGACCAAAATGGCATCAGGGCGACTCGAGGTGAGCCTATTTCCAGCAGATAAACGAGCACCATAAAGCCAGTTGGGTATTGTCATGTTATTAGCATGCTCAGGAATTTGAAGATTTTGTTGGGCCAAACGGTTAGTGCTGCCGGCATCCAAATGGACCAAACAACCTGCCAGAGAGCCTTTGCTGATAGCTTTGATTATGAACCTGCAGGCAACATAACTTATGTTACACAATGGCGTTTAGTGATAACTAGCCAACATTATGGCGTTCAGTGATCATTCCCGAGATGATTGTACCCCCTCCCCCCTCCATAAGAGAGGGGAGCTGCAGGGTGCAGTCACTTCCCATTGACTTCTTTGGTTTCTTTTTTGCTGGTGCCTAGGCCCTAGGTAGCCCTTCTTCATTATTAATGTAGGGAGAGTTCCATTGTAAGTTTCACTGTCTACATAATTTTCCATGATAATTTTGGAGAGTTCCAGTATAAGTTTCACTGTCTACATAAATTTCCATGGTAATTTTCTTCTTTTCTTTTTAGGAGGTAGCAGTCACACTGCTTGACTAAAGGCCTTTTCTCATAAACCCTTAAAAACCCTTGTGACCTGACTAGAGTTCCGGATCCTGGAACATGGCTGGTAGGTTGTTGCTCTTGCTAAGAGCCCCCCATCCCCTCTGCATCCTGCCCTACTTACATTGCATATTTAGGGTGAGCATCTGCTACAGCATCTGGCACATTTATTTTTTTGGTAGATATTTCTGCTCTTATATGTGGACGACTGCAGGGAATTTCTATTTAGTAGGGAAGCGGGGGAAAGCCATTCAGGGATGGTCCTATTGGTAGATCCTGTCAGAATCTAAGAGTTTTGTAATGCCAAGCGGTCTTCGCTGTCAACACTCATTTGGGCAAAGCAGCCCCCTTGGGTGCCTGGTTCGACAGCTAACAAACCATTGTCGTGTAGACGTTGTTGTGACGCTCAGTAACCACTGATTACTGATGGTTTGACATACCTGAGACAGTCTGCAGACCATCTGGAGTTCTGATTCAGGACCATCTGGTATTGACAATCTGAAAGTAGGTACGACCTCAATGAATCTCAAAAAAAGATGATGAATAGGGGGGATTGAGACTGGTTGAGGCCTTAAAAAGAACAGCATGCTTCTGATGAAAATGGCAGACAGTATGGATAACTTTTTGGCTGGCAAAGACCAGCCCAAAAACCCATCACTGATGTTGGCAACCTAACGGCCAGCCTGGCGGTTGACCCTAGCTTGTAAACTCCAGGTTAGCAGCCACACTTCTTGACAGAATGCCTTATCCTTGAAAACCTTGCATATTATGAAACCTTGTGCTGCTGTTCAAAATGAGGTGCACGTTCTTTTTCACTGTCAAGACTTGTTTGTTTGTGTGCTGTCTCAGAAAGAAGTTCTCATTCTTTTCTTTCCTTTCTGCCAGTCCTTTTCTTTCTGTGGAGGACCCTCATATTTTACATGCCTAGCCTAGCCAAACACACATTGCCTACTTAGAGAGACAGGTCATGATCAGCTGCCACTGTCCTTCTACTGGTTCCGCTGTGTTATGCGCTTCTGGAACAGCCTGTTGACAAGCAACAGTGCCTTGCTGAGCAAGATCAATGAGGCTGATGTAAGGCTGGCTCACCGAAGAGGAAGTTGGACATTTGAAGTCTTTTCTGCTCTCCACCGGGCGTGACGAAATAGCTGGGGCTGATGTGCGCATCTCTGCTATAATGAGCCGTTCCCAAATCATGAGTGACTTTGAAGTGTTGCTGCGTGAGCCAACAATTTGAGAATGGAGAGACCTGGACTAGATTCACACACATGATGCACATGCTTCCAGCATCGTCAAGAGGACACATAACATCCATTTTGGAGTGCCCATAGGGAGTCAGACTGGCTGGTGGGACGATCAGAAACGCGCAACCAAGCCAACTCTGCCTCCATACCTACGACACGATATCCCTGACCATCTTCCGCGTGCTCTTTCTAGACTCAGACACTCTGGTCACAACTTGAATGTTGATTGTCTCCAGCAACAACAGCACAGAGTTCCTTATGAGCTTAGAATCTGCACTTAATGCAACTGGCACTGTGTGCAAGGTGCAGAGCATGTTCTCTTAGATTGCCCTGGTGCTGACTTGGCAAACTTGCGCGTCAAGCACCGCTAGCTCTTTTGCTCCTCCCCTAGTGGCTCAAACAGGCTAAGAGACTTTATTAGCCAAACAGACACCAAAGGCCTGGCCTTATTCGTGCATGAGTGCCTGGAATGCTGTGCCTAGATTTCATAACACTACCTAGCTTGTCTTAATTGGTTTCAGAAGCAGGCCCGTTTGGCTTCAGCTAAGCTGTCCTCGTTCGGCAGGTACAGCTATGTAACCTAACCTTGCCAGACTGTCTTTGATTCCCTTTCTCATCGGCACAACAAACTCTGTCATTTAATCTCGGACATTATGGACTATTTTTTTGGCTGGTGAAGACCAGCAAGGAACAATCAGCCTAATGACCAGGCTGGCGGTTGACCCTAGCTTGTAACTTGTCACAACAACCCAGGCGAGCTTTTCAAGTTGAAAGGACTCAAATTAGAATATCTTCAGGGAGGTTTGTGAAATGATGTCTACTTGTTTCCATTCAGACCTGCTGGAAAGCCAGGTCCAACACCTGAGGAGAACGCACTAACACACTTAAAAATAACAAGCTGGTGTGGTCTGTTGCTTGACTGCAGCAGCTGCGCGGCCCATCACAGTGACCATGCAATGTCAGGTACCTGAACTACAACATTATGTACGGCATCTCAATGTGCTGCTTGAAGGCCTTCAGCCAGTCCGCGCCCATGGCACCATCCACAACGCGGTGGTCGCATGACAGGGTTACTGTCATCACTGTCGTCTGGCGCGGGCTCCCATCTGAGCCAAGTACCAACTGCGCATGCGCGTACAGCAGGGCAGCCACAGGGGTCAGACGTTGGCAGCGTCCCACCAAGACGTGCCGGCAGACAAGCTGCACACCAGGAACTGGCAGCGCACACACGTGCCGCTTGGCTTACGGCCTAGCAGCAAGGAGGGTGCCATGGCAAGTGCTGGCCAGGCCGACACACACACGCAGGGGATGCACCACAGCGCGCCTTGCTTGTCTGGAGGGGAAGGGGCGTGTATACCAAATGGATTCAAGGGCTCAGCCAGCCCCCCAGCAGCGACAAGGGCAACCACATGTGTATGCAGCAGCCTTATCGTTTCGCACAGCTAGAAAAATCCTGAAAAACAGATGGGCAAGGGCACACATGCGTCCAGGCACGAACGGTTGCATATATGCATTATATCACCAAGACCAAGCGCGTGCATGCACGACCCCACCTTCTTTTCAGAGCCTCCCACTGCCAGGATCGCGGCCTGGGGCGGGTTGATGATGGCCGAAAAATGCTTGATGCCGTACATGCCTAGGTTGCTGATGCTGAAGGTGCCACCGATGAACTCATGGGGCTGCAGCTTGCCGTCTTTGGCCTGCGGCGCGCAGGTCAGCAGGTGGCCATATGATAGCAGCCTTTGGACCCAAAGGCGCCCAAGCCAGGTGGCTAGGACCACAGGTCAGCAGGTAGCCAAGGAAGCAGGCCACAGGCAGCCAGAGGCTGGCAGAGTAGCATGTCAGCCAAGGACATGGAGCGGGTACACAGCACGCCCTTGGCTATGCACGCATGAGGATGGAGAGGCTGAAGTTGATTCACCGTGATCAACATTCTGTCCAGGCATGACGCGCACGCATGCACATGTACACACGCGCGCACACATGCACATGCACCCACCCACCCACCCACACCCACCCCTACATCCACACCCAGCCACAGCTGCGCCCACGCCTGCGCACCTTCTTGGCCAGCGCCTTGACGTCGCTGCTGATGCTCAGCATGCGCTTGGTGTCTGCGTCCTTCACGATGGGCGTGAGCAGGCCGTTGGGGGTCTGCACCGCCACGCTGATGTCCACGTTGCTGTACTCGCGGATGAACTCCGGATGCCACGACGCGTTTACGCCCGGCACCTGCACGACACGGGCCGGAAGGGCAGGAGGCAGCGTTCAGGGCTCATGCCCACATGCGAGCAGGCAGCGTGCTCCTCACATCCTTTTTGCTTGCAAGTCCATATGACATGCGTCCGGGCCCCACAACACCTCTAGCCCCCCCTCCCCCCCGGGCACCTGCTTCAAGGCAAGCGCGGCGGCCTTGATGACGAAGTCGTTCACGCTGATCTTGGCGCCGCTGTCCTTGTTGGCAGCGTTGATCTGCTCCCGCACGCGCAGCATCTCATCCACCTGCGGGGGCCGGGTAGGTATGGAGCTTGTGCAGGTAGGTGATATGGGGCGGGGCAGTTGCTACGAGGGGCGGGCAATGCACTGCGCTCAGGCAGGGGTGCGCATGCACTCATGGCAGAACACCTCACAGCTCCTTTCTGTGGTTTGTGCAGGTGCCGGGCATCCTTTCACACCCCCTGCACACTTTTGCTCCTGCCTCTGCCAGTGGCATGCAAAGCTGCGCATGCCTTGGAGGCACAAGCACGCGCCCTCTGTGTGGAACCTGTGCCTAATTCTCACTCGGCCGTTCTCTTGCGCGCCCTCCCGCTGTGCGCTCCCTGGGCTTCCTAAGCCACTGGTGGCAACACGCTGTCTCATAGTGCCTTCCCTTGCCACCAAGGAAAGGGCGGAATCTAGCCCCCCAGGAAGTAACATCACTGTCAATGTCGCACTCTGCCTCTTGCACCGTGGCCGCCGTGTGAGCACACCCCGACAAGAGGCGCATCGTCGCGCACGCACGCACGCACGCATGCATTCCCACCCTCACACATGTTCACCCACACAGCCGTCCTGCCTCCTCCAAGCTCCACTCCCACTCCCACGCCCACTGCCCTTCCCCTCCCCTCGCCCCTCTCCGCGCAGACCCCCCGCACCCTGCCTTCACACCAAACCCCTCCAGCCAAGCGTGCGTGTGCGGATACACACCGTGACCTCCATGCTGAGGTAGTAGTGTGGCACCGTGCTCTTGGCCTCCAGCAGGCGTTTGGCTGTCACGCGCCGGATGTTGGAGTGCGGGATGTCAGTGTATGTGGCGCCGGGCGCGGGGGGGGTTGGGGCCGGGGCGGCCTTGGGGGCGGCCGCAGGCGCCGCAGGCTTGGCAGCCTACATGTGTGCGTGCATGCAGGCACAGCAGCAGCGGCAGCGTGTGCAGGGAGGGGGCGCCTGACGCGTGGACCTGTGGACATGCGCTGCACTTGGACATGGGCATTCATGTACCTCTGCACCATGTATGATGCAGGAGCAGGGCAACTAAGAGGGCCCACAGCGCTCAGCCAGCAGCAGCACCATGCCTGAAAGGGGCCTGATGTAGCAAGCCCGCCAAATAAATCCTACTGCCCAGCCCAAAGCTGGCCACCCAGGGCTTCTTAGGTTTTTACACCCTGCGCACGGCCGCCGCACCTTGCCTGCCGCCACGGCCTTGTGCACATCCTCCGCCACGATGCGGCCCTCTGGCCCGCTGCCAGAGATGCCCTCCAGGCTCAGCCCTGCTTCCGCTGCCAGCTTGCGCGCATACGGGCTGGCCACCACGCGGTCGCCTGCACAGCAAGCAGGCGGGCAGGCAAGCGTGCTGTTGGCCCCTTTGCAGGCTAGAGCAGAGCACAGTAGGGCAAAGCGTCTGCGGCATAAAGAAAAGGGGGAGAAGGGGGGGGGCGCGCACGCGCTCCAGAGCCTGCACATGCACAGTGA
>LFIK01001030.1_pt1 | contig 21663 bp, 26 predicted proteins | sample 643401 | NCBI WGS metagenome assembly LFIK01 (sample SAMN03777447, study PRJNA286221) | soda lake metagenome | biome: soda lake; feature: Kulunda steppe; material: water; isolation source: sample T5-Br brine of Lake Tanatar-5 | place: Russia: Kulunda steppe | collected 2010-07
GACCCTGTCGGCGTGCCCCACCCGCCCACCCACGCACGCCGCCAGGGTCGTGCGGGCGCGCGGGCGACAGTCGCAGTTGAACGGGGGCGAGAGCTGATGCTGCAAATTCCGGTCTGGAAGCGTGTCCTGATCTGGGCGACCTGCGCGCTGGCGCTGCTCTTCGCGATGCCCAACCTGTTCTACGACCGGGTCGAGCGTCACAATGACGCGGTCGATATGATCGCAATGGGGCAGGGCGGCTCGGCGGTTGAAGCCGAGAGGGCGGGCTGGCCGAGTTTCCTGCCGTCCTTCCTTGTCAATCTCGGCCTCGATCTGCGCGGGGGCGCACATCTGCTGGCCGAGGTGCGGGTCTCGGATGTCTATGCCGACCGGATCGACGGCATGTGGCCCGATGTCCGCGACCGGCTTGCCTCGGAACGCGATACAGTCGGCGCCGTGCGCCGCATCCCCTCGGACGACGCTGGCGAATTGCGGGTGCGGATCGGCAATCCCGAGGTGATCGAGCAGGCGGCACGTTTCGTGCGCGAACTGGCCCAGCCCACGCAATCTGTCACCGGTTTCGGCCAGGCGCAGGACCTGGATGTGCGCATCGAGGGCGAGGAGATCGTCGTTACCCTGTCCGAGGCCGAGCGCCAGGCGACCGACGAGCGCACCATGCGCCTGTCGCTGGAGATCATCCGTCGCCGCGTCGACGAGGCCGGGACGCGCGAGCCCACGATCCAGCGTCAGGGCGCGGATCGCATCCTGATCCAGGTGCCCGGCATCGGGTCTGCCGAGGAACTCAAGGAGCTGATCGGCACCACCGCGCGGCTGACCTTCCACCCGGTTGTGAATGTCACCTCGGACCCCGATGCGGTGCCCGAGCCGCGCCAGGTCATCTACCCGTCGATGGACGAGCCCGGCACCTATTACATCCTCGAGCAGACGCCGGTGGTGTCCGGCGAGCAGCTTGTCGATGCACAGCCCGGTATGGACCAGAACAATCGGCCGGCCGTGAATTTCCGCTTCAATCCGGCGGGCGGACGCGCCTTCGGCCAGTTCACGGCCGAGAATATCGGCAACCCCTTTGCCATCGTGCTCGACGGCGAGGTGGTCTCGGCGCCGGTGATCCAGAGCCACATTCCCGGCGGCTCGGGCATCATCACGGGCCGCTTCACGGTCGAGGAGACGAGCCAGCTAGCCGTGCTGTTGCGCGCGGGCGCCTTGCCCGCCGAGATGGATTTTCTGGAAGAACGCACCGTCGGCCCGGAACTGGGGCAGGACAGCATCGATGCAGGCCGGATCGCGGCGATTGTCGCAATGGTGGCGGTGCTGGGCTTCATGCTGGCCAGCTACGGCATCTTCGGGGTGATCGCGAATATCGCGCTGCTTCTCAACATCTCGATGATCTTCGCGCTCTTGTCGATGATCGGCGCGACGCTGACCCTGCCGGGGATTGCGGGGATCGTACTGACCATCGGGATGGCGGTCGATGCCACGGTGCTGATCTTCGAGCGAATACGCGAGGAAATGCGAACCGCGAAGGGGCCTGCGCGGGCCATCGAGCTGGGCTATGAAAAGGCGCTTTCGGCGATTCTGGACGCCAACATCACCACCTTCATCACGGCGGTGATCCTGTTCGCCATGGGCTCGGGGCCGGTGCGGGGCTTTGCCGTGACGCTGGGGCTGGGGATCATCACCTCGGTCTTTACCGCGCTTCTGGTCACGCGGCTGATGATGGTGATGTATTTCGAGCGCAAGCGTCCCAAGACGCTGTTGATCTGAGGGGTTGAGGATGAGACTCAAACTGGTTCCGCAGGACACCTCGATCGATTTCTTCCGCCATTGGAAGACGACCTTCGGGGCGTCGATGGTGGCGATGGTGCTCTCGATCATCGTCTTTTCCATCATCGGGCTGAATTTCGGCATCGACTTCCGCGGCGGCACCTCGATCCGCACCGAGGCCGAGGCGCCGGTGGATGTAGGCGCCTATCGCGACGCCATCACACCGCTGGGCTTTGGCGATGTTGCCATAACCGAGGTGTTCGACCCCGCTTTCGGCCCCGACCGCAACGTGGCGAGCGTGCGCATTCAGGCGCAGGAAGGCACCGAGGCGATCACGCCTGAGCAGATCACCGCCATTCGCGATGCGCTGCAGGAGGTGGACGCGACCCTGACCTTCGCGGCGGTGGACTCGGTCGGCCCCAAGGTGTCGGGCGAGCTGATCCGCTCGGCGGTGATCTCGGTGGTCCTCGCGCTGGCGGCGGTGCTGTTCTACATCTGGCTGCGCTTCGAGTGGCAGTTCTCGGTCGGTGCGGTGGCGGCCCTCGTGCATGACGTGGTGCTGACCATCGGGATCTTCAGCATCCTGCAGATCCGCTTCGACCTGGCGATCATCGCGGCGCTGTTGACCATCGTGGGTTACTCGCTCAACGACACGGTGGTTGTTTTCGACCGGGTGCGCGAGAACCTGATCAAATACAAGAAACGCCCGCTGAAAGAGGTGCTGACGCTGTCGATCAACGAGACGCTGTCGCGCACGGTGATGACCTCTGTCACCACCCTGCTGGCGTTAACGGCGCTGTTCGTGCTGGGCGGCGACGTGATCCGCGGCTTCGTCTTCGCGATGATCTGGGGCGTGATCGTCGGGACCTATTCGTCGGTCTTCGTGGCCTCGGCGGTGCTGCTGCGGCTGGGGGTCAAGCGCGATTGGTCCAAGAACGCAGACGACACGGCAGGCACGCGCTTCGGCGTCAAGGAGGGCTGAGATGCGGCTGTCGGAGGTCGGCTTCGGACAGGCGGTCCCGGTCGAGGGCTATGGCCCGGGCTTCTTTCGCATCGGGGGCGAGGCGCATGACGCGCCGCTGCTGCTGGTTGCGGGCGAGGTGCGGGAGTGGGGCGGCTATGACGATGCGGGCGCGCTCGTCGCGCTGGCGGGGGCGGCCGATGTGCTGCTGGTCGGCACTGGCGCCGAGATCGCGCATCTGCCGCAGGGCCTGCGCGCGCGGCTGGAAGAGGCCGGGCTGGGCGTCGAGGCGATGGACAGTGCCGCCGCCTGCCGGACCTACAATGTGCTGTTGTCCGAGCAGCGGCGCGTGGCGCTGGCCGTGCTGCCCGTGGAGTGAGGGCGGGTGCGCCGCGTGGGCGAGGTGTGCAGGCGGCAGCCCGAAGGCCCGGTTGCGGACCGGGAAATTGAGTATTTTCAGCAAGAAAATGGCCCATCGCGACGGCAGGGCGTCGTCGTGGGCGGGGTAGTCTGATGGGGTTGCGCGTCTGCGATCTGGCCGTGGCCCGGGGTGGTGTGCCGCTGCTGGAGGGCGTGAATTTCGCCCTCGCGCCGGGCCAGGCGCTGGTGCTGCGCGGGCCCAATGGCTGCGGCAAGACCACGCTGTTGCGCGTTGTGGCCGGGTTGCAGCCCGCGCTGTCGGGGACGGTCGAGGGCGGCGAGGCGGTGGCCTATGCGGCCCATGCCGATGGCATAAAGGCAACGCTGAGCGTGGCGGAGAACCTCTCCTTCTGGGGGGCGGTTTATGGTGCGGGCGATGTGAAAGCGGCGCTGGAGCGGATGAATCTGCGCGCGTTGTCGGGGCGCGCGGCGGCGACGCTGTCGGCGGGGCAGAAGCGGCGGCTGGGGCTGGCGCGGCTGCTGGTCACCGGGCGGCCCGTCTGGGTGCTGGATGAGCCGACCGTGTCGCTGGACGCAGCCTCGGTCGCGCTGTTTGCTGATCTGGTGCGCGGGCATCTGGCGGCGGGCGGCATGGCGCTGATCGCCACGCATATCGATCTCGGCCTGCCCGAGGCGCAGGAGCTCGACCTGCGGGCGCACAAGGCGCGCCTGCCCGAGCCGGGGGATGCGGGCGGGTTTGACGAGGCGTTCCTGTGAGCGCGCTGCTCATGCGCGACCTGCGGCTGGCGCTGCGGGCGGGCGGCGGCTTCGGGCTGGGGCTTGCGTTTTTCCTGATCCTGGCGGTGCTGGTGCCCCTTGGTGTCGGCCCCGAGCCCGAGGTGCTGGCGCGTATCGCGCCGGGCGTCCTGTGGGTGGGCGCGTTGCTCGCCTGCCTGCTGTCGCTCGACCGGATCTTCGCGCTGGATTACGAGGATGGCTCGCTCGACCTGCTGGCCACAGCGCCCCTGCCGCTCGAGGCGGTGGTGGCGATCAAGGCGCTCGCGCACTGGATCACGACCGGGCTGCCGCTGGTGCTGGTCTCGCCGGTGCTGGGGCTGCTTCTTTTCCTGCCCGGCGCGGCCTATGGCTGGCTGATCGTTGCGCTGCTGCTGGGCACGCCCGCGTTGTCGATGATCGGCGCGTTCGGTGCGGCGCTGACGGTCGGGGTAAAGCGCGGCGGGTTGCTGCTGTCGTTGCTGGTGCTGCCGATGTATGTGCCGACGCTGGTCTTCGGGGCGGAACTGGTCAGTCGCGGCGCGCAGGGGTTGTCAGTGGGCACGCCGCTGGCGCTGCTGGCGGGCATCACGGCGGGGGCGGCGGCGATCCTGCCCTTTGCCGCGGCCTTGGTCCTGAGGATAAACCTTAGGTGATGCGACAGGGTGTAACCTTGAGGGCTTTGGGGCAGAACGGTAGGTGAAAGAACATGGTGTCGATCTGGCAATATGCGAACCCGTTGCGGTTCATGCGCACCACCGACTGGCTGCTGCCGATCGTGGCGTGGCTGGCGGTGGCCGTGACGGCGGTGGGGCTGATCTGGGGGTTCTTCTTCACGCCTGATGACTTCCGGCAGGGCGCGACCGTCAAGATCATCTTCCTGCATGTGCCCTCGGCGCTGATGGCGATCAATGCCTGGATCATGATGCTGGTGGCCTCGCTGATCTGGTTGATCCGCCGCCACCATGTCAGCGCGCTGGCGGCCAAGGCGGCCGCGCCCGTGGGTGTGGTGATGACACTGATCGGGCTGATTACCGGCGCGGTCTGGGGCCAGCCGATGTGGGGCACGTGGTGGGCGTGGGATCCGCGGCTGACCAGCTTCCTGATCCTGTTCCTGTTCTATCTGGGCTACATCGCGCTCTGGGCCGCGATCGAGGACCCCGACACCGCCGCCGACCTGACAGCGGTGCTGTGTCTGGTGGGCTCGGTCTTTGCGCTCTTGTCGCGTTACGCCGCGTTCTTCTGGAGCCAGGGGCTGCATCAGGGCGCCTCGCTCTCGCTTGCGCCGGGCACGCGGGTGGACTGGGCCTACAAGGCGCCGCTCTACATCTCGATGACCGGTTTCGGGCTGATCTTTGTGGCGCTGGTGCTGGCGGGCACGCGCACCGAGATCCGCGCCCGCCGGATGAAGGCACTGGTCGCGCGGGAGCGGATGGCATGATGCCCGATCTGGGACGCTATGCGCTGGAGGTCTCGCTGGCCTATATCGCCTCTCTGGGGTTGATCGGGCTGCTGGTGTTGTGGGTCTGGCTGCGGGGGCGGGCTGTCCGCCGGGCGCTGGACGAGTTGGAAAACGATCGGAGCGACAATGCGTAAGTTCAGACCGCTGATGTTCCTGCCGCCCGTGCTGTTCGTCGCACTGGCCGCGCTGTTCTGGTACGGCAATATCCGCGAGGATCGCGACTCGCTGCCTTCGGCGCGCGAAGGGCAGCCGGCCCCTGCGGTGATGCTGACGCAACTCGACGAGAAGTCGCTGTTCGACGATGACACGCTGCGCGACGGCGAGGTCAAGCTGGTCAATTACTGGGCATCCTGGTGCGCGCCGTGCCGCGCCGAGCACCCGCTGCTGAAGGAGCTGGCCGAGGACGTGCCGGTCTATGGCGTGAATTACCGCGACCAGCCCGACCGGGCGCTGGCGTTCCTTGACGAGTTGGGCGATCCCTTCGCGGGCATCGGCGCGGATGCGTCGGGGCGTATGGGGCTCGACTGGGGGCTCTATGGCGTGCCCGAGACCTATGTGGTGGCCGGTGACGGCACGATCATGCTGCGCTTCGCCGGTCCGATCACGCCCGAGATTGTCGAGAAGCGCATCCGCCCGGCCATGGAGGCCGCCGCAGCGCGGTAAGGCGCGCGGCCCTGTTCTGCTGCGCTCTCCCGCGAGGGGGTGCCGTCGCAGGGGGCATCGAACCCCCTGCGACGGCGCTGCCGCGGCACTTGTCCGGCCTTGCGCACCCCGCAGGGGTGCAAGCGCCCGCGAGCGGGGCATGGGCGGGCGGGTGGGCTCCGCTCGCGGGCGCTATTCGGTCGCGCGGTAGCCTTGCGGATTGGCCGATTGCCACTCCCAGGTCGAGCGGCACATCGCCTCCAGCCCCTCGCGCGCCTCCCAGCCAAGCAAGGACTGCGCCTTGTCGACCTTCGCGCACATCCGCGCCACATCGCCCGCGCGGCGCGGCGCGATCCGACAGGGGATCTGCCGGCCGCTGGCGCGCTCGAAGCCGGCGACCATCTCGCGCACGGAATAGCTTGTCCCCGTGCCGACATTGATCGCCTCGCAACCCGTGCTGCGGGCCGCGAAATCGAGTGCTGCGAGATGCGCGCGGGCAAGGTCGGCGACATGGATGTAGTCGCGCTCGCCTGTGCCGTCGCGGGTCGGGTAGTCGTCGCCATACACCGAGAGCGCCGCACGCTGCCCCACGGCCACCTGTGCGATATAGGGCATGAGGTTGTCGGGAATGCCTTGCGGATCCTCGCCGATGCGGGCCGAGGCATCCGCGCCCACAGGGTTGAAATAGCGCAGCATCACGGCGCTGGCGCCCCGGCGCGCCGCCGCCCAGTCGCGCAGCAGCATCTCGACCATCAGCTTCGAGCGGCCATAGGGGCTGAGCGGGTTGAGCGGGTGCTCCTCGTCATAGGGCAGGTAGACGGGCTCGCCATAGACCGTGGCGGAAGACGAGAAGACGATGCGCGCGCAATCCTGCGCATCCATCGCGCGCAGCAGGTTGAGCGTGCCGGCGAGGTTGGTGGTGTAATAGTCGAGCGGTTGCGTGTGCGAGACACCGACAGCCTTGAGCCCCGCGAAATGGATGACCGCTTCGGGGCGGAATTCTGCACAGGCGGCGTGAAGGGCGTTCGCGTCCCGCATGTCACCGGTGACAACCTCGAAATCGCGATTGGCCAGTTGCTGGACGCGGGCCAGCGCCTCGGGCGATGAATTGGCGAAATTGTCGTAGACCAGCACCTCATGCGCGGCGCGCAGAAGCTGCAGAAGTGTATGGCTGCCGATATAACCTGCCCCGCCAGTGACCAATACGCGCATGACTGTCCTGCCCTTCTTGTCGGCTCTGCATAGCATCCTCTCCGCGCGGATGCGACAGGCTGCAGCGTGGCAGGACGCGCCCGCAAGCGGAGCCCACCCACCCGCCCATGCCCCGCTTGCGGGCGCTTGCCCCCGGTCCCCGGGGGCAGGGCACTTCCGCGGCCGCCGCGGCCAGGCGCGATTGCGCCATGCGAAAAACGCAGGTCGGGCTTGCAGCAGCGTCACTTGTTCTGCGCTGCAGCATGGGCCATCTTCGCAAGCATGGGAAGGACAGATGACCCAAGGAGGCCGACATGACTGGCTTGATGAGCACATTCCGCACCCGGCTGCGCCAGCGCGCCGCCTATGCCCGCACGATCGCTGCCCTGCGCAACATGCCCCTCGACGTGGCGCATGACCTCGACATCGACCCGCAGAGCGAGGCGCGCACCCTTGCCGCGCGCGCGGTCTACGGGCGCTGATCCGCGTATTTCCGCGCCAGTGCCGCGCGGATGGGGGGCGAGACGAAGTTCGACACATCGCCCCCCAGCCGCGCGATTTCCTTGACGAGTTTCGATGCGATGGCCTGGTGGCGCGCTTCGGCCATCAGGAATACCGTCTCGATACGGTCATTCATCGCGCGGTTCATGCCGACCATCTGGAACTCATACTCGAAATCCGTCACCGCCCGCAGCCCGCGGATGATGATCGACGCCCCCACTTCCTGGGCGCAGTCGATCAGCAGGTTCTCGAACGGATGGGCGACGATCTCGACACCTGTCGCAGCGTAAAGCTCTGCCGCCTCTGCCTCGATCATCGCGACGCGTTCCTCGAGCGTGAAAAGCGGCCCCTTGTCGCGATTGATCGCAACGCCGATCACCAGCCGGTCGACCAGCGCCGCCGCGCGCGTGATGATATCGCGATGCCCCAGTGTCAGCGGGTCGAACGTCCCCGGATAAAGCCCGATGCGCATGCTGTCCCCTTAAAGCCACACTTGGCCACGCAACGATATTGCGCGGGCAGATGCAAGGGGTGGGGCGCGTCAGTACCCCATGATCATGCCGGTGAGCGCGTCCTTCTCGAGTTCAAGCTCGCTCAGTTTTGTCGCCACCACGTCGCCAATCGAAATCAGACCGATCATCTTGCCGTCTTCCATGACCGGCAGGTGACGGAAGCGTTTGGCGGTCATGGTCTGCAACGCCACATCGGTCTTGTCGTCGGGGCTGCAGCCGAAGACATTGCGCGTCATGGCGCTGCTGACCTTGTCCTGCAGGCAGTCCGCCCCGCGCTTCGCGATCTCGCGCACGATGTCACGCTCCGAGAGGATGCCGGCGACCTTTACCCCGTCCTCGGACGCAACCACTGCACCAATGCGCTTCTCGGCGAGGAGCTTCGCGGCGTCGGCCAGCGTGGCATCGGGCGAAATGGTTATGACCCCATCCTGCGGTTTCGAGCGGATGATCTGCGAGATGAGCATAGCCGTCCTCCCTTGCCTGCCTTGGCTGCCCCCGGCTGCGCAATCGCGGATTGCGCGCCGGTAGATCAGGGTTGGACAGGCGGGGGGCGCCTGTCAAGCGCAATCCCGACCAGCACGCAATTCCCTGCCGCGCCGGCCCCCCGCCAGCGGCGTCACTCGGGCATCAGGCGCATCAGCGGCACGCCCTCGCCATCGGCAAGAACGTAGATGAAGCCGTCATCCGGGCCGATGGCGACATCGCGGATGCGGTGGCCCGCGCCGTCAAGCAGCCGCGCCACCTCGCTGATCCCGTCGCCATCTTCCGCCCACAGACCGAGATACTGGTGAAACAGGTTGCCGATCAGCACATGGCCCTGCCAGTCCGCAAAGGCATCACCCGTGTAGAAGGTCATCCCCGACGGCGGGTTGTGATCCTCGCGCCCGGCAGGCCAGGCGTGGATCGGCGAGACAAAGCCGTCATCGTCCGTCGGTTCCTCGGCAAACCGCTCTCCGCCGCGATATGTGACCCCGAAGGACGCCAGCGGCCAGCCGAAATTGCCGCCTCGCTGGACGATATTCACCTCGTCACCGCCCGCTTCGCCATGTTCGGCCAGCCAGATTGCCCCGGTCTCGGGATGCACGGTCATCGCCTGGATATTGCGGTGACCGTAGGACCAGATCGCCTCGGCCGCGCCGTCATGGCCGACAAAGGGGTTATCCTCGGGGATCTCGCCATTTAGCGTCAGCCGGATGACGGCGCCATTCTCGCTGCTCAGATCCTGGCTGATGTGGTTTTCCGAGAATTCCTTGCTGCCCCGGTCGCCGAAACCAGCATACAGAAACCCGTCCTGGAAAACGATCCGCGAGCCGAAATGCGCGCCGCTGTCGATTCCGGGGCTGACCACGTGCAGCACCTCCAGATCGGTCAGCGCTTGCGCGTCGCGGTCAAGCCGGGCGCGGCCGACATGAGTGGTGGTGCCGCCTTCGACCCGATCAACCCAGCTCATGTAGACAAAGCCCGTCTCGTCGTAATCCGGCCTGACCGCGACATCGAGCAGCCCGCCCTGTCCGTCGCTCACCACATCCGGCGCGCCGCTGATCTCGGTTATGCCGTTCTCTTCGTCCCAAAGCACCACGGCGCCGCCGCGCTTGGTGATGATGATGTCACCCGCATCGGGCAGGAACGCCATGCCCCAAGGCCGGTTCAGATCTTCAGCCAGTGTTTCGACTTGGTAGCCACTACCGGCCTGTGCACCGCTGGCGATCAGCAGCGCCGAGACGGCGGAAAGCGTGCTCGTAACCTGTTTGCGCATGACATACTCCTTATTTGGTTCCCTCTCTAGCTGAGGGCTACGCGCTGCGGGTCAAGTCACGAAGCCGCAAGCGCGCGCTTGACTCGCCCCGCCCGGCGGCGTATTGCCCGAGGCATCGCCGGGAGTCGCAAGCTTCCGGTCCGTGGCGCATGCCGCGGATCGCCACCCGCCAGCGCGTTGCGCCCGTGGGTGCCAAAAGGGTTTGCGCATCGCTGCGCGTGAAGGAGAGACGCATGTTCGAGAACCTGTCCGAACGCCTGTCCGGGGTCTTTGACCGGCTGACGAAACAGGGCGCGCTCTCGGAAGATGATGTCCGCGCCGCCCTGCGCGAGGTCCGCGTGGCCCTGCTCGAGGCCGACGTCTCGCTGCCCGTCACCCGCGACTTCGTCAAGCGCGTGCAGAAGAAAGCCACGGGGGCCGCCGTCACCAAATCGGTCACGCCTGGCCAGCAGGTCGTCAAGATCGTCCATGACGAGCTGATCGCCATGCTCGAGGGCGAGGGCGACCCCGGCGCGCTGAAGATCGACAACCCGCCCGCGCCGGTGCTGATGGTGGGGCTTCAGGGCTCGGGCAAGACGACTACCACCGCAAAGCTCGCCCGCCGCCTGAAGGACCGCGAGGGCAAGCGCGTGCTGATGGCCTCGCTCGACACCAACCGCCCGGCGGCGATGGAACAGCTTGCCATCCTCGGCACGCAGATCGGGGTCGATACCCTGCCCATCGTCAAGGGCCAGTCGGCGGTCGAGATTGCGAAACGCGCGAAACAGCAGGCGACGCTGGGCGGCTATGACGTGTTCCTGCTCGACACTGCCGGTCGGCTGCATATCGACGAGACGCTCATGGACGAGGTGCAGGCCGTCCGCGACGTGGCCAGCCCCCGCGAGACGCTGCTGGTGGTCGACGGCCTGACCGGGCAGGACGCGGTGAACGTCGCCGCCGAATTCGACGGCAAGGTGGGCGTCACCGGTGTCGTGCTCACGCGGATGGATGGGGACGGACGCGGCGGCGCGGCGCTCTCGATGCGCGCGGTCACCGGAAAGCCGATCCGCTTCGTGGGCCTGGGCGAGAAGACCGACGCGCTGGAAGTCTTCGACCCGAGGCGCATCGCGGGCCGGATCCTCGGCATGGGCGATATCGTGTCGCTGGTCGAGAAGGCGCAGGAAGTGCTCGAGGTCGAACAGGCCGAGCGCATGATGAAGCGCTTCCAGAAGGGCCATTTCAACATGAACGACCTGCGGATGCAGCTTGATCAGATGATGAAGATGGGCGGCATGCAGTCGCTGATGGGCATGATGCCCGGCATGGGCAAGATGTCCAAACAGGCCGAGGCGGCGGGCTTCGACGACAGGATGATCAAGCGCCAGATCGCGCTGATCAATTCGATGACGAAGAAGGAACGCGCCAACCCCGCGATCCTGCAGGCCAGCCGCAAGAAGCGCATCGCGGCAGGCGCGGGGCTCGAGGTGTCGGACCTCAACAAACTGCTGAAACAGCACCGCCAGATGTCGGACATGATGAAGACCATGGGCAAGAAGGGGATGCTGAAACAGGCCATGGCCGGTATGATGGGCAAGGGCGCGCCCGACCCCTCGACCATGTCCCCCGACCAGCTTGCGCAGCTTGGTCGCGGGCTGGAACAGGGCATGGGAGGCCCGGCAGGCATGGGCGGCGGAAGGCTGCCGGGCGGGCTGTCGGGGCTGATGAAGAAGAAATGAGCGCATTCGCCCTCTCCATCCCGGTCATCGAGACCGAGCAGCTGATCCTGCGCGGCCCCGAGGCACGCGATTTCGAGCCTTACGCGGATTTCGGCGCCTCCGAACGGTCGCGCTTCGTCGGCGGGCCGTTCTCGCGCATGGATGCCTGGCGCAGCTTCCTCGCGGGGCTTGGCCACTGGGCGCTGCGCGGCTTCGGCATGTGGATGGTCGAGCATCGCGCGACGGGTGCAACTGCCGGCCGGATCGGCATGATCGAGCATGACGGCTGGCCCGAGCCCGAACTCGGCTGGCATATCTATGACGGGTATGAGGGGCAGGGCCTCGCCCGTGAGGGCGCGCTTGCCGCCCGCGCCCATGCCGCCCGCCATCAGGGCCTCGATCGCGTGATCTCGCAGATCGCCCCGGATAACACCCGCTCGCTGGCGCTCGCCCGCAGGCTGGGCGCGACCTTCGAGCGCGATGGAACGCTCCTCGACGCGCCAGTGCAGATCTGGCGCCACCCCTCGGCTCTGAAGGGGGCCGCATGACCGCTCCCATGTCCCGCCCCATGTCCCGCCCCATGTCCCGCCCCATGCCCCGCCCCTGCACCCGGCCACCGACCGGCGCCCCCGCTGCGCGCGCCGCGACACTCCGCGCGCATGTCCCGGCGCTGGAAGGTCCGCGCCTGCGCCTGCGCGCCCCGCGCCTCGGTGATTTCGACGCCTATGCAAGGCTTCTCGCGGAAGACACCGGGCATATGGGCGGCCCCTTCGCCCCCGACGCCGCCTGGGCCGATTTCTGCAACTACATTGCAGGCTGGATGCTGCAAGGCACTGGCCTCTGGGCGATCGACCACCGCGACGGCCATCTCGTGGGCTTCATCACGCTGGGTCTGGAGTGGGACGACGAGGAACCCGAATTGGGCTGGATGCTGCTGCCCGAACATCGCGGGCAGGGCTACGCGCAAGAGGCAGCAGGGCTTGCCGCGCGCTGGGGCTGCAACCGCCTGCCGGGCCTCGTGAGCTATATCGCGCCCGGCAACACCGCTTCGCAGCGCCTCGCCGCCCGCCTCGGCGCGCGCCGCGATGCCGATGCGGAAGCCCGCATCGCCACATGGGAGCCCGACCCCGTGCAGGTCTGGCGCCACGCCCCCCGGCCTGAGGGTCAGCCATGAGCCCGTTCATTTTCTTGCCGAAAATACTCTCGGGGGGTCCGGGGGGCAGACAGCCCCCCGTGACGCCCGCAACGCAGCCCGGAGCCCGCCATGGCTGACCCCGCCCAACGCGCCGCAGAATTGCTCGCCGACCATCGCGACAGCATCGACCGGCTGGACGCGATCCTTGTCTACACGCTGGGCGAGCGGTTCAAGCACACACAGGCGGTGGGCCGGCTCAAGGCGCTGCACGATCTTCCGCCCTCGGACCCGGCGCGCGAGGAGCGCCAGATCGAGCGGCTGGAATGGTTGGCCAAAGAGGCCGATCTCGACCCGGAATTCGCCAAGAAATTCCTCAATTTCATCATCTCCGAGGTGATCCGTCACCACGAGAGGCTGAAACGCTAGACTTGGCGGGCCTGTCCCGCCGCCGCCATTCACAAAGGAGAAACAGACATGGCAACGAAAATCCGACTGGCCCGTGGTGGGTCCAAGAAACGCCCCCATTACGCGATTGTCGCCGCTGACGGCCGGATGCCGCGCGACGGCCGCTTCCTCGAGAAGCTGGGCACCTACAATCCGCTCCTGCCCAAGGACAGCGAGGATCGCGTGAAGATGGATCTCGAGCGCGTTCAGTACTGGCTCGACCAGGGCGCGCAGCCCACGGACCGCATCGCCCGTTTCCTCGAGGCGGCCGGTCTGCGCGAGAAGCCGGTGCGCGCCAACATGAAAAAGGCCCAGCCCGGCAAGAAGGCGCTGGAGCGCGCCAAGGAAAAGGCCGACAAGGCCGAGGCCGCAGCGGCGGAGTGATCGCGGCGGCGACGCAAAGGGGAGGGGGGCTTTCCGCCCCCCTCTTGGCCCGTTCCGGGCCAATTCACCCCCCGAGAGTATTTTGGGCAAGAAAATGAGACAGTCGCGGGTCTGTGTCGGGGCCATTGCCGGGGCCTATGGGGTGCGCGGTGACGTGCGGCTGAAGAGCTTCTGTGCCGACCCGCGCGCGATTGCAGAGTATGGGCCGCTCTGGTCCGAGGATGGCGCGCAGTGTTTCGAGGTGACGCTGGGCGCGGCCGTTGCGCAGGGGTTCAGTGCGCGGCTCTCGGGGGTGGCGACGCGTGAGGCCGCCGAGGCGTTGCGCGGCGCGCGGCTCTTCGCGCCGCGCGACCGGCTGCCCGCCTTGCCCGATGACGAGTTCTATCATGCCGATCTCATCGGGCTCGAGGTGGTCGATACGGGCGGGGCGGTTCTCGGGCGGGTCAAGGCAGTGCTGAACCATGGCGCGTCGGATCTGCTCGAGGTGGCGCGGCCCGGGGGCGTGGTGCTGATCCCGTTCACGCGCGCCATCGTTCCGACGGTCGATCTGGGCGCGGGGCGCATCATCGCCGACCCTCCCGAGGGGCTTTTCGAATGAGCGCGCGGCGCGCCGCGGGGCGGCTGTCCATCGCGCCCTCGCTCGCCCCGCGCGACATCGCGGCACCCAAGCCGCAGGCGCGGGCGTGGCAGGCGCGTGTCATCACCCTCTTCCCCGAGGCGTTTCCAGGGGTGCTGGGCCACTCGCTGACGGGCCGTGCGCTGGCCGAAGGGCTGTGGGGGCTGGAGGCCATCGACCTGCGCCCCTTTGGGATCGGCAAGCATCGCAATGTCGATGACACGCCCGCGGGGGGCGGTGCGGGCATGGTGCTGCGTGCCGACGTGCTGGGTCGCGCGATCACGGTGGCGCAGCGCGGGGCGGCGGACTGGCCGCTGGTGTGTCTCTCGCCGCGCGGGCGGCCCTTCGCGCAAAGTCTGGCGCGCGACTGGGCCACCGGGCCGGGGGTGGTGATGATCTGCGGGCGGTTCGAGGGGGTCGACCAGCGCGTGATCGACCATTTCGGCATCGCCGAGGTCAGCTTGGGCGATTTCGTCCTGACCGGGGGCGAGATTGCCGCGCAGGCGATGATCGACGCCACGGTGCGGCTGCTGCCGGATGTCATCGGCAATGCGGACTCGCTCGCCGAGGAGAGCTTTTCGCAAGGCCTTCTCGAGCACCCGCACTACACCCGCCCTGCCGAATGGGAAGGCCACTCCATTCCCTCTGTGCTGATGTCCGGCAACCATGCCGAGATCGCGCGCTGGCGGCAGGCGCAGGCCGAGATGCTGACGCGCAGGCGCCGCCCCGATCTGTGGGCTGCCTGGCAAGACGCGGACGCGCCCGAGTAAGCTCGGCGCGCCCGGCCAGCGCCCGCAAGCAGGGCGCGTCCGCTTGCGGGCGCTTCGCCGCTGCGTCCTCAGCCGTCCTCGCGGGTGATCTGTGCGCCCAAGCCCCGCATCAGATCCTCGAACACCGGGAAGGACGTCGCGATCGGGCTTGCGTCATCGACCCGGATCGGCGCTTGCGCGGCCAGCCCCAGACACAGAAAGCTCATCGCGATCCGATGGTCGAGGCGGCTTGCCACCGTCGCGCCGCCCGCGACAGCGCCTGTGCCATGCACGGTCAGGCTGTCCTCGGTCTCGTCCACCCGAACGCCGCAGGCCTCCAGCCCGCGCGCCATCGCGTCGATCCGGTCGGATTCCTTCACGCGCAATTCCTTGATGCCGCGCATTACGGTCGGCCCCTCGGCCAGCGCAGCCAGCGCGGCAAGGACGGGATATTCGTCGATCATCGCCGCAGCGCGCTCGGGCGGCACGATGATCCCGTGCAGGGCCGAGTGGCGCACCCGCAGATCGGCGACGGGCTCGCCGCCCTCATCACGGGGGTTTTCCATCACCAGATCGGCGCCCATCTCCTGCAATGTCAGAAAAATGCCATTTCGGGTGGGATTCTGGCTCACGCCGGGCACCAGAATATCGGAATTCTGCACCATCAATGCGGCGCAGACCGGGAAGGCGGCAGAGCTGGGGTCGCGCGGGACGGCGATGGGGCAGGGGGTCAGCTCGGGCTGGCCGGTCAGGGTGATGACACGGCCCTCGGGTGTGGTTTCCACAGTCACCTCGGCCCCGAAGCCGCGCAGCATCCGCTCGGTATGGTCGCGCGTGGGCTCGGGCTCGATCACCACAGTCGCGCCCGGCGCGTTCAGCCCGGCCAGCAGCACGGCGGATTTCACCTGTGCCGAGGGGACGGGCAGGGCGTAGCGCACCGGCACCGGGTGCGCGGCGCCGATCAGCGTCAGCGGCAGCCGCCCGCCCGACCGGCCAACGGCCTGTGCGCCGAACTCGGCCAGCGGATCGGTCACCCGGCCCATCGGGCGCTTGTTCAGGCTCGCATCGCCTGTGAAGGTTGCGGTGATGCCGGTCGTCGCCATCGCCCCCATGATCAGCCGGACCGACGTGCCGGAATTGCCGCAGTCGATCACACCGTCGGGCTCGGCGAAGCCGCCCACGCCCACGCCATGCACCGACCAGTCGCCGGGGGCGTGGCGGATCACCTCGGCGCCGAACGCGCGCATCGCGCGCGCGGTGTCGAGCACGTCCTGACCCTCGAGCAGGCCGGTGATGCGGGTCTCGCCCACTGACAGCGCTCCCAGGATCAGCGCGCGGTGCGAGATGGACTTGTCGCCGGGCACGCTGGCCGTGCCGCGCAGCGGGCCGGAAGGGTGGGCGGTCATCGGGGTGGCGGGGCCGTGGGCGGACATGGTCGATCCTTGCAGGGTTTGCGCCCTGTTAGCGCAGCCCCCGGGCGGGGTCCATGCCCGATCACGCCTCGGTCAGATGGGTCCGCAGTTCGGCCAGCAGCGCCTCGGATTCGGCGCGGATGGCGGGGCTGCGCGCGCCCTCGATCCCGGCGCGGCCCTGGCCCAGCGTTTCGGCATAGGCGACGCGGTTGGCGATCTGCGTTTGCGCGACATGGGCGTCCAGTTCGCGCGTCAGGGCCTCGATCTCGGTGCCCAGCCGCGTGCCGGCGCGCGCACGGTTGAGCACCACCAGCACCGGGCAGCTTTCGCGCCGCGCCAGGTCCAGCACGCCATCGGTGGCCCAAAGGTCGACATGGCTGGACGCGACCGGCACCACGACCAGATCGGCGGCACGCAGGGCAGGGCGCAGGTCGGAATCCGCCTTTGGCGGCGTGTCAATCAGCACGAATTCCGCCATGTCGCGCAGCTTGCCGACCTCATACCCCACGCCCCAGGCCGAGGCGGTCGAGAACTCCATCCCGTCGGCTCGGCCCTCGGCGTGGCGGGTCATGAACCAGCGCCCGAGCGAGCCCTGCGGGTCAGTGTCGAGGAACGCGACGCTATGCCCGGCGCGCGCCAGCATCACGCCCAGATTGACCGCGAGCGTGGTCTTGCCCGACCCGCCCTTTTGCTGCGCGACTGTGATGACCTTGCCTTTCGCCATGCCTATTCCCCTTTTGCTGCGCTGCAGCATAACGCCAAACGCCCTGCAATGCACGCGCGAATCGCTCAGCCGCGCAGATCCTTGGGCGAGCCCATCACCACCATGGTCGTCAGCCGTTCGAGATGCGGGAAGGCGCCCATGTAATCGGTGTGGAACTGCTTGTAGGCGGCCAGATCGCGCGCCTCGACCCGCAGCAGGTATTCGACCGTGCCAGTGATGTTGTGACACTCGCGCACTTGCGGGGCGGCACGCATCAGTCGCTCGAATGCTTCCTGCGCCTGCTTGGTGTGGCGCGACAGGCCGACAGTGACATAGGCGACAAAGCCGATGCCGGTCTGCGCCGGGTCTACCACGGCGCGGTAGCCGGTGATCACGCCCCGGCGTTCCAGATCCTGCACCCGGCGCAGGCAGGCCGAGGGCGACAGCCCCACCCGCGCGGCAAGGTCCAGATTGGTGATGCGGCCATCGGATTGCAGAATTTGCAATATGCGGTCGGATATCGTGTCAAGATCGCTCATCAATTGCGAAATTACGTGGTTAAGCACAGTATTTGCAACCCATTGCCAGAATTGGCGGAGTAATCTTCGCCATCACTTGCCAGAGGCCCCGATGTCACCCGATCTGCTGCTTGCGCTTGTTGCCTATGCCTTTGTCACCTCGGCCACGCCGGGGCCGAACAATGTGATGCTGCTGGCCTCGGGGGTGAATTTCGGGTTCCGGCGCACCTTGCCGCATATGGGCGGGATCGCGCTGGGCCATGCATTCATGGTGTTTGTCGTCGGTCTGGGGCTGGTGGGGGTCTTTGTGACATACCCGCCCGCGCGGCTGGCACTGACCGTGGTTTCGGTCGGCTACATGCTGTTTCTCGCCTGGAAGATTGCCAATGCCGCCCCGCCCGAGGGTCGCCCGGCGCAGGGTCGCCCGCTGACCTTTCTGCAAGCGGCGGCGTTTCAATGGGTGAATCCCAAGGCCTGGGTCATGTCGCTGGGCGCCGTGACGCTCTATGCGCCGGGCCAGGAATGGGCCGCCGTCGCCTGGGTGGCGGGGGTGTTCGCGGCGGTCAATTTCCCCTCGGTCGCGATATGGGCGGCGCTGGGGGTGGGGCTGCGGCGCTTCCTGACCCGCCCGCGGGCTCTGCGCCTGTTCAACTGGACGATGGCGGCGCTCTTGGTGGCCTCGCTCGTCCCGGTGCTGCGGGGCGGCTGAGGCGGCCGCGTACGCGACGCGGAAAGGGTTGCGTGACGGGGGGTGCGTGGCTATCGTCCCGACCGACCTGCACAGGTCGCATGACACAAGAACAAAATCTCTGGGAGGATATCCATGACCTACAGATTTGCTGCGCTCGGCCTTGCCGCGGCGCTCACGGCGGTGCCGGTTTCCGCACAAGAACTCTCGATCGCCACTGGCGGCACCGGGGGGGTGTATTTCCCCTATGGTGGCGGCCTTGGCGAGGTGATCGGACGCCATGTCGACGGGGCCAGCGGCAGCGCCGAAGTCACGGGCGCCTCGGTCGAGAATGTCGCGCTGATCGCGCGCGGCGACAGCGACCTTGCGCTGGCGCTGGCCGACACGGTCTTTCAGGCCTTTCACGGCGAAGGTGCGTTTGACGGGCGGCAGGTGTCCGAACTGCGCGCGCTGGCCTCGATCTACCCCAATGCGGTGCAGATCGTGACGCTGGCCGACAGCGGTATCACGAGCCTTGACGACCTGCGCGGACAGCGCGTCTCGGTCGGTGCGCCAGGTTCGGGCACCGAGGTCAGCGCCCAGACGCTGCTGGAAGCCAATGGCATCACCTATGATGACTTCGACGAGCAGCGGCTGAACTTCAACGAGACCGCCGATGCGCTGCGCGACGGCGACATTGCCGCCGGATTCTGGAGTGTGGGGCCGCCCACCAGTTCGATCATGAACCTGGCCACCACGCGCGACATCGCCATCATTGCGTTGAGCGATGAGGAAATCGCCAATGCCATCGAGGTCGAGCCGACCTTCGCGCCCTACACGCTGCGGGCGGGCATGTATGACGGGATGGACGATCCGGTGCAGACCATCTCGACCCCGAATGTGCTGATCGCGCATGAGGATATGGACGAAGAACTGGTCTACAATATCGTGCGCGCGATCTACGAGAATGTGGATGAGCTGATCGCCATCCACCCGGCGGCGAATGACACGACGCCGGAATTCTCGGTCGACTCGACCCCGATCCCCTTCCACCCGGGCGCGCTGCGCTACCTGGAAGAACTCGGCCTGACCGTGCAGGATCATCAGCAGCCGTGAGGGCGACACTCGCAGGGCCGTGGTTCGCCGCGGCCCTTGCACTTGCCCTGCCCGTCGGGGCCGGGCCTGTCCTGGAGGTTTCCATTGACGGCAGCGTGCAGCACAGCTTGCCCGCGCCTGAAGGGCAGGACATCTGCCTGCACTGGGCGCATTCCGTGACCGGGGGCAAGGTGGCCGATTGTTTCGAGAACCGCGCCGGGCAGTTGCTGCTGACCCGCAGCTACCTGCATGATTTCGCCGCCGGGCTGGGCGAGGTGCCGGGCCGCGGCGCGCTGGAGGCCGCTGCCGATGGCGGCTACTGGATCACCGGCATGGACGAACCTGTTGCGGGCAACGTGCTTTCCCTGCGCATCGGCGCGCCCGCGGTGGGCCATACCTTGCGCACGGGCGATACCGTGCTGCCGCTGTCCGAGCTTGCGCCCGGTGCGCGCGCCCGACTCACCCTGATTGCGGATTGACCCCTCGCCATGTCGCAAAATCCTGCACCCAACCCGACCAGCACTATCTCTCCCGCCCAGCTTGACGAGAGCGCGATCCCGTCCAATCTGCGCTCGGCCGACCGACAGCAGCCGCGCCCGGTGCTGTGGCTGATCACCGCTGTCGCGGTCAGCCTGTCGCTGTTTCAGCTTTACACGGCGGGGATCCAGCCGCTGGGGCTGTTCTACCAGCGCCCGGCGCATCTGGCCTTCGTGCTGGTGCTGGCCTTCCTGATCTACCCGGTCTTCGGCCAGTCGCGCTCGCGCGGGGTGTCGGGCTGGCTGATCGACGGGGCCTTCATCACGGCGGGCTTTCTGAGCGGCTTCTATATCATCTGGAACCTCGACGAGATCATCGCGCGCGCCGGATGGTGGAGCCAGACCGACATCATCATGGGCATCGTCTGCACGGTCGCGGTGCTCGAGGCCAGCCGCCGGGCCGTGGGGCTGGGTATGACCATCATCGGCGGCATTGCCATCCTGTATGCGCTGGCGGGCGCGCGGGGCGCGTTGCCGGCCCTGGGCGAATGGATGCCCGGCGTGCTGAGCCACCGCGGCGCCAATGTGGACCGGCTGGTGGGCCAGCTTTATCTGGGGCAGGAGGGCATCTTCGGTCTGCCGCTGGGGGTGGCGGCGACCTTTGTCTTCATGTTCGTGCTGTTCGGCGCGTTTCTGGAAAAGACCGGCGCGGGTAAATTCTTCATTGACCTCGCCTTCGCCGCCACGGGTCGCAAGCCCGGCGGTCCCGCCAAAGCCGCTGTCATCGCCAGCGCGGGCATGGGCTCGATCTCGGGCTCGGCCATCGCCAATGTGGTCACCACCGGCTCTTTCACCATCCCGCTGATGAAACGGCTGGGCTACAAGCCCAAACAGGCGGGGGGAATCGAGGCCGCGGCCTCGACCGGGGGCCAGATCACCCCGCCGCTGATGGGGGCGGGGGCCTTCCTGATCTCGGAATACACGCAGGTGCCCTATATCGACATCGTCAAGGTCTCGATCTTCCCGGCGATCCTGTATCTGGGCACGGTCTATCTGTTCGTCCATATCGTCGCGATGAAACAGGGCATGCGCGGGATGAGTGCGGCAGAGCTGCCGCTGGTGCGCAATGTCCTCAAGGCAGGCTGGCAGTTCATCCTGCCGCTGTTCCTGCTGGTCTGGCTGTTGATGAACAACATCTCGCCCATGCGCGTGGGCTTCTGGGCGATCATCGCCGTGATCGGCGTGGCGGGGCTGCGCGGGGCCTGGGCGCTGGTGGCGGATGGGCCACTGACCGGCGCGCGGCTGCGCGACTCGGTCCTGCGCGGGGTGCGCATGATCTTCGAGAGCCTGGAGCTTGGCGCGCGCAATGCGGTCGCCGTGTCCATTGCCTGCGCAGTGGCGGGGATCATCGTCGGCGTGGTCGGGCTCACCGGGCTGGGGCTGAAATTCTCCTCGATGATGATCGCTCTGTCGGGCGGCAATATCGTCATCGCATTGGGGCTGGTGTTGATCGCCTCGCTGGTGCTTGGCCTCGGCCTGCCGGTGACGGCCAGCTACATCGTGTTGATCGTGCTTGTGGGACCGGCGCTGCACCAGGAATTCGGCATCCCGCTTCTGATCGCGCATCTGGTGGTGTTCTGGTATTCGCAGGACAGCAATGTCACCCCGCCCGTGGCGCTGGCGGGCTTTGCCGGGGCTGCCGTTGCGGGCGCCAAGCCGATGGAGACATCCGTTCAGGCGTGGAAATTCGCCAAGGGGCTGTATCTGATCCCGCTCTTCATGGTGTTCAACCCCGAGATCATCTATGGCGGCCCGCCGCTGCATGTGCTCTGGACAGGGTTCACCGC
>LFIK01001031.1_pt1 | contig 21659 bp, 40 predicted proteins | sample 643401 | NCBI WGS metagenome assembly LFIK01 (sample SAMN03777447, study PRJNA286221) | soda lake metagenome | biome: soda lake; feature: Kulunda steppe; material: water; isolation source: sample T5-Br brine of Lake Tanatar-5 | place: Russia: Kulunda steppe | collected 2010-07
CGCTTCACAGTCAGGCAAGTCACCGCCATTTAAATGCTGGATGTAGCGGAAGCTAGGCAGAAGGCGTGGCAGTAGTGCGCGGAGTCAGCAGTGGCCCTAGCAGCTGGCACCACTTTCTCAGCATACTTGATAAAAGGGGCAGCAATACAGTCAAAGCCCGGTGACGCCAGGAAATTCAGCTTGCGCATGAACTCGCACACAACAGGGTACAGGTCATTAGCTTATGGAAGTTTAAGAGCATCTGGGTCAGGCATCCACCTATTCTGTGCACCTTGTTGAAACAGTACCTCAGGTGGTGGGTGATTCAGTCAAGAAGTGCGACTGCAAGCCTGCTCATGAAAAACTATCAGTGCATGAAGGAAAGAATAAAGTTTATTGTTTTCCTGGCCTAGAAAAGCAGACACATTATTGAAGCCTGCAGGAGGAAATAAGGACGCATAAGTCCTTCGGAGAGAGACCACGTGTGGATAGGTGCAGTGAAAAAGGGCGTGTTGCTCATCTCGTACATCATTAGCATTACACAAGTCACAAGTAGGGGAGGTATTGTGAGTCCAGGTCACAGTTTCAATTCGTAGGGTGTGGGCACAAAGTCTGAAGCGAGTCACGCTGCAAATAACGTCACGAGGAAGATCAAGGAGCATGTATCAGGAAGGGTGTATGGCGAATGTGTGACCAGGGCCCTCTTGGTAGGGAGGGCGCACCATTGATGGTGAGTAGAGCGTTTGCTGTTGCGCTCTTGTGGATGCATATCAGAATAAGGTGTCCAATAATCCAAGTGCCCCTCCCTGAGTTCCACAACAAAACGACCAAGATCAATGGGCTCAGCCCGTGTGAGGCTCGCACTGTGGCACTTTAGCAGCCTTTCCTTGAACAAGTAGAATTGTGTGAGACCATTCATAGCAGACAGGATGTGGGATGACCAGCAGTCATTGCACCATGAGCTCAGTTGCATGTCAGCTTTTAAGATCTTTCTCACAGTGGAGCAATTACTTTGAGTTAAAGCATTGTATAACCACTGCTGCCCGGAACCAGCTGAACTGCAGGGGCTCTAGACCACACGCGCGCATGACTCATGCATTGGACGCGCCATAAAGGGGTTGTGTCCTTGACCATCAGAATCTTCTTGAGCACCGTCAGCACCCATTTTTGTTGAGGATTGTCCATTTCTTTGCCCTTTAGTAAGAATGGGGCAGCCCAAGCCTGTCTTGCATGCATACCAGCAGGAATTGCGCACGTTTTAAGGAGCTGCATGTAAACATGTAACCTGTTTGTAAGGTCATGTTCCCACGGTAAGAGGTAAGTTTACATTTTCAACTATTAGGACCCGCTCAGACAAGTACATCAAAGCTAACAAACTGAGGCCACCAGCAGAAAGGCAGGCAAATCATGTGGTATTCCATGCAACCTGTTTAGGATGAGATGATTATGGGTGAAGGGGAAGGGTTACACAACTGTGTCAAATGTCAAGCACATATGCCTCATGGTGCAGCCCGACTGAGTGCAACTGCCATACCGCCTAAAATGCAAAAAGGCTTAAGGATCAATTCGGGATGCAGATAAGTAGAAGCCCTTCAAGCCCGCAACCAAACTATAGCAAGGTAAGGGGTTACTAACCCCTGTAGCACATACTATGTAGTAACTGTGATTGCAAATTGCTACATGCTCCCGCTGAGCGAGGGCAGCCAAGTAGAGACATTAAAGCTGGTATTAACAAGGTATACAAGGTTTATTAGGATAAGGCCTTCGGTCAAGAAGTGCGACTGCTGGCCTGCTCATAGAAAGCAAGTGATTCATGGAAGAAAAATGGAATTTTGTTGTTGCTCTGGTTTAAGAAAGCAGACTCATCACGAGATCCTGTCTGAGTGAGTAAAGGAGCAAATTTTCTGAGGAGAGACCACCTGGGGATGAGTGCACTGGAAGATAACATGCTGCTCGTCCTGAATATTATCATCAGCCTCACAGCTCATATGAACCCTTTGGAACGGGACAACAAACTTGTGACTTATCATTCTTGGTCTGCACTGCAGATGGCACCTCCCCTCCTATCTTCTTGCTCATGAAACTCCTTTACTGTTTTTAAAAAACAGGCCAACAGTCGAACTACTTGACTGAGGCCTTATCCTTGTAGCCTTGTAATCTTGTAACCTATCTAAGGCTGATCTTAGGCTGATGTCGCTGCGTGTCGAGACAAGAAGCTGGGAACATCATGATGGTACCTGTGATACGTGTGGCTTGCAGGCAATTCAAGACGAAAAACACGCTCTTTTCCTGTGTCCTTGCACTGCAAGGCACTGCGAGGCACTGCATGGCATGCAAGTGTGTTCTTTGACTAAAAATTTTGAGGCTTCAATTTGCAGACTTGTTTCACGATGTACCAGTGGCACACAAAATTACCATCAATCAGACTGGAGCTTTTCATTTCTCCCAAGCTTGTTCTGAGGATGTATTCAATTTTTTCCAGAGACAAGCTAATGATTCTTATCGTTTTGTCTCAGAGCTTATGGATGTTTTCTGTATGGCTGGTGTTTACCAGCAATCTGAACAGTCAAACTTCCTGGCTGAAGGTAAAATCTTAAAACTTGTAAACTGAGGCTGATTCACGCACTTGTGTGCGGACTGGGTGTGGTTCTCTGATGCCACCTCGCTATATGCACCTTGACCTCCCTGAGCATGTTACGAAGAATGCAAGCAGGTTTCATTTGCGTGCACACACTCGCAGTGGCATCATCCCTCTGGCGTGGGGGAAACGGACATTGTGACAGGTGACAGGTGCTCTTTTGCTGCTTTGCAAAACGAGGTGCATATCCCTTTTCATTGTAAGGATTGGTTTGTGTGCTCTCTTAGATAGCATAGGTTGCACCATAAGATTTTTACAAGATAGAAGTAGTTGTTCCTTTTTCTCCCTTTGGCCAGTCCTAATTTTACTAACCCCTTCTAAATTTAAAGGGGCCTCCACAGATAAGGACTGGCAGAAAGGGAAGAAAGGGAGTGAATACTTCTTTTTGAGAGAGCACACAAACAAGTCTTGACAGAGAAAAGAACATGTGCCTCGTTTTGAACAGCAGCACAGGAGCACTTCACACAGTGGCCACTAATGCCCACTGGGAGGCTTGCGCATAACCCTAACTTGTGAAGTTGAATCCGTGAAGGCTTGCAACCACGATGTGAATCGTGGAACGCAACTCAAGCCATAAGTGTTTAAAGATAAGCCTTACCATTCCTAAATGACAAGCTGAGGGCTACATAGCTGTACCTTTTGTTCGGGGGTAGCCAAACTTGGAGGATAAGTGCTTCCTCTCCCCAAATCCACACAAATGTTGGTATGGGTTGCCCCTGATGGTGATAGCATAGTCTTTCCTTTTGTCCATGGCCGTTGAATCAGCTGATTGTTGGCAGTAGGCATGGTTGTTCAGATGTTCATCTATAAGATTCAGAGCTGTCGAAAAAGAGTGACTGGTACATGTTCCTTTGTCACGCTGTCGGTAAGCTACCAGCTATGCGCACTCATGCTTCCCACGCAGTCATGGTCACTGCTATACTCCTGGTATCCTACTCAGATATACATCACTGCTATACTCCTGGTATCCTACTCAGATATACTCCTGGTATCCTACTCAGATATACTCCTGGTATCCTACTCAGATATACCAGGTATGCAAAGGTCCACCTCCAGCTTAAATAAGCTGGTACTAGTTCAGGGGTCATGACGGTGAATACAGAATCACAGAATGTGTGGTCTTCTCTAAGCTAGATCATAAATAAAATCTATGTTCATGAATAAAATCTATGTTCTGACTCCACCCCAAATGGGAGCGAGCATGTCCCATGATGCAGCAGCAAGCTTGACTGGCTTAGTCAGCATTCGCTTTAACTACACCTGTCCTAATTAGCAGGTTGTTCAGGGAATTCAACGCCATCATGTCTGCTGTGGGAAATGTGACAGGCCGAGTGAGCTGCAAAACACAAGCGACCACATGGATAGCGCATGGGTGAGAAACCTCCATGCTTCACATGCGCAAGAGTGCAGGCCTAGGGGAGCTATATGCATTACCGCCTGTGGTTCAACACACTTATGCAGCATAATAGCAGCTGGATGTTGCAGCACCGTCCCCCTCACTGATCCCCTACACGCACCTTTTGCTTTTTGAACAGGGAAGACAGCCAGGCGAGCGGCCCTGCAGCGTTTCTCCCTTGCTTGCCTTCCCCACCCTCGAGCTCTTCCGTTTGTTCATACACAAATGTGAACGCCCGCTTCACATCCGCAGGCTTGGCCGGGATTGGGGCATCAAAATGGCAGGGGATGACTTTGTTAAAGTCCCAGCTGTCGCAGATGCTGTCCACCCAGCGCCGCGTCTGCATGCATGCGTGCGCGCATGCGAGCATGGAGGGTAAGCAAGCATGGCCAAACGGACACGAGAATGCGCGCATGCCGTAGGCGCTTGAAGGCACCGCATGGTCAATGCTTGCAAGCAGTACAGGGACCCTGCACAGGTGTGTGCGTCTGCTGCGCTGAGAAAGAGCAAAGCAGCTGTCACAAGAGGACTGCCTGCCTGCCAAGCTGCAGGCTCATACCCTACAAACAATGCAAGTTTGAAACAAACAGACGACAAACAGAAAGATGCATGTCCAATCAGAGCAGGACGAGCATGCAAGCAAATCGGCAAGGCAGAAGTGCGGGAAAAAAAAGCCGTGCCATGCCAACAAGGTCTACATTTGGGAGCCCCACTGATGGCCATCCTCCTGGCTTGCTTGTAGAGAGCTTGGAGGAAAGCTTGCCTAGAGATCTTCTGCAGCACGTGTGCTGGATGTGAGGCTGTCATAAGTCACAGTCACCGGGCGCCTGTGAGCGAGCCTGAAGGTGCGGGTGGCTGCTCTCCTGTCGGAGCACTCACTGTTGCAGGCACTTTACTAAACACGAGCGTCTCCACCACGGGTCCCACAATCAGCCGGTTTGCCACTGCAGCAAAGGAAGCCTGCGCGTACGCACCACACTAGAGCAATCAGTGCAGTTTCACAGTTAAAACCCTCAGTGATAGTTATCATCAGTGAATGTACCAGACATCTTGCCTGCCATGCAAGGGTGATCAATCAGAGAGACACACAGAAAATCCAAGGATTCGTATTGGGGCGTCAAACGAATTGGTCCTCTAAGCGACTTGATGCACAGGACATGAATGTCCTTACCTCAGGTTCCAACAGATTAGACGGCCCAAAGTACAGCACCAGCAGGGCCATCCGCTTCCATCCTGATGGATACATGTCGGGGTGAAAATGTGAGAGCACCAAGTCTGCATGCATGCGTGCCCGCACCTGCATGCGCCCACACATACACACGCACACACGCGCACAATAGACCTCAAGCAAACGCTTCTGCATGTGCCAAATGAAAAGCAAGATCCTCATGTCAGCACAATTCTTATGCACAGCTTGTTGTGAAGCTGTGCAATACCAGACAAGCCCACCTTTTATTCTGTTTGCTAGCGTGTCTGGAAGCGGCTCTGTCCTGGCTATTTGCTTGACCTGCGAAGAACATAGGAGTGAGCAAGGCAATGAGGGCATGGGAGCATGCAGTTAGGGCATGAAGAGTAGACAGTCATAGAAACGGGGTGTGGTGAAAAAAGGAGTGGCAGTAGTGCTGTGTACTGTGATACGACCCAAATGGTGTCCCAAAAGGACAACACAGGATATTAGGGGCCCTTGAAGTTTAACCGCTAAGAATTATAAGGACCAGGCTTAAAAGCCTGAACCCTTTAAAAAGTGCTTGCTCAAAGACTTCACACAAACGCCTTCATCCCCATCTACCCATCCGCAATATTGAAGCTCTCATCTCTTCCAAAAATAACACATCCACGATTTCACACCTTTCGTTTCCACAACCATGGACATTAACATTGTTGCACACACAAACAACACACACAAATTACATGCACACTTTTGCAAGCACACATACATAACTACATACCTCCTCTGGTGTTCGATCCCCAGCTATAGACCGATTGAGCAGGCCGTCCCGAGCTATCTCCAACAGCGCATACCCAGGGATGACATCAGGGACCTGCGTCACAGCGTACATGGTCATCATGATGTATCCTGCGGCTCAGGTTGAAAAGCATCCACGGCAAAGCTCAACAAAAGAAAGTAACAAAGCATAGCCCAATTGAAATCTTCTGAACACATGCCACTGGAGTAACGAATTGTTAGGCTCCGCGAGCATAATGGGGAGCTGACGTGGCGCGAGTGTGTGCATGTGCCCCTGTGTGCACGCAGGGTATACTCATGAGCGAGCGCATGTGTCGAGTTCTGCTGTTGATATGGAAATTTGTTTTGGGTGCAGGTGCTTTTGCTTGCGCCAATGCAGCAGCGCTCATCTGTTTGCACCCTGAGAGCAGGCAAAGCCGTGTTCTTAGGGGTTCACCTTCTCTGAGATTCGCAGCAGGGCATCGGTAACCAGCAGGGTCTTGGTGCGCTTGTGGAAGAACGCCATCTCGGTGAGCTTGATGGATTTGCTTGCACCTGTGCAGAGCGAGGGTTAAACCTTGGGTGTGCTCATACACACACACACACAAAAAAAACCACACAAGAACACCCCCCTGCAGGTAGGGCGTCTCCCAGACAGAGGCCATGACTCACAGCCCATGCACAAGCAGTCTGCACACCCAGTGGCACAGCCTTTGAAGCGCATCTGATACGTTGGACCGCGTTTGACACAGTGGACTGCACGTACACTACTGGCTGCATGCACCAGCCTCCCATCCAAGGTGTAGTGCGCTGGGCGGGTTGTGCTAGGCCATGTGCCCTGGCCGACCTGCTCAGATCCCATTCACATGGGAGCTGTGCGCACAGCACGCTGACGTCCTCGGCCACCACCCAGTGCCACGCCCACCATTGCACGGGCCACTCAAGGGGCCCCCATGCTTGCTTGCTGGGCACACGCACTTACTGCTGATAGGGGGGGGCGCAAACAGTTTCTGCTCAATCTCATCTGCCCAAGGCGCCTCGGGGTCATCGCTGCGCAGCACTCCTGAAAGCCAAAGGCATGCATGCAGGGGCAACCTGAGTCACCCTGCGCAGCTCATTTGGTGCACCTGCACAGCAGGCTCCGCGCAGCAGCCCTGGGCGCATGCACACTTTGTACAGCACACAGAGCAGGCACCCAGCTGCTGGGCCTGGCGATACGCTGCACTGCACGTTCCTGCACCGCGTGGGCACAGACACACACCGACAAAACAAATGAGGGAGCCGGATGGAGCGGCGCTGCTTGAGCTGGTGCACGGCCAGCCTAACACATGCCCGCTGGCAGAATTTGCTGCAGGCATTGCTCCGTTGCTTTGGACAGGAGCAGCTTCCGACGGCCCAGAGCAGGGAGCCGCGCCGTGCTTAGGGCGCTCTCAATGTTTTGCTGTGTGGGTGGATCGCTTGCTGGCTCCCCTTTCCCCCCCGGTACTGCTGCACACTCACCTGACGGGAAGATGCCAAAGAATTGCAGCGGCAGGTTGAGGGGGAAAGACCATTGGTCAGGGGTGACATAGACCTGCGTGCAAAAGGGAAACAACCATTGGTCAGGGGTGACATAGACCTGCGTGCAAAAGGAAAACAACCATTGGCCAGGGGTGATAGACTTGCGCGCACATGTGCAGCAGCCGGCCTGTGGGCGTCGGGACGGCAGCCAGCACGCTGCGGCCTCACCTAAATCCTGGCACCGAGCAAGCAGCGCAGCACCTGCAGTGGAGCAGCCCTGGCGCCGGGCAAGCAAGGGGGCACCTTGACCATGGTGCTGAGCAAGCAAGGGGGCACCTTGACAATGGTGCTGAGCAAGCAGGGGGGCACCTTGACCATGGTGCCGGGCAAGCAAGGGGGCACCTTGACAATGGTGCTGAGCAAGCAGGGGGGCACCTAAGCCGTGGCGCTCAGCAAGCAGCTTGACTTTGAGGCAACACCTACTCAGAACCGTCAGTGGCCTGCAAGCAGAGCTGCGCAAACGCGTGGCATCATGCCACGGCGGCCCATGGAGATGAGGAGGATTACGGGCAGCGCAACTTTGACTTCTGAGGCTATGGGGGCATGGACGGACACAGCGGTGGCTAGTGCACCCCGCCTCGGCTCAAGAAAATGTGCTGGAAGCATGAGCAGTGGGCCTCGGCAGTGCACCAGATGTTGCACATGTGCGCGCACAGCACACACGCAGCCCCACATTCGAGCAGATGCACCAGGCCCAGCCACCATGTACGCGCGCGCGCAGCGCACCTTTGCTTTTGGGAACGCCCTGGAGAACGGGCCCACAAAGGTCTTGTGCTCATACGCATACGTGGGCAGCACAATGTACTCCACGGGGGCCCCCAGCTCCTTGACGAGCCTGACGCACTCTGCGGTGGGGGCGACAGGCGCGTGCACCCACAGACCTGCGCGCACGGCATGCACGGCGGCCTGGTGGACTCTGCACAGAGCGCCGGCTGCGTGGACCGGTGGACGAACAGTTATGGATCAGAAGCTCACTGGCCGCCTTTATGCCCAGCAGCGCAGCTGGCTGCTGCCGCTTCTTGTTCGACTGGAGCAAGGGCATGCTCTGTGGGCAACAGGCCGTGTCACCCGTGTGCGAGCGGAGCCGTGAAAGACAACCGGGGTGCACAGAGCAACATCCTCCCACTCAGATCCTGTAGTCCAGAGATCCACCTCACCTCACTGAGTTCAGTGCACCCTGGGAACGCCAAAAGTGCTGCTCTGGTGATCGCGCGTGGGTGAAAGATGTGGCGGGGGGCACAGGCACGTGGACCTGAGTTCCATTCTGTTCCTTACCTTTTTGCCTGGCAAAGATGCCTCAGGGTTGGGAGCAAGCATTTCATGCATATGGCACAGACAGATTGAGCCAGTGTGGCACATACAAATTGATATTGGAGAGCACAATGCCCATCCAAAGCCCCCCCCCTCCCCCCATTAGGATACCAGATTTCTGACTCAAACAGGTGCACAGCGCGCACTCACCTCCGCTCTTGAGCTTGATCACTGTCATGCGCACGGGGATGAACACGTTAAACAGTTCCAGGGCCTGGGTCTGCTCAAAGGTCCAGATGGTGCCCTTCTCAATCTACGCCAAGCGAGCAGGAAGTGATAGATGAGAGAATGATGCAGCGGAATCGACACTGAAGCAGAAAGCCGGCACGGGCACAATTCACAAGCCCTTCATACCGCAGGGCGTGCTCAGAGTCCGGGAGGTTCCTACCTCATATCTGCAAGTTTTCCGAGTGAAGGTTGGGCCCAATGGAAATGGGAAGCCCGTGATAAAGGCAAAGAACTGGTCCCATCGAGGCACCCGCTCCAAGGGATCCTCTTCCTGTGCCTGCACTCTACGAGTTGCCACCTGCCAATGGAAGCAGCGAAAGAGCAAGTGTTTTTCCACGTCTATGCAAACAAGGTACCTTGTTGCATGACAGGACGCTAATACTGTCCCAGCCATCGTTGGTCAGGCTGGCGCCCGGGATCTCCCAGTCAGGGATTTGGAGAGTACATGTGCCTGGTCCAAAAGGCTTCCTCCCTCATCTTATCTGCCCACTCAAACATAGCTTGAGCATGCCTTTACAAGGTATTACCTGATACACGAGGCTCATCTAAATATTCAGGCACCAAAGTTAACCCAGAAGGATGGTGCTGCCGCAAGCTCGCAGCCATGATTCGCGCACGGCTGGCGAGCTTGCACAACAGATGGAGTAGCACCTGAGCTCCTGCCTCACCTTGCCTGAACCAACAGTTTTGGGTTTGGTGCTTAGGGTAGAGGTGCCGCGTTTGCTGGTGCCACTGACGGTGTTTCGCTTCTGTGTGCTGGCATTACATCTTGGATTTGTTCTGGAAGTCTGTTGGTTACATCTACCCTTGAGAGGGATTGCTGTACGCTGGTACATGCCAAGCTGACCACTATAGAGCATCCCTCCCCCTGGTCAGGCCCCGCTCGAGGGTGTGCTCAGCAATTTGGTGGCTGGCCTTTCTGTGTGCGAAATTGTGGGGTTGGAGAATTAATATAAATTAATCTTTAAAATTATGCTATTTGTACAACATGGTCGAAACAGCTACTGGATGATGTAGCAACCACTGCAATATGACTTAGGATGCCCTACTGTTGCTGTTGTTAGTCAGGGTAGTCTTTTTACTGTGTAAAATCCCTATTGAGCTCACGTATCCTGTCACCCCTACACAAACAGCAAGCAAACCCACCCTCAGTACAAGAATGACTCAGTCAGAAGCAGCTGCCTCCCAGCGGCCTGCTGACACAGGTGGTATAGGATCCAGTGAGCGTGAGCCCTTAGAGCTGTCCCACATGGACAGGTGCTCAATTCAACGAGAGACGCTCTTCATCTGCTTGCAGGTGGAAGGGTGGATGACGAGTTGAACCTGGATCAGCTGAAGATGCTCAAAGAGATTTTTGAGGTCAGAGTTCAAGGCCTTGAGGAGAACCTAACCCAGACGCTTTGACGAGCTGACGAGGTTCAATGCAAGCCCAGCCAGACTGCTGTACAGGCACTCAGATTTATGCAAAATCAGCTGCAACCATGCAGCTGATTACCAGGGCCTCGCCACAAGCCGCGCAGCACGACTTGCGCAGCCCCCATCTGGCCATCGCCATGTATTGTGCGCACCCTTTGTCACACAGGCGGCAGATGAGGATGGCAGCGGCGAGCTGGACATTGACGAGTTCTGTGAAAAGCTGGGTCCGCACCTCGGGGGCAACTTGAGCAGGGAGCAGATCACGCAGCTTTTCATGAAGATTGATGCAGACGCTGGAGGCACCGTGGACTGGTGAGTGCAGGCGCGGCCCAGACATCTCACATGCAGGCATGGCACACACAGGCATCGCACACACAGGCATGGCACACGCACGCATGGTTCACGCAGGCATTGTACACGCAGGCATCGCACACGCAGGCATTGTACACACAGGCATCACACATGCAGGCATCGCACACACAGGCCATGCGCGCTCACTGTCTGGCAACCCCCCGAAAAATGAGCAGAGCAGTGCTGTCGACAGCTCACAGGACCCCACCGGCTGTGGTGCTCCTAGGTGCTCTGTAGGGAGGTAGGGGCCTTAAGGCTCCCAGATCCAAGATCTGCTGTGCCACAAGTGTGCAGAGCAGCAGAGCATTCAGACTCAGCCCGCGTTCAAGGGACCAAGCGCGCGCTCTGAGGAGCTTGTTGTCTTACGGGTGCTGTGGTGCACCAGGCACTGCACGAACGTGTGTTCATGAGACGTCCGGCCTTGCTCACGCAGGGAGGAGTTCACCAACTACATGTTCCTGGAGCGCGCGCAAGAGGCAAGCGGGACGACCAACGAGAACTGGAGGCTGTTTCCTCAGGACTTCAAGGACAGGAACGACCCCGGGGTGTCACACAGAGGTGAGCCGTGCGCCCTGTGGTGCGGCCTCAACAGGGGCGTGCTGTGGGGCACGCTGTGTGGTCTCTCTGAGGTGAGACGTGCGCCCCAGTGCTGCAGCCGGTTTGCTGCCCGCTGCCCGCCAGTGGCCGTGCAGCAGCGTCACATACTTCAGGTGCGTCAGGTCCACCGGATGGGCGCCCCTTGGCTAGCCCCACTGTCAGGGCACAGTCTGTTGCAGCCTTGGATGCATGCAGCTGTCCCGACGCTAGCGCCGGGGCTGCCTTGCTGGGATCAAGCATGCCTTGGTGGATTGGGGCATGCCTGCAGGAAGACAAGCCTCAAGCCTTGTGCCCGCCTGCTCACTGAGCACAGCCCATGATGCATCACCATGCGTCGCCTGCCCGGCTGCACTGCCGCGCACTGCTGGGCAAACCTCGCTCCTGTTAGGCAAGGCCCGGCCTGACTGCGCGGCTATGGATGGTGCGCGCGCGCAGGCCAAGTCGACCAGGTATTCTACTGCGAGGCCATCGACAAATACGTCACCGTGTCGCGCGACGGCTCGTTCCGCCTGTGGAACGGGGCCGACCTCAAGCACTTCCGCACCATGACGCTTGGCTCCGCATGGATCACCAGCGGCATCTACATGCCGGCGGTGAGTCGTGCGCGGGCACCCGCCGTGGAGCACCTCATGGAGCACCTCGCGGCCGCGCCTGGCGCTGCAGGCACAGCGCAGGGGTGCCCTCCGCGCATCACCTGCACGTGCATGCACAGCAGAGGCGGGAGCAGCCTGGTGGCTCACAGGGCATCGTTAAGTGTAGAGATCTGGAGCATGCTGCTGGCTGAGCTTTCCCCGTAGCAGCCTGCATCAGCATGCATGCCGCTGGCTAAGCTTCCCTTGTGGCAGCCTGTGTTGGCATGCATGAGCACTGTCAGCTTGTGTGGAGCTGCCTCAAATCGGGACCTCCTCTGCCTTGCGTGCAGCGATCACTGCTAAGGCCATCCTATCAGATCGGGCCTTGTTTACAATTGTGTGTGGGTTAAGGGTCTAGGAGTCAAGGGTTAGGGCTGGTAGGGTTAAGGATGACGTAGCTGAGCTCTGCTTGGCAAAGCCCCTGAGCACAGTGAGTGAACCCTGAGGCGGGTCCCCCCACGACAGTCAGTCAGCAGGCCAGGGGTTGCTCACTGGCACAGCAACCTCTGCCACACCCCTTTGGCTGGCGCGGAAGCTGGTGTTCACCCTTGCCACACCCCTTTGGCTGGCCCAGATGCTAGTGTTCACCTTTGCCACAACCATTTGGCAGGCCCGGAAGCTGGTTTTCACCTCTGCCGACCGATCCATCAGCTACTACGAAGCCAACCGGGGCAGCTACGAGCTGTCGGGGCGCGTCTACGCATCGGGGACCATGGGCGTGCCGCAGACGCTGACGCTGGTCACAAACGAGTCAGGTGCGAGAGGCAGGAGGTGAACTGCGCTCAGGTCCTCGGCAGCGAGTGGGCACGGGAGGGGGTGTGAGGGCGGTGGGTATCAGCTAGTGAAGGAGCTGGGCGCCCAGATGCTACGCCCGAAGCGGGGATGCCATGGTGAGCTCAGCCAGGCTGCCATGAGCGAGGGGGGGCAGCGGGGGTGCCTTGGCGAGTGCGATGGGACGGGGATGCTGCGGTGAGCGTGGCTAGGCTGCTATGCGTGGAGCTGAGAATTGTGGATGCCACTGTGAGTATGATGGAGCGGTCAGGCCTCGCGACCTGTGAGTGTGATGTACCAACCAGACTCAGGGCGTGCCCGAGCAGCATGCAGGAGCCTGAAGGGTGGCTGGCGCAGCTGGTATATGGAATTTGGCCTCCAGATGCCTCCCCCATGAGTACGAAGGGCACTGGGCCTCCCCCCCCTCAGTACTCGCACACGCTCTCACGCCTTAGGTAACAGAGGCTGTTGTGTGCCTTGCCCGCGTTACCCAGCCTCAGGCTGCATGGGCAGCTGCATGCTGCGCCTGTACTCCCTTGCCTCAAGCAGCAGGCAGCCTCGTGCTGCACCCACATTTTCCCGCCTCAGGCCGCAGGCAGCGCCGCGCACCTTTTGCCCACATGCCACGCCCACAGGTGAGCAGCTGGTGTACGGGGACAGCAAGGGCGAGGTGAACATGCTCCTGTGCGGAACGCGCGAGTGGCCGGCGCGCGACCTCATTTCCACCGACGAGCACCAGGACTACCTGACCGTCCACAAGGAGCATGCGGACTGGATTTCCCAGGTGTGCACCCGCAAGCGCCCTGCGGACGAGAGCTGTCCATGTGCGCGCGCTGCGGGCAAAAGCTGAGTGCGCACGCTTATTTTTAGGGCTGGATGTGCGTGCGCGCGCGCACCCCATAGGCTGGATGTGTGCACGCGCAGGTTCCCTGTGGGCGGGCTGTGCGCGCAGGAACCAAGTGGGCGAGCTGTGCTCATGGGCACAGTGCAAGCTGCGTGCCATCCACAGGCTGGAACCGTGCACCCGTTGCTACCACTGGTCCTGCTGCAGTGCTCCTCTGGTTTGTTTCTTGGCCAGCAGAGGGGCAGAGAGGGCTGGGTCGGGTCTGAGGAATTGATCTGGCAGAGGGCTGGGTCAGGTCTGGGTGGGTGCGTGCGAGCACGCTGTGCTGTAGAGGGCTTCCCCCTCCTACCATGCTGTGCCCAGCAGGCAGGCTCTCTCTGCTGATCAGGATAGAATGCACTTGCCATAAGCTTCATGCGCTGTGGGTACACATGTTGTTTGAGTGCATGCTGCACAAGCCATGGGCTTGCACACGCCATGCAGCCCAAACGGACGTGGCAGGCTTGCGGCTGAGAAAGGCTGAATAATCCCTGCAATATGGGAAGGAGCGGGTTCTGGCTAGGTTTGCTTGGGCTCGGTGCACAAAATACGTGAATGGACCTGCACAAAACACAAGAATGGAACAGCCAGCTGCTGCTGCTGCTGCTGCTGCTGCTGCTGCATCAATAAAAGAGTCCTGTCCGTCCCTTTGCGCTCATTGGCTTTGCTCGGTGTGTTGGGCTCATCCATGTTGCCGGCTCTTGCTGGGCTTGCGCGCAGGTTGAGTGGGTCCCCGACATTGGGCTCATCAGCTCCTCCATTGACTCCACAATCAGGATCTATGACTTTGTCAGGGAGAAGGTGCGACACGAGCCTTGGGGATGGAAGCATGGCTTGGCATGTGGTGTCAGGACGAATGAGGGCTCACCGCTATGTGCATGGATGACCTAGACTCGGCACACATCATGACCGTGGAGCTGAGGACATGGACAGGGGATGATGACCTACTGCTGCTTTTGGCTCCTCACTTGGCCTGCAAGCCAAAGGGCTCGGCACACCTGCAGTCTCTAGCAATCCCTCTGCCCCCACTCCTGATACCGCAGGTCATCAACACCTGCACCCACCACCAAAAGGCCGTGTACGGCTTTGTCTGGTGCAGCGCGTACTCCATTTTTGCTTCGTGTGGTGTGGAGCGCGACGTGATCTTATGGCAGGTAGGCAGAACCCTATGCGCAACCACAAGCTTGCAGAGGCTCCAGGATTAGGTGCGACAGCCGGACCTCAGCACACTGCCAAGTTGAATGGGGCGAGCCCCCCCCGCCCTGAGGTTACTGCGCAGCTTAAGCTGCTGTTCATTCAGCTCACTGCTACCATTGCTGCGATGTTCACTCAGCCCACTGCATTGCTGCGCTGTTCTCTCGGCCCACAGCATTGCTGCGCTGTTCACTCAGCCCATATCATTGCTGGGCTGTTCTCTAAGTCTTCACAATTGCTGCGCTGATCACTTAGAGCATGCCATCGCTGTGCTGTTCACTCAGACTTCACCGTCGCTGTGCTGTTCACTCAGCCCATACCATTGCTGTGCGCTTCCAGCAGCCCCCTTGCGCCAGCACCACCTGCATGCCTTCGTGCACATGGTAGCACGTGTGTGTGCACGTGCTGCAGGGCAACACGTGCCGCCGCATTGGCGAGCTCTCTGGACACAGCGCGAGCGTGACCCATGTGGCCTTGGACTCCCATTTGAACCATGTGTTCACGCTGAGCCTGGACAAAGTCATCAAGGTGGCGCGCGGGGTGTGCCTGGGAGGGTGTGCCAGAGGGAGGGGTGTGCTGCTGCTTTGCTCTGCCCACCCACCAGAAGCTGGAGGCCTCCGGCAAAGGAGAGCGCATCGCACGCGGGAACTCTCACCTGAGAGCCCAGCAGCAATCCCATTCGAGAAATGCTGGTCCGCTTTCCGCGCCTGCCCCCCCCTTGTGTGATGCCCTTGCCCCTCTGACCAATCCCCCTTTTCTTTAAAGGTTTGGGCTGCAGGCGCTGTTGGCTGAGCTGCCCTACTTTGTTCAGCACGGATGCCTTGTGGTTTGGCGGGTGCAGCTATGCAACCCTGAAGCGCACACTCACAGTGGAATCTCCCACCTGGCATGGCAGAAATGGGCATTGTGACAAGCTCTCTTGTGGTGCTGTGCGAGATGAGGTGCACCTCCTTTGCCAATTTCACGGCAGTGTCAGACAGAAATGTTTGTCCCTGCCCCTCCTACCATGTCAGGGGGTTTCTGCTGTGTGCCCCCTCATCTTTTGCATGCTTTGCCCGACCCATCTGTCCCTGATCTCTTCTCTCAGGGGTGCGACAGGTCTGACAAGGTGCCTGACCGTGAGCCCCTGGCCCCCCCTGCAGGTGTGGGATCTGCGCACCCACAGGTGCCTGCAGACCATCACCCAGGATGACTGGAAGAAGACGGAGACCATCGAGTCCAAGCCACACTCGCTCATGTACGACTCCTTCCACAGGTGCGCGGCCCGCGACCAAGAAATCAAGTACATGCGTGCTTCCACCTTGTGCGCGCTCGCACACGCCTGATGTTTTCTCAGGTGCTTGCTTGCCCCCCTCCCCCCCCCAAAAGTGGCATGTCCATCCAGCGCTTGCAAAACACAAGCTGCCTTGTTGGCCTTGTTGTGCTGGGCGCCCCGCAGCATGTTAGCCATGGAATCTGCCCTCTAAGGCCTCTCGCACCTGGGAGGCCTCAGAGGGCTAGAGGGCCTAAAGGCCTTTTGATTGAAACCAGAAAGCCCCCTGCCACCCCTCTGGGCAGAGCCCAGGTTGGAACTCATGGCACCATGTGTTGTGCAAGGTCACACACAGCTGTGCTGACTGGGACCATGAGCAAGATGCTGCGCTGCCACTGTGTGCTTTGTAAGGCCACAGCTGTGCTGCCACGCTGCGCCTGCTGTGTACGCAGGCGCGTCATCACCGCCGTCAACAAGCCTCATGCGTGGATCCACAAGCTTGTGGCACAGGACCGCACCGGGCACATGGAGCCGGTGCGCCCCCTCTCTGTCCAGGGAAACTGCCGGTTGCATCCTTGCTGCGCTCCTTGCTGGCCAGCGTAGCATCGTGCAGACGGGATGCAGGTGCTAGCAGTTGGTTGGTTGGTTGGTTGGTAAATCAGGAGGTCGGCAGTGTTCCCTCCACGAGGTGCATGGGCTGTGGCTCCTAGGACAATTTAGTCTGTCGATAATTTGGTTAGTAAGTTAGTTGGCAGGTTGGCAGTGTTCTCTCCAGAAAGTGCATGGGCTGTGGCTCCTGGGACAATGGCAGGTCTCGGAGGCTCTCCATCCGCCCATTGACTTGCGTGGGTGTGATGTTCCTCTGAAGCTCCTCATGCCCCTGGCTTGCCCAGGTGCGGGGCTGCCTGTACAACTACACATTCCATGTCATTGTGACGGCTGATGAGGGCGGCGCCGTGTGCGTGTGGAACATCAAGAATGGGCAGCGAGAGGGACGGTTCCTCAAGGCACATGGAGATGCAAAGGTGGGTCACAGGCCTTACCTGCTCCTGCTGATGCTGTGCCTCCCAGGACCCAGCATGGTGAACACCAATGCGCGCGTGCTTGCGTGTGGCCTGCCTTCATGCAACTGAGGCTGAGCCCAACCCATGTTTGCCCCAATGACCCTGCTTCCAGCTTCGGCATGCAAGACCAACGCGGAGGCTGCTCCCCAGCCGTGCTCTTACCTTGCAACATGACACTCTGTCGCAAAGCATCCTCAGGGCTTTCCAGAGGCTAATATGAACAAAAAATTTGTTTTGCTGCCTCCAGCAAGCTCATTCTGCTGTCTGACCCATCGCACGGACATGCATGCAGCTGAGTGCCATCTGCTTTGACAAGGCTTAGCAGCGGCTTGTGTGTGCGCAGCTGAGTGCCATTTGCTTTGACAAGAATGAGCGACGGCTTGTCACAGCGGGCAGCGACGGCAGTGTGTTCATGTGGAACTTCAACAACGGCTCCCGGCTCAAGGAGTTCACCCACTCGGAAGAGAAGGAAGAGATCACCTCGGTGCTGTTTGCTGCTGATGAGAAGCGGGAGTCAGATGCTGTGTATGCAGCCGGCTGGAACTGCAAGGTGAGGCGGCCGACAAGGGAGGGCGAGTTGCTGGTGGACGGCACAGTGTGTTGCGTGTGTCAGGATTGTGTGCAGAAGCCCCGCAATCTGGAGGTTTTCGGGTGATTGCTGCTGTCGCTCTTGTTGGCGGGGGTGGTGGCGATGGCGATGTACGCGTTTTATGTATGCTGCGGAGGGCAAGCGCCATCAAAAGCAAAGCAGTAGCCAGCGTCTCTTCCCAGCCAGCAGCCTAAGCAGCTGACAGAGGTCATAGCGCTCAACAATTGGAGCTTGTCTGAGCTTCCTGTGGGGTGATGCTGAGTGTGTGGTGGGGTGATGCCAAGTGTGTAGTGGGCTGATGCCAAGTGTGTGGTGTGGTGATGCCATGTGTGCAGTGGGTTGATGCCAAGTGTGTGGTGGGGTGAGACCAGGTGTGTGGAGGGGTGATGCCAAGTGTGTGGTGGGGTGATGCAAAGTGGGTGGTGGGAGGAAATCTTGGGCCTGTGCAGGCTGGATGCCAATGGGGCGTGGCTATGTCTAACCTGAAGTAGGAGCACGTGTCTGCCATGCGCTCGTTGTTGCATTGCTCATGCGACCGCTTGGAATACGCTTGTCATGCTGCATGCATGCTGCTGCTGACCAGGTGTTTGTTTGGCTGGAGGAGGACGATGATCTGGTTGAAGACTACCGCACATTTGAAGGGCACCGAGAGGACATCACACATATGGCTGCCTTCCCAGACAAGCAGGTAGCCAGTCTGCTCTCAGAGACAAGCAGGTAGCCAGTCTCCCAGACAAGCAGGTAGCCAGTCTGCTCTCAGAGACAAGAGCACATGTGTGCGGAGGAGCGTCAAAAGATGCAAGGGACTGTGTGCGTGCTGGTGCTTTCCAGGACAGCAAATGCTTGGCAGGAGAGCGTTGGTGTGTGCTTGTGCGTGCGTGCGTGTGTGCCTACTCCCATGTACGTGCGGGCCTCCTCACACACGCTTATGCTTTCAACAGGCTTGTATGCAGCCTGTTGGGTGGTGGGTTAGTGTGCAGCCCATAACGCTGCTGTGTACTCTTGCTTGATCATGTGTGCTTAAGAAACTTGCCCCCCCGCGTGCCAATTGCCTGTAAGCGCACGCACACCCTTTGTGCGCCTGCCTTTAGTTGTTGGCCACGGGTGACTACGAGGGCCGCATCACCATCTGGAACCTATTCTCGGGAGAGAAGCGCATGTCGCTGTTTCACAGGTGCGGGCTTGATTGCAGATACAAGGGGTGCTAGTCCGCAGCTGGTTGTGTGCAGCTTGTCATGCACTTTGCTGAACTCTGTGCCATGGTCGGGCCATCAGCTACGTGGTTGCGCTTCCAAGTTCACAGCCCTGATGCGTACAAATTTTTATCAATGGGCTGTGGTGTGAGCATGCAGTTCATCATGACGCAGCAGCTGCTGCTGCTGCTGCTGCTGCTGCTGCTGCTGCTTTAACTGCTGTTAACAAAACAACTGCAATAACATTGGCAATCGTGCGACCTCAAGGTGTGCTGATGCCAGTGCGGGTGCGGATGCCCTCTTTTTTGGCTGCAGGGCCGAGCGGTACGAGACCAGCATCGAGCGCCTGCTGTGGCTGCGCCCCCACCCACCCCGTCCCAAGGACGGCCTCGGCCACCGCCCCAGCATTGCAGGCAGCGGTACCAGCCACCGCAGCCACAGGCGGAGCCAGACTGGCTTCAGCGCGGCCGCCGCCGCCGCCACGGCCACCGGGGCCGGCGCGGCCCCTGTGTCGGCTAGCAGCTCCCAGAAAGGCAGCGACCGCGCGGAGCAGGGGGGCGCCGGGGCTGGCGACAGCCAGGGCCCGCTGCTGCTGCTGTCCTGCGGGGGGGACGGCATGGTGCGCGTGTGGCACATAACGGGCACAGGGAAGCTGGTGTGCACGCTGCCAGGCGCGCAAGGGAGGCTGGAGCAGGTGGGTTGGGTGGGTGGCATGGCGGGGGGGTAGAAGGGGGACTACCTGGGGGGGCCAGGGGCTTGTGTGCGCAGAGGTGGCAGCGGCAGCGCTGTGCATGCCCTTGTGTGGGTGTGAATGTGATTGTGCGTTTGCGTGGGATTGCACGAGCAGGGTTGGGTGGGAAGGTGGCCTTGCTGTGCACAAGGAGAAGCGGTGCAGTGGTGGACATGCGGTGTGCAGTGTGTGTAGTTAGTGTTCGCTGCCTGTTGACCTCAGGGCGTGCTCATGCCAGAAGGAGCTAGCTCATGCCAATGGCGGCCAGCTCATCCCCAAGCCCACGCCCATTTGGACACTGGCCTGGGCACATGCCTGCGCCTTGAACAGCTGGCCCCTGCTTGCAAGGGCTCCAAGGCTCCCCATGGCTCTGTGTGAAAGGGCCCAGGACCTCTGCTTCAGAGTAGTGCTTGCTGATCTCGGCGGTCGGAGGCTGCTAAAGAAGCGCCTGGAAGCGCAAGCGGCAACCTGCTTGTCCTATTGTTGCTGCTGCTGCTGCTGCTGCTGCTGCTGCTGCTGCTGCTGCGAATCTCTCCCCTTCTTTTGCAAGCGTCTACGGATGTGTGCGCTATGCGCACCACAAAGAAATGCTCATACACATGCGGTTGTACGCATAAGCAGGCACCCACTGTGTACACCCATGCGCACGCACACACACAAACACACGCGCAGGTTGGCTGCATCTGCTGCGACCGCGCCCACGAATATGTTGTGACAGGGGACTCTGCAGGGCATCTACGGGTGTGGGACGTGCGAGAGGGGGTGGATGTGTCGAGCCCTGAGGCCTGCAGGGCCAGCTTTAAGCAGGTGGGCGTGCTGTGCAGGGCATTGAGTATCCGTGCAGATGCTTCCTGTGTACTCGTGCATGCGTGTGTGTGTGTGTGTGTGTCTGTGACGCAGGCACCGTGTGTTTGTCTGTTCATGTGTGTGCTCGTGTTTGCGCTTTGGTGTGCGTCGGTGTGGTGCATGTATTGCTCTGTCAGGTCGTGCGGCAGAAATAGGGGAGTGGCGAGGATGAATGCCAAGCCCCTAGGCACTCTGCCCGGAGAGGCAGAGCTTTGGGGCTGGCTGATTGGGAGCAGGCGTGGCTGGTTACATTGAGAGTGGTCACACTTGGCGCGTGCTTGCTGCGTGTGGGGCATGCCAACAAGGGCGGGGGAGGGGACGATTATGAGTGCTGTTCTGGGATGAGCATGTGGCGCCCGCGCGTGCGCACCTTGCTTTGGGTTAACTTGTTGCATGAGACTTAAAGCATGCACACGCACGTACAAGCATGCATATTGGGCGTAAAATCAGCATGAGGGCCTGAGCGCGCATGACTGCCCTCAATATCTGCGCATCCCCCCGTTTTCGCAACTCCTACAATCACAGCGGGCTTGAGGCGTGCTCACCTCAGCCCGCTGCCGCTGCGGCACGCCAACACCCCGCGCGCCGGGCTGCCTTGCAGTGCCTCGCACCACCCTGCCCTCCTCGTGTGCCCTGCAGCACGCACACTGGCGCGCCTCGCACCAGGCCCTGCTCTGCCTGGACCTCATCGCCCACATGAACATAGTTGTCGCGGGCAGCCGGGATCACAATGTGACGCTGTGGACGCTGGAAGGCGCAATCGTGGGCATCCTGGGTGCGTGCCTGTGTGCGAGGGTGTGTGTGTGTGTGTGTGAGTGCGTGTGTGTGACACACTAACCGTCATGTGAAGGCATCCTGGGTGAGTGTGTGCACACATTTGATGAACATTGAGTATGTGTATATGTAGGGGTTTGACCTTGACCTGTCTATGCACACGCACAACCCAGCCCCGATGGGCATCCAGGGTGAGTGTGTGTGCATGTGTAAGTGTTGAATTTGACTGTGGCCTTTTGGGGTGATGTGCGTGTCAAATACGAGAGAGAGAGAGAGAGAGAGAGAGAGAGAGAGAGAGAGAGAGAGAGAG
>LFIK01001032.1_pt1 | contig 21646 bp, 17 predicted proteins | sample 643401 | NCBI WGS metagenome assembly LFIK01 (sample SAMN03777447, study PRJNA286221) | soda lake metagenome | biome: soda lake; feature: Kulunda steppe; material: water; isolation source: sample T5-Br brine of Lake Tanatar-5 | place: Russia: Kulunda steppe | collected 2010-07
CATTCTCATGTTTGAGCTTCGCTCGATACCGATAACAGGTCTCGCTGATGGAAAAGGTGCAGCAGGCCAGTCGAACGCTACAGCGACCGGCGGCGACTGCCTTTCTGGCCATCTCACGGCGATGAGACGGCCTTTTCCGCGCACCGGCAATGAAAAGTTCCTCTGGCGCAAGCTTTTCGACCATGACCCGCGGTTCACCGTCTTGTCCGATAAACTGGCCTGCAAGGCTTGGGTGGCCAAGCGCGTGCCCGCCCTGGCCCATGCCGAGGTGCTATGGCGTGGAACGGACGTGCAGACCATCCCCGCTACCACGCTGCAGGAGCCTGTGGTGTTCAAGGCCAACCATAGCTGGCGCACCAATCATTTCATGCGTCGCGGCAAGGTCGACTGGCAAGAACTGCAGGCACTGGGACAACGATGGCTCGACACCACCCATGGCGCCCGGGCCGGCCAATGGGGGTATTTCGACATCCCGCGAGAGCTTTTCATCGAACGCGAGATCCCGCCCGGACCCGACGGCCTGGGCGAACTCAAGTTCTATACCTTCGGCGAGCGGATCACCCGGATAGTGCATATCAGCGGCCGTTTCGATGGCATGCGGGCCAACGTCTGGATACCCGATGATAAAGGTACGTTCCAGCGCAGCGAACACCGCGCTGCTGTTGCCCCGCCGGACCCTTCGCGCCCGCTCCCTGCTCGCATTGATCAGGCGCTTCAGATAGCGCGCCGCTTGGGCAGCGAATTCGATCATCTGCGCGTCGACCTGCTCTGGGACGGCGCCCAGCTCTGGTTGGGCGAATTGACCGTTTACAATCAAAGTGGCCGGTTTCCTGGCAAGGAAGGCACCGATCCGGAGGCTGTCACCGCAAGAGCGTGGGACTTGCGACGCTCGGCATTCTTGCGCCAACCGCCCTCTCGTGGCTGGAGGGCGCTCTACGCCCGCGCTCTGCGACGGGCCCTGAACGATCCGCACCAAGTCCGGCTGCCGCCCCTGCTCCAACGACTGGCAAAGCCGCTAAAGCCGCTGCGGTCTGGCTAGGAAAAGCCATCTGGAACCCACTGAGACCTGATAACCTGGCCACCCCCAAAGGCCCTAGATGCGTTGGCCTTCTTAGGGTGCATTAAGCGCAGCGAATGAACGCGGTGTGATTCACGCCGGGTGTCGCCCTGGCCCCCTAAATAACATCAGCCAAAGGTCCTAACGTATCTCACACAGCGCGGATCCGCTGCGCTTGATCCGTCCTACGAAAACCATCAACCGGCGGCACGCACGGCGCACGAGAATAGAGGACGCGCTGAGCGACCCGCCAGAATCGAAAACTACGATGAATCTTGTTCAGGAACACAACCAGTTCTGGTACTGGGCTGCGCGCGTCATGCGGCAGTTCATGCGGGTGAGGCCCGGCGCGACGTTAATCGTCATTGCCGCCACGGGCATCTCCGGTATCACGAAACTGCTGGCGTTTTTCCTACCGCTAAAGGTTTTACTGCTGGCGGGCTCAGACGGGGTACCACGCTATTTCCCGTTTATCGATCCCAGCGAGAAGGCCGAATGGATTATCGGCCTTACCATCGGCACCTTTGTAGCCTATGGCCTGACCTTGCTACTAGAAGCGCTGGCAGCACGCTATTCCGAGGGGGCCGGCAAGGACGTGCTCCTGGGCGCCAACCAGATGAGTGTCCACGCCAAGGAGGATGTCCAGGCAAAGAAGGCGTTCGCCGACTTTTCCGGCGTCATGGCCGCTATCGGTTTTGTCGGCCTCGGGGTGCTGGTACTCGCATGGGTTAACCCGCTCCTGCTCGGATTTCTCGTCGCAGCCACCTTGCTGACGTTCGCTCTCAGCAGTTGGCTGCTGCGCGGCAACGCGGTGCCCGCCCCGAAAACAAAGCGATGGATCGTCGAAAACAGTGGTACTTACCTCGCTATAACTTCATCGCTCGCCTTTTTCGGGGGCTTTCTGGTGATTCTGTACCCGTTCCTTCGAGGGGGAGATGGAAACATACTGCTTGCGCTGCTCGGTATCATCCTGAGCAAGCAGATGCTGAGTAGGGTTAGCAGCATGGCGGATACGGCTGGCAAGCTCCAAAGCAAACGCCATGCCATAGACGCACTGATATTCCGCAATGCCCATCTCCTGACGGATCGGCAGAAACCCCATGCCGCAACCCTTCAGGCTCTTTTTGCCAAGCAGGAACGCGAGCGTCGTGCCCAAAAGGAGCTGGCTCAGGTGATCCCGTTGGAGGGGGAAGTCCAGGCCAACTGGGTCGATTCACCCCTGAAGGGGATGCAGACTCTAGTCCTCGTGGAACGCGATACACTGGGTAAAGCCAAGCGCTATCTGCAGCAGCAGATCGTGCCGCCCCTGCACCGATACCAACTGATCAACGAGGCCCACCTTTTCGACCACATTCCGCGTGAGTGCCTCAAGGCACCAACTTTGGTGGCGCGTTTCGAAGTGGAAGGCTTCCACTGTCAGGTTCTTGAGTACGGCACTGGACGAATCGTCCCTGCAAAAGCGTGGTCAGCCGCAAAGCGGGAATTGCTGCTGACAATACTTTCACTAAAGCCGCCCAAGGCTCTCATTGCCAGTTATCGGCGCAGCCGGCCGACTCTCGCGGAACGCCTCACCGACGGCCTGATGGAGCGGCTGGATGTTGCTGTGGATACCCCAGCCGAAGCTGACCACCTGCGTCAGTGGCGGGCAGAACTTCCCGCGCTGCGCTCGAAGCTGAAAAAGCAGCCTTTGGCCTTTTACAACCCTGACCTGAGCCGCGCCGCCGTGGTACCGGTGGGGGATGATTACCTAATCATGGCCTGGGGGCGATGGGCTTTGGAGCCCTTCGGTGCAGCCCTTAAGATGGCCGGTCACGCGCATGAGGGCCAGGACTACCTGGGCGCGTTACAAGCAGAAAGAAGCGACCTGCGCTCCCGTACCTGGCCAGACGATCTGGAGCTGGGCGCACAGTGCGTTGCGCTTGAAACCGCCATACAGCGCGGCCACTACAAGCGTGCACTGACACTCATTCAGCAGATTCTCGCCACGCGAGAAGCCGCTCGAAACCCAAATTCATCAATCACGAACTAATCAGAAAAGGAGTTCCCACACTGTGAGCAGTGATACACCCACCGTCTATGTCGGTATGAGCGCCGATCTGGTTCACCCCGGCCACCTGAATGTAATTCATCGGGCCGCTGAACTGGGTGAAGTAACCATCGGCCTCCTGACCGACAAGGCGATTGCCAGCTACAAGCGCCTGCCATACATGACATTCGAGCAGCGCAAGGCGGTGGTTGAGAACCTGAAGGGTGTCGCCCGGGTCGTGCCGCAACAGACGCTTGATTACGTCCCCAACCTTCGCGAATACAAACCCACCTTCGTCGTGCACGGTGATGACTGGCGTGACGGCGTGCAGCGCAACGTCCGCCAATCCGTTATCGACGCCCTGGCGGAGTGGGGTGGTGAGCTTGTTGAGGTGCCCTACACCGAGGGCATCTCCTCCACCCAACTCAACAAGGCGCTGAAAGAAATCGGTACCACCCCGGATTTGCGGCGCAACAAACTGCGGCGCCTGATCCACGCCAAGCCGCTGGTCCGCTTTATCGAGGCGCACAACGGCCTGACCGGTCTCATCGTCGAAAACATCGGCGTCGATACCGAAAATGGTCGCAAGGAGTTCGACGGCATGTGGGCCAGCAGCCTCACCGAGTCCACGGTAAAGGGTAAGCCGGACATCGAGGCGGTGGATGTCACCTCGCGCACGAATACCCTCCACGACATCATGGAGGTAACCACCAAACCGATGATTTACGACGCGGACACCGGCGGCAAACTCGAACACTTCGAGTTCACCGTCCGCACGCTGGAGCGGCTTGGTGTCTCCGCCGCGGTCATCGAGGACAAGGTGGGCCTGAAAAAGAACTCCCTGTTCGGCAATGACGTGCCACAGACGCAGGACTCCATCGAGAACTTCTGCAACAAGATCAAGGCGGGCAAGGCCGCGCAAGTGACCGACGACTTCATGATCGTCGCCCGTATTGAGAGCCTCATTCTCGACGCAGGTATGGACGATGCCGTGCAGCGCGCCAAGGCATACATCGACGCGGGCGCAGACGCCATCATGATCCACAGTCGCCAGAAAGACCCGAAAGAGATCTTCGAATTCTGCGATCACTATGCGGGTTTCAAGCACCGTCCCCCGCTGATTGCTGTCCCCTCCAGCTATAACCAGGTCACCGAGGAGGAGTTGGAGAAGCGCGGTGTCAACATCGTTATTTACGCCAACCACCTCCTTCGCGCCGCATACCCGGCCATGGTGTCTACGGCTGAATCAATCCTTAGCCATGGCCGCTCGGCCGAGGTTGATGCGCAGCTTCTCTCCATCAAGGAGATTCTCGAACTGATTCCGGGGACCAGGTAATGTTGAAGCCAGAGCACGTTTTTTCACTGATCCGCAAAGAGGGCATCAACTTTTACGCCGGTGTCCCTGATTCCCTACTCAAAGATTTCTGCGCCTACGTGACGGATCACTCGAATGACGAGGATCACGTCATCACCGCCAACGAGGGCAACGCCATCGCCATGGCGGCCGGCCACTTTCTCGGCAGCGGTAATCCGGCGTTGGTCTACATGCAGAATTCCGGTGTTGGCAACGCGGTGAATCCGCTGATGTCGCTCGCCGACCCCGAGGTTTACAGCCTGCCGATGATGCTGATGATCGGCTGGCGGGGCGAGCCGGGTGTTAAAGACGAACCGCAGCACGTTAAACAGGGGCGAATCATGCCTGCCCTGCTGGATTCCATGGAGATCCCTTGGTTCGTTCTGGATGCTGACAGCGACGCCACCGCCGTGATCGGTGACGCGGCGGCGAAAATGCGCGAGACCATGGCACCCGTTGCGGTGTTGGTACGCAAGGGGGCATTCGAGAAGTACAAGCTGCAGAAGGACATCGCCACTAATTACCCTCTGGAGCGTGAAGGGGCCATCAAGATCCTGGTCGACCAGTTGGGCGAAGAGGACATCGTGGTCTCCACCACGGGCATGCCGTCGCGGGAACTGTATGAGTACCGCGTTGCCCGTGGCGACGGCCATGGAAACGACTTTCTAACCGTCGGTGCAATGGGCCATACCGCCTCCATCGCACTCGGGCTGGCTGGAGGTCAGCCCAGGCGCCGCGTCATTTGTCTGGACGGTGACGGTTCAGTTCTCATGCATATGGGTGCCCTGGCCATCGCCGGCCAGTCCGGGCGCAACAACTTCATCCATGTATTGATCAATAACGGTGCCCACGACTCGGTTGGGGGGCAGCCCACCGCAGGTTTCGACGTGGACTTCGTCAATATCGCACTCGCCTGTGGCTACCGAAGCGCCCGATCCGTTTCCACGCCAGACGATATCAAAGAAGCGTTTAACGAACTGCTTAACGACCACGGCCCGACGCTGCTTGAAATACGCGTCAACAAGGGCTCCCGACCCGACCTGGGCCGGCCTAAATCGACGCCCGTCGAAAACCGGGATGCCTTGTTACAAACCCTTTCCGTCTGATGCCAATTGGTCAGCAACAGCCTGTGAGCGCATCAAGGCCTGCTGGCGAAGATGCAGACACAGCATTCCAGGTCGCCGTTGCTGGTCTATCCTTCGACGCTATTTAAAAATTAAATGTTTTGAAGGTTGATAATCGTATTCAGGAGTTGATGAATGGAAGACCGCACCCAAAAGAAGGAAGCGCTAGCGCCGGCCGCGGAGCGTCACAACGCCGAGTCGCAGGCTGGGGCTTCCGTGCTTAGTGATTGCCTGTCTCCGGCTTCGTTCTGGCAACCCGTTTATCTTGAGTCGTCCGCGTGGCTGGACCACGCTCCCTTTGCCTTCTGGCTGATTGATGCACATCGCCCCAGAAGTGTGGTCGAGTTGGGGACGCACGGTGGCTATTCTTATTTTGCGTTCTGCCAGGCGGTCCAGTTCTTGGGGTCGGATACACGTTGCTACGCGGTCGACCACTGGAAAGGGGACGAGCACGCCGGCTTTTATGATGAATCGATCTTTGAACGGGTCCGAGGGCACAATGATGCTCACTACGCGACATTTTCCCGCCTAGTCCGCTCGTCCTTCGATGATGCTCTGGAGCACTTCAGCGATGGAAGCGTTGATCTACTGCACATCGACGGGCGCCACTTCTACGAGGATGTTAAGCACGACTTCGAGAGCTGGCTGCCCAAGCTTTCTAACCGCGCCGTGGTTCTTTTCCACGACACCAACGTTAAGGAGCGGGGTTTCGGCGTCTTCCGGCTGTGGGAGGAGATCCGTAACGATTATCCGAGTTTCGAGTTCTTGCATGGCCATGGACTCGGAGTCTTGGGCTATGGGTCGGACTTTCCTACAGGTATCAAAGCATTGTTTGCCGCCACATCGGACCCTCACGCCACAGTATATGTTCGGGACGCCTACAATCGGTTGGGCGCCTATCCGAAACAAGCCCTGCAACAGCGACAGGAAAGGAATAAAGCACATAAGAACGAAACCGCGCTTAAAAAGAAATTAAAAGAGAGGGAAAGCGACGGCAAAGCACTCTCCGCCAAGCTGGCAAAACGGGAAGGGGAGCTGGGCGAGCATTCCAGCAAACTGAGAAAGCGCGAGGAGGAGGTGAACCAGCTCTCCGCCAAGCTGGAAAAACAGAAACAAGAGCTGAACACGCTTTCCACCAAACTATCAGCACGTCAGCGCACTATCCGAAAACTGAAGAACTCGACCAGCTGGCGTCTCACCTCTCCTCTGAGGGCCCTGTCCAGAGGCTTTAAGTGGCTGGTTCGCAACGCACTCCGGGTAATGCGCCTGGTCTGGTGGATCATGACAGGGCAGTTTGGACGAGCGGCCAAGGCGTTACGCCCCTATTACCGCCGCTACGTCCCGCTGCGGGTAAAGAAAATGATTCCCAATAGAGTGCGTCGAGCGGTGAAGCGGCGCTTTCCGGGGTTGAGTGCGACTCGTTCGACCGCCAAGAAAGGCGGCAACAGACCGGTCGCCGAAGCGGAAGATGCTTCCGTGGCTGAGGACTGGGAAAAGAAAGATGGGGAGGCGCTGAAAAGATCAATTGCAGAAGCACGCAAAACGTTCGATTCGGAAGACTGGTTAGCAGCGGTTGGACAGTGGGAATCCATCTTAGCCCGCTGCCGCATCGGGCGTGAGGCGGAGGAGCGGCAAGCAAAGCTGTATACCAGTGTGGCCCGCCGTATGGCCAACCTTGAGGGCTACAAGGCGCAGATCGACGACTATGTCGAGTCCCGCGAAGCACTCCAGCACCAACGTAAAGCGAGAGGAGAGCCGAAGATTGCGGTTTATTCCGCGATATCCGGTGGTTATGACTCACTTAAGCTGCCGGAGGTAGTTGATCCGCGCATCGACTATATCCTGTTTACCGACACCCCAATGCCAGACACCGGCATCTGGCAGGTGCGGCCCATCACCTTTTTACACGAGGACCCCACGCGCACAGCGCGGTTCGTAAAAACGCACCCTCATTGGCTCCTTCCCGAGTATGACATCGTGGTTTGGATCGACTCCAACATCATGATCCTGGGAGATATCTATCCTCTCATTGATGAGTTTCTTTCAACCGGAAAAGCCATCGGCGCGATCCCACATCCCTTAAGGAAAACTATTTATGAGGAGGTAGAAGCGTGTGGGCGAGCGAATAAGGATGACTTGTCGCTAATGCAGGAGCAAGTCGCGCAGTATCGTGCCCACGGGTTCGTGCACGACGACCTGATTGAAAGCAACCTGATGATGAGTAATTTGCGGGTTGCTCATTCTCTTTGTGAAAAGTTTTCTGATACTTGGTGGGCAGAAATCGACCGCTACAGCAGGCGGGATCAGCTCAGCAAAAATTATGCGCTGATCCAAACCGGAATTGAATGGCACCGTTTGTGTAAACGGCCCAATAGTGTCCGTAATCATTCAGATTTTTGTCTTGTAGCACATGATAGTGGAAAAGGGCCGGCATCAAAGCTTCTCAATGGCCTTCAGGCTCCTATGGTGGACCCATATTCAGGTGCAAGTTATCTCGAGGTGAAGCAAGAACGCCTTCAAGCCCAGCGGCAGCGGAAAATCGATGTAGTGGTCTGCGTGCATAATGCATTGGGGGACGTGCAAATTTGCCTGGATTCGATTGCACGGACAAGGGCAAGTGACCACCAGAGGCTCATCATCATCGATGATGGTTCGGAGGAGACAACGGCCAGCTATCTTAGGGATTTTGCGCGGAAGGATTGGGTTGTCCTTTATCGAAATGAGAGAGCGAGCGGTTATACGAAGGCTGCAAATAAAGGGCTCGCTGCCTCATCCGGGGAGTTTGTCATTCTTCTAAACAGCGATACTGTCGTGACCTCCGATTGGGCTGAAAAACTAGCGGACGCCGTGTTTACCACCCCTGGCGCGGGCATTGTGGGGCCCATGTCTAACGCCGCCAGCCATCAGTCGATTCCCGAACACCGGAGCTCGAATAACCAAACTGCGATCAATGTCTTGCCACCCGGTATGACCGCGGAGGATATGAATAGCTACTGTGAGCAATGGACGATGGCAGGTGTCCTGCCAAGAACGCCGTTGGTTCACGGGTTTTGTTTCGGTGTGACGCGCGAAGTGATCGATACTGTCGGCTTCATGGATGAAGAGAAGTTTCCCAGAGGATATGGCGAGGAGAATGACTACTGTTTTCGCGCGGCCGATAACGGATTCGCCCTCGTCGTGGCGACGCACACGTACGTCTTTCACGCGAAGTCAAAAAGCTACGTTGGCCCAGAGCGTATTGAGCTTATGAAGGCGGGTTCCGAAGCCCTCACCAACACTTATGGGCGTGACCGGATACAGAGAGCGGTCAAAAGCATGCAAGGCAATCCTTTGTTAGCCGAACTGCGGCGCCGCACAATGGGATTGTACGGCGGTTTAGAAAAACAAATTAACAATGTTGGTGGCGGCAACAGTTCTGCTGATTCCTCCCGTCCGCCGCTCAGACTGTCACCAGCCTTTGGCCCAAAGGAACATGAGACTAAGCCCCACTTTGACGGGCCCGTGGTTACGTTACCTTACGACAGTCCTTTAATGATAAAGCCTAATGCAGAACAATTTTCCATTGGGGTGCATCTACACCTATATTACCTCGACCTACTTGATGAGTTCATCGACTACCTGAGCAATATTCCTGTGAACTTTTCACTTTACGTCTCGGTGATCGATGCTGGGGCGATTAGCTCTGTACGTTCCAGACTGGAGGATAACCTTGAACGTGCAGACGTTACGGTCAAGCATTTTGAAAATAGGGGGCGTGATATTGGTCCCTTTATAGTTGGTTTCGGTAATGAGCTAGTAAAGCATGATGTCGTGTTGCGTATACACAGCAAACGTAGTCCCCACGCCAAAGCAAAACGTGATTGGCGTCGTCAGTTATTAGGCCATCTTGTGGGATCTCGATCTGTCGTTAGTGAAACGCTTTCGCTATTTGCGCAGAATCCTCAACTAGGTATGATTTTTCCCGAATACCACTGGTCGTTGAGGGAACAGATATCGTGGGGAACAAATTTTGGAGAGTGTAATAGGCTAGCACAGCGCCTATCGATATCTTTAAGAGAAAATGAGCTCACGCTTTTTCCTGCTGGCTCGATGTTTTGGGCGCGTGGGAGTGCCTTGCGGCAACTTTTCCACTCGGGTATAGGTTGGAATGACTTTCCTGCTGAGCAGGGACAAGTTGATGGGACCTTAGCTCATGCGGTGGAACGACTGTTCGGGAAAATAGTGCAGGAAAATGGCTTTAATCTGTTGCAGGTTAGAACCCCCGGCCCCCTATGCCGAAATGAGAAGCACGGCGCAGCACCTCGGAGACCTCGAAACTATTGAGATAGCCAGGTGGCCAGGTAAGCATAAGTAACGACAAGAATTACGGGTAAAAAACCAACCGGCTGTTTCCCGAGCAGAAGTCTGACTAACGCAGTGAGAGGATGCCAGTTCTTGAGCACCTCTCCTATAGCATGAAACCGATTAGGAAACTGTATGAAGAAGCGAGAAGGATTGCTTGAGCTTGGTCGGATCTCCAAAAGAGACCTAGATCTCAACGAGGAAGCAATACGCGCTGGTGCCACCTACAATCTTAAGAGCCCACAGGTGATCACTTGGTTTCTCCCCTTAGTAACACATGCCCTAAAAGGCGGTGTTCGTACCGTATTTACTTTCGCGGAACGGCTGACAAAAAGACACGGAACATTAAGTGTATTTGTCCTCTATTCCTATAACGGGCGTGAGTTCGATACAGAGGAACTGGCCAGATCTCTTCGCCGCAATTTTCCAGAACTAAATTTTTTACTCAGGACGTTCATTCGCGGGAAAGACAGAATTGACGACTTGCCTGCGTCAGAAGCCGGCTTCTGCACCCTCTGGACAACTGCATACCTGCTCCTTCGTTATAATCAAGTTCATAAGAAGTTTTATTTTATGCAGGACTATGAGCCTATGTTTTACGAAGGGGGGGGGGTCTATATGCTCATTGAGGAGACGTATCGATTTGGATTTAGTTGTATCGCGAACACGCCTGGCGTAGGCGAACGGTACAAAGTTTATTCGAATGATGTAACAACCTTTCTCCCTGGTGTGGATCGCACAATATTTTATCCATCCAGTAATCGCAAGACACCCGGTGCGCCCTTCAAAGTGGTTTTTTACGGTCGGCCAGAGAATTCACGTAATGCCTTCCACCTTGGGGTTGAGGTTATTCGCGACCTTAAGGCAGAACTTAAAGAGCGGGTTCACATTATATCGGTTGGGGCGGAGTGGGCTCCCCGCGATTATGATTTGGAGGGGGTGGTTGATAATTGGGGCCTGCTACAGACAATTGAAGACGTCGCCGAATGTTATCGTTCTGCAGATATGGGTTTGGTTTTTATGGCTACCCCACACCCTTCTTACCAACCACTAGAATATATGGCCTCAGGCTGTGTGGTGGCGACAAATATCAACGAAGGCACTGGTTGGCTGATAAATTCGGAAAATGCTCTGGTGCTTGAACCTAACCCAGGCATCGCCGCTGAACGGATAATCGAAACGCTCGAGACACCAGATAGGATGTTAGAACTAAGAGCCAAAGGGCTCGAAACGGTTAATCAGCTGAATTGGGATGATGCATATGAGGTTTTTGAAACTCGTTTAACTGAATCATCATGTGAATGGGCCAGCGTTCCCCCTGGGGCGCCGGTGCTTGAGGATTCAAGCCGTAACACGTAAAGGGCTTGTGAGCAGCGGAGCAAGAAGTTCGATGTGGCGGACAACCTATCAGCAATTGGCTTCGTTTCTGAGATTGAAGCTGCTGCCGAGAAAATTAAAGCGTCGCTATAGAAAAAGTCGGCTGCGCGCAGGTATGAGGCGTGCGCAAGCCTCGGCGATTGCTAAAGACTGGGAGCAAGCGATCGCGCACTGGCGTTCGGTAGTAAAGATGCCGGGCGTTCGGGTGCCGGCTAAAGCATTTCTTGGCTTGGCGCGTGCCTACTCCCGCAAAGGCGAGGTTGAGCGAAGCGAGGCAGTGCTCAGGGAGGGACTTGAGCATCATAAGAGTCACATGGAGCTCATGATTCAGTATGCGGAGACGGCGGCTTCCTTGGAAAGGTGGCCTACAGCCGTTGAGCGTTGGGAAGCAGTGATCGGAAGACATGGATCCGTTGCCCCACTGGAAGCGTACTTGCGACTAAGCGAGGCGTTTGTTCGGTGCGGTGAGCATGGCGAGGCAAAGACCATTGTTGAAAAGGTGTTGTCGCTAAACCCAAAAGATACGCGCCTCCTGAAGGTTCTTGAGAAGCACAAGATGAGGGCTTCAAATGACACGGGCTGTGATAGAGAGGGTTTGCCAACGCGCGTCACAGTTGAAGAATTGCATAAAGGGAAGGCAAACGACGGTGTATTCCGTGGGGGCGTTGAGAATAGTAGAGGCACCTGCTTCAGGTTTTTTGAAAAGAGAATTAAACGGTCGTCGAAAGAACTTCATCTGCTTTCGAGGATTCATCACGAGCGGGTGTCTCAGGACCCATTTTTAAATGTACTTGGCATTACCGCCCTTTCGAAGACGACTGCTGCTGTATACATGGAGTATTTGCCAGGAGCGGGGGGGGTGTCTTTCTAAGTTTCCGGAGTATCGTTTCCATGAAACTGCTCGTTGTCTCGCAACCAATATTTGTGAGGGGTTATGGCGTTTCCATAGATACGTTGACTCTTTCAGTCAACGAGCCGATGAAACATGTTCGGTGTTTAGCGAGTTGTCATTATCTAGGGTTGTACAAAAGAAAGTCACGAGCATTAGAGGTCGCCCGCTTGATGCGCTTCAAAAGCTTGAGGTAGACTTTGTGGACTTGTGCGAGGATAGTCGGCTTGTTTTTTCGCATAATGATCTGCACTTTCACAACATGTGGATCGGAGAAAACAACTCTAGGGTGAAACTAATTGATTACGGGATGACCGGGAAGAATGTCCCAGGGGCGGAGCTACATCACTTCTACAATATGCAGCGCGCGGGTGATGACAGGTCGGTTTGGTTTTTTGAGTGCTTAGTGGATGGTTACTCCCGGGTTTTTGGCGTGCCATCCCATATAATTAGGTCCGCTGCTTGCTACTACGCGCTCTTAAGGAGGGTTAGACGGTTGCAGCCCAATATTCAATTTAACCAAGAAAGCTGCGATATGCTGGAACGTTATGTTCAGGAGTTTTATTGTTTCAGCAGTCAGCGATTCTGAGAATCCATGCCTGCGGCTATTTCTAACTTGAAATCTTGATTAAATCTCCCGCAAATAGGCATCGCCTTTAAAGACGGGCACATATAGTGGATATGACCTTGGGGTGGATATGCAGAATAAATACATGGTTACCGGTGGCGCCGGATTCATCGGATCAGCGGTGATTCGTGAGTTAAACGAGAATAAGATGGCCGACATCGTCAATGTCGATAAACTTACCTATGCAGGCAATCTAGAGTCGCTGAGTGCTATCGCCTCTGATGCGAGCTATACGTTCGTTCACGCGGATATCTGTGATGCCGCGACGATGAGGGATGTGTTTCAAACATATCGTCCGGACGTCGTAATGCACTTGGCGGCAGAGAGTCACGTAGACCGTTCGATCGATGGTCCAGCCGCATTCATTGAGACCAATATCGTCGGGACCTACACGCTCCTGGAGGCGGCACGAGCGTACTGGCAGGCGTTGAAAGAGTCTGACCCGGAGAAAGCCCAAGGCTTCCGGTTTCACCATATCTCGACTGACGAGGTCTACGGCGATCTGCACGGCGCGGATGATCTCTTTACAGAGACGACGCCCTACGCGCCGAGTTCCCCTTATTCGGCCAGCAAGGCCAGCTCCGACCATCTGGTGCGCGCCTGGCAACGGACCTACGGCTTGCCAACGCTGATTACCAACTGCAGTAACAATTACGGCCCCTACCATTTCCCCGAGAAATTGATTCCATTGATGATTCTCAATGCGCGAGCGGGCAAGCCGCTGCCGGTGTATGGCAACGGCCAGCAAGTGCGCGACTGGTTGTATGTGGAGGATCATGCCCGCGCACTGATCAAGGTGGCCACCGAAGGCGAGGTGGGGGAGACCTATAACATTGGCGGCCATAACGAGCTGAGCAATCTTGAGGTGGTAGAGCGGATCTGCGAGCTGCTGGAGGAGCTGGCACCGGACAAACCGGACGGCGTGAAGCATTACCGTGACCTGATTACCTTTGTGGCGGATCGTCCGGGTCATGATCTTCGATACGCCATCGACGCGAGTAAGATCGAGCGTGAGCTCGGGTGGATCCCCAGCGAGACTTTTGAGACGGGGCTGAGAAAGACCGTGCAGTGGTATCTCGATAATAGCGGGTGGGTAGAGCGCGTCACCAGTGGGGCCTATCGGGATTGGGTCGAGAAGCACTATGGCGAGCAGGCAGTTGACGGGGTAAACCATGGCTGAACAGACCATTCTGGTGACCGGTGCCAATGGGCAGGTGGGCTGGGAGTTGCAACGCGCCTTGTGTCCGCTCGGGCGACTGGTGTTACTGGACCGAACCCGGTGCGATCTCGCCGAGCCGGAGGCGCTTCGAAAGTGGGTACGGGAGGTCCGCCCCGCTGCGATCATCAATGCTGCCGCGTATACCGCCGTCGACAAGGCGGAAAGTGAACCTGAGCTCGCGGCGGCGATCAACGCACAGGCTCCCCGCATTCTCGCCGAGGAGGCGAAGGCTCTTGGCGCGTGGCTCATCCATTACTCGACCGATTATGTCTTCGACGGCAGTGGCGAGCAGCCGTGGCGGGAAGAGGATCCGGTTGGGCCCAAATCGGTCTACGGATCCACCAAGCTGGAAGGAGAGCAAGCAATCATGGGCAGCGGCGCCGCCGCGCTCATTTTTCGCACCTCGTGGGTATTTGGGGTACATGGGCACAACTTCCTGAAGACGATGCTCAAGGCGAGCCGGGAGCACACCGAGCTCAAGGTGGTGGCAGACCAAATCGGCGCGCCGACTCCGGCGCATTTGATTGCGGACGTGACCGCCCATGCACTTCGCGACGCGATGAAGGGGCGTGTGGAGCATCGCGCCGAGATTTTCCACCTGGCCCCCAGGGGAGAGACGTCTTGGCATGGCTACGCTGAACTCCTGATCGAGCACGCGAAGACGATCGGGTGGTCGGTCAAGAGTCAGTCGATCCAACCAATCAAGTCGGATGCGTGGCCCACGCCTGCGGCAAGGCCCGCCAACTCGCGTCTGGACTGCCGGAAGTTGGAGTCGACGTTTAACCTGCAGCTACCCGACTGGGATGTGGGAGTGACGCGGGTCGTGGAGCAAGTGATCCAATCGCGATTTTAGAACGGGCCGGACCGGGCGGCCAATCTACATTCAAGCAGATCCTGGACGTCGGGGGCGCCTTCCCTCAATAAATACGGATGGCGTCCGTCAGAGCGCCGTATTGAAAAACCGGCGATGGACTGGTTTACGAAAAAGCAAGGGGCATGGCTATGGGTTCGATGGGATGAAAGGGGCTTCAAGGCTTTACCTGCATGTCGGGACTCACAAGACAGGCACGACGTCTATTCAGGCGACAATGGAAGAAAGAGGGACGTTGTTCACCGAAGCAGGCGTTCGCCCACTTCTGACACCCGATGGAAAAGCGAATCAATATTCGTTAGCTTACAGGTTTATTCGGCCCGAACTCTGCACACCGATGAGGCTTCGTCAGGCGAAGGCGGCGGTCGAAAGTGGTGAGCAGGAGAAAGTGATCGAGCATGTCGGTAAAGCCATTGGCGGGTCGGAATACTCATCGTTTCTGCTTAGCTCTGAAGCGTTCTGCTTCCTAAGAACGGACAGTGAGCGTGACGCGTTGGAGGTTGCCGTCACTAAGTTGGTCGATGAGGTGATCCCAATTGTAGTCTTTCGGGGAGATAAAGCCTGGCGCAACTCATTCGGTAATCAACTGAGGAAAATGGGTATCCTGGAGGCGTGCTATGGCCTTCGCGAAGCCGAGCGCCCGGATGGGGCGTGGTATTATGATAAAGACGCCCTCTACGATTTCTGGAGTCGGGTTGGTCCGCTGATTACCATTGACTACGATGCCGCTTGCGGCGCGATGGCGATATCATCCCTTCTTTCCTATCTGCTGTTGGTGTGGGTTTCGATCAACAACCAACGGCCGCTGGTTGGAAGAATGTGACGAAACACCCAAGCCACCGTTCCGCCTAAAAGCCTGGCGCTACGCCCACTCCCCTAACTTTTGATAATGGATTTAGGGTTTCTCAACGGTATTAATATTAGTATGTGCACATTGTTTATCCATGCGGGCCATTTTAAGACTGGGTCCAGCTTCCTCCAGTCTGTATTCGCCCTCAATGCGGAAGAGCTGGCTCGGCAAGGTGTCCATTATCCGATGCTCGGAGATACGGCCAAGGCTTCCGAAGGAGGAATATCTTCGGGGAACGGAAAGCTGCTTTTGGATTCCCACAAGTTTGATCGCTTGAAGTTGGAGCCGGGGGTCAGTGTACTATTCAGCAGTGAATGGTTATTCGAGTACCTGGCTTGGCCTGCTCGGTTAGATAAAATTGGGCAAATTATAGAACGTTCGGGTTTTTCGCGAGTGAAGGTCTTGTTGTTTATCAGGGACCCAATTGATCATCTTTTGTCATTTTACCAGCAAGAGATAAAAAGGGGAGGGTATTGTGGGTCGATTGACGAGTATGCCGCGACGTTCGACGTGCCAGAGCGAGTAGAGCGATTTCTGTCGGCTTTCGAGAGGAGCAAGTTGAATGTAAAGGTGGATGTTTATAACTACGGCCGCGAAAAGGGTGACCTAGTTGATGTGGTAGGGCACTGGCTTGGGATCAAGGGCGAAACGCTTCATCGGCCGAAAGTTCGCTTTGTGAATCGTTCACTGACTTTGGGGGAATTGGAATTTCAAAAGACTGTGAACGAGTTCTTGGGGCCGTCGGGCGATCTTTTGTCGGACCTTCTATGTAACAGGCTGCCGCATATTGAGTCGCAATATGTGTGGCCATCATCTGATGTGCAGAAAGGGTTGTTGGAACGTTTGACCGCGGCGATGGAAAGGGTGAATAAGAAAGTACCAACCACGGCAGGCTATGAGTGGGATTATCGGGAGCATGTGGATATCAACTCTGATGACGGAGGTTTGTGGTTGAGTACTTCGCAAATAAGGATCATCGCCGAGGGGCTCGCTAGTGAGATAAGCAGACTGCGTGATCAGGTCGGAGAATCTGAGGGTCTCGCTAGTGAAATAAGTAGATTACGTGATCAGGTCGGAGAATCCGATGAAAAGGTGCGTGGCCTAGAAGCCACGGCGCAGACGTCCTCAGAGGACATTCGTACCTTAAAGAAACAGTTTCGAGCAGAAAAGGAGAGATTCAGACGGACCAAGAAGAAGCTTAGCGCTGAAAAAGCGCGTATGGCGTCGATTCGGGCTTCCAAGAGCTGGCGCCTCACCAGGCCCTTTCGGCGGTTTTGGCGGTCGCTGAAGCATATGCGTACTGGTAAGAGGCCGGGACTCTGATGGACGTCGTGAAGGGAGAGCAGTCATGAAACAGCGAAAAGGTATTATTCTGGCGGGCGGTGCGGGGACAAGGCTTCATCCGGCAACATTGGCCGTCTCGAAGCAGCTATTGCCAGTCTACGACAAGCCGATGATCTATTATCCACTGTGCACGCTGCTGTTGGCCGGCATTCGGGAGATCCTCATCATCTCGACCCCCGACGATACCCCGCGGTTTGAGCAGATGCTTGGTGACGGCAGTCAGTGGGGCATCGAGCTCCAGTACGCAGTGCAGCCCAGCCCGGAAGGGCTGGCTCAAGCCTTTTTAATCGGTGCGGACTTTCTTGGCGACGACCTGTCAGCGTTGATTCTTGGCGACAACATCTTTTATGGGCACGACTTCCAACCTTTGCTAGAGCGGGCGACCGGGCGGGAAGACGGGGCGAGCGTATTCGCTTATCACGTACATGACCCGGAACGTTATGGCGTCGCGGAGTTCGATGCCCACGGCAAGGTGCTCTCTCTAGAAGAGAAGCCACGTGAGCCGAAATCCCCATACGCTGTGACGGGGCTCTATTTCTATGATGAGCGCGTGGTTGAGTTTGCACACCAGATCAAGCCCTCTCACCGTGGTGAACTCGAAATTACCGACCTGAATCGTATGTATCTCGCCGAAGGTGCGCTGAACGTCGAGTTGATGGGGCGTGGCTATGCATGGTTGGACACCGGTACCCATGACAGCCTTCTCGAAGCCGCCCATTTCATCTCTACGCTGGAACGGCGTCAGGGGCTGAAGGTGGCCTGTCCCGAGGAGGTGGCCTTCCGGCAGGGATGGATTGACGCTAGGCAGCTTGAAAGGTTGGCCGCCCCGCTGACAAAAAACGGCTATGGCCAATACCTGATGCAGGTGTTGCAAGAGCAAAAACCGTAATTTCGTTCATTTGGATCTTAGTCTCATTCCTGTGTATCGCTTGGAGGTTCCGTGGAGGCGCGAGGCCTTGCAATTCCCGATGTAATTTTGTTTGAGCCCAACGTATTTGGTGACGAGCGCGGCTTTTTTTTCGAGAGCTTTAACGCCCGCGTGTTTGAGCAGGCGACCGGAATGGCGCCGAAATTCGTTCAGGATAACCATTCCCGCTCACAGTTTGGGGTCCTTCGTGGCTTGCATTATCAGTTGCCACCGCATCCTCAAGGGAAGCTGGTTCGGGTGGTGGATGGAGAGGTGTTTGATGTTGCGGTGGATATCCGGCGCTCCTCCCCCACCTTTGGCCGCTGGGTCGGCGCGATCTTGTCCGCCGAGAACAAACGTCAGCTCTGGGTGCCGGAAGGTTTCGCACACGGATTTCTTACTCTGAGCGATACCGCGGACTTCCTCTACAAGACCGCCGGTTTTTATGCTCCGGAATGTGAGCGCTGCATCGCCTGGAATGATCCGGAAGTGGGGATTCAGTGGCCATTCAACGGCGAACCGCTGCTTTCGGGAAAAGACAAACAGGGCGCCGGACTTACCGAAGCCGAGGTGTTTGCTTGATTCGGAAGCTGGTTCTGAGCGGCAGGGCTCTGCAACTGAAACTTGGGTTGGTTCTGAATCAGGTGAGGAAGAGGGCGGGTCCCGTTTTGCGCCGCCTTTTCGGGTCACCCAATATTTCGCCATCCGTGAATCCGCCCAAGGCGCGAGACTGGCATAAGGCTTCACGGCTAGCTAGCCAATGTTGCGACGAAGTGCACGCAAATCGGCACCGGGCTGCCCTCCAATCTCTTGAGCAAGCCCTGAATGCGGCAGGGGTTAGCCGATGGACACCGGTATGGGTTGAAACTCTTGAGCAAATTCTTCTTTTGAGTGGGCCTCCCGAGGCGTCTCCTGTGCCGCCAAATCTGGCGGCTATCCTGGACCGAGTTACTGAACATGTTCCTAAAAATAAGCTATTGGTCGGTGGGACCGGTTGGTCGGGCTCGGGCGCGGTGTTCGATTATCTCCGGGAGTTTGAACAGGTAGCCCCAATCAAGGGAGAGTTTCGACATCTTGAAGGAAGATACGGAATATGGACTCTCCTATTCACTGATGGCCAGAACAGCCCCGATAGGCCGGCCTTGTTGGATTTTTTCTTTTATTGTCTGCTGGGATTGTCCGTCCCAAGCAGTTGGTCTGAAGAGAGCATGCTGAAATCCGCCCGAATATTTTTGAAGGCCGATGACCGAGGTGTTTATGCAAAGGCCTGCCGTGACCTCACGACAGTGTTGGTGGCATTTTCCGCGGGCAAGGTCGAGAGCCGAATGTTGCCGCTGGTGGTTGAGTGGTTTGTAGACAGCATGATCCAATCCCGCGTCGCGAGAGAGAGCCGTTATTACCTGCTGGATAATGTCATTCACAGCGAAAGAGTGAAAATTCTAAGGCTCTTCCGTAACGTGCACTATTTTGCGGTCTTCCGTGATCCCCGTTCCCAGTATTGCTCCATGCTCCGGGAGAATCCGCGTTTTGACGGGAGTGTCGAGAAATTTGTGAAGGATTACGAGGAGCGCGTGCGCAAGTTTGTATCAGGGCGCACAGCGTTAAAAGGAAAGGCGGCGGTTTATCGCCTGACGTTTGAAGAGTTTGTGCTGAGGGCCGAGACGAGGAGCCAAATCGCCAGCACGCTCGGCCTAGAAACTCCAGCGGCCAACGAGCGACGCTATTTCAAGCCCTCGCACTCCGAGGCCAACGTGTTCCTACATCAGCACCCGCAGTATACGGTTGCGGTCGAGCAAATCGCTGCAATCTTGCCCAGATATTGCCACGGCTTCTCCCGACCGACCGGCGCAAATTACGTCTGAATGAAACTCGCCATCAAGAATCCGGCGCCGGAAGGCCCGCAGCAGAGATCGTGGGGCGATTATCACTTTGGCCTTTCTCTACAGCAGGCACTCCAGGAGCACGGCGTTGAAGTGGTCCAGCACTACTGGCCCAACTGGGATGTTGACGAGGGGGAGGACGTCATTCTGGTACTGCGGGGAAAACGGATATATTGTCCGCCCCGTGAAAAGCTCTCCATCGTCTGGGTAATTAGCCATCCTGCAACGGTTTCTGTCGAGGAGATCGACAGCTTCACCCTGGCGTATGTGGCTTCATCGACCCACCAGAGGTTGCTGGCAGGGAAAACGTCAACCCCGGTTGAGGTGATGTGCCAGTGCGTCGATACGACGCTGTTTACCCTGCCAGATAAGTCAGTCATCGAAGACGCAGCGCTGCGCGATGGTGTCATTTTCGTTGCGAACAGCCGCGGGGTTAGGCGAGACATGCTCCAGTGGGCCCTTGATGCGGGGCACCCTCCGACGGTGTTCGGTGGCAATTGGGAGAAGCTCGGTCTGGGCGGCCTCGTCCAGCGCGTGCATATCGAAAATAGAGAGTTACCCGAGCTTTATCGAAGTGCGGGATTAAGCCTCAACGATCATTGGGCCGATATGCGGCACTTTGGAATCGTCAATAATCGCGTATTCGACTGCCTCGCATCTGGCCTGCCAGTGTTGACGGACGATTTTCCCGAAGTTCGCGCGGTGCTCGGTGACTCGGGGCTTTACGCCTCAAATGCCGTTGAGTACCAGAACGCCATGCGTTTTTATCGGGAGAATTATCCCGAGTTATTGGCAAGGGTTCGGGAACGTTGGGCGGAACTTGCTTCATCCTATTCGTTTTCTGCTCGTGCTGCACAGATCGTCCGGCAGGCAACGCATCTGCCGAGTCGTCGCAAAAGAACAATCCCAGCCAATGCTGACCCTGATTTGACTGCATTGCGGATGCTCCTTTCGGCGCTTGTTGACGAGCGACAGAGCGCGCACGCGCGGAAACGGCTTAAATTGCTCCATTTTAATCCGAATTCGGCGGCGAGTCGTGAACTAGCAGCGGACGCCCGCTTTTACCATTTCAGCGCTGGGTTTGGGGACGGGCCTTGGCAAGTCGCGCTGGACGTTAGGTTTTCCCAGCTTGAGAGTGGCGGTTTTGATCTTGTCTTGATTGACGGCGTAGGCGCCCTCGAGCGAATCCCGGAGCTTGAGCGAACGGGGTTCGTACGAGGTCTTGTCCGAGCCTTGTCCGTACATGGAAGAGTGGGTCTGCCTCTACAAGGTTGTGGTTGCGAATTTCGCCAAGTAATGGAATGGGTAGACCTCGAGTGTGTCCGGGTAACCGAGGATTTCGCAATCTTACGCCGCCGTCCGGGCACTATCATTCTTAAAGAGTATGAAGAACTCGCGCGTAATTTGATCAAGTACGAGCGCCACTGCAACAAGCTTGAAGAAAAACTGAAACAGGCTCAACGGCGGCCAATTTTAAGTCGTTTTCGGAAGCTGTTCGCCAGGATCTATAAATCGGCAAAACCGTGAGTTTGGAACCGAACGGTATCCCTCAATGCGCCACAATCCCGTATAACCGCCTTGTAGGGTCGGTGTGAGCCAACAGCCCTTCAGGGGGTACGAGAAAAATATGTCTACTGTGATTACTTACGGTACGTTCGACCTATTTCATATAGGCCACCTGCGCCTGCTGGAGCGGGCCGCGGCTCTCGGTGACCGCCTTTTTGTCGGCATTTCCACAGACGAGTTCAACGACGTTAAGGGTAAGGCCTGTGTGCAGCC
>LFIK01001033.1_pt1 | contig 21642 bp, 18 predicted proteins | sample 643401 | NCBI WGS metagenome assembly LFIK01 (sample SAMN03777447, study PRJNA286221) | soda lake metagenome | biome: soda lake; feature: Kulunda steppe; material: water; isolation source: sample T5-Br brine of Lake Tanatar-5 | place: Russia: Kulunda steppe | collected 2010-07
CGCCCGGCGTCGAAATTCCCGGCCCGGCCCTGTTCATACATATAGGCAATGTCGCCCCCGGCGCAGAAGGCGCGGTCCCCGGCGGCATCCAGGATCACCAGCGCCACGGAGGGGTCATCGCGCCAGCGGGTCAGGGCGGCGGTGGTCTCCACGCACTGCGCGTGGGTCAGCGCATTCAGCGCCTTGGGGCGGTTGAGCGTCAGCCGCCCGGCGCGGCCTTCGGTGCGAACGATCAGTTCCGGTTCCATTCAGCCCCTCTCGGCCAGCAGCGCGCGCGCGGTGATCAGGCGCATGATCTCGTTCGTGCCTTCGAGGATCTGGTGCACGCGCAGGTCGCGCACGATCTTCTCGATCCCGTAATCGGCCAGATAGCCGTATCCGCCGTGGAGTTGAAGGCACTGGTCGGCCACGCGGCTGCCGGTCTCGGTGACCAGCTTCTTGGCCATGGCGCAGAAGCGCGTGGCATCGGGCGCGCCGGTGTCAAGCTTCCACGCTGCCTGGCGCAGGAAGGTGCGGGCCGATTGCAGCTCGATCTCGAGGTCTGCGAGGCGGAACTGCAGCGCCTGGAACTCGTCCAGCCGTTTGCCGAAGGCGCGCCGTTCGCCCATGTAGGCGATGGTTGCATCCAGTGCCGCCTGTGCGCCGCCAAGGCTACAGGCGGCAATGTTCAGCCGCCCGCCGTCCAGCCCGTTCATGGCATAGCGGAAGCCCGCGCCTTCGTCGCCGATCAGGTTGTCGGCGGGGACCGGGCAGGCGTCGAACTGCACCTGCCGGGTGGGTTGCGACCGCCAGCCCATCTTGTCCTCCAGCCCGCCGAAGCTGAGCCCCGGCGCGCCGTTCTCCACCACCAGCGCCGAGATGCCCTTTGGCCCGGCCGGCCCGGTGCGAGCCATGACGATATAGGCATCCGAATAGCCGCCGCCCGAGATGAAGGCCTTGGTGCCGGTGAGGCTGTAGCCCTCGTTGGTGCGATCGGCCTTCGTGCGCAGCGCGGCGGCGTCCGATCCGGCGCCGGGTTCGGTCAGGCAGTAGCTGAGCACGGTTTCCAGCCCGATGGCGGGGGTGAGGATGCGGGACTTGAGGTCGTCGCTGGCGAATTTGTCCAGCATCGCGGTGCACATGTTGTGGATCGACAGGAAGGAGGCGACCGAGGGGCAGGCCATGGAGAGCGCCTCGAACACCAGCGTTGCGTCGAGGCGGCTCAGCCCGGTGCCGCCGGAGTCTTCGGACACATAGAGCCCGCCGAAGCCCAGTTCGGCGAGTTTGGGCCAGAGATCGCGCGGGATGGTGCCCTCGGCCTCCCAGGCACGGGCATGGGGGGCAATGGCGTTCTGGCCCACGCCATGGGCCATGTCGAAGATCGCCTGCTGCTCTTCGCTGAGCGCAAAATCCATGAATGTCTCCTCCGGTCCCGCCCTTTGGCCCGATGGGTCTGGGGCAGCGATTTGAACGGGTGTTTAATTACGGATTCTTGCGAGAGTTTTGCAAGTGCCGGACCGAGGGGCGCGCGGATTGCGTCGGCTGAGCAGGAAAGGGGTGCTCCCGCCGGTCTTCCGTCCGCTGACGCGTCCGTCATCCCGTTGGGCCGGGCAGCGCGCGCAAGCGCGCGCTGCCGGGGGCGCTGCCCCCGGACCCCCGGGAGTATTTTTCGGCAAGATGAAGCATGGGCGAGACGGGCAAGAGGTCTGCTGGGGCCGGGGCGCTTGCCGCAGAACGCGTGGGCCAGCCTGGGATCAGTTCCCGACCACGCTGCCGAGGATGCCGCGGATCGTGTCTTCGATGGCGCCACCGAGGCCGCGGTCGCCCGGAGGCGTGGGGGCAGTGGGGGGCGTGACCGGTGTGGGCGCCCATGGCTCGTCCCAGGCCTGCGGGTCCGCTTCGGGCGCGTACCAGTCCTGGGGATCGTCGTCCGAGACGGGGGCGTCCCACTCCGGTTCTTGCGGTTCGTCCATGGGCAGGGGGCGCGGGGTCAGGCCGCGGTGCACGCGGGTCATGGTCTCGGCCCAGATATTGGCGGGCAGGCCGCCGCCGGTCACGCCGGTCAGGGGCGAGTTGTCGTCATAGCCCATCCAGACCCCGGTGACATAGTCCGCGGTGAAGCCCAGGAACCAGGCATCGCGCGCGCCCTGGGTGGTGCCGGTCTTGCCCGCGACCTCCCAGCCCGAAAGTTGCGCGCGCCCGCCGGTGCCGTTTTCCACCACCTGATGCATCATCCAGGTCAGGCTGCGCGCCGATGCTTCGCTGATCACCCGATCGCCGATCCCGCCCGCGCGGCCCATCAGCGGCTCCGACTCGCCCAGCAGACTGAGTTCGGTCAGACCATAGGGGCGCACCGCCGAGCCGCCGTTCAGGATGCCCGCATAGGCGGCGGTCATTTCCAGCAGGGTGGATTCGGAACTGCCCAGTGCCAGCGCCGGCCCGTCGGCGAGTTCGCTTTGCAGCCCGAAGCGGTTGGCCACGTTACGCACCTGTTCGCGGCCCATGGCTTCGGACACCCGCACCGCGGGGATGTTGAGCGAACGCGCCAGCGCTTCGGTCAGGGTCACCATGCCGCTGAATTCGTTGGTGTAGTTGCGCGGCGACCACGGGCCCGAGCCGGGGATGTTCAGCGTCAGCGGCGCATCCTCGACCATGTCGAACGGCTGGAAGCCGTTTTCCAGCGCCGCGGCATAGACGAAGGGCTTGAAGGCCGATCCGGTCTGGCGACGGGCCTGGGTGGCGCGGTTGAATCCGCCGACCACGTTCTCGCGCCCGCCGATCATGGCGCGCACGGCGCCATCGGCGGACATGACCACGATCGCGGCTTCGGCCTCGGACCCGGCGCGGACGCGGGTGTCGAAGACATGCGCCAGCGCCTCTTCGGCGGCCGTCTGGATGCGCGGGTCGAAGGTGGCGCGGATCAGCACATCCTCGGTGGTTTCGCGGGTCAGCCAGGAGGGCGCGGCGGTCATCAGCCAGTCCGCGAAGGCGCCGCCCTGCCGCTGCTGGGCGCTCTCCGAGAGTGTGGCCGGGTGGGCGCGGGCCTCGGCGATTTCATGGTCACGCAGGTAACCCTGATCCGCCATCAGCCCGATCACCAGATTGGCGCGGGCCTGCGCGCGCGCCAGGTTGCGGGTCGGCGCGTAATAGGACGGGGCGACCAGCAGTCCGGCCAGCATCGCCGCCTCGGGGGCGTTCACTTCATTGGCGGAGCGGCCGAAATAGCGTTGGGCGGCGGCCTCGAACCCGCGCGCGCCCGCGCCCAGGAAGGCGCGGTTCATGTAGATGGTCAGGATCTCGTCCTTGGAGAATTTCCACTCCAGCGCGAAGGCGTAGGGCAGTTCCTGCAATTTGCGCCAGACCGAGCCACGGCGGCAGTCGGCTTCATAGGCGGCCTCGGACGCCCATTCGTCGGGGTCATAGGGCACGCCGAGACACAGGAGCTTCGCCACCTGCTGGGTGATGGTCGACCCGCCCGCACCCTGGAAGGCGCCGCGTCCGGCCGCCAGGTTCGACCGGATCGCGCCGACGATGCCGCGCGGCGACAGGCCGAGATGGCTGTAGAAGCGCCGGTCCTCCACCGCGATGATAGCGTTTCTCAGGTGCGGGGATACGGTGTCGGCGGTGATGGTGCCACCAAAGCTTTCGCCGCGCCAGGCGAAGACCTGCCCGTTGGTGTCCATCATGGTGACCGACCCGCGCGCGCGACCGTCCAGCAGTTCGTCCAGCGGTGGCAGGGTGGTGTAGAAGTAGAAGGTGGCGAGCGCGAGAATGGTGGCGGCGACGGCGGCGGCGCGCCAGGTCACCCCCCAGACGATCCGCCAGACAAATCCGATCAGACCGGCGCAGAAGCGCGTAACCACATTGCCCCGGCGGCGGGCTGAGCGCGCGGATGGGCGGGCGGCCCGCGACGTCCTGCGCGATTTTGCCGACGGGGCCGCTTTCGCACTGCGCGCGGCGCTGCGCTTGCCAGAGCGTCGCTCGGCAACCAGCGGTCGGGACCTGCGATCGCTATCCTTCATGAACTGTCATGTCCTGCGCCGGTGAGCGCAAAGCCGAAAGAACCTGACCCGACATGCGCCAATACTGCTCACATATTTTTCCACCAAGAGTATCGCAAGCGCGCTGCAGTGTCGACTACGGCCAAAATCGCAGGGGCGCGGCTTTTGCGGTGACCGGATCACTCCGGATCGCGCGATTCGCCTCCATGCTCCGCTTAAAAAAAGTGCAAAAACATTAAGAAGTGCAAAAATTACGCAACCAACCCGTGATCGGCCGCCTGCCTTTGCTGCGAATTGTTGCGACATCGGTGCGCAGCGGACTGAATATCCAGCGTGCGACCCACGAGGTCCCGGCTGCAACAGAAGGGGAAACACGTGAAATTCATCATCGCCACGATCAAGCCGTTCAAGCTCGAGGAGGTGCGCGAGGCGCTCACCGCCCTGGGCGTGCGCGGCATGATGGTTACCGAGATCAAGGGGTTCGGCGCACAGTCGGGGCACACGGAAATCTACCGTGGCGCCGAGTATGCGGTGAACTTCGTCCCGAAGGTCAAGCTCGAGATCGGTGTCTCTGACGCCATGGCGGATGAAGTCGTCGAGACGATCCGCAAGACCGCTGCCACCGGCAAGATCGGTGACGGCAAGATATTCGTGCTTGATCTGGCCAAGGCCATGCGCGTGCGCACCGGCGAAACCGATGACGAGGCGCTGTGAGAACGGCGCGGTTCACTGACACAACAGACAAGGACTCGTATCCGATGAAACTGACAAGATTCCTTCCCCTGGTGGCCGCGGCGGCGCTGGTGCCCAGCCTCGGTCTGGCCCAGGAGGCCGAGGAGGCGGCCAACGGCATGGAGACGCTGGGCCTGGAGATGGTCTTCATCTTCAACTCGCTCCTGTTCCTGATGGGCGGCTTCCTTGTGTTCTTCATGGCCGCAGGTTTCTGCATGCTGGAAACCGGGCTGGTCCGGTCCAAGAATGCCACCATGCAGCTGACCAAGAACGTGGCGCTGTTCTCGCTGGCCTCGATTGCCTATTTCGTGGTCGGCTTCAACCTGATGTACCCGCTGGGCGACTGGGTGATCGAAGGCTGGATGGGAGGCGTGTCGCCGACCGTGCTGGAGCCGGTGGGCGTGCCCTTCGAGGAGCTCGATGATGTGGAATACGCGTCCATCGGGTCGGACTTCATCTTCCAACTGATGTTCTGCGCCGCTACTGCCTCGATCGTTTCGGGCGCCGTGGCCGAGCGGATCAAGCTGTGGCCCTTCCTGATCTTCGTGATCTTCCTGACCGGCATCCTGTATCCCATCCAGGCCTCCTGGAGCTGGGGCGAAGGCTGGCTGGACGAACTGGGCTTCCTGGATTTCGCCGGGTCGTCCATCGTGCACAGCGCCGGTGGCTGGGCTGCTCTGGCCGGGGTGATCGTGCTGGGTGCGCGGGTTGGCAAGTATGGCTCGGACGGGCGTGTGAACGTGATGCCGGGGTCGAACCTGCCGCTGGCCACGCTGGGTATGTTCATCCTGTGGCTGGGCTGGTTCGGCTTCAACGGCGGCTCGCAGCTTGCCATGGGCACGGTGTCCGATGTCGCCGACGTCAGCCGCATCTTCTCCAACACCAACACCGCCGCCGCCGGCGGGGCCGTGGCTGCGCTGATCCTGTCGCAGCTTCTCTACAAGAAGCCGGACCTGACCATGGTGCTTAACGGCGCGCTGGCGGGCCTCGTTTCGATCACCGCCGAGCCGCTGACCCCCGGTCTGGGCATGGCCACGCTGATCGGTGCCGTGGGCGGCGTGATCGTGGTGCTCACCATCCCGATGATGGACAAGTTGAAACTGGACGACGTGGTCGGTGCCATTCCCGTGCACCTGTTCGCCGGTATCTGGGGCACGCTGGCCGTGGTTCTGACCAACCCGGATGCGACCATCGTCAACCAGGTGATCGGCATCGTGGCCATCGGTGCGGTGATGTTCTTCGGCTCGCTGGTCGTCTGGCTGATTCTGAAGGCGATCATGGGCATCCGTGTCGGCGACGAGGAACAGATCAGCGGTCTGGACACCACCGAACTGGGCATGGAGGCCTATCCCGACTTCTCGAAGGGCTGATCCTCTCCTCCTATCCCGAAAAGCCCGCGAGCGGAACCCGGACCGGAAACGGTCCGGGTTCTTTCATCTCTGTGGTGGTGATCTCGGAAGCAATCGGCACTTCCGGCACTGCGCGCCCGGGACCCGGCGCGCCCCACCCTCCCGCCCGCGCGCCGGGTCCCGGGCGCGCAGTGCCGGGGATCAGGCCAGCGTGCCTTCGGAGGTTATCCGGCTGGCACCGCCCAGATACGGGTGCAGGGCCTGGGGCAGCACCACCGAGCCTTCGGCGGTCTGGCCGTTTTCCAGCACCGCGATCAGCGCGCGCCCCACCGCCAGCCCCGACCCGTTCAGCGTGTGCACGAAGTCGGGTTTGCCGCCCTCGGTGCGGTAGCGGGCGTTCATGCGCCGGGCCTGGAAGTCGCCGCAGACCGAGACGCTGGAGATTTCACGATACTTCCCCTGGCCCGGCAGCCAGACCTCGATGTCATGGGTCTTCTGCGCGCCGAAGCCCATGTCGCCGGTGCAAAGCACCACCGTGCGGTAGGGCAGGCCGAGGCGCTCCAGCACGGTTTCGGCGCACCGCGTCATGCGCTCGTGTTCCGCCAGGCTGTCCTCGGGGCGGGTGATGCTCACCATCTCGACCTTCTCGAACTGGTGCTGGCGCAGCATCCCGGCGGTATCCTTGCCCGCGCTGCCGGCTTCCGAGCGGAAGCACTGGGTGTGGGCGGTGTAGCGGCGGGGCAGGGTGGCCGGGTCCACGATCTCGCCCGCGACAAGGTTGGTAAGCGTCACCTCGGAGGTTGGCACCAGCCACCAGCCGTTACTGGTCTGGTAGCTGTCCTCGCCGAACTTGGGCAACTGCCCGGTGCCCAGCATGGCATCATCACGCACCAGCACAGGGGTCCAGACCTCGGTCAGCCCGTGTTCGCGGGTGTGCAGGTCGATCATGAATTGCGCCAGCGCGCGCTGCAGCCGCGCCACCGCGCCCGAGAGCACCACGAAGCGCGACCCCGAAAGCTTCGCCGCCGCCTCGAAATCCATGCCACGCGCCACGCCCGGGATGTCGAAATGCTCCTTGGGGGCAAAACCGAAGTCGGGCGGGGTGCCCCAGCGGCGGATTTCCACGTTGTCGTCTTCGTCCGCGCCCTCGGGCACATCGGCGAGCGGCAGGTTGGGGATGCCCAGCAGCAGGTCGCGCAGCCGCGCGTCCTCGGCGCGCGCGGCCTCTTCCAGCCGCGCCACATCGGCCTTGCGCTCGGCCACCAGCGCGCGCAGGCGCTCGAATTCAGCTTCGTCTCCGCGCGCCTTGGCGGCGCCAACCTCTTTCGCCGCCGCGTTCTGTTCGGCGCGCGCGGTTTCGGCCTCGGTGATGCGCGCGCGGCGGGCGGCGTCGATTTCCAGCACGTCGGCGGACATGGGCGACAGCCCGCGCCGGGACAGAGCGGCGTCAAAACCGGCGGGAGCGTCGCGGATGGCGCGGATATCGTGCATGGAATCCTCGTGTCATCAGATCGGAGTGCGCAGCGAATCGCTGCAGCGCTCTTATGCCGCAAGCGCGGCGCTGACGGTAGGGTGCGTCTGCGGCGGGGGCGCAAAGGTCGTTTCCGGGCTGGCAATGCGCCTGCACCCGTGGCACCGATGACGTTGCAGGAGGACCCGCCATGCCCACCGAACTTGAAACCCTGAGCGCCGCCAAGAAGACCGCCCGCGCCGCCGCTACCGAAGCGCGCGACAGCGCCTTTGCGCAGCCCGACCGTGCCGCGCGCGTGGCGGCGGCCAACGATCATCTGCGGGCGTTCCTGCAAGATCGCCTCGGCGCCGCGCTCGAAGGCTGTGTGCTGTCCGGCTACGCGCCCATGCGCAGCGAGATCGATCCCATGCCCACCCTGACCGCCCATCCCGGTCCGGTCTGCCTGCCTGTCATCGCCGGAAAGGCGCAGCCGCTGCGGTTCCGCGCATGGCGCGAAGGCGCCGAGTTGGTGCCGGGACCCTTCGGCGCTTCGGTGCCCGCGACCGGCGACTGGCTGACCCCGCGGGCGCTGATCGTGCCCCTGCTGGCCTTTGACCATGCGGGATACCGGCTGGGGTATGGCGGGGGGTTCTACGACCGCACGCTGGCCGGGCTGCGGGCGGCAGGGCCGGTGCTGGCGGTGGGGTTCGCCTTTGCCGCGCAGCGCGTGGATGCTGTCCCGGTCGACGCCACGGACGAGCGGCTGGACGCGGTGGTGACCGAGGACGGGGTCGCCTACGGCGGATAAGCCGCGCCTGCTCCTGCACGCGCCTCCAGCCGGTGCTGGCAATGGTTCAGGACGCCCGGCGCTCGGGCGGGGCGACGGTGGCGTGATAGCGCGCCTCGGCCTCGGAATAGCTGCGCGGCGGCGGGTCCTCGGCGGCCGCCGGGTCCGGCGCCTCATCCAGCGACAGCAGGTCCGTGTCATCCTCGGGCAGGCCCTCGCGCGACAGCAGCACCGCCACCGGGCGCGCAGCGGGGATGTGCGAGCAGACGATCATCGCCCCCACCATGATCGGCACCGCCAGGAACATCCCCGGCACGCCCCAGACCGCGCCCCAGAAAGACAGCGAGACGATGATCCCGAAGGACGACAGCCGCAGCGTCTTGCCCATCAGCATCGGGTCGATCACGTTGCCCAGCAGGAACTGCGTCATCCCCGTCAGCACGAAGATCAGCAGCGCCGTCGAGGGTTCGGGCAACTGGATATAGGCCACCAGCGTCACCACCAGCGTGGCGGCAATGGACCCCACTGCCGGAATGAAGTTGAAGACGAAGGTCAGAAGTCCCATCGCCACGGCGAACTCCAGCCCGAAGAAGCTCATCAGCAGGAAGATCGCCACGCCGGTGACCCCGCTGACCAGCGTCTTGACCAGCAGATAGCGGTTCACCCGGCGGATGATCGAGGCGATGATCCGGCTCACCCGCTCGGCCTTGGCCTTGTCCGACATCAGGTTTTCCAGCTTGGTGCCGAACCAGACCCGCTCGGCAAACAGGAAGCCCACGAACAGGATGATCAGGATCGCATGTGACAGTATCGTGCCCGCCTGTCCCGCAGCCTGGCGCAGGTAGCCGGAAATCTGGATGGTCTGCACAGTGGTCAGCACCGCCTGTTCCACATCCTCGCCCATCCACGAAAACATCTGCGCAATCGCGCGCTGGGCGTCGTCGGTATAGGCCAGCGTGGTGGTCAGCACCGTGTTGATCTGCGACAGCACCAGCCCCGCCAGCGTCAGGATCCCCGAGGCGATCAGTGCCACCGCCGCAATCGAGGCCAGCCAGTTGGTGATCCGCAGGCTGCCGATCCGCAGCTGCGAGATCGAGTTGATCGCATCCGAGGTGAGCGAGAACAGGATGATGGCGATGGCGAGCGAGATCAGGATGAACTTCGCCTGCACCAGTAGAAACAGCACCACGGCAAAGGCGATGATGCCCATCAGCCAGGTCTGCAGGCGGAACTTTTCGCCGAAGGTCAGCCGCAGCGGGCCGGACGGCAAACTGGTCGGATCCGCAGGTCGACCTGTCGGTGCGCTGGTGTCAGTGTCGTTCATCGGCGGCCCTTGGTACGCATCCCATGTCGGCTCCGGATGCCCCTGTGCCTAAGTATGCGGTGCCCGGGGAGGCAAGGCAAGGGTCGGCCGCTCCCCCGACGCAGCGCGGCGCGTGTTCTGTCGCAGAATTCATCCGTGCCGCCACGCCGCACCACGGTTGCGCACCTCAGGAGAGTGGGCGCCGCCTGTCAGTCCAGCGCCCGCAGATAGGCGGCAATGGCGGCCCGGTCCTCTGCCTCCAGCCGCGCCATGGCCCGGACCACCGCCGCCATGGTGCCTCCGGCCACGTCGAAATCGGGCGTGAATCCGCTGTCCAGGTAGAGCGCGATTTCTTCGGCCGACCAGCCCAGTCCGTCGGGGGTGATGTCGGGGATCCGGCCGCGGCCCGATGGGTTGGGCCCTCCTTCCATCCACGCGGCGGTGTTCAGACCGCCCAGCCGGTCACGCGGCGTATGGCACTCGGCGCAGTGGCTCAGCGCCTCGACCAGATAGCGCCCGCGCTCCAGCTCTGGTGTGGGGACCTCCTCCATCACCCAGTCGTCGGTCAGATAGAGCCGCTTCCAAAGCCCCAGCCCACGCCGCAAGGTGAAGGGAAAGCCGAGGTCATGCGCTGCGTTCGGCATGTTGCTTTCGGGCAGGGTCTCGATGAAGGCGTGCAGGTCGGCCACGTCCTGCAATTTGGCGCGGATATAGGCGCTGTAGGGGAATGCCGGGAAATAATGCTGCCCCGAGGGCGAGATGCCGCGCAGCATGGCATTGGCGAACTCGGCCCGGGTCCAGCCGCCGATGCCGTGGTCGGTGTCGGGGCTGATGTTGGGCGCGATGAAGGCGCCGAAGGCTGTCTCGAACCTCTGGCCGCCGGACAGGACAGGGCGGTCCGCGTCCTCGGCCTCGGGCTCCACATGGCAGGCCGCGCAACCGCTGGCCCAGAATACCGCTTCCCCGCGCGCGGGGTCGGCCTCCAGCGCCGCGAGCGCTTCAAGCGTGGCCGCATCCAGTGGTTCGGGCCGCGTCAGCCACCAGAAAGTCACGGCCGCGCCCCCGGCCAGCACCGCCACGGCCAGCGCCAGTCGTCTCACGTCTGCACCCTCGCCGCGTCTCGTGGCCACGGGGGTGAACAGGGGGGTGAAACCGCCCCGCTTGCGGGGCCGGTGAGGGGGCGGCCCGCCCCCTCCAACCGCGCGTCAGCGCAGATCGGCGTGCGCGCGGCACGCGCGATCCGCAAGGTCACGCCGGTAGCGGGCCGGGTGCACGGTGCCGCGCCGTCACTCACCGCTCGGAGCGATAGTCGTCATGACAGGCCGCGCAGGCGCCGCCCAGTTGCCCGACCGCCGGGCGCAGCGCGTCCATCCCGTCGCCCGCAACGCCCTGCAGGTTCTCGGCCGCGGCCTGCAAGGCGCCGAACTTGGCTGCGAAATCGTCCAGATCCTCCCAGATCGCGGGCAGGGCGCGGGTGCCGTCGATGCTGGCGTTGTCGGTGCCTTCGGGCCACATCCGGCCCTGATCGTGGCGGGTCAGGTGAAAAAGGTTGTCGGCCGCCGTCTGCGCCGCCTCGGCGTCATACTCCATCTGCCCCTGCACCATGGGTCCCAGCACGGCCAGATTGTGGGCGAAGAGCTTGAATTGCGACTGGCGCGCTTCGACCGCCGGGTCGGTATCGGCCAGCGCGGCGGTGGCGAACGTGACCAGGCCAAGGGTTGTGGCAAACAAGGGACGGCGCAGGGACATGGGGGACCTCCAAGGTTGAAAATATGAGGTCACGCTACGGTGCGCCTTACAGCCTGTCAAAACGCGAGAAAGTGATTTCCGGGTCGGCCTTGCGCCCTTCAGTCGACCTCGAATCGCACCTTGCCGATATAGGGCAGGTTGCGGTTGCGCTGGGCATAATCGATCCCGTAGCCGACGACGAATTCGTCCGGGATCTCGAACCCGGTCCAAGTGGCGCTGATCTCCACCTCGCGCCGCGCCGGCTTGTCCAGTAGCGCGCAGACCTCCAGCCGTGCCGGACCGCGGGCGCGCAGGATTCCCACCACATGATGCAGCGTGAAACCGGTATCGACGATATCCTCGACCACCAGCACGTCGCGCCCTGCGATTTCGCCCGACAGGTCCTTGAGGATCCGCACCTCGCGCGAGGACGTCATGCCGCCGCCGTAGGACGAGGCTTCCATGAAATCCACCTCCACCGGCAGGCCAAGCTCGCGCACCAGATCGGCAATGAACACAAACGAGCCGCGCAACAGCCCCACCACCACCAGCTTGTCGGTGTCATGAAAATGCGCGGTGATCTCGGTGGCCAGATCCTCGATACGCGCGGCGATGGTCTTGGCGCTGATCATCTGATCGACCACATAGTCGGTCGGCGTCAGGCTTTGCGTCGCGGTCGGCTTCACGCTCTGCGTCATGGCGGCCCCTTGATTTTCCCGCGCCACTCTAGGACATGAGGGCGCGCCGGAAAAGAACCCGCGCACATTGCAGCGAAAGATCCCGCCCGCCGATGCCCAGACATACCGAACACCGCCACATGCCATACAGCGCGCAGCAGATCTTCGATCTGGTGGCCGATGTGGAGCGCTACCCCGAATTCCTGCCCTGGACGGCGGCGGCACGGATCCGGGCGCGGCGTGAAATCGACGGCGGCGAAGAGATCGACGCCGATCTGGTCATCTCGTTCCGGGTGTTCCGCGAGCGCTTCACCAGCCGGGTGCAGATGTATCCCGATCAGGGACGGATCGAGACCACCTATCTGGACGGCCCGTTCCGCTACATGCATTCCACCTGGTCGATGCGCGATTCCGAAAAGGGCGGCTGCATCGTCGATTTCCATGTCGATTTCGAGTTCCGCTCGGCGATGCTGCAGCGGCTGATCGGCGTGGTCTTCGATCAGGCCATGCGTCGCATCGTCGCCGCCTTCGAGGCCCGCGCAAAGGCGCTCTACGGCTGAGCACGGGGCGGCGACGCCCGGCGCCTCAGCCCGCGCGCCAGCCCGCGCCCAGATAGGCCGCCAGCGCAGCGGGCGGATCGTCCAGCAGACCCGGCAGCGCGTGCGGGCCGCTGACGCTGCCCTCGGCCACCACCAGCGCCCGGTCGGCGATGGCGAGCGCATCCGCCGGATCGTGGGTGACCATCATCAGCGTGGCCCCGGTCTCGTCCAGGATATCGCCCACCAGCGTCAGCATCTCGGCCTTCAGCGCCGGACCCAGCGCGGCGAAAGGCTCGTCCAGCAGCAACAGCGGGCGGCGGCGCAGGAGCGCGCGCGCCAGCGCCACGCGGCTCTGCTGCCCGCCTGAAAGCTGTGCGGGCAGGCGGGCGCCGTAGCCCTCCAGCCCCACCCGCGCCAATGCCTCGGCCACCTGCGCGCGCTCCCCTTGCGTCAGCCGCAGCGACGGGCGCAACCCCAGCGCCACATTCGCCTCGGCGCTCAGGTGCGGAAACAGATTGTTGTCCTGAAACAGGATCGACAGCGGCCGGTCGCCCGGCGCGATGGCCCCCAGATCGGCGCCCTCCAGCGTCACCCGCCCGGCGGCCACCTCCACGAACCCCGCGACCGCCCCCAGAAGCGTGGATTTCCCGGACCCGGACGGCCCCATCACCGCCACCCGCGCGCCGCCCGCCAGCGTCAGGTCGGCGCACAGGCGGAAATCGCCTTGCTGGATATCCACGCCTTCAAGCCGCAGCATGGGCCCGCCCCCCACGGTCAAACGCCCAGAAGATCAGCAGCGACAGGCCCAGCAGCAATACCGCCGCCCCCGACGCGTCATCGCTGCGATAGGCCCCCATCAGCCGGTAAAGCTGCAACGGCAGGGTCGCGCCCTCCCGCTCGGCAAAGAGCACGATCACGCCCAGATCGCCCATCGACAGTGCCCCCGCCAATCCGGCGGCAAACCCCATCGGGCGCCGCAGCCGCGGCAGCAGCACCAGCCGCAGCCGCGCCCAGCCGGTCAGGCCCAGATGATCCGCCAGCCGCCCGTGCCCTGCCTCGGCCGCGCGCAGCGCGGGCAGGAGCGCACGCAGCGCAAAGGGCAGCGCCATGGCCGCGTTGACCAGCGCCGTCACCGGCAGCGCCAGCCGCGCCGGGTCCACCAGCGGAAACACCACGATGAAAAGCCCCGTGCCGATCACCAGCGGCGAGGCGGCGAGCGACACCATCCCCACCGTCTCCAGCCCCCGCGACAGCGCCCGCCCGCGCGTGGCCTCCACCGCCAGCGCCAGTGCCAGCGCAAAGCCGATGCACAGCGCCACCGAGACCAGCGCCACCGCCACCGACCGCGCGGCGGCCCACCACACCGTCGGTGGCAACCCGGCCATATGCGGCACGCCGCGCCAAAGGATCATCGCCAACGGCAGCAGCAGGAACAACGCCGCCAATGCGATCATGCCTGCGTCCCAGACCATCAGCCCCCGCGCGCGTCCCAGATCCGGTCGCGCAAGGCCCCGGTCCAGCCCCGTGCCGAACCCCGTGGGCACCGCCACCCCCAGTGCAATCAGCGCCGCCACAGCGCACAGTCCGAACTGCACCAGCGCCAGCAGCGCAGCCTTCGACAGGTCGAAATCGAAACGGAAGGCCTGATAGATCGCCAGTTCCACCGTCGTTGCCCGCGGCCCGCCCCCCAGCGTCAGGGCCACGGAAAACGAGGTCAGACACAACAGGAAGATGACCAGAAACGCGCCCGGCACCATCTCGCGCAGCATCGGCACTTCCAGATGCCGGAACACATCGCGCCGCGAAAACCCAAGGGCCGCCGCCAGCCGGAACCGCTCGGAGGGCACCTCGAGCCACCCCTGCAGCAGAAGCCGCGTGGCCAGCGGCAGGTTGAAGAACACATGCGCCAGTACCACGCCGACAAAGCCGTAGATCTGCAAGGGCGGCAGTCCGAACAGCCCCAGCACCTGGCTTGCAACCCCGTTGCGCCCGAACACCGCCAAGAGCCCCAGGACCGCCACCAGCGTCGGGAGGATGAAGGGCGCGCCGAGGAGCGTGATCAACACCCCCCGCCCCCGGAACGAACGCCGCGCCAGCGCGCGGGCGACCGGCACTGCCAGCCCCACCGACAGCGCCGCCGAAACCAAGGCCTGCGTGAGTGTGAACCGCACCGCCGCCCAATCCGCCGGCCCCAGCGCGCCCCAGCCTTCGGCCCGCCAGCCAACCGCTGCGAGCGAGCCGAAGGACAGCGTCACCAGCACCAGCGCCACGGCCATGCCCGGCGCCGCCGTCCAGGGCAGCGCGCCACGCCGCAGGCCCGCACCAGGACCCGCCGCCCGCGCGTGCGACACTGTGCCGGAGGCCGCGCCGCCCGCGGTCACCCCGACCCCGCAGCATCATCTGTGCCGAAATATCCCGGGGTGAATGGCGCCGCCAGGCGCCAGAGGGGCAGCGCCCCTCCTGCGGCGCGGCTTTGCCGCGCCGCCCGGCCCAACCGGCGGGCGCGGATCTCCCATCCGCGCCCGCCGGGCGGGAGCCCTCCATCGTCCGGCGGGAGGCCCCGGTCACCCCGAAGCGCTGCGGGGTTCACTGCGACAACGCGGCCAGCCATTCGGTCAGCGCGTCATCGCGCAGGTCTGCGGCTTCCTCGGGCGCAAACAGCAGCGCGCGCTCGGGTTCGATCAGCGTTTCGAACCCCTCGGGCAGGCCCGCCTCGGGGACCACCGCCGGATACATCCAGTTGGTGGTGGGAATGATCTCCTGAAACGCGTCCGAGATCATGAATTCCAGGAAGTCCCGCGCCAGCTCCGGCTGGTCGCTGCCTTCCAGTTTCCCCGCAACCTCAACCTGCAGGTAATGGCCTTCTTCGAAGGCTGCGGCGGCCACGCTGTCATCGCCTTCGGCGATCAGGTGATAGGCGGGCGAGGTGGTGTAGCTCAGCACCATGTCCACCTCGCCCGAGGTGAACAGCCCGTAGCTTTCCGACCAGCCGCGCGTCACCGTCAGCACCCGTGGCGCCAGCCCTTCCCAGATCGTGGGCGCCTCATCGCCGAAGGCTGCCTTCACCCACATCAAGAGCCCCAGCCCGGGGGTCGAAGACCGCGGGTCCTGAATCGCGATGCTCAGGTCCGAGGCGATCAGCTCCGCGAAGCTGCGCGGCGGCTCCGGGACCTGTTCCCGGTCATGCACGAAGGCGAAATACCCCCAGTCGAAGGGCAGGAACAGACCGTCCTCCCAGGCCACCGGCAGATCGAATTCGGCCTCGATCCCGTGCGGCGCGAACAATCCCGTCTCGGCGGCCCGCGCGGTCAGGTTGGTGTCCAGCCCCAGCACCACATCGGCGGGCGTGCGCGCGCCTTCCAGTTGCAGCCGCGCCAGCAGCGCCGCCCCGTCGCCGGTGCCCACGAGGTCCAGTTCGCAGTCGCAGACAGCTTCGAATGCCTCGCGCACCGCCGGGCCGGGTCCCCAGTCCGATACGAAGCTGTCATAGGTGTAGACGGTCAGCACAGGGGTCTCGGCCGCCGCCGCCACACCGGTGAGCGCCAGCGCCGCGGTGGTGGAAATCAGATAGGGTCGCATGTCGGTCCTCCATTGATGGACGGACGGGACGGGGGCTGCGGTGTCTTGCAGGCATCCTTCCCTCCGCCGGTCCTAACCGGTTCAGGTTCGACGGGTTCGCGCGTGTCGCGCATCTCAGCCCTGTCCGGGCACCCCGAGGTTGGTGGGAGGTAACACGCAGGCGCCCCACCGGCAAGGGGCGCCTGCAAAGCTTCGGCTCACTCCCCGAACGCCGCCCGCCAGCGCTCCAGCGCGGCCTCGCGCCGCGCCGCAGCCTCCTCGGCGGGAAACAGCAGCGCCGCGCCCGGGTCGATCAGATCGCCAAAGGCCTCGGGCAGCCCTTCCGCCGGGGTCACCACCGGGTAGAGCCAGCGCGTCGTCGGGATCACCGACTGGAAGGCATCGGTGAACATGAAGTCCAGAAACGCCCGCGCCAGGTCCGGCTCGGACGCATCCGCCAGCAGCCCGGCCACCTCGATGCGCACATAATGCCCCTCGTCGAAGCGCGCGGCGCGCGGCCCGTCCTCGTCCTCCATGATGACGTGATAGGCGGGCGAGGTTGCATAGCTCAGCACCGCATCGGCATCGCCTGCGCGGAAAATCGGGTGATAAGCATCGGCCCAGCGGGGCACCACCTGCGTTTCATCGCGCGCCGCCAGCGCCTGCCAGATGTCTCCGGCCTCATCGCCAAAGGCCGCCTCGACCCACATCAGGAGCCCCAGCCCTGTGGTGGAGCTTTGCGGGTCCTGGATCACCACCCGCAGGTCCGAGGCGATGAGGTCCTCGAAGCTCGCAGGCGGTGTCTGCACCGTCTCGCCGTCATAGATGAAGGCATAATGCCCCCAGTTGTAGGGCAGGAACTGCGGATCGTCCCAGGCGATGGGCATGTCGAGCGGCGGCAGCGCGCGCCCGTGTGGTGCGAACAGTCCGCTGTCGCGCGCCGCGGCCAGGTTGTTGGTGTCGATGCCCAGCACCAGATCGGGCCGGTCCCCGGGCGCGGCCGCAATCAGCCCGGGCAACACATCGCCCGAGGAACCGACGCCGATGATCTCGATCTCGCAATCGCAGATTGCGGCGAAGCCTTCGGCAATGCCGGGCCCGGCGTTGTTCGCGAAGCTGTCGTAGGCATGGATCGTGAGTTGCCGCGTCTCGGCCGCCGCGCCCAGCGCGGTGGTGATCAGCAATCCTGCAGCAAGTGTGGGGGTCTTCATGGTCATCCTCCATTTGCAACAGGCGGAGCAAAGTGGAGGCATTCCCCGTCACCTTCCCTCCGCCGGTCCTAACCGGTTCAGGTTCAACGGGTTCGTGGAGCATTCTCCACGTCTCAGCCCTTAGCGGGCACCCCGAGGTACCCATGAGGTAATCCGCAACGCGCCCTGCGCCAAGGGCACGCGCCCGCGCAACGCCCAATCTTGATCGCCCCGTCTCCATCGCCCCGTGCCGCCGGGCCGCGCGATGCATCGATACCCCCGCGCCGCTCCTGCTTCATCTTGCCCCGAAATACTCCGGGGTGAATGGCGCCGTCAGGCGCCAGAGGGGCAGCGCCCCTCCCGCCCCGCGGGCTTGCCCGTGGGGCCTGGCCCAACCGGCCAGGCCCCCGCCTGCGGGGCGCCGGGCCGGGCGGGAGTGCCCCTTGACGGGAGCCGTGACGCGGAAGGAATTGAACAGCGCCGTCACTTGCGCCATAAGCTGAACAGTTGTTCAATTCCAGGCCGCCTGCGCCATGCAGACGGCCAGGCGAGAGGGGGAAGCCGATGAAGGTGTCAGACAGCGCGATCATCGTGACCGGGGGCGCTTCGGGGCTGGGCGCGGCCACGGCCGAGGCACTGGCCGCAGCGGGAGCCGCGGTCACGATCTTCGACCGCGATGCCGATGCGGGGCGCGCGCGCGCTGACGCGCTGGGCGCCGGGTTCGCCGAGGTCGACGTGACCGACGAAGCCTCGGTCGCCTCCGGGATCGCGGCGGCGGGCGCGGCCATGGGCCGGATCACGGGGCTGGTCAATTGTGCCGGGATCGCCAGCGCTGCGCGGGTGCTGGGACGCAACGGCCCGCATGACCTCGGGCTCTTCCGGCGAACCGTGGACATCAACCTGATCGGCAGCTTCAACTGCATGCGCCTTGCCGTGGCGGCGATGGCCGAGAATGAACCCGATGCCGACGGTGAACGCGGCGTGATCGTCAACACCGCGTCCATCGCCGCCTTCGACGGGCAGAAGGGGCAGGTGGCCTATGCGGCGTCCAAGGCCGGGATCGCGGGCATGAGCCTGCCTGGCGCGCGCGATCTCGCCAGTTTCGGCATCCGGGTCAACGCCATCGCGCCGGGCACCTTCCTGACGCCGATGCTCGAAGGGCTGGGTCCCGAGGTGGTGGAGGGACTGGCCGCGGATGTGATCTTCCCGCGCCGCCTCGGTCGGCCCGAGGAATTCGCGCAACTGGCCCTGTTCATGATCGGCTGCGCCTATCTCAACGGCGAGACCGTGCGCCTGGACGGGGCCCTGCGCATGCGCTGAACGTGCGGCTGGGCGCCATGCGTGGCGTGGTTCCGTGGTTCTCCCGCCCGGCCCGGCGCCCCGCAGGCGGGGCTTGGCCGGTTGGGCCGGGCGCCGCGGGCAAGCCCGCGGCGCGGGGGGCGCTGCCCCCTGCCCAGCCCCCTGAAGGGGCTGGGCTCCCCCGGGAGTATTTTGGGCAAGATGAAGATACAGACCTGCGCGATGTGCTTCGGGGGCCGCAAGCTATTGATCGCGGACCCCTGTCGCCCGCCCGCGCGCGTCAGTGCGCGCCCGGCCCAACGGGATGACGGACGCGTCAGCGGACGGAAGACGGGCGGGAGCCCCCGTTTCTGCGTCATGCGCAAGGCCGCGTGCGTGTCGCCGCACGCAGTTCCTTTCGGCGCGCGGCCTCAAGGGCTCAGTCGATGACCTCGACCAGTTCCACGCGGCGGTTGAGCGCGCGCCCGGCTTCGGTGCGGTTGGTGGTGATCGGCGACATCGGCCCCGCGCCGGCCGGGCGCAGCCGGTCACTGGCGATCCCGTGACGGTCGCGCAACCACGCCACCACCGCGCTGGCGCGGTCCAGCGACAGGCGCAGGTTGTAGTCGAAGCTGCCCACCCCATCGGTATGGCCGACCACCAGCAGCCCGAGTTCCGGACGCTCCTGCATGAGCCCGGCCACGGTCGCCAGCGCGTCCGCCGATTCCGGCAGGATCTCGGCGCGGTCGAATTCGAACAGGATCGCGTTGACCACCACACGCCCGTCCGCAAGCAGGCCGCTTTCCAGTTCGGTCGCGTCCTGCACGGCGGGGGGCTCTGCGCCGGGCGCCTCGGCCACGGGCTCGGGTTCAGGTTCGGGTTCGGGTTCCGGCGCGGTCTCGACGGGCAGAAGGTCGAGCAGCGCCATGTCCTCGATATCGACGACATTCACCGTCAGCCGCCGATTGCGCTGTCGGCTGTAGATCGTCAGTGCGACCACCTGGGTCTCTTCGGCGTTGCGCGCCAGGATATAGGCAATCTCGGAGCCACGGCCGGGCTGGAAGGCCAGACCGGCACCGGTCAGCATGTGGCTCGGGCTGCGATAGCTCAGGTCATCGTCCATGCCATGCACGATGATCTCGAAGCCCTGGTTCTGGAAATGCTGCAGATAGGTGCGATAGAGCCGCAGGATCGCGGTTTCCGCGCCGTCGATGGTGTATTCCATCCGGGTATGCGCCCCTTCGACGGTCAGGATCTCCGGCTCTTCGTCACGGACTTCGGGTGCGGCGGGAAGCTCCAGAACGGCGAAGTCGGTGAACTGATCCCCGGTGATGTAGCCGCCCGGCGGCAATGGCACGGCGGGGTGCGGCACCGCGCCGTCGATGGCGCGCTGGGCATCGGCGGGCAGGGCCGTGAGGGTCATCACGGCAAGGAGGACGAGAAACAACCGCATGGGCAGACCTTTCCTTGAGACGCCGGAAACCCGGGCGTGTGCAGACAAAATATCCACGCAGAATAGCGATTCATTTCGCGCGGGAACAAGCCCCTGTTTCGGACGGCGACCAGGATCGCAACAGAGCGGAGCCCGCCCGCGTCCGACGACGGGGCAGGCGGCCTGCGGGTCCGGGAAGCGGGCGTGGTATCAGCGCCCGGTCATGCGCTTGAGCCAGCCCCTGGGCTTTGCGCCGTCACTGTCCTGGTCCGCGTCGGCGCTGTCCACCGGCGCGCCCTCCGCTGCGTCCTCAGCGCCGGGGCCCTCGACGGCCGCCTGGAAGCGCTCGAAGAACTGATCGGCCAGCTTGCGGGCGAAGCCGTCGATGATGCGGCTGCCCAGTTGCGCGAGCTTGCCCCCGACCTTGGCGTCGACCTCGTAGCTCAGTTGCGTGCCCTGCTCCGTGGGGGCCAGCCGCACGCGCGCCTCGCCACGGGCGAACCCGGCGGCGCCGCCCTTGCCCTCGCCCTGCAGGGTGGCGCTTTCGCCTTCGGTGATGTCGGTGATCTTGATCGCCCCCTTGAAGCGCGCCTTCACCGGGCCGACCTTCTGCAGCACCACCGCCTCGAACCCGTCTTCGCGCGAGCCGCTCAGTTCTTCGCATCCGGGGACGCATTGGCGCAGCACATCGGCGTCGAAAAGCGCCGCCCAGACGTCCTGCGGTGGCGCGGCGATCTCGCGCGTGTCCTTCATTTCCATGGCACTCTCCCCCCCGGTGTTCATGCTGCTGTCCAAGCTGCCCGGGCAGCATAGGGGGTAGGGGCGCATGGCGAAAGCGGGGCTTTGGTCGGACCGACCTTGGTCGGAAGGGAGGGGCTGCGATGTTTCGCGTTTGCGCGTGTGGTGGTAGGTTCGTGGTAGTGGGTGAGAGGGGCTTAAGGGGATGCAATCGACCGGAAATGACACCGGAAATGGCCCGTCAGCCAGGCCGGCGCAGCGCGACTTGCAGCGTGCGCTGATCGTCGATGACCATCCGCTGTTCTGCGACGCGCTGGCCCTGACCCTGCGCGGCGTGGCCGGGATCGGCGCAATCGAAACCGCAGGCTCGCTGGCGGCGGCGCTGGCACGTCTGGCGCGGGGACAGCCCGTCGATGTCGTGGTTCTGGACCTCGATCTGCCGGATGTGGACGGGTTGGACGGGCTGTTGCGGTTACGCACCGACGCGCCGCAGACCCCGGTGCTGGTGGTTTCGTCCATGAGCGGCAATGCGCTGATCGGCGCCGTGCTGGCGGCAGGGGCGGCCGGCTTCGTGCCCAAACATTCTGGTCGCGAGAGCTTTCGTGCCGCCTTCGAGGCCCTGCGCGCAGGCCGCACGCACCTGCCCGAAGACTTTTGCGCCGAGGATGCCGCCGCGCGTCCGGCCTCGGCGGCCATGGCGCGCATGGCGCAACTGACCCGGCAGCAGGCGCGCATCCTCGACCTTATCTGCCAGGGGATGTTGAACAAGCAGATCGCCTATGAGCTTTCCATCGCCGAAACCACGGTGAAGGCGCATGTGACGGCGATCATGCGCAAGCTCGGGGTTCAAAGCCGCACCCAGGCGGTGCTGATCGCCCAGCAGGCGCGGTTCTCGGCCGTC
>LFIK01001034.1_pt1 | contig 21626 bp, 16 predicted proteins | sample 643401 | NCBI WGS metagenome assembly LFIK01 (sample SAMN03777447, study PRJNA286221) | soda lake metagenome | biome: soda lake; feature: Kulunda steppe; material: water; isolation source: sample T5-Br brine of Lake Tanatar-5 | place: Russia: Kulunda steppe | collected 2010-07
ATGGCCATTGTGGAGCCGTTGATATATCTGTAGTATGGATGCAGCCTCCCGATACAACACTTGGCGTGAGTGTGTAGCTTCGGTTACCATCCGATCGGTTGGCTCGTATGCTTTCGGCTCTCTGATCTGTCGAATGTGCACGTTCCGCTCGACAATCTGCTGGAGTCGATCAATTGCAGAACGAGAATAAAAAGAGATGTAAAATCAACGTTGAACTATTTTGTTAACTTCTCTCTTTTCAACCCCTGTGTCATGCAATTCGGCAGGTACTGCAAACAAGATTATTTGCCCTGTCTGGTTCTCTAATATTTCTAAAATTTGGTTGCGCATATTAACTTCTATTCTATCAAGTGCTGAATCAAAAATCATTGGTAATTTTATAGGTAATTGTGATCTCATTGCGATAGAAGTAATTAATTTGAGATTTTGTTTTTCCATATATGGGATGCTAGGGTCAGCTATTTCAGTATCAGGATATCTGTTGATAATTGTTCCATTACGCTCTTCAAATATATATCTGCCACTTGAGATCTTGTTCAGGCGATTGATTTCATTAATAAGCTGCCGAGATAATTCTTCTTTATTTTGAAATTGTGGTTGTAAATTAACTTTATGAATATTTGCTTGTTGCTTAGCGAGGTTGGATACAAGTTCAATATAATGAGACCAATCGGCATCGTCATTTGTTAATGCAAGTGAATTTTCCTGCCTTTCATTATTTAAACAAAAAGTCAATGCAGGCGTTGGAAAAAGGTCTTCAATCGAATTCGTGTTCTGTGTACCTTGGGCGGAACTCTGACTGACTTCAAATTGTAAATTGGTCTCTAGTTCCTCTGTATTCCCTCTTGACAGTTGGATGGTATAGGTCCTTTTTACAAAAAATGTCTCGTCAGTTGTATTGTTTGTAATTGTAAGCGCTACAAAACCATCTACTATTTTAGGTGGTTTTTTTGTTAGTGATTGTATAGGTATAATTTCATCTGGATTTTTTATATTACCCGAGATACAAAACTCAATTGCATCTACTAACGATGTCTTTCCGGATTCATTATTTCCAACTATATAATTCGCTCCTAAACCGAATTCGACTAAGACTTCGTCAGTGAATTTTCGAAAATTCTTAATTCTAATTGAGTCTATTGTTATTTCCATAATATATATTTAAATTGATATTATATAAATATGGGCTCTGATGAATCGCTGTGAGACGGCGGGATAGGTCGTAAACCAAAGGAAGTGAAGCGGGAAATCGTCGGTACCTATGTCGAAAATCTCCCGCTTCACGAGCAAAGCGGTACGGTTAGCTAAAAACGCTGTTGGTGGCCGAGGCGAAGCCGTACCGCGAAACACTTGATCTGCTGAGCGAGATGCCACAAATTCTCAACGGGATTGGGCCTGAAACGGGCGATCTCTCGCACCATTCAACGCTGGTGAAGGCGTTTGCCAGGTTGTAGATGGAGGTGTGGCGAGTGCTGTTGCGCTGAGAGACGTAGTTGTACGACACCGTCGGTCACGCCGCGATAGATGCGATGTTTTTCGAGCGCGAAAACGCCAGCAAGCACTACTACCGTCGGACGAACTATCGCGTTCAGACGCTGAAAACAACGGCACTTGTCACAACCGATTCACAAGCTGTTCTCGACGCTCACTGTACGACCGAGAAACGCCACAACACGTGGATCAGCTGGCAATCTCGCCGCCGACACTACGACTGGCAGCGATTAGGTGAGAAATCACGCGAGGAAGGTATGAGACCGCTGATCAAACACCACGAATTCCGACCCGTCGATTGTGCACATAACGCACGGACTCGACGAATCTCTATACGGCCAAAGAGCGCTGTCAGAGACCGTCTTCTCGACGATTAAGCGCACGCTCGGCCACGCGGTGTGTGCCCAAGCGTGGTACGCGAATTTCGTAGAATCGTCCTGATGTGTGCAGTTTACAACATCGATTGAGTTGTAAAGTAGTGAAACCAAACGCTGTATGGTGATTCACCAAAGCCCTTCAAACAGACTCCAATTCAGAGATGACAAACAAATTGTAGCTCTTTAATAAACATATCATTGTCTGCTAAATCATTGCTGTCGGTAAAGGTGGTATAATCGCTCAAACATCATCGTCCATAACACTCTCAATGTCTGCAATAATCTTATTCATGATATCTGAATCTCCATCTTCCGCGGATACCCCGTCGTCGTTCTCACTCCAATCATGACTTTGCCCAGGGGTCTGAGTATCAAATAATCCGGCGTCATCTAGTGCATCCTGCCAACTCGACCAATAATTATAATATGAACTCAGCCCAAACTCACCGTGGTTTTTTGCATCCGTGGTTCTAGGCGGGTGTCCAAGCTGATCCGCCAACTCACAAAGAGTATTAAGAAGTTCTTCTCTGGAGGCACTACGTTTGGGGCTGCGTCGTTCGGGTGGTATTCCAGCGATTATCAAAGCTTGTTCCCAAGTTTCGTAGTACTCATAACATTGTTGGGCGTATATTCCGGATTCAGTTATTTCAGACATCGTCGGAGCTCGACTAGTCTTTTCATATTGTCTTCGCAGCGCAGACAAGAACGACTTCGCATCAGGAAATTTTTGACCCCAGGCTTCGTCCCAGTCAGAAACCGTGTGAGGGAGGTGGTCCGTTGAGAGACCGGCAGTAGTGAAAGCCTCTTCGAGTGTCCCAAAGATCCCTAAATACGAAGGAAGCGTATAGTAACCAAAGAACGCAATGTCGCGAGGCCACACCTTCCTGCCGAGAGAATCGCGGACTTTGAGAAGGTCCTCGATCAGCTGTGACCGTTCTTCTCCTAGCTGAAGGCCATCTATACGACGTTTTTCAATTGTGGAATCATCTATAACTGATGGAATGTCACCTAATCTTTGCTTGTAGTCTGTGATGGGGTAAGCACCGAGGGTTTCGATATCTTCCCAAAGGGGTACCCGTCCAAGGTCTTGAGAGACTCGGTAGATATCGTCACGGAGGATAGCCTCGTAACCAAACTGTTCTTTACGAATCTGTTCCGAACGGTGGATAGTTTTTTGTGTTAGATCTGCTGCAAAATATTCCAAAGGAATTTCGGGGCTGACTTCAACGCCAATAGCACGGAGTGCGGCTGGCCAGCTCCCAAATCGACGTAGGACCGATTCAACCGGGTAATATCCTACATCTCTAAAATCTTCGTATGTGGGTGGGCGCTCGACATACATCCCAACCCTCTCAAGGTCTTCAAGAAGATCAGAGTTGGTTGGTGTGGCTTCTAATGTTGTCCCCTTGCTACGTCCGATTGGTTCCGTTTCGAATACAGACTCCCAAGAGTCAAATTCCTCAATATATGCATCGAGACTCATATCTGTAAGATTGACCACTTCGTCAACTAACGGCCGGCGTTCCAGAATATCGCCAAGTTCCTGTGCATACTCGGCGAGAAGTTCCATAGGGATACTTCTAACTCGCTCATCCCGCTGTTCCGAGTACGATCTGGCGTCAAGATTTTTTGCATATTCAAAAGTTTCAGAAACGGACCCAAACTGAGTTCTGTAGTGTATCTCGTCAATAATTCCTCGCCTATCGAGGGCATCTTGTTGCTTTTCGGGTGTGTCAAGCGTACTGTCGGAGCGACGTCGGAGTGCGAATACCTCCCGGAGGATATCTGTGTGTGAGGGGACCTCCACCGTACTATTCGGTGGACGGGTAAGCGAACCTGACGGTTTTAATTTGCGCCCAGGTGGGATTTTCCCAGCATCTAGCGCATTTTGGACCGAACCAAACTCCCATTTGATATTTAGTGGACCAATATCGCTATACAGTTCAATTTCGCCCTTATTTGGGCGGTGATCAAGCTTTTCCGCTAAGAGTTCAAGCTCCCACACAATCTCACCACGAAGATTAATCCTGTTTGGATTTAGCCCTGCGGATTCAATTGCCACGCTCCAGCTTGGGAACCGGGAATCATACATATCAAGATCAATCTTACTGTGCCTGTCAGTGAAATCACGACTTGGTGGTGCCCCGATTTTGTCCGTAAGCCTCTTGATCTCTTCAGTGAATTCTGTTGGGGTAATGTACCCAGATATGTCGTTGGGATTGAGACCAGCCTCTAAGACGACTGCGGTCAATGAACCGAACTCTTGGATTTTCCAATCGGTGATGTCTCGTCCGTAAACCTTGAGATTGCGCGTAGATGGTTTATATTCCAGATTATGAACAATCTGAACGAGGTCTGTAATTAGTCGCTTTCGTCGCCTTCGTTGAGTGTCGGATAAACCAGCGGCATAGATGTCTGGGTCCAGATTTTTGATATTGTACCTACATCCTGCTTCGAGACAAGCTTGAGCCAGTGACCCGAACTTCGAAACGAAGACTTCGATATCGATCGAATCTAATGAGTCGATGTAGGATGGTTTGATGGGTCCATCTACCCGTTCGCTGATCTGTCGGAGGACGTCTCGGAGTTCCCTATCCTCAAGCAGTGAACTATCCATGTTGATTATTGGTCAGTATAAATTTATATCTTCGTTCCACAATCCGGACAATAACCCGGACCACGGTACGAGGTGAGGTCAGAGTTACATTCGGGACAATATTCTTTTGCATCTCTATGATAGTCGTTGGTTGACTCGAATCGATCCGGTGGATTTTGAACACTTTCGAGCTCCCACTCAATTTTTTCAAGCAAACTGAACCCTGTAGTTGGCGAAGTCGATAACTTGGTATCTGGCGAAGTAGTGGCCGGCTCAAGATGATCAAATAACGACTGTAGCGCCGAGCTTCTCGGGTTGACATCTCCCCGCTCAATGCGTAAAATAAGCGGTTGTGAAAATCCTGCAGCATCAGCTAGTTGACCCTGCGTATATCCTGTCTTTCGAGCATATTTCAAAACAGACGGCATCGAAATTTTCACCTCTTCTTGATTTATGCTGAAGAATTTGTGGATTGTATCGAATGTGTTGAGAACGCTGAAGAGACGCTTGACTCGTTAACTAAAGAAGCAGGTGTTGCCCGAAAAGAGGGGAATTTTTTATTCTAAAATCAAAGACAATCAATCGACAGATGAGGTGGTTAGTGACGGGGTAGCCAAAAACTTGTTTGATGCACTCACTGAGACGATAGCAGACTCAATTGAGACTGATATTGACCTACCAGTATTGACCATACATTGGAAATCAGAATCACTAACGCCTGACAGTATACCTATTAATTCATCTGTGAAAGAGATACCTGATAGTCAAAATGGAATAGATCAGGATACCACTGAACTCGAAATTACAGTCTACAATGAGAACAAATTACCAATCGAGAACGCAGCAGTGATCATTGAAAAAGAAACTGTAATTGATGAGGATACCACCGATAACGACGGAAGAGTTAAATTTGAGTTTACGGACCTGTACGATACAGTCGGAGTGTTTGTCTCTAGAGCAGGATATCAAAATTATTTTAATTCGGTAATTCTCAAATATCTCACCGCATTTAACATCTTCCTTCATAAATCCAAGATAAAAAGTGAAGATACTCATGAACAAAATAATAGAGATGGGGAGAATATCGACAATTATAGCCACCAAGATGCACAAGATCTGATATCAGAGGAACAAAAAGAAATGGACGGACGTTCTGATGAAAATAACCAAGATGTCGATATTGGAAAGAGAGATTTATTAATTGAGCTCCTCGCTATCTCACAGCAATTTGAGGGGATACCATCAAAATATGAAATCAATACAAATGGTGAATTTAGATATGAACACTATTTGCAGGAATTTGGGAGTTTATTAAATGCATTCAAAGAAGCGGGTGTGCTGGATAGCTCCGTTACAGAAAACCAATTCAATAAATTGATTAATGAAAGGAATGGGAATATTAATTCAGAAAACCCAACTAAAAGTCATCCTGAGTCAAATACGTCATCAACCGAATTTAAGAAATTTAGTGAGATTAAAACAAGTGGCGTTTTTGAAGAAAAAATTATAGTGAAAGTTATAGATATCCAAAATAGCCCAACAAATTTAAAAGACTATGAGTTAAAAATCGTCGACTTGGATGGAGATGTATGCGAGTTAGGTATCTGGAAATCACATGATATAGATGAGCTTTGGGAGAGAGACCGTTGGTATGTATTAAGTAGCTATCGATCATCATATTGGGAAGATAATGAAAATTCCTCGTTTATTTTGACTTCTACTGAATATCTTACGGTAGAGGACTATGGACCGATTTCTCCCGGTGAAAAGGATGAGCCGAATGGCAAAGAAAACAAAGATTCTAAAGGTATTATGAGCGATATTCTGAGCGAATTTGAAGATTTATAATTAGACGATTTTTTGTATATGGTTTTGTGTGTCTGAAGATCGTAGGTTTTGATAACTAAGCTGCAAAATGTTGTCTTTCAAAATTGGAGTATAATCTCCGTCTGTAATTACAAAACCATAAAGATCGACTTCTGAAATATCATTAAGATAGTGAGACGTACCAGAATACGGTATTTTGGAGTAATAAAGATACTCAATCAATTCTTTAGTTCCTTTTGATATGGTTTGTTTGTTTATTGTATGTTTGAACTCACCAATAATAACTGAGTTTAATTCTGAGGCTTCTGTATTTTTTTGGACTGTGATAATTAGATCTGGACGGCCACGGTAAATTATATTTTGATTTTTTATATCTCTAAAACTAGCATACTGTTCTAATACTGAAGAATATCTCATTAAATAATCATCTAATGGATTCTCTGGAATTGATTCTGTTAGATCGACTGGTCCCGTTGAATCATGGTATATTTTTAGAGTATATCTATTATTTTGTAGAATCGCAATTGGACCCATTCCTGTTTTTATTGGCACAAGGTGTGTGTCATAGTTATTTTTGAAAATCTCTATTAACGAAAAAATACAGCTCAATTCAAATAATGTGGACGTCTCTGGAACCGTTAGACATTCCTGTAATAAATCCATCGTTTTTTGGTTTTTGAATGTATAATTCAGTAAATCTTCATAGAATAAATATAAGTCATAAGCTTCATTATATAATTGGCTTCGTGCGTTCCTAGCTGCATTTAATTCGGAGTCTGTTATTTGTTGTGAAGAACTAACCCGTATTCTATTAAGATATACATTTTCTTGATATAATCTATCGAACTTATTTATTTCCTCATCCGGCCAGATGTCTCTTCTCCAATTTTGGTCGATATATTTCACATCGTCCATGAGAATATCTCTAATGATTGATAGTAATTTTTTGACTAATATATTTTCAGGGAGATTATATTCTGTTTCTGGCGTTTTTGTTACATAAATTGAAGTGTCATTTATACCACGATCGTATCGAGCTTTTATAGTCTGACCCCAGTCGATTGAACCTTTAACCACACCCCTTGCTTCGTTACTTACATTTATTTTAGATGTTTTAATATTTTGGATATTTTTAGCTACTGTATCGACATACCTTTTGACAAATGGTGAAATAACAAAGCGAATTTCTAAAAGACGTGTGAAATCTGAAACCTCATATTCAATTTTTGTGAGCTTTTTTGAAATCTCGTTTTGATTAATTTGTTCACCGCTACCAAGGTAAGTTACTAAATTATCTTGGACATCTCGAATTAATTTTGTTCGGCTAGTCTTAGTCATTAATCATTTTAATATTAAAAATTTGCTCTGATATTTGGCACAATCTCTGAACATCGATATCAACGTGAATTTTCTCTTTATTTACCGAGGGATGTTGTTCGTTTATAGCCAATTTCGTACCTTGCTTCTCAATGACTAATCTTGGTTGAGAAAGGTTTTTAATTAGACTGCGCTGTTCCTCAGGTCTCATTCCTTCCATTTGTGGTAGTATAAATGAGATGATCGCATCAGTCATATTTTGGCTTTTGGTACTTTGATCATCACATTCTGAAATGTACTTTATTATATCGTATATTATTGCTGGACCTATTGGTTTATATTGTAAAATATTTGCCCATAGCACCGACAATTCTTTATACATATTGGATAGTGTATTTTCAACTTGTTTTTTTTCTGGACCAACCAATTGTTGTAGCCATACTTTTGCATAATTAGACCCTTTTGGATTATCAATAGTATTTGGGTTGAGTACCCAAGCTTTTACATTGTCATCTGCAGTAATCAAACTAGGTACATCAATATATATGAATGCGAATCGACGCATAAATGCGTATGACATTTCATATAGGGAGGCTTTATCCATACTGTTCATCGTGCATATAAGCCTCCACGAAGGAGTTACTGGGTAGCAATTTTTATCAAAAGCAAACTTTTGTATAGAAGACTCATCATCAGTATCGGAGATCGACTTGATATATATTGTATCGCTTTTGTTACTACTACTCTGGTAGGGTAATTCAACTGAATCACCGGATAATACTGAGAACAGTTGCCCAAATGATTTGTCAATATCCGATCGATTCAATTCATCTATCACCAACCAATTATTAATGATATTCCCGTCTTGGTCGCGAAAACATTTGAGAAATTGACCCGGGGTAAATTGCAGTGTAGATTCGTCTTGTTGTTGGGTGGGCATATAACCACCTACTGTATCGTAAGAGGTCCACTCTGAGGTCGCGGTTGTGAAAACCGAACCATCAGCAATATTTTGCAAGATTGCTTGGTTACAGATTTCACCGGCAAGTTTTGATTTTCCAGTACCAGGTGGCCCGGTTAATATAACATGTTTACCTGAGTTTAGACCCGCTTTTATTTGTCTTTTTATTTGTTTTGGTTGTTCCTCAGGATAGTAAAGTGTGTTTGGTATTTCGAAGTCTATATTATTGTACTTTATTAGATCTTGCAACTTTGAAATATTACAACAAACCTCTGACTGCTCAATAATATAATTACCTACACTTTCGGAGATTAGGGCTAACGGGATTGATTTAACACCTTCAATATTTACCGGCCGAAAGCTTTCTTTTATATTATTATCTTGATATAACCTGTTAAACACAAGCGGAAATGCGACTTTGGACTGAAACGATTCGTACTCAATATTGGTACAAAAATATTCCCTGCCGTCTGAATCAATATTTAAATAGGGTTCTGATGTTACTTTTGAGATGCCTATCAAAAATCCTGATTCATAGTGAATAATTTTATTATTAATTGATAAAAAAGGTGGGTCATCAAACTTGTTCCTATCAAAATATAATATCTGTGATGATGATTTCTCATTCATCCTGTTATTATTCACCCAGTAATACCCTGCATCGAGTGGCTTATTCGCTGTTGTTAATTTCGATCCTTGTCGTTTTCTATCGTGGGATAATCCATAAACACCAATATCAGGTATATATAATCCCAAGTGCTGTGCAATATCCTTTCGAGCCTTTTCTTTTGACTCATACACCCCTAAAGCGTGCAATTGATAACACAGCACACTCATCAGTTGGGATAGTTGATCAATAGAAATTTGTGTTACATCATTTTCTTTCCATGAGACAGTTGGATTTGTTGCAACAGGCAGCTCACTGCCGACATCGTATTGATCGACACACAACAAACCATCTGTATCTTTTGTTTCAACGAAACCAATATGAGATAATCTAACATTTAGAGACTCATACTTTCCAACTAACAGGATATCTCCTTGGTTTAGACCGTCCAATTTTACTATTGTTGAATCTCTATCTTGATTTTCTGAAACTTGTTTTGAAGTATTATCTATAGTACATTTCTGTATATGTTCGGGGGTAATTAGATGGATACTACGATTAAATGATTCTGGATGTAGGTATCTGTAAACCTTTTCCAATAATTCCACGTACTGTAAAACAACAGCTCGAAAGTCATCTACTAATGTTTTCTGAGTAACAGACTGCCCCAATTCTGACGCATCATATGAAATATAATATATTGTACCGTCCTCTAATGTGCTAACATTTGACGAATTAGTTCCAAGGTTTGGTGACCCACGAATATATCTCTGATCTAACGAAATATTCTCAGAGTATTCATCATGTAAAATTTTAATAACCTCGTTTATTGTCTCTCTATTGTTTAGCTTTGCAAATGACTCTCTTATATCATTAATTCCTTGCGTTAAAGTAAGATAAAACTTTTCTGAGCTGGGATCAAAAATGTATGCAACAAAGATACCATTCTCTATTGCCGCAGGATATTGATTATGCTTTACAAGCACGTAAGGCCTCTCTCCAGCACTAATATTTACTTCTGAGTAACAAGAGATCTCATCGGCTACACTTTTAGGTAGTGCTCGTTCAAGTGCTGTAGGTAAACCTTCAGTAAAAGCGTCTTGGATATTTTTAAATTGAGAGAGTTCCGGCCATTCAGACATACAACATCACTCGAGTGAAGGGCACATAGTTCTTCTTACTAAATAATATCCCTAAGTACACACTGGTACGCGTGCGCGTATTTATACACTATCAGCTACAGAATGTAGATAGAGAACGTCATGACAAATTTTAAACCGCCTGAATGGATCGAAGCTCGATCATATCAACAAAGAGCTATTAAATCGTGGCTTGGTGCAGGTGGAAAAGGGATTCTACAGATGGCAACAGGGACTGGAAAGACAGTCACTTCTCTATTAGCAGCAGCACATGTTGCGAATGGGCTCAACGGTAGATTAGTTTTAGTTATCTCAGTACCATATCAACACCTCGTAGATCAATGGGCTAGCGATCTCAAAGATTTCGGAGCGGAACCAATTTTAGCGTATCAGTCCAGAAAAAACTGGCAACCAAAATTTGAAAGAGAATTACTAGAATTCAATAATGGTATCCGAAATAACTGTACTGTGATTACAACGCATCGTACTCTTTCAAATCCCTCTGTGAGAAAATCTGTGAAGCGTGCCTCTGGCAGTATAATGCTCATTGCTGATGAAGTACACCACTTAGGTGCAAATCAAGCGAAACAATCTTTAATTGATGATTTTGATCTGAGACTTGGACTTTCAGCAACACCTGAAAGATGGTTTGATGAAGAGGGCACTGAGTACTTAGACCAGTTCTTTGGAGGTACCATTTTTAAATATGGGCTTCAGGAGGCAATTGATTCCGGTGCACTATGCGAATACTATTATGTACCGCATATAGTCAATTTTGACGATGATGAAATGGATGAATATTTGCATCTATCTGAAAAAATAGGCAAGCTACTTGGTAGATCTATTGGAAATGATGGAAATTTAGATCTTGATAACAGCCCTGCACTTCAACAAGCTCTTTTTAAAAGGGCTAGACTTGTTGGGACAGCTAGACAAAAATTAGAAGTCCTTGTTGAGCTACTGTCTCGAGTTGAGGACCCTACCCATTCATTAGTGTATTGTAGTGATGGTTCGATTAGTTATGATGGTAGTATAAAAAAAAGACACATTGATGTAACAACTAATATCATCAGAAACCAATGTAACCTGTCAGTCAATAAATTCACGGCTGAAGAAGACCAATCAGAGCGTGAGTACCTGCTTTCTGAGTTTGAACAGGGTAATATTCAGATTTTAACATCAATAAAATGTTTAGATGAAGGAGTTGATGTTCCAGCAACACGCACTGCCTATCTTCTTGCAAGTACATCAAACCCTAGACAATATGTGCAGCGGCGTGGACGAATACTTCGAAAGCACAAAAATAAAAAATATGCAGTTATACATGATTTTATTACCGTTCCTGATATAGATAATTATCCACACATTACATCTGATGAGAAGTTCAGTGTAGAGCGAAAGTTAATAAAAAAAGAACTGCGTAGAGTATCTACCTTTGCAGACAATGCACTGAATCATCCTGACGCAGATATTGATGACGTTCCAACAACAAAAAATAGCCTACAAAAAATAAAAAAGCATTATAACCTGTTAACAGACTGATTTGCTTCAAAAGTATACCTGATTTTGTGCATTTAATATATTCTCAAATTACTAATTCTTGATCAGCGTTACAAAATTATATATGTATTCGACAATCAATTAGAATATCTATGAGTCTCTCTGACGAGGACGTCAGTATTGATAAACAAGCACTAACCCAAATACGAGAGAGAGTGCTTAAAGCAGAAAAAAATAAATTACATTTGGACAATCCACGGGGAATTAATAATGAAATTGAAAATATAATAAAAGAAGAGATTGTATAATGGAACTTACAAAATTAGAATTAAAGAACTTCAGACAATTCGTTGATGAGGAAATAAATTTTGCGCATAATACTGAAAAGCAAGTAACAGTAATACATGGATCAAACGGCTCTGGAAAAACAACAATCCTGAAAGCATTCACGTGGTTATTCTATGGAAAAGTTGATTTTGACACTGGCATTGAGCGTTTACCCAATGAAGGTGTTTTAACAGAAACACCCGCAGGCGAGAAAGTAGAGGTGAGTGTTCGATTAGAGTTCACTCACGAACAGACAGAATATGTCGCTGAAAGAAAACTACTAGTAAAATTAGACTCCGATCATGGTATTTCTAATTCTATTGAAGATGTAGCTTTATCAGTTCATTATAAACAAAACGATAGCTGGGTTGAACGAAACAACCCTGAGAATCAACTAAGTCGGATACTACCAGAAAGGCTGAGTGGCTTATTCTTTTTTGATGGTGAAGATATCGATGAGCTTTCTGACATTGAGAACCAAGATAGAATCCAGGAAGCGATTCAAAATATTATGGGCCTAACAATTTTGGAAAGGTCAAGCAGACATTTGAAGAAAGTTTCTAAACGGTTTGAAAAAGAAGCAAAGAAGTTTGCTAGTGCTGAACTTAATGATCTAATTACTCAAAAAGAACAAAAAGATAATCAACTAGATACGCTGGAGCGAAAACTTAAAGATAAAAAACGCGCCACAACTCGCACAGAACAAGAAATAAGTGATATTGACCAGACTCTATCCCGATTAGAAGATAGCCGCGCTTTGCAAGAAAACCGTGACGAATATGAGTCAAAAATTGATAAAATAGACATAGATATCGAAGAAATTAACAATAATATTAAAAAGAAAATAAGCCAGGATGGTTTTGTACCACTCTCAATTCCTCTAATTAATGAGACTGCAGAGGAGCTGGACCAGATGCGCAAAAACGGTCAAATACCAAGTGAACTGAGTAATTCATTTATTGACTCTTTATTAGACTCTGGTGAATGCTTTTGTGGCCGTCCTCTAGACAAAGATAGTGATCATTATAAATTAATCGAGTCATTGAAAGGTGATGCTCTTGCAGATGGCGTTGAGCAAAGTGCACTTCGTGTAATTGGTCACTTGAACCAAGTAGCTGAGATCGAACAAAATTTTGCGAAGGATGTTGATGAACTAATTGAAAAAAGGAAACTCCTCTCCGATGAACGAAGTCGATGGGAAGAAAAATTAGATGACGTAAGTACCGAGCTCCAAGGCCTAGAACAAACTACAGAAACTGGGCAAACTATTGGCGACCTTGAGGATGAGCGAAATACTAAGTCGGACAAAAAAGACCAATTACTGACTGAAATTGGTGGTATTAAAAACCAAATAGAAAAGGTAGAATATGAAATAAAGGACCTGAAAGAACAGATCGAAAAACAGGAAGATGAAAAAAAAGAAGCCCTGCTTGCGCTTCGTAGACAAAAAGCTGCAGAGGAAGTTCGTAATGAGTTGGACACTGTTTTTAATGAATTAAAAAATACTGTAAGAGACTGGTCAAATAAAGAAATAAAAGATACATTTGATAAAATTGCAAGTAAAGAGATGTCTGCCAGAATCTCTAAAGATTTCAAACTAAAAATAAGTCAAAGCGTTGGTGCAGACGAGAGAAGAGTTGACAAGTCCACAGGTGAACGTCAAATTGCAAGCCTAGCATTTATTGGTAGTCTAGTCAAGATTGCACGTACCAAATACGAATCAGATTCTGATTCGGAATATTTTACTGGAGGGATATATCCAATTGTAATGGACTCTCCGTTTGGAGCTCTTGATAAAGATCACCGAAAAAAAGTTAGTAGAGTCATCCCAGGCTTAGCCAGCCAAGTGGTAGTATTAGCCACAGATTCACAGTGGGAGGGCCCAGTGGAAGACCAGATGAAGCACTTAGCTGGTCGCCGATATTGGTTAGACTTTGATCCAGGAGAGGGGGAAGACTCATTCCCAAGAACAAGAATTGTTGAGAAAAAAACAGGTGGTGAGTGATTTATGGCCAAAAAAATAATACAATACAGAAAAAGTGACTTGTACACAGCTGTCGTCGACAGGTATGAAATATTCAGTAGTAATTACGACTTTTTGATTTTCACAGCTATTATTGGATATAGAAATAATTCACCCGATCGGAATAATTTCAAAGGTGATGATGAGACAAAGGGAGAAATCGGACTTGATAATATATATGGGGTAGATCTCTATCGAACAATTGTATCGTGTCTTGCATACCAAGATAAAGGAAAACCAGAAGCATTGGTTAATTCTAAGATGCAGATGGACATTCTGGCCCAGTATGCATCTGGTGGACTGAAAATTGCAGAGGAAGAGTTTGGAGACGTTGCAGGAGATCCGACAGATGCCATAATCAACTATATCAAAGATAATCAAGAAGACGATCCAGACTTGGAAGGGGAACTAAAGAGAATATACGAGAGCTTCAATAATGAAATGATGAATTAAATTGATGGATTCGATCTGATTGCAAGATGACTACTAGTGTCATTCACGACAAAACTGTAGCACAGTTATTTCGTACTTTTTTGATATAAACAGTCTCAATTTAAAACCGTATTTATATTGTAACTATATCTGAAGTAATTATATTTATCAGACCACTACTACATTCCAGAGAGTCAATTTCTACAAATGATACAATCAAGCCAAGCCGTAGTTGTTAATTATACTGCGAGAGGAACTATTAGATTATATGGCTTCTTTTGAAACTACAGTTACTGATATTACTGGTCAAGGTCGATGTGGATATATTTCGACTCCGCACGGAAATGTCCAAACGCCAGCATTCTTCCCTGTTTTGAATCTTATTGGCGGACCAACACCACAATCTGGCGGAATCTGGAGCCGGACACGTAACCGGTTATTTGCGAGTGACGAATTTCAAGGGGCAATGTTCCAAGCTATGAGCTTTTTAGACTTCAATCTTAAGCCTCACCAGCTTGAAAAGTGGCGAACAAAGACATTGCATGAATGGTTTACGGATCGTGACCGAAGAGACGACCATGCTGAATATCCTGCTGATTTCACTCAACCACTATTTGTAGATTCTGGTGGGTTTAAATTATTGAATTCTCGAATGTTCGGCGAGAATAAAAACTCAGGTTCTGAAAATGAGTGGGATATATATACAACACCAGAAAGTATACTTGATCTTCAGCTGGCGTATGGTGCCGATATAGTTGCTACGCTGGATTATCCAATCCCCCCAAATTTACAAAAAAATGAAGCGATGCAGAGAATGAGGGATAGCATTGATAATGCCGTGGAGTGTCTGCAACTTCTAGACGATCGAGAAGAAGATCCTGCAGTCTACGTCGCGATTCATGGACATGATTATGATATGATAAATTGGTATGTTGGGCGTTTTCTCGATCGAATTGACCAATTAGATAATATTGAAACTAGTTTTGAAGGATTCGCAGTAGGTTCACTGGTACCACTCCGTGACGATGTTGAAACGCTAGTTGATATTGTACAGGGTGCAAAAGATGCAATTCCAGAGAATCGAAGAGACGATCTTGGACTTCACGTATTTGGAGTTGGTGGCCAATTCTGTTCGCTACTGGCACTATTAGGTGTGGACTCGTTTGATTCCTCAACTTATGTTCGTGCAGCGCAATATAAGAAGTTCATTGATCATAGATCATGGGAAAAAATAAAAACTGGAAATTTGCCGAAGGATTGGGAATGCCCATGTGAGGCGTGCGACCTTCTCCGTTCTATAGGTATTGACACAATGAATGATGTTTTAGAATCTGGAACATCATATAAACCAATTGAGATTGATGATAGCCGGTATCTCAAAAGTGATTTCTATGCAATTGCAGCATGGCATAATTTTCACATGTACCAACAGGAAATGAATAAGGTACGGAATTTAATTGCTGCAGGTGATGGGGAATTATTGGACTACGTTGCTGACTTAGCGCGTAATAATGTTAGTAAAATAAAATTGGGACTCCAGCGTGCATTACAGCGTAATCCGGATTTAGCCAACGAACTTCAAGAGCATGGGTTTAATGATTTAATACCGTATCGCCAGCGAACACTCAATACAAATGTTCCGATTGAATCAACAGAGGGACAGACTATTTCATTGGAGTTCACACCATCTGATTTTGATATAACTCAACATATGTACAAACCTAATGGCTCGATACTGTTGTTTATACCTTGTAGTCAGACTAAACCATATAGCGAGTCACGAACTCACTCTGTGGTTTATAATGTCTTGAAAGATTATTGGGATCATATTGAGAAGGTAACCATATCTGGACTTTATGGTCCAGTGCCTTTGAAATTTGAGACTGAAGAACCAATACGCCGTTATGAGTATGTGCTTACAAACGCTGAAAACAACCAGCGTGAGTTAGTAACTAATAGAACTATAGAGTTCCTTGAAAACCATGGAAATTCTTTTGATGCAATCATCGGGTACGCTGCTAGCAAAACATATCGTGATGCAATTGCAGACTCATTCGATGAATACGATGGGCCAACAACTTTATTACCAAAAGACCCTCCTGTTGCACGATTAACTGAGCATTTTAGAGAAACCCATCTTAATGAACTTTCTGAGAAGGTAGAGTCAATTCTCTCAGATTCAGTTATGTCTAATAAATAGTATGTGTAATATTTGATAAAAAATATTGTTGATATTGTATTTAATTGGGTTAAAGATATAGGTATCCGAAACTTTAGGATAGGGGAATGATAAGGGAGACCTATGTCTCTACTATTGATTCAATCCTGTTCAAAATCCAAAAATATGTTACGTAGCTCAGATGAGGCACTCGAATTATACTCGGGTTATTTTTTCAAAATAATCAAGAAAGCAATGAGAGATGGAGAGTTTGATGAGTCAATTGAAATCTGCATACTTTCCGCTAAACATGGGCTTATTGAAAGTACGGATGTCATTGGATATTATGACAAAAAAATGGATTCAGAACGTGCGACGGAATTACGCCAACAGGTTACCAGAGATATAAGCCAGAAATGTCGAATGAATGACTACGAACGAGTCATTATTAACGTGGGTAATAATTATAAATGTGCAATTGGTGACCTAAGCGCTCTTAGTATACCGGTTGATTATATCAAAGGAGATGGAATTGGATATAAAGGGAGCAAATTAAAAAAAATTGTACGTGGAAAGGTTTCGCTGAATAATAATGGAGGGCAAAATGTCACATCTTAAACAGACTAGCGAGTACACTTCATTTGAAACCATATCCTCTGCAGGTGCTGCTCGAGCAGCTATCCTCACAGTTAATAATATTGAAATAAAAACACCAAACTTCTTTCCTGTATTGAGCTTTTACGGAGGTGGTACATCATCAAGTGTGTATGGAGGAGGCATTCACCGAACGATCAAAGAATTCATGATTGGAGATGATGCGATCGGTGGTGGCAATTACTCTAGATACTTTGCCGGCACAATGACATCAATTGCTGCTTTGACTGATTATGGGATCAATAAACAAAGGTTTGAAGATTATACATCAAACCCAATCAAAGATCAAGCTGTCTTTTCAGCTTATGAAGGTGTCATATTCATAGATTCAGGGGGATTTAAATTTCTAAAAAAGGGTGGACTCGATGGAAGTGATTTTGAGATTGAAATTGATCAAAAAGAGGCATTTCGGATTCAGAAACAGCTTGGTGGCGATATTATTGTAAATTTAGACCACCCAATCTCACCAGATGATTCGTATGAAGAGCGACAAGAGAAAACAAAAAAGACTGCTACAAATGCAGTCGAATTCGCCCGGCTATCTCAGAGATACAAGGGTGCAAAGTATCTTACAATACATGGTTACAATTATTCAATGCTCGAAAGATTTCTTGATGAAGTTCAAGAGCAATTTGGAAATATTGACTTATCAAACGTATTTGATGGAGTTGCGATGGGCAGTCTTGTTCCAAAGAAAGATGACCGCGAGACGCTTGTAACCGCAGTTTCAGACGCTGTAACACTTCTTGATGAAAGAGGGCTCGGAAACCTCCCGATTCATGTATTCGGTATTGGGAGTTATTCTATGCCACTACTAATTGCTGTGGGTGCGGATACTTTTGACTCCACGACATATCTCCAAAATGCAATCAATGGACAATACTCATTAAGCCTCTCAGAATATATTCCACTTGAAGAGGTTGATTTTACCAAGTGTGACTGTCCTGTATGTTCTGATCCAGAGCTTGTAAATCGGATGCAGGGTAATGCAAAATACCAAAAAGATATCCTAGGCCCTGTTGCGATGCATAATTTAATCAATCATAAGCAAGAAATTAAAAAAATACGTTCAAATATTAAAAAAGAAGGAACACAAGCGTTGATTGGTTATTTAGATAAAACAGTCGGGAGAAACGATGCAACACGTAGGCAAACCCATAGAGTCGTAAATGAATCTTTAGGAGGTTATTTTTAATGAAACACTATCCAAAAGTAAATGAGGTACAAGAATTTTTAGAGATTGCCAGTGATTTTGAAGATCCACTTGAAATTATTCGTGAATCTTTATCAAATTCGTACGATGCGAAGGCAACAGAGGTTGCAATCACAATTAGGTCACATGAATCTGGCTCAGATATAGTCATAGAAGACGACGGCAACGGGATGTCTCATGACGACCTTAGATCATTTTTCGATTTGGGTAACTCTAAAAAAACAGATTCAATTGGGCACAAAGGTCATGGGACCAAGATATTTTACAAGAGTAATAAAATTGTCGTCAACACCGCTAATGATGGGACCGCAATTCATGCAGTTATGGATCAACCGTGGCATAAATTAAATAATGAAGTTCTTCCAGAATACGAGGTAAGACAGAGCAAAACTCGGAGCGGAAACCAAGGTACTCGAATACAGATTTCAGGCTTTCGTTCAGGAGAAGGGTTCGATCCACAATCTCTTACATATGATAGAATACACAATTATCTTAAATGGAAGACAATCTCTGGCTCAACAAGTCACTACTTTGATGATTCACAACGTGAGATGGATATTATTGTTAATTTGGATGAAGATATCGATGATTCAATCGATTACCTCCGTACTACTAATCAGCTTCATTTTCCGGAAGAACAACTTTCGCCATCTGCAGGTGAGTATCCAGCAGCACGCATGTGTAAACACTATCCTCCTCAGAGAATTCCAATTGAACACAGTGAGGGAACGTCAACACTTGAGATTGTTGGCATGATTGGCGGTAAAGAAGCACGAAACGAACTTCCTACATTCGGACGACACTCAACCCAATTTGGGGTGTGGCTTGCAAAAGATCATATTAAAGTGGAACAACTTAATGACGTAATATCTCATGATAATGAATTCATTCACTTCTTCTTTGTAGCCAATTGTCAAGATTTAGAATTGTCTGCGAATAGGGGTAAAGTCAGAAATAAGTCCAGCTCATTGTACAAAAATCTCAGACAAGAACTGTCTCACTACATGAGCAAAGTATCTGAAGATCCTTGGTTCAAAAAAGAGTATTTGACAACTCGGAAACAGGCATACTTGCAACGTAGGACTCAGTCACAAGAGGACTCAATAGACACTCGTTTAAAAAATATCGAGTCATCTTCTAAATTCATTCCAAGTAACCGAACTGAAGTTCTATTGCAATTTGAACGGGGCCAAAGAGATTCAGAAGATCCAATTCGTATCGAACAGTACCGAGAAAATCAAGATATATCTGCCATCTTTTCATTTTCTGGGCAACTGTTATCAGGATATGTCCACGTTAACCTTGTGGACCATTTTGAGAATGATTTACCTATTAGCCCTGTCGATGTTTTTGTTTGTTTTGAATACGGAGACATAGATGTACTTAGACAATACGAACGTAGTGGGTACCACGGTAATGAGATTAATTTTGATTTGGTAAATGATAGGATAGTCTATGAGTCTAAAAATAAGAATGAGAAGATAGTCATCGATTTATTTATCACAAGACGTTCAAAAAATCAACAACAAAAATATATTCCTAAGTTATAATAGTGCTGATAGTTAGTTGACAATAAATTTTCTATACACTCCCACATTCGTTAGTGTATATCTCTTATAACAATCAAAATCCGAGTGAGAAAGGTATATAAATAAAATCTTTTTGATTTGAAATCAGATAGCTGAAAGTTTAATAAAACCTCCCATCACTACTTACTAACATGTCTGTAGATAACCTAAATGACGTTCCAAGCTCTGCAGGGGTTTATTGTATCTTTGATTTAGACGGAATTCCCGTGTATGCTGGCAGAACAGGCAGCAGTATTCGAAGCAGACTGAAACAACATTTTGTTCGCCAAGATTCGAGCGTAGTTAGCTCTGGTCGTCTGGATATATGGGATGTTAGTCATGTCCACTGGTGGGAAACAGACCGTGACAAAATTTGCGAAAAAGCCGTAATCGCTCATTTTGAGCCGTACTTAAACAATGAAAATGAGTTCGAAGTTCCAGCAGAATCTAATCTGGAATTTGATTCTCCCGATGGCCAAGTACGCCTCATTGATGAAGAAGAAAATTTGTTCAGGTCACAACCGTATAACCGGTCTAGACAAAAGTTGGAGCATCTCATACGAATGGCTGACAAAATAAAGTACACTGGTCATCGAAACCATACTCGTGAAGCAGTACGTATACACTGGATGATATTAAAAGACAACCTAACGGAGTTCGTTGACATAGAGGATTCATTGGATAAATAAAATTATCTGGATAGAATGACGACGAGAAATCTCCTTAATTCTAACTGACAGAGCTTTTGATTAGTGACTGTTGCCTTATTAATTTAGAGAAACTTTATCAATTCGGTACCATCCAAATTAACGATCGTCCAGCTTTCTTACTAGATACTTCTCCATCAGATTCAAGCTCTTTGAGGCGATTAAGGGCTTGTCGACGACTGCATCCAACTCGATCGGCAATTTCACCAGTACCTGCCACCCCATTTTCTGCAATAATCGCTGCAATAAAATCTTCATCACTGTATGCGTCAGTATACATACCACTGTCATCATCTCGCTCCCGTGGCATTACATAGACTTGTGGCCTAATGATTAAGTAAATAATGTTCTCAATACCATTTCGCGAATGAGAAATGGAAACGTTTATGTATTTTCTACAGTAAGATAAGGTACCAACGGTTCAGAAGTATGCTCGTGTGTTGCAGCACACGAGCGAACTGTTGGTTCTAGACAGAACCATGAAGATACTAAATCCAGACACTCAAGACTGTATCGATCGAAAATCAATTGAAGAAATATCAAATATAATACAATTTTTTCACGGGGAAGGGGAGGTGCTGTGCGAAGCGTGCTCCCGCAGAGTAACGGCTGGATCGCCGGTTATAGCGTGTTTCAGCCGATCGGCAGAGTCGGGTTGCTACACGATTGATGGGCTACGATGTGCGGATCATCCTGATTGTCCGGACGGTTTCACGGACGAGCGAGACG
>LFIK01001035.1_pt1 | contig 21608 bp, 23 predicted proteins | sample 643401 | NCBI WGS metagenome assembly LFIK01 (sample SAMN03777447, study PRJNA286221) | soda lake metagenome | biome: soda lake; feature: Kulunda steppe; material: water; isolation source: sample T5-Br brine of Lake Tanatar-5 | place: Russia: Kulunda steppe | collected 2010-07
GTCTGGAAGACCACGCAATAGCGTTCGGTCAGCTTCAGGAGCTGATCGAGCTGCTCCTGTTCGGCATCGGTCTCGACATCGAAGGTGAGATTGATCTCGCGGAAGCCGACCGGGGCCTCCTTGTCGACGCCGAGCGTGCCGCGAAAATCGAGCACGCCCTCGGCATGCACGTCACCGCGCCGGAGTTCGATGCCGAGCGCGGTGGCGACCGCTTTCAGCGTCACGCCGGCACAGGCGACGAGGGCTTCGAGCAGCATGTCGCCCGAACACAGTTCCGCGCCGCTGCCGCCGGTGGCCGGGTGCAGTCCGGCCACGGCCAGAGCACGCCCCGTATCGACCTTGCAGGCGATGCCCTCGGCATCGATCGAGCCTTTCGCGGAGAGCGTGATCAGCGCGGCATCGGCATCGTCGCGATATTGCTGCTTGAGCGGCGCTTGCAGCGCGCGCAGGGCCTGTCCGTCCATGGGGCGTTCCTTTCCTGATATGTCTTCCGGTTAAACCGTTTTGCCGCGCGCGTCACCACCAATGGCCGGCGGCCTGCGCGGCGCGCTCGGTCTGGGGCGGCTGGCGCGCTTCGTCGAGGGCTTCCAGCAACCGGCGCACATCCTGCTCGAATCCCGTGCTCGTCTGCTGGCGGGGGCGGGCGAGGGTGATCGGCAATTCGTCATGGATGCGCCCCGGTCGCGCGCGCATGACGAAGGCGCGATCAGCCAGCGTCACGGCCTCGGAGACGTCATGGGTGACCATCAGCACGATCGGGCGCACATCCTCCCACAGATCGAGCAGGGCCCCGTGCAGGCTCGCGCGGGTGAAGGCATCCAGCGCGGAGAAGGGCTCGTCGAGGAGGAGCAGCTTGGGCCGCGTCACCAGCGCGCGGGCGATGGCGACGCGCTGCTGCTGGCCGCCGGAGAGATCGCGCGGCCAGCGCCCGGCATGTTCGGCGAGGCCGATCCGCTCCAGCGCATGCGTGATCCGCGCATCGCGCTCGGCGCGCGGCAGATGGTCGATGCCGAAGCCGACATTGTCGGAGACGCTGAGCCAGGGCAGGAGGCGCGGCTCCTGGAAGACCACCGCGACGGCGGGATGCGGGCCGCTGATCGTCTCGCCGTCAAGGCTGATCGTCCCGCCGGTGGCGTGGTCGAGGCCGGCGGCGAGGCGCAGGAGCGTGGTCTTGCCGCAACCGGAGCCGCCGATCAGCGCGGCGATCTCGCCGTTGCGGACCTCGAGGTTGATGTCGGACAGGGCCTGGGTCCCGTCCGCATAGGTCTTGCCGAGATGCGACAGCGTGAGCATTACAGGCGCTCCCTGACGGTGTCCTGCCAGCGAATGAGCGGGGCAGTGAGGGTGACGAGCAGCCAGTCGGCGGCCTTGCCGAGCAGGGCAAAGGCGATGATGGCGGCGACGATCTGGTCGGTCAGGCCCATCTGCTGGCCGTCGACGAGGAGATAGCCGAGCCCCTCCGAGGCGCCCATGAATTCCGCCGCGACGACGAACATGAAGCCGAGGCCGAGCCCCGAGCGCAGGGCGGTGAGGGTTTCCGGCAGGATCGCCGGCAGCAGGATGCGCCGGGCCATCGCCAGACGCGAGAGCCGGAAGGCGCGCCCGACTTCGACGAGCTTGCGGTCGACGGAGAGAATGCCCTGCGCCACGCCGAGATAGACCGGGAAGAACACGCCGACGGCAATCAGCATGACCTTGGAGGTCTCGAAGATGCCGAACCACAGGATGAACAGGGGAACCCAGGCGATCGAGGGCACCGAGCGCAAGGCCTGCAGCGTCGGATCGAGCAGATTGCGCAGCAGCCCGCTCGCCCCCGAGAGCGCGCCGAATATGATACCGGCGACCGCGCCACCGGCGAAACCGACCAGCACCCGCCACAACGTCGCCCAGACATGCAGCCACAGATCGCCGTAAAGCGCGAGCTCGTGGAAGGCGCTCGCGATGCGGCTCGGCGGCGGCATCAGGCGCCCCTCGGCAAGGCCGAAGCTGACGGCGGCTTCCCAGCCGATGGCGAGCCCCAGCGGCAGGATCAGCGCGAGGGCGAGCTTGTCGCCGAACCAGCCTTTGCCGGACCCTGCGGAGGATTCTGCGGAGGATTCTGCCCGTATCGGCGCCACGCCCGTGGCGGCAGGCTCGTGTGAGCCTGCCGCCGGCGCGGTTTCGTCATGGGTGTCTGCGGCTCTCGGCAGAGCATTCGGCAGGGCCATGCTCGTCTCCTCGCGGTTCTTCGCGCGTTGTGCGCCTCGCTTATTGCGTAGAGGCAGGGTTGAAGCGCGTGTCGATCAGCGCGTCGAGATGCGTCTCGACTTCGACATTGCGGCGGATGACGCCGGCTTCCTGGAGGGCGAGGCCGGCTTGCAGGATGGTCTCGCGCTGGGCATCACCGATGCCGGAATGGGTGAGATCGGTGCGCTCGAACTGACGCGCGACCACTTCCTGCGGCAGGCGGGTGAATTCCTGGAACAGCGCCTGGATCGCTTCCGGATCGGCCAGGGCCTCGGCGCGGGCGCGCTCATAGGCGGCGATGACGCGCTCAACCAGCTCGGGATGCTCTTCGGCGAAGGCCGTGCGCACGTTGAGAATGCCCCAGCTATTGGCATCCGCATCGCGGTAGAACAGACGCGCGCCACTCTCGAGCTCGGATGCCGCCATCATCGGATCGAGCCCGGCCCAGGCCTGGACGTCACCGCGCTCAAGCGCGAGGCGGCCATCGGCATGCTGCAGCAGCACGAGGCGCACATCACGCTCGGTCAGGCCGGCGGAGGCGAGGGCGCGCACCAGGAAGATATGCGGATCGGTGCCGCGCGTCACCGCGACGGCCTTGCCGGCGAGATCCGCGACGCTCGCGATATCGCTGTCGGCCTGGGTGACGAGCGCAGTCCATTCCGGCTGTGAATAGACGTAGATCGCGTTGATCGGATTGCCGTTGATGCGCCCGATCAGCGCTGCCGCACCGGCCGTCGAGCCGAAATCGAGGGAGCCGGCATTGAGGAATTCGAGCGCCCGGTTGGAGCCGTGCGACTGCACCCAGCGCACGTCGATTCCGTCCTCGGCGAGCGCCTCCTCGAGATAACCGCGCTCCTTCAGGAGCAGGCTCACGGGGTTATAGGTGGCATAATCAACGCGGATCTCGCTGGGAGTCTGGGCAGAGACGTTCGTCAGGCCGAACGCTGCCAGGGCGACGAAGCCTGCGAGAACTTTTCTGAATCGCGTAAAACGACGCATATCTTGCCCTTTCTCTCTATACTTGTCATAAAATCCAGCCCCATACGTGCAGCATTGGCAAGCAGCGCATGCGGAGATTGCGGCGCGGGCCGATCAATCTGTTCGGTTTGTAGAACGACACTGTTAAATTTGTCAATTGCAGTCGTTTTGAAAATTTAAAACCGATTAAGTTATGTGAAATTGATTGATCCTGGTGTTTTCTATCGTAGCGCCTGAGCCATTGTCCCGGCGGTGTCGGCGCCGCTTCGGGTCGGCCGGGACAGCAGACCCATCCTTCACGCAGGTCGCGCTGCGGCCTGCCTCCCCAACGGGCGGGGATTGAGGGTGGGGAGAAGCGTCGATGAAGATCACCAGCGCCGGGCGTTTCACCAGCCGGGTCCACCCCAGCCTCACCTGAGGGGATGAAAATCGCGCCCTGCATGAAGCGCGCTGTGTCTACGCCAGCATCGGGCACAGAGCGCCATGGCAAAAACATTCCACCGGATGCGACAGACAGTTTTTCGCTCATCTGCTGCCAGTCTTGACAGCCGGCCTGGAAACGGTACCTCGCTCAGCATGCGCGTTGCCCCATGATCATCAGCCGGCAGCGCGGGAACCGGAGGTGAGATGATGGCGCAAGCAATGCTTCGATTCCTGCGATTGCGGCCAGGCCGGCATGCGCCGAGGGTCGCGCTCGCCCTTTCGCTCGGGGCGCTCGTCGCGCTGGCGGGACCTGCCCTGATCGGGGGCACGCAGGCGCAGACCGGCCCCGCGCCGGAGCGGGTTGCCACGCAGGATCACGAACTTCTCGTCGAGACGGTGGCGTCGGGCCTCGAACATCCCTGGAGCCTCGCCTTCCTGCCCGATGGCGCGATGCTGGTCACCGAGCGCCCCGGCGCGATCCGCCTCGTCAGATCCGATGGCCGCGTCTCCGATCCGCTCGCCGGCACGCCGCCGGTCGCCGCCGTCAACCAGGGCGGCATGCTCGATATCGCGCTCGATCCGGATTTCGAGGCGAACGGGCTCGTCTATATGGCTTATGCCGAGGAGCGTGACGGCGGAATCGGGCTCAGCGTGGCGCGGGCCGTGTTCGACCGGGAGGCCGAGGCCTTCGCGGCGCCGGAGGTGATCTTCCGACAACTCCCCGCCGTCTCGGGCGGGCGTCATCTGGGCGCGCGGCTCGTCTTCCATCCCGATGGGACGCTGTTCGTCACCGCCGGCGATCGCGGCGGGCATTCCGATGAATCGCAGGAGCCGGGCAACCATATCGGCGCGATCATGCGCATCAATCCCGACGGCTCGATCCCGCCGGGAAACCCGCACGAGAGCTTGGAAGGCTGGGCGCCGGAAATCTGGTCGATCGGTCATCGCAACGTGCAGGGGGCGACCATGCGCCCGGGGACGGAGCAGTTCTGGACGCATGAGCACGGCGCGCGCGGGGGCGACGAGGTCAATCTGATCGAACCGGGGCAGAATTACGGCTGGCCGGTGATCGCATACGGCACGCATTATACCGGCGGAGAGATCGGTCTCGGCACCCACAAGGAAGGCATGGAGCAGCCGGTCTATTACTGGGACCCGGCACTGGCCCCTTCCGGCATGGCCTTCTATGATGGCGCGGCCTTTCCGCAATGGCAGGGCGATCTGTTCATCGGCGGGCTCGTCAGCCGCGTCGTGTCGCGGCTCACACTCGCCGGCGATGCGGTAATCAACGAAGAGCGCATACTGGGTGAGCTCGGTGAGCGCATCCGCGACGTGCGCAACGGGCCCGACGGGGCGCTCTATCTGCTTACCGATGCCGGAAACGGACGTATCCTGCGTCTCGTTCCGGCCCCCTGAACACGCCCGGAAACGGGCCACGAGCACGAGACGACATGGATCCTGTCACGCATATGGCGCTCGGCGCCGCCGTCGGTCATTTCGTCGGCGGTCGCCGGCTCGGCTGGGTCGCCCCCGTTGCGGGCGCGGCCATCGCGATCCTGCCCGATCTCGACATCTTCTGGCCGCTGCCGGAGCGGGCGGTGGAATATTACACCGTGCATCGGGGGCTCACGCATTCGCTGTTCTTCGGCCCGGTCATCGGCGGTCTGATCGGCTATGGCGCGGCGCGCATCCATCGCGCCGTTCGGGCCCGGCGCGGGCGCGCCTTCACGGATGATGATGCCCGCAACGTGACGAAGACATGGGTGCTGCTTTCGATCCTCGTCCTCGTCACCCATGTGCTCAACGATTTCGCGACGATCTACGGCACCCAGCTCTTCGCCCCCTTCAGCGACAGGCAATTCGGCCTGCCCGCCGTGCCGGTGATCGACCCGGTCTATACGCTGATCCTGCTGGCCGGGCTGTTCCTCGCCTGGCGACGCGGCTGGGCGCGCCCGCAGGCGCGCGGCATGACGCTCGGTGCGCTGGTGCTTTCCACCGGCTATCTGCTGCTCGCGCTGGCCCAGAACGAGCGCGCGCGGGATCTCGTCTTTGCCGATCCGGGTGCGCAGGAGCGCATCGTCACCGATTACGAGGTGACGACGACCATGTTCTCGCCCTGGCTGCGCCGGATCGTGACGCGCGAGCCCGACAGCCTGCATGTCGGCTACATCTCGACGCTCAGCCCCCGCGCCATCACCTGGACCCGGATCGCGCGCGAGCCGCAGGCCGAAGCGCTCGCGGATGCCGCGCTCGCCACGCCGGAGGGCGTTATCTATCGCCGCTTCGCACGCGGCCTCATCCATCCGCATATCGTCGAAGACGCGGAACGTGATCTCTATCTGCGCATCGGCGACATGCGCTACGCCTCGCCGGGTGCGGCCCTGCGCGGGATGTGGGGCGTGGAATGGCCGCTTGCGGAAAGTGCGGACGGGCTCGTCATCGCCGGCGAGGGCCTGCGCTTCATGCAGCGTACGCAAGCCGATGCGCATGTGCTGCGCGCGCTGTTCCAGGCCAAGGCGGGGCAGGATAACGACGTGTTCTGAGTGCGCGCAACGCCTCACCCCGGCTCGCGCGCAATCGCCTGTGCGACCTTGTCCTCCAGCTCCTGCGCCACGGCCTGTGCCACCGGATCATCCGCGACCGCATCGGGGCGACCGGCGGCGCGCAGAGCCGCGATATGGGCATCGAGAAGGGCGGCGGGCGGTTTCGCGACGAAGCCGATCAGGCGCGAGAGCGAACCGGCGATGCGCCCGATCAGCGGCTGGCCGAGATCAGCGGCGCAACCACGCAGATCATGGGCTGCACGCAGCAGGCGTTCACGCGCCTGAGCCCGCGGTCTGGCGCGCCACGCGGCGTGATGCTCGGTAAGCCGGTCAAGGAATTGCGGCAGCTGCGCGCGATGCTGGCGGCGCACCTGTTCGAGGGCGCGCTCCGCCCGGCTGATGGCGGGAGTGGCGGCGCGGTCGTAATCGCTGTCCATCACCAGCGCCTTGCGTGCGAGGCGGTTGGGATTGGCCACGATCTCGACCGTCTCGGCCTGGTCGGCGGGTTTGCGTGGCGCGGGAATGATCTTCATGCCCGATCCCCCGGATGCCCGGTCTTGCGGGTATCGTCTTCACGGGGGCGCCGCGCGCTCGGATCGGGCTGCTGCGGATCGGGGCGCTGCGGGCCGAAATAGCCCGGCGCCGCGACGAAGGGGCGCTGATCGACGGCGAGGCCGAGCAGCTTGTCGTAGAGCACGCGTGGCGTGACCGGCTTGACGAGATAATCGTTCACCCCCGCATCCCGTGCCGCCAGCACCCGCGCCCGCTCGGCATGGGCGGAAATCATCAGGATCGGCACGAAGGGGTCGGGGCTTGATTCGCGGTCACGCATCTGCCGCGCCACCGCGAGACCGTCGGGTGAGGGCATCTCCCAGTCGAGCAGGACGATGTCGGGGCGCTCTTCGTGAAACAGCGCGAGCGCGGTCTCGCCATCCGCCGCCTGATGGATCGCCTGCGCGCCGAACGCTTCCAGCATCGCCACGAGGGCGGCGCGCATATAGGCGTTGTCCTCGGCGACGAGAATCGAGAGACGATCGAATTCGAGGCGCATGCCGCCCTCCCGTCAGACCCCGAACTGCTCACGCAGGATGCGCTCGTCCAGAGAGTGGCCGGGATCGTGCAGCATGACCAGATCGAGGGAGCGATCCATCGAGATTTCCACATGGGCGACGTCGCGGAATTCCGTGTGATCGGCGACTGCCGCGACGGCGCGGTGGCGCGGTTCGATGATCTCGACGGCGACCTTCGCATAATTGGGCAAAAGCGCACCGCGCCAGCGCCGCGGGCGAAAGGCGGAGATCGGCATCAATGTGAGCAATGGTGCGTTCAGGGGCAGGATCGGCCCGCCGACGGAGAGATTGTAGGCGGTCGAGCCGGCCGGCGTGGCGACGAGCAGCCCGTCCGCGACCAGCGCGCCGAGGCGCTCCTTGCCGTCGATGGAGATCGCGAGCTTGGCCGCCTGATGGGTTTCGCGCAGCATCGAGACCTCGTTGATGGCGCGCGCCGTATGCGTCTCGCCGTGGATGTCGCGCACGCTCAGCAGCAGCGGATGCACCACCGAACGCTCGGCGGCGGCGAGGCGCTCCATCAGGTCGTCCTCGCTGAAATCGTTCATGAGGAAGCCGACCGAGCCGCGATTCATGCCGTAGATCGGCTTGGCCGTACCCATGAACTGGTGGAGCGTCTGCAGCATCAGCCCGTCGCCGCCCAGTGCGACTATGATATCGGCCTCCTCGGGGGAGACATGCGCATAGCGCTCGCTCAGGCGTGCAAGTGCCAGCCGGGCCTCCTTCGAGGAACTCGCCACGAAGGCGATGGTGGCGTCACGCTGCATCCTGTTCCCCCATCGAGCCCGTCCCGGACGGGTTTGCTCCCCGTCCGCCGCGGCGGGCTTGCCCCCGCTCGGGAGCCCTGTTTTCATCGGCGCCCAGCCCTCGCGGCTGCCCCACCCACCGCTCCGGTCCGGCTTGCCGGGCCGGCGATTCGCAAGAGGCATCATATGGATCAGCCGCTCTTCGTCTATACCACCTTTCCGGATGTGCAGACCGCCCGGCGGATCGCGGGGCTTCTCGTCGGAGAAAAGCTGTGCGCCTGTCTCAATCTGCTGCCGGGCATGCGCGCGGTCTATCGCCATGACGGCACTGTTGCCGAGGACGAGGAAGTCGCCGCCATCGTCAAGACGCGTGCGGCTTTGGCCGATGCGGTCGAGGCGCGCATCCGGGACGAGCATCCCTACGACACGCCGGTTTTCTTCCGCATCGACGTCACCACGGCGGATGAAGCGACCCGGGCCTGGCTGATGGCCGAGACCGGGGCGACGTGAGCGGCTCCCGCGACGCGATCGGGCATCAGCGGCTGCCCTCGAAACCGCTTAGGAAGGCGGCGAGATTGTCGGGCAGCGCATCGCAGAGATAGCCGCCTTCCTGCACGAGCGCCGTCGGCAGGCCGGCGGCGGCGATCAGCCCGGCTGCGCGTTCGAAACCGGGCGTCGTCACCTTGAGCGCGCCGATGGGATCGTGTTCGGACGCGTCGAGCCCCAGAGCCACGACGAGGGCGTCGGGTGCGTATTCGGCAATACGGGCAAGCCCCTTCTCGATCGCGCAGTGGAAGGCGCCGTCCCCCTCGCCATGGGGGAGGGGGAAATTGACGTTGTATCCAATCCCGGCGCCGGCGCCGGCTTCCTCTGCGTAACCTGCGTAATACGGGAAGTAGTTTGCCGGATCGGCATGGATCGAGATCGTGAGCACGTCGGCGGATTCGTAGAAGATTCCCTGCGTGCCGTTGCCGTGATGCACGTCGATATCGAGGATCGCGACCCTGGCCGGGCGGCCCTCGCGGGCAGCCACCCGCGCCTGCATGCGGCGCGCGGCGATGCCGGAATTGTTGAGAAAACAGAAGCCGCCGGCGGAATCGGCATAGGCATGATGGCCCGGCGGGCGGCACAGTGCGTAAGCGACGCCGTCTTCGAGCGCAGCATCGGCTGTTTCGACGGCGACCTGTGCGCCCGCATGGATCGCCTCCCAGGTCCCGGCACGGATCGGTGTCGAGGTATCGGCAGTATAGTAGCCGAGCAGCCCGAGCAGCCCTTCGGGGCGCGTGTGCATGTGCGGGCGCGAGAAGTGGCCCGAGAGCACCTCGTCCCCGATGCCGGGCAATTCGTGACGCCGGTCCCAGGTTTCGCGCAGGAAGGCGATGTAACCTGCATCATGCACGGCGAGTATCGGCTCCAGGCCGTGATCCCCGGGCTCAGATACATCATGTGCTCTGCTGACCGCGTCTCGCAGAATCGCATAGCGATCGGCCTGTTCGGGATGGGTGACGATGCTGCCGCGCCGGAAATACCGGTCGGGATCATGGCGGGCGGAGGCGGGGCTGTGGAAGACGCGCATGGTTTTTCGACACCGTTTCTCTGGGCGGGGTGACGCTGCTCGGCGAGGAGGCCAAAAAAAAGATCGCCGGGCAAGGCCCGGCGATCAATCGGAATTTGTGCAAGATTGTCGGGGTATCGCCGTCAGGCGGCACCCGGGGCCGCAAGGAACGGCAGACATCCTTCGTCAGTCGGCCCGCTTCGACATGGCCTCTGCGGATTCCGTGCTCGCGAAGGTCTCGGCGATCTGGGCAAGATTGTCGAGCAGCTTGCGCGACTTGATCTTGGAGGCCGAAACGATCAGGCGCTGCACGCCGTCATCGGCGAGAATGTCCTGACGCCCGGTTTCGCGCGGCTCGACATCGTCGGAGAAGCTGAAGAAGAACTCGATCGGCTGGTCGGTCGAGAGCGAAACCTGATGCAGGCGACCTGCGCCGATGCGATCCGTGCCGTTCTCATACTTCTGAATCTGCTGGTACGTCACGCCGATCATCTCGCCGAGCTTCTGTTGGCTCATCTTGGCGATCCGCCGTGCAAGACGCACCCGTTGTCCGACGAAGCGGTCGATATCTGTGGGGCAACGCGTTGTCATGTTTGCATCATCTTCTGGTTGAGAGTGGTGTTGTATACATAAGCCTGAAACTCTCGAATGTAAATCCTCCATGCATACATTTTGGTACAATGTGTGGAAACGCTGGATTGGCAGACCACTGTACCATTGCGCCGTCAGCAACTGCTACACTCTTCTTGAAAGCAAATTTTTCCTGCCAGATCAGTCGGATACCAGACATTCAGTCAAATTCGCAAAGGTAAATCAGTGGCAAATTGAAACCGAGGGTAAGAGACTTTCCGCTTTTGCATGTGCAACATTACACATGTTTCGATGCGCTATTATCCCTGCTCACAGTGCGCAGTTGAGCAGAAACGGCGCGAATCACCATCATTGACTGTATGTCAGTCAGGGCGGGAACGCGGTGATCGTCATGTCGGTTCCTACGGAGTATTACGTATAACCTAGCGGAAAGTGCGACTTCGGGTCGCTTCTATTCGAACACGATCGCCGGTGCCTCGCGCCGGAAACCGCCGCTTTCGAGGTTTTCCCAAAGCGCACCGGCAATGCCGCGATAGACCGTCGCGAACGGACCCTCCGGCTGCAATGCGGTGACAGGCCGTCCCGCATCCGAGGTCTCGCGGATCGCCATGTTGAGCGGCACTTCGCCGAGGAAGGGCACGCCGAGCTTTTGTGCTTCGTCGCGCGCGCCGCCATGGCCGAAGATGTGCTCCACATGGCCGCAATTGGGGCAGATATAGGTGGCCATGTTCTCCACGATTCCCAGAACCGGGATTTCGGTGCGCTGGAACATGGCGACGCCGCGCCGTGCATCGAGCAGGGCGAGATCCTGGGGCGTCGAGACGATGACGGCACCCGATAGCGGCGTGGCCTGAGCCATGGTGAGCTGCGCATCGCCGGTGCCGGGGGGCATGTCGACGATCATCACGTCCAACTCGCCCCAGTTCACCTCGCGCAGCATCTGCGTGATCGCCGACATGACCATCGGGCCGCGCCAGATCATCGGGGTCTCCTCATCGACCATGAAGCCGATCGACATGACCTTGACGCCGTAATTCTCCAGCGGAATGATCTTGCGGTCCGGCCCCGCCTTCGGCTTGCCGGAGAGCCCGAAAAGCTTGGGCATGGAGGGGCCGTAGATATCGGCATCCATCACCCCGACCTTCAAACCGAGCGCGGCGAGGCCGAGCGCGATGTTGCAGGCGGTGGTGGATTTGCCGACGCCGCCCTTGCCGGAGGCCACCGCGACGACGTGTCTGACCCCCTCGATCTTCTGGGCGCGGGCATTGGGGGAGGGGGTCTTGCGGTTACCCGGTTCGCGCAGGGGCTGGGCCGGCGCCCCCGCGCCGCCGCTCTCGCCCGCCGGACGGTCGGCGGTGAGGCTGACCAGCGCGCGGCTCACCCCGGGCATCGCCTCGACGCATTGCTGCGCTGCCTCGCGCACGGAGGCCATGGCCTGCGCTTCCGTCTGATCGATGGCGATGGAAAAGGCGACGCGCTCGCCCTCGATCACGATCTCCGACAGGCGCCCCGAATCGGGCAGGCTCTGGCCGCCGGCGGGCAGGCGTATGGCTTTGAGGGCTTCTCGGATATCCTGAGCGGTGACCGGCACGGAAGGCTCCCTTGTCTGTTGCTGGTCTGATTTAGCGCCCGATCACCGCTGCCGTAAGGATCGCCGCGCGATTTTTCGCGGGGCGGTCACGTCCCGTGCGTGTCGCGCGCAACCTTCTGACCGCGAAAGAAGATGAACAGCCCCGCCCCCACGATGATCGCGGCGCCGCCGAGCATGGCGAGGCGCGGCACGTCGCCGAAGACGAGATAGCCGAAGATCACCGCCCAGAACAGCAGCGTATACTGAAACGGCGCCACCGTCGCCGCATCGGCGAGTTTCAGCGCCCGGTTGATGCACATATGCGCAAACATGGCGACGACGCCGAGCAAAGCGAGCAGCGCGAAATCGAACCCGTCCGGCGTCACCCAGGTGACCGGCGCGAGGACGAGGCCGAGCAGCAGCGCGCCGATGGTCTGCCAGAAGACGAGGGTGATGTCGGGTGTCGCACGCAGCGAACGCCCGGTGAGCATCATGAAGGCGAAGGCGAAGCTGCCCGCGATGGCGACGAAGGCGGGCATGGTCAGGGTCGCTGCCGAGGGCTGGAGTGCAACGATCACGCCGACGAAGCCGATCATGATCGCGCTCCAGCGCCGCCAGCCGACATGCTCGCCGAGGAAGATCGGCGACAGCGCCGCGACATAGATCGGCGCGGCGAGCCAGAAGGTCATCACGTCGGCGAGCGGCAGGTAGATTACCGCCGTGTAGAAACAGAAGACCTCGAAGGTCGAGAAAGCCACCCGCGTCGCCTGCATGCGCGGCTGCTCCACGCGAAACAGCGGCGCGATGCCGCTGCGCCAGATCAGCGGCACGAGGATGAGAAGCGCGGCGGCGGAGCGGATCAGCAGCACCTGGCCGACCGAATAGGTCGCCACCAGCCATTTGCCGAGTGTGTCATTGACCACGAAGAGAAAGATGCCAAAGAGCATCACTGCGATGCCCAGAGCCGCGCTCGGCGTCGCAAGCGCCGTGCTGAGCCGCGCCAGTGCCCCCGTCATCACCCGTTTCCTCGCTCATGGCGCCGGTTGATACCGCGCGCCTCGTTTTGCGCAACTGTGCCGGGAAACGGTTTGGAAGGGAATGGGGATCGCGCGCAAGTCCCGATGCGGGGCCCCGCCCCCGGATCGGGACGCAGGAGGGCGTTTCAGGCGGAGCCTTCGATCAGCGATTTCGCGAGCATGCAATGCACACCCTTGTTGCCGTTGACCACCTGGGTGATGCGCAGATCCGCCGCGAGGCTGCACAGCGTATAGGCATCCTCGCGCGACAGCCCGGTGCGCGCGGTGATCTGATTGATCATCTGGCGCAGGGCAATGACGACGCAATCATCGAGATCGGGATCGAAGGCCATGGTGATCAGATGCGTCGGCGTCTCGGCCATCGGCCAGTCGAGCACCATGTCGGCGCGTGCGGTGAGGGTGAACTGCCCGATCAGGCCGGTCTCGATCGCGGTGATGCAGACCTCGCCGTCACCCTGCGCGCCATGGCCGTCGCCGACGGAGAAATGGCCGCCATCGACGAAGCAGGGCAGGTAGAGCGTGGTTCCCGCCACGAGTTCCTTGTTGTCGAGATTGCCGCCATTGCGCCGGGGCGGCAGGGTCGAGAGCGCGCCCCAGGCCGGCGGCGGCGCCACCGCCATCACGCCGAAGAACGGGGCGAGCGGCAAGTCGAGCCCCCAGGGCAGGCGCCCGGTCATCCGCTCGCGGTCGAGGGGGATGTGCATCAGCCGATTCTCGGTGAAATCATCGGGCAGCGCGCCCTTCAGGGGCCCGATCGTGTTGTAGCCCCAGTCGTAATGCAGATCGATCGCATCGATGCGCACTTCCAGCACCTGCCCGGCGCGCAGGCCCGCCACCGCGACGGGGCCGGTGCAGATATGGCCCGGCAGGCGCGGCGTCATGGCGGCGTGGATCGCGGGCAGGGCGTCGGGAATGGTGAAGCCCGCGCCGGGCATCACCTCGGGCGGGCCGGAAACGGTGGAGATCGCCACGCTTTCGCCGCTCGCAATGGTGAGGCGCGGCGCGAGCTGCGCATCGAAATAACCCCAGTGAACGGTTTCGGGCGCTGCGTCCAGACGGTGCTGTGTCATGATCCTGCCTCGTATCTCGGGCGCCGCTCAGCCCGTGCGGATCAGGCGCGCGGGGCCTCCTCGGCGATGATGGCGAGCGCCTGGGCGCCCGGAATCGAACCGGCGGGCAGCGCATGCCAGTGGCCGTCATCGGTCAGCGCATCCGCCAGCATGGCTTTGTAGGCCCTGCGCGGGACCTCGTGAGCCCCGAATTGCGCCAGATGCGGTGTGACGAATTGCGTATCGAGCAGCTTGTAGCGTCCCCGGATCAACCGGGCGACGAGATGCACGAGGGCCACTTTCGAAGCGTCACGCATGCGGTGGAACATGCTCTCGCCGAAGAACGCGCCGCCCAGATCGACACCATAGAGCCCGCCCACGAGATCATCGCCGTGATAGACCTCGACCGTGTGGCAATAGCCCTGATCGTACAAGGCGCGGAAGAGAGTGCGGATACGGTGATTGATCCAGGTCTTCTCGCGATCCGGTGCCGGCTCGGCGCAGCCGGCGATCACCGCGTCGAAATCATGATCGACCCGTACCGTGAAGACATCCGCGCGCACGGTGCGCGCGAGCCGGCGCGAGATCCGGAAATCATCAAGGGGGATGATGCCGCGCTCATGCGGCTCGACCCAGAACAGGCCGGGATCGTCGGCGCCCTCGGCCATCGGGAAGATGCCGGCGGCATAGGCCTGCAGAACGATTTCCGGCGTGATCTCGACGATGCCGCTCATGCGCTGGATTTCCCCTCTCGCCCGCCGACCGGCGCCACGCTTCCCGCTGACGTGTCAGATATCCTCCAGGCCGCCCTTTTCCAGGAACTGCTCGAGCCAGTGGATATCGTATAGCCCGTTCTGGACATCCTGGTTGCGCACCAGCGTGCGAAACAGCGGCAGCGTGGTATCGACACCCTCCACCACGAATTCGTCCAGCGCCCGGCGCAGCCGCATCATGCATTCGTTGCGGGTGCGCCCGTGCACGATCAGCTTGCCGACGAGCGAATCGTAATGCGGCGGGATCCGGTAGCCCTGATAGGCCGCAGAATCGACGCGCACGCCGAGACCGCCCGGCGTATGGAACTGGCTGATCGTGCCCGGCGAGGGCCGGAAACTCGACGGATGCTCGGCATTGACGCGGCATTCGATGGCGTGGCCGAAAAGCGTGAGCTCATCCTGGGCCACCGAGAGCGGTGCGCCGGCGGCGATTCGGATCTGCTCGTTGACGAGATCCACCCCGGTGATCATCTCCGTGACCGGATGCTCGACCTGGATGCGGGTGTTCATCTCGATGAAATAGAATTCCCCGTTCTCGTAGAGAAATTCGATCGTGCCGGCGCCGCGATATTGCAGCTCCTGCATGGCCCTGGCGCAGATTTCGCCGATGCGCGCGCGCTCTTCGTCGTTGAGCGCGGGGGAGGGGCTTTCCTCCCAGACCTTCTGGTGGCGGCGCTGCAGCGAGCAGTCGCGCTCGCCGAGATGGATGGCGTCGCCCTTGCCGTCGCCGAGGATCTGGATCTCGATATGGCGCGGCTTCTCCAGATATTTCTCCATATAGACCGCGTCGTCGCCGAAAGCCGCCGCGGCTTCCGTGCGCGCCGTCGTATAGGCGTGTTCGAGCTCTGTCGCGTCGCGCGCGACCTTCATGCCGCGCCCGCCGCCGCCGGATGCCGCCTTGATCAGGACCGGATAGCCGATCTCGGCGGCGATGCTCACCGCGTCCTCCGCCGTCTCGATACCGCCCTCGGAGCCCGGCACGCAGGGGATGCCGAGGCGCTTGGCGGTGCGCTTGGCCTCGATCTTGTCGCCCATGATGCGGATATGCTCGGCCTTGGGGCCGATGAAGGCGATGTTGTGATCCGACAGCACCTCGGCGAAAGCGGCATTCTCCGAGAGGAAGCCGTATCCCGGATGCACCGCATCCGCGCCGGTGATCTCGCAGGCGGCGATCAGCGCGGGGATGTTGAGATAGGAATCGCGCGCCGCCGGCGGGCCGATGCACACGCTCTCATCGGCGAGGCGTACATGCATGGCATCCGCATCCGCCGTGGAATGCACGGCGACCGTGGCGATGCCGAGCTCCTTGGCCGCGCGCAGGATGCGCAGCGCGATTTCACCGCGATTGGCGATCAGGATCTTGTCGAACATGGCGCCTCACTCGATGATGAGGAGCGGCTCGCCGTATTCTACCGGCTGGCCGTCCTCGAAAAAGATGGCCGTCACGGTGCCGGCATGGGGGGCGACGATGTCGTTGAAGGTCTTCATCGCTTCGACGAGGAGGAGCTTATCGCCCACATTCACCTGACTGCCGATCTCGATGAAGGGCTTGCTGTCCGGCGAAGAGCGGCGATAGGCGGTGCCGACCATGGGCGAGGGCACCATGCCGGGATGATCCTTCGGGTTGAGCGCCGCGACCGGGGCAGGCTCGGCCCTGGCCTCGACGGGCGCGCTCGGCGCCGGCGCGGGAGCCGGGGCGGGGACATGGACCGCCTGCGTGATCTGGCGCGCCACGCGGATGCGCAGATCCCCTTTCTCGACCTCGATCTCGGTCAGATCCGTTTCCGAAATCAATCCGGCGAGCTCTCGCACGAGTTCGGGATCGAAGGGGTTTTTCGTGGCCATTCTCTTCAAACTCCAGTCGGACCGCGTGGTGTCGATTCAGGTCTGTGATGCGTCGGCAGCGGCGGTGAGGGCGTCGAAGCCCAGGATGTATCCGGCCTTGCCGAAGCCGCAGATCACCCCCGCGCAAACGGGTGCAATCATCGATTTGTGGCGAAATTCCTCGCGGGCATAGACGTTGGAGAGGTGAATTTCCACCACTTTCGCGCCGCTCCCGCGGATGGCGTCGCGCAGGGCGATCGAGGTATGGGTATAGGCACCGGCATTCAGAAGCACGCCCGCGCCCGCCATGCCCGCTTCCTGGACCCAGCTCACCAGATCGCCTTCGTGATTGGATTGGCGGCAGGTAAGCGCGACCCCGCGCGCCGCCGCATGCGCCTGCAGCATCGCCTCGATATCGGCCAGCGTATCCGCGCCATAGATCTGCGGCTCGCGGTGACCGAGCAGGTTCAGATTGGGGCCGTTGAGCAGGAAAATCGACGTCATGCTGGCGTTACGGGCTCCGGGGGCGGCTGCACGCGCAAGGGCGCGCCATAACCCGCGCGCTGACTTGCGCGCTCTCCATAACCCCTGAAACGCTTCCCGAAAAGGGTTTTTCGCCGCAAACCCGCGCGATCGCACGGTCATCCCGTTCTTTCTTACGGGACGGGCGGGGCCGGAGCCGGCCTGCGGCGAGCACCGCGACGGCGTCGCTCAGCGCTTGATCTCGATCTCCACGAAGACGATCTGCGCGTTCGAATTGTTCACGATGTTGTGTTCGGTGCCGCAGGCGCGGGTGTAGCTCTCACCGGTGCGGATCTCGTAATCGCGCTCGCCTTCGCTGTCCACGACGGTCAGCATGCCGCCCTCCACCGGCACCACCGCGTAGGGATAGGCATGGCGGTGCCAGCCTGTTTCCGTTGCGGGCGCGAAGGTCCAGCGCGTGATGCGCATCCTGTCGTCCTCGGCCTGCAATTCCGATAATGCCTTGTGCATGGTGCCTCCTCCCCGCGTGACGATGCGCGCTGATCCTGCTTCGCGGCAGGTTGTCGTGGTTTGTGGCGAACGCGGCAGATTACCAAAAGTTCATGCCCCGGTGAAACCCGCGTAAGCCGCCATACGTAGATTGCATGAAACTCGCTATCACCAGACTGACCGAAACGGAGAGCAACCGTATGCACATCAGGAAAATCACCCGCAAAAGCGCCGGGATCGCAGGCGCGGTAGCGCTCGGCGCCCTCGTGGCCGGATCGGGTCTCGGCCTCGTCGGCTCCTACCCGCAGGCCGGCGCCGAGCCCTTGCGCCTCGAACAGCCCGTGCAGATGCCCTCCTTCGCCGATGTGGTCGAACGCGTCAGCCCCGCCGTGGTCTCGGTGCAGGTGACCATCGAGCGCGAGCAGGCCGAACGCAGCGAGACGCAGCGTCGTGGTCGCGGCGGGCCGGGCCAGCAATTCGGCATGCCCGATATCGATCCCGACCATCCGCTCTACGAGTTCTTCCGCCGTTTCGAGGAATTCGGCTTCGGCTTCGGCCCCGGGCCGCGCGGCGAAGAGCCCGCCCCGCAGCGTCCGCCGCGCCGCGCCGCTTCGCAGGGCTCGGGCTTCTTCATCTCCGCCGACGGATATGTCGTCACCAATGACCATGTGGTGCGCAACGCCACCACCGTGGAGGTCAGCCTCGGCGACGGCACCAGCTTCGAGGCGGAAGTGGTCGGCAATGATCCGCGCACGGATCTCGCCCTGCTCAAGATCGATGCGCCTGATCACGACTTTCCCTACGTTGCGCTCGCCGATGATCGCAGCCGCATCGGGGACTGGGTCGTGGCGATCGGCAACCCGTTCGGCCTCGGTGGCACCGTGACGGCGGGGATCGTCTCGGCCGAAGCGCGCGACATCGGCGCCGGCCCCTATGACGAATTCCTGCAGATCGATGCGCCGATCAACCGGGGCAATTCCGGCGGCCCGACCTTCAATCTCTCGGGCGAGGTGGTCGGTGTGAACACGGCGATCTTCTCGCCGTCGGGCGGCAATGTCGGCATCGCCTTCGCGATTCCCGCCCATGTCACCAGCAATGTCGTCTCGGCGCTGATGGAACAGGGTGAGGTCATCCGGGGTTATCTCGGTGTGCAGATTCAGCCGGTGACGGAGGAGATCGCCGAGGCCATGGGCCGTGACGACACGCGCGGTGCGCTGGTGGCGCAGCCCCAGCCGGACAGCCCCGCCGCTGAAGCGGGTCTCGAATCCGGCGATATCATCCTCTCGGTGGATGGCGAGAGCATCGCCGATCACCGGGCCCTGTCGCGGCGGATCGCCGATATCGATCCGGGCACGACGATTCTTCTGGAAATCGTGCGCCGCGGCGATGTGCGCGAGATTTCCGTCGAGATCGGGCGTCTCACCGACGCCTGATCCGAGCGGGTCGGGCCGCAATCCGGGATCATGCCCCCCAGCCCCCGGTGCGCGGCCCGGCCCTGCTTTCTGCGCTGTCGCAAACGGCGGCGCCTCGGTTATCATGCTCCCATGAAGATTCTCATCATCGAAGACGATCGCGAGGCTGCCGCCTATCTCGCCAAGGGTCTGCGCGAAGCGGGTCACGGGGTCGATATCGCCCATGACGGTCTCGACGGCTACGCGCTCGCGGAAGCGGGCGGCCACGACGTGCTCATCGTCGATCGCATGCTGCCCAAGCTCGACGGCCTCTCGCTGATCCGCTCCCTGCGCGAGCAGGGCATCGCCACGCCGGTGCTGATCCTCTCGGCTCTCGGGCAGGTCGATGACCGGGTCAAGGGATTGCGTGCGGGCGGCGATGATTACCTGCCCAAGCCTTACGCCTTCTCCGAACTGCTCGCCCGGATCGAGGTTCTCGCCCGGCGCGGCTCCGGCAAGGCGGAATCGGAGCCGACGCGCTTCGCGGTCGGCGATCTCGTCCTCGACCGGCTTTCGCGCTCGGTCACCCGCGCGGGGCAGGCCATCGACCTGCAGCCGCGCGAATTTCGCCTGCTGGAATATCTGATGCGTCATGCCGGCCAGGTGGTGACACGCACGATGCTGCTGGAGAATGTCTGGGATTATCATTTCGACCCGCAGACCAACGTCATCGACGTGCATGTCTCGCGCCTGCGCGGCAAGATCGATCGCGGTTTCGATCACGCCATGATCCAGACCGTGCGCGGTGCCGGCTACATGCTGCGCGATCCGGCGAGGGACGGCTGAGTGCGCGGCTTCCTCGACAGTCCGGCCAAGCTCCTGCGCACGAGCGCCTTCAAGCTCTCGGCCTTCTATCTCGTGATGTTCGCGGTGACGATCTTCCTCACGCTCGGCTACGTCACCTGGAACGCCCAGCGCCTCGTCAACCAGCAACTCGTCTCGACGATCGAGGCCGAGATCACCGGGCTCGCCGAGCAATTCGAGCGCGGCGGACTGCCGCAGCTGGTGCGCACCGTCAACCGCCGTTCGCGCAGCCCCTCCGCCTCGCTCTACCTGATCACGACCCGCACCGGGCGCCCCATCGCCGGCAATGTCGAGGCGGTTTCGACACGGCTCATGGCGCAGCCGGGCGAGCATCGCATCAGCTATGAACGCGTGAGCGGGGATGAGGGCGTGCAGGTGCATCCGGCGCTGGTGCGGGTCTACCACCTGCCAGGCGGCAATCGCCTGCTGGTGGGGCGCGACATCGAGGAGAACGAGCGCATGCGCGAGGTGGTGCGCCGCGCTTTCATCTGGTCGCTGTTCTGGGTTTTCCTCTTCGGCGGCGTCGGCGGCTGGATCGTCGCCAAGCGCCTGCTCGGGCGGGTCGAGGCGATGACGCTGACCACGCGTTCCATCATGGCCGGCGATCTGGGCGGGCGCCTCGCCATTGCCGGCACGGGCGACGAACTCGACCGGCTGGCCGAGAGCCTCAACACCATGCTCGGGCGCATCGAGGAACTGATGGGCGGGATGCGGCAGGTCTCCGACAACATCGCCCATGATCTCAAGACCCCGCTCACCCGTCTGCGCAACCGCGCCGACGACGCCCTGCGCGAGGCGCGCACGCCGGAAGAATTGCGTGCGGCGCTGGAAGGGGCGATCGACGAGAGCGACAATCTGATTCGCGTGTTCAACGCGCTCCTGATGATCGCGCGGCTCGAGGCCGGCAATGCCGGGGATCTGGTGCGTGAATTCGATGCGGCGGACATCGCCACCGATGTTGCCGAGCTTTATGACGCCGTCGTCGAGGAAGCCGGCATGCGGCTCGACGTGCAGATCGCGCCCGATCTTCCGGTGCGCGGCTCGCCGGAATTGCTGGCCCAGGCGCTGAGCAATCTCATCGACAATGCCCTGAAATATGCCGCACCGGAGGGCGAGGATGCCGTGGCCGGTCCGATCCGCCTCGTCGCAGAGCGCGCGGGCGGGCAGGTGCGCATCAGCCTGCGCGATCACGGGCCGGGCATCCCCGAGGAAGAGCGCGAGCGGGTGCTGGGGCGGTTCATCCGCCTCGAGCATTCCCGCAACCGCCCCGGTTTCGGCCTCGGCCTCTCCCTCGTGGCGGCCGTGGCCCGCCTGCATGGGGGCGCATTGCGACTGGATGACGGTGCGCCGGGGCTGGTCGCGGTGCTGGACCTGCCGGCGGCGGAAGGGGGCTCGTGAAGGTGTCGACCGCCAGACGGGCCGCCCCTATCTTTCCAGCAAGTGTTTCCAGCAGGTCTTTCCCGCGAGGCCTGCGAGGATATGCCCACCTATACGACGGTCGCGTCACTCAGCAGGAAGACACCATCCATGTCTGCGGCCTTCCGATCGAAAGTGACGAGTTTCCCGGTGCCTGCGCGCCGCGCGGCCTCGCGGATCATCAGGTCGGCAAAGCCGAAGCCGCTTCGCTCGTAGAGATCGAGAATTGCACCGACCGCGTCCGCCTCTTCGATCACCAGCTCAATCGCTGCGAGAAGGCCTTCCAGCACGCGGGCAATCGCATCGCGACCATAGCCATAGCTGCGCTCGAGCACCCATACCAGTTCGACCAGCACCTCACGACAGACGAAGCCCGGCCGCATCTGCGTCAGCTGCCCCATCAATTGCGAGGCCAGGCGCCCCTGTTCCGGGTCGTCCTGTGTGAGGAAGCGCACAAGAACATTCGTATCGAGAGCGATCATCGGTTCTGATCTGTCGCTCCGGCCGCGATGGCCTCATCCATCTGATCGAGCGACACCGCCTCCGTGCCCGACCGCTTCAGCGCCCCTTCGAGATCCAGAAC
>LFIK01001036.1_pt1 | contig 21604 bp, 20 predicted proteins | sample 643401 | NCBI WGS metagenome assembly LFIK01 (sample SAMN03777447, study PRJNA286221) | soda lake metagenome | biome: soda lake; feature: Kulunda steppe; material: water; isolation source: sample T5-Br brine of Lake Tanatar-5 | place: Russia: Kulunda steppe | collected 2010-07
CCTTTTCTTTAAATGAGCCCAATACGCCATTCTTTTGGTCACTTCTCGCTCAAAACCTATATCTTTGGGCGTGTAAAAAACCTGAGTTTGCATTTTTTCGGGAAAGTAATCTTGTCCTGAAAAGCCTTCCGGGGTATCTGGATCATAGATATACCCGTCTCCATACCCCTGCTCCTTCATAAAACGGGTCGGGGAGTTAAGAATGGCCGCAGGTGGAGAGTATGTGTTTGTGGACTGTGCGGCCTTGCGCGCAAGTTTTGACGCCATATAGACCTTGTTTGATTTGGGGGCGGTGGCAAGATACGCCACACATTGGTGTAAGGCTAAATCACCCTCGGGCGAGCCAAGCAATTGAAAGGCTTGTAAAGCTGCAACAGATTGGGGCAAGGCCTGGGGGTCCGCAAGCCCCACATCTTCGCTGGCGAAACGTACACACCGACGCAAAATATAAAGGGGGTCCTCTCCCCCCTCTTGCATACGGGCCAGCCAATAAAGAGACGCATTCACATCACTTCCCCGCATGGATTTGTGCAAGGCGCTTATCAGGTTGTAATGACCGTCTCCCTTTTTATCATAATTGGCTGCCCGTTGGGATAAGACCTTTGGCAGGTCCTGGGTCGAAATCATGGCGTCATAAGAGAACAAAAACTCCGCCATATTTAACAATGCCCGGGCATCCTCATGGGCAAACTGACAAAGCATCTTCTTTCCCTTGGCATCAATAGGAAGTTTTTGGCCCCGCACCCGCTCCACCTTTTCAATCAACTCAGAAAGGTGGCACTCCTCAAGGGAATTGAGCGTATACACTTGCATTCGCGAAAGAAGTGCTGCATTCAGTTCAAAAGATGGATTTTCCGTCGTTGCCCCAATGACAACGATCGTTCCATCTTCGATAAAGGGCAAAAAACTGTCCTGTTGAGATTTATTAAATCGATGGATTTCATCAACAAATAAAAGCGTTTGGCGCCCTTGGGTTTGGGAGTCTTTTGCTCTCTGAAAAATTTTTTTTAAATCTGCAACCCCAGAAAAAATGGCAGATATCTTTTCAAAATGATATCCAGGAAGAGTCGAAAAGACCTTCGCGAGAGTGGTTTTCCCACACCCTGGAGGGCCCCATAATAAAAACGATTTTACATTCTGGGTATCATACATGACCCGAATCGGCTTACCGTGATCCGTAAGGTGATCTTGCCCCAGCACATCGCCTAATGTTTGGGGGCGCAACTGATCCGCTAAGGGCTGAAAACCTGTGTGCGCAAACAAACTCATAAACGCACACTAACGATCCGTCATGATTTTAATCAATTCTCGCATTAAACGTCTCTCATGTTCGGGGGATGCAACCGTTCCGATATGGGCCTTTTCTATGACTCTTTCGTCGGGAAAGACCAAGGGGTTATTCAGAATCTCCGGGTCAATAAAGGGCCGGGATGCCTTGACAGCATTTGCACTAAAGGTTGCATTTGTTGTTTGGGCAATAATTTCGGGTCGCAGCAAAAAGTTAATGAATTTATGGGCATTGTCAGGATGAGGCGCATTTTCAGGAATCACAATCGTATCGACCCATAAAAATGTACCTTTTTTGGGGGTAATGACGTCAATTTCAACGCCCTTTCCAGCCGACTTTGCACTATTTTGGGCGATGGCCACTTCACTGGATAAATCTATGGCAAGGCAAGCGTCGCCATTGGCCAAATCCGTCGAGGTTCGGGTTGAATCAAATCTGGCAATATAAGGCCGCACCTTACGAAGCAACTTAATTGCATCTTGGATGTGGTCTTCCTTCGAACTTGCCGGGGGGTACCCCAAATAGACAAGAAGTGTTGAAAAAATCTCTACGGGGCTTGCATACATGTAAACCCGACACTGAGCGAGTTTTGAAATAATCTCCTTCTCGAAAATCGCGTCATAACCGGTAATTTTCAGGCCCGGAAACAGACGATGAATCTGAGCCTTGTTATAGCCAATGACAACAGTCCCCCAGACAAAAGGAACAGCGTATTGGTTGTGAGGATCCGCATCCTCTAATCGTTTCATAAGCAAGGGGTCAAGGCGCCTGAGATTCGGAATCTTGTCTTTTTGTAATGGCTGGTACATCCCCACTTCGATTTGACGCTTAACATAAGGCCAGGTGCTTGGGAAAACAATGTCATAATTCGAATTTCCCGTAAGCAATTTGGCTTCTAAGATTTCATTTTGGCTGAAAAAATCGAAGGTGACTTCAATACCCGTTTCATTTTCAAACTGTTTGATAACCTCAGGCGGTATGGTCCCTGCCCAGCCACATAAGTTCAAAGATTCTCGAGCCAGGGCCACGGGGATATAGAGAAATAGGAAAAAAAGACCTCGCATGGGAAACCAAAAATATATATTGATACTTAAGATCTTAAAAGATCTAGCGCGATTTGAGAACTAAAAATCGCACGGGCGCTTCGAAAATAATGATTGACGCCCCCCCGTTTTTAATGTAGGAAATCTACAGGTATTGGACATAAAATTGCGAGTATTTCAGATGAGAACATTCTCATTAAAACCAGCAGATGTAGAAAAAAAATGGATGATTGTTGATGCCGAAGGCCTAGTATTGGGCCGTTTAGCATCTATTATCGCCAACCGGCTGCGCGGCAAACATAAACCCACTTACACGCCTCATGTTGATTGTGGGGATAACATTGTTGTGATTAACGCTGAAAAAGTAAAATTCACGGGCAACAAAAAATCCGACAAAACTTACTATCGACACACAGGGCATCCTGGGGGGATTAAATCCCAAACAGCTGAAGATATGCTCTCTGGCCGTTTTCCGGAACGCGTCATCGAGATGGCTGTGAAACGAATGGTTCCTAGTGGACCATTAGGCCGTGAGCAGTTAAGAAATCTGCGTGTATATAAGGGAGCGGAGCACCCTCATGCGGCACAAAAGCCTGAAACATTAGATGTTGCGGCTATGAATGCGAAAAACACCCGTTACGCAAGCAATTAAAAAGGATTCACATGACACGTGAAAAAGTAGATTTAAAAGATCTTAAGCAAGTTGTCTCCAAGGATGAACCTGTCATTAACCAACGCATCCTCGCGGATGACAAGCACAATGAAGCACCGGTTTATGAAAGAACTGTTGATAAACAAGGACGCTCTTATGCAACGGGCAAACGAAAAGATTCTATAGCTCGTGTTTGGGTCAAGCCTGGAACTGGGAAATTTACCATTAATAACAAGCCCCAAGACGAGTACTTCAAACGCGCAACATTACGCATGGTGATTGAGCATCCCTTTGCTGTAGTGGACCGCAAAGACAAGTATGATGTTGTGTGCACCATTGTTGGTGGCGGCCTCTCTGGCCAAGCGGGAGCCCTGTGTCATGGAATATCTAAGGCATTGGTTCTTCAAGAACCCGAAGTACGATCGTTATTGAAAAAAGAAGGGCTTATTACCCGGGATAGCCGTGTGGTTGAGCGCAAAAAGTACGGCAGGAAAAAAGCACGGAAAAGCTTCCAATTTTCGAAGCGTTAATTTTCAAAGGCTTTTTATTTCAATTCAACCCTATATTCATATGAATATAGGGTATGACGTTTTAGATCACCGATTTCAAAATCCCCGACCCCGAAGTGTATATTCCCAAGCCCGAAAGTTTTCAGATCTACTCAATGGGATGATGACGACCAACGCCCATAAACTTTGTAGACTATCATAGAGTTCACCACCCCTTTTCCAATTTTAAAAGGTTTTTATACTCTGCCTACTGAGATCGCAGAAAGTTACGTATGCCTTCGCTCATGAACCGTGGCATGTTTCCTTATAGGGGTTGATGAAGTTGCGGATATCGATTCGTCTAAGCCATAACTACTTGCCTTCAGCATATTTCTGCGAGACCTGATCACCAAAATTTCCCTTACACCAACATCGCATATTTTGTTCGCATAAGAGAAACTTGAATTGGCTCAGGTTACAACTCTATATTTTTTTCGTCTGGTATTTTTTCGTCCGATATTTCTTACGAGGTTGTTTTACATCTGTTTCTCCCTCCCTCTTCCTTTTCCCAGTACTTGATGACCCTTTATAGTGTGAGGTCAATGCAGGATTCAGCGGTTCAGGTCTACAAAGTTCTTGAGTAAAAATAGTGCGAATAGGAATCTCTTCATCACACCTCAAAGAAAGACTGATATCATCATCCAAAGAAGAATATACGGGGTTCTTTACCGAATCAGCAAGGTATGAAGGTTCTCTAAAATGATTGTCTTTTGCGTTAATTTGTTCAAGTGAAGGACTTTTAGGAACAGCATGAAAAGGCGACACATTGGAATTAAAAGAACGATCATGTTCTGTGGGATGTGAAGCGATGAATTTTCCCGAATCTTTGAGTTCACTGTAAAGACGATTGTACAAAACCATAAGGTCAGGTATTTGGTTATTGTTGGCTTCTGCATGAGCACTGTTCTCATTTTCCAAAAAGTGAAATTCTTCCTCATAAAAAGTGCCCCTATTCTGTAAGGACGAAACATCAGGCCAGCCTGAAACAGGGCTATAAGCTGAAGGTTCCAGGAAACTATCTTCCATCGCCTCAAGCGAGTGTAAAGAGGGGCTCCCAGGATCCCCAGAAACACGAAGCGGTGAATCAGGAGGAGTACAAATATAATCTTTACTGAGCTTTTTGATGACTTCAGCATGTATATCCTCTTCGGTATGACCAGTAGATCCGTAAGATACCGAAGAATGTGGCATTTCTTCTTCAGTTTGAAAACCTCTATGTGTCCTGTGATCATCGTTGAAGGTACCCCCACCTCCCAATGCTGAACAAGTGAGAGATGTAAGTAGAGAAAGCGTCATTATAATCATTCAAAAAATCCTTTTCTGTAAAAAATATTATTTAATTCACAGTACACATTAAAAGTTTTATTGTCAACTATATCCACTTTAAATAACTATCTGAATTTTACTTAAGTCCTCGATTCATAGGATGAATTCACGAGGTGACTTTCATGACGGCTACAGATTTTTCCAAAGAAGCACACAGCAGGCAGCTTTTTTTACAAAATCTCTCCTAAAGTCACCTCGATTTTTATGCCCCTGGGGGAATGTTTTCCGATGTGAACAACTGGAAGGACGGCCCTAATGAACGAGGTGACTGAATACACACAGCCACACCCTTTTCTACGATGTCCTTGGCTCGGCCATGATACCAGATCTTGTCTTTTTTGGGTTTATTCCCCAAGACAACATGTGATAGTGTCACATTACAAATGTTTGACAGGAAGACCCCGCTTCTTCTAAAGACAGAAAGAAGGGAAAATGGCTTGTGATCCAAATATAATTGCGTTCCTTGGTTTTAGTGTGTCCCTATTATTGTTATTTTCTTTACCACCTTTTCCGCGATCATGAGGAATCCTTTGGCTTCATAAAATTTTCTGCTAAACTAAGGTAAGATTGAAAAAAGGGATGTTTACTATGAAAAAGTTGCAACACGAATCTGATGAAAACGCTCTTAAGACTTTAAAAAATCTCAAATCTTTTTATATTGATGGCATGGCATTTATCGCTGTGGTTATCCTGACCTTCATCATATGGGCAATGCATGGGGGTGGATATTTTTGGCCTTTGTGGGTGATTATCGGTTGGGGCACAGCCCTGGCGGTAAAGGCGATAAACCTTGACCTTCTTCCCTACTTGGCCGAGTACTTTCCATTCTTTGACCCCAACTGGGAACATAAAGAATTAGAAAAACTAAGAAGCCAAACGCCCCCACCTGAAAACAAAAATACGCCTGTGGTCGACAAAAAACCAAAGAGCTCTAAGTAAAAACGTTTTTTTCGCGCAGTTCCTCGAATTGCGCGGGGTGGGATTTTATTTGCATCTTACCTAGAATTCACTTATATTTGCTCTAGTTAATTTACGAAATGTTGAGTTGATGAAATTTAAAAAAATATTAATTGCCAATCGTGGTGAAATTGCACTTCGAATTTTGCGTGCGTGCAAGGAAATGGATATTGGCACAGTGGCCGTCCATTCAACGGCTGATGCCAATTCCATGCATGTCCGTTTAGCTGATGAAAGCGTATGTATAGGGGATGCCCCGTCTCGGAGTAGCTACCTTAATATGCCAGCGATTATTTCAGCTGCAACGGTTTCTGGAGTTGACGCCATTCATCCTGGGGTTGGTTTTCTATCGGAAAACGCCGACTTTGCGAAAATGGTTGAAGAACATGAATTTAAATTTATCGGGCCGTCTGCAGAACATATCACCATTATGGGTGATAAAATCACGGCAAAAGAAGCTGTTAAAGCTTTAGGTGTGCCTGTTGTCCCCGGTTCTGCCGGAGCCCTTGAAAGCGATGACGAGGCTTTGGAGATTGCCGAAAGGATGGGTTATCCTGTCCTTGTGAAAGCCAACGCAGGCGGAGGTGGAAAAGGCATGAAAGTTGCCCATTCCGCCACAGAATTAAAAAGTGCCATCTCGATGGCAAAGAATGAAGCTGGGGCATGTTTTGGGAATAACAATGTCTTTTTAGAAAAATACCTCACCCTACCGCGGCACATTGAGATACAGGTGCTTGCTGATTCCCATGGAAATGCGGTGCACCTAGGTGAAAGGGACTGTTCCATTCAGCGTAGCCATCAGAAGGTTTGGGAAGAAGCTCCGTCCCCCGCAATTTCCCCAGAGCAAAGACAACGTCTGGGAGATGCGGTTCGTAATGCGGTTAAGAAGATGGGTTATGTTGGTCTTGGGACCTTCGAATTCCTCTATGAAAAGGGGGAATTTTTCTTTATTGAAATGAACACTCGCCTTCAAGTTGAACACCCAATTACGGAATATATTACCAATATTGACCTGGTTCAGGAACAAATTAAAGTTGCTATGGGGGAACGCCTGTCCTTTACACAAGAGGATATTCGATTCAAAGGCCATGCGATTGAATGCCGGATTAATGCGGAACATCCCGAAACATTTATGCCGTCTCCTGGAAAGATTGATATGTATCATCCCCCCGGGGGGCCCAATGTCCGGGTCGATAGTCATCTTTACAGTGGGTACACCATACCATCGCACTACGACAGTCTTGTTTCAAAACTTATTGTCTATGGTCATACCCGAGATGAATGCATGATACGTTTAAAACGGGCCCTTGACGAGTATTCGATTACCGGTATCCATACACTCATCCCCCTTCATCAGTATCTGGTGAATCACCCGGATGTAAAGGATGGTAAATATGATATTCACTGGTTAGAAAATGTTCTAAGAAAGCAAAAAGAGTCCGAAGCAAAAGCCGCATGACCTCTCTTTTTGTAAAATGAGTTTAAAAATAGCTCAAGACTTTTTCAATCGCCCCACATTAGACGTGGCCCAAAATTTATTGGGCCAGTCCCTTGTGTTTGGCGATTATCGCGGCGTTATCACCGAAACAGAAGCCTATATCGGAAAGGATGACCCCGCATGTCATGCAACCAAAGGACAGACGCCAAGAACACGGGTTATGTTTGGTCCCCCGGGATATAGTTACATTTACTTAATTTATGGGATGTACCATTGTCTTAATATCGTCACAGAACAGGAAGGCTTTCCAGCCGCTGTCCTAATTCGTGGTTTATACTTGATGGAGGCCCCGTTTACTCACCTTAATGGGCCAGGAAAGCTGTGTCGTCACCTGCGACTCACAAAAGACCATAATAACATTAACATTTGCACCTCAGAAAACTTTTATCTCTGTCATTCAGGTATAAGCCCCCCCTTTTTGACCACATCACGCATTGGTATTAAAGTTGGGACCGACAGATTATGGCGCTTTGTCGTACAAGAAAAGGACTTGAAAAAGATCTTTTAAGGGTAGACTTTTAAGTATGAATTTGTCACTTACGGCCTCTTTTCTGGTTTCACCGAAGATCCTTTCAGCCCCTTAGGAAGTATTTTTTTTAGCAAGTCCTTTTTTTTCTTCTTCAAGCCTTTTTCTTCCTTCTTATTGGCTAGCAAGTTGTTTTTATCCAAAAACGACACACAACTTTCAAACTTTTTTGAAGTACTATTTAAATGTTTTTTTAATATTTTAGATCTTTTCTTACTACATTCTAAAGCTACAAGACTTGCCTCATTCAAGCTATAAGCTCGACCACCATTCATTTCGTCCAAAATATCCATGGCTTCTTTGCTATTATGACTTTCATCTAACTGCATACACTTTTCTAAAGAGGACTTAATAGCTTCCACAAGTTTCTTCTGGACAAGTGTTTCAGGGGATATCGTGGCAAAGGCAGTGTGACACATCCCAAACACGACCCCCGAAATAACCGCTATTCTTAACATGTTTTTGTCCTTCTTGATCATTGTCATTTTAATTTATATGTATACTATGCAACAATAAAATTAAAAAAGCGTCAATAGTATTTGACAAAATAGTCTATTTATTAAGGCGAGACTCAGGTATCCTATGCTTGTTACAGAATCCGCCTTGGCCCTAGCACCATTCACACATGAAGGGGAGCACCGTGATTGAACCAAAAATGATAAGCTTTCCCTTTTTTTGTTAAGACCTCGATGGAGGGAGGGGGAACCATCTAAAACTTTACCGGAGGGGCAAGTTATGTGAGACAATAATTTATACTATATCTTCTTCCGGCAAATTGAAAAGGTCTATTTTCGGGTGGTAAAGTAGATTCTTGTGTGAAGTAAATGGATAATAATGTTTCAATTGAGGCTTAAAAAAGCATAAGGCCTGTGCAACGGACCCTATAGACAATTTGAACTATGGGGCATCATTGAAACACTCTTTGCCCTACAATTTGGAAAATGGGTGTTCCCCCTTCACTAATTTCTAATGTGCACATCCCTTTGGGGAAAGGGGATTTGAATGTTATTTTCTTTGAATTTTTGCCAAATACCAAACATGATCTCACTTTTTGGGGACCCCACCCCTTTCATGGGATCATCAATCCAGGCCCGAATTTCAAAATTAACAGAACTTTCCCCAAACCCTGTTAACAGACACGTAGGGCATGGATCGCCGAGAACCCGTGGATGGGCTATTGCTGCTTCGAAAAGCAACCCTTGGACTTTCTTGATATCCGAATCGTAGGATACGCCTACGGGAATACGCAGACGGATTTTGCTATCCTGAAACGACCAATTTTCCACCCTCTGCGCGATCATTTCTTCATTGGGAATAAGGTGTTTTTTACCATCGCGCGTAATAACCGTAAGGTACCTGATACCTTGAGAGGCGACTTCTCCAAAGGTATCACCCACAGTAATAATATCGCCAGCTTGGACCGATTTGTCCATTAAAAGAATAAATCCCGAGACTAGATTTGCAAAGATCTTCTTCAACCCAAAACCCAAGCCAAACCCGAAAGCCCCCGAGAAAATGGCCAGGGTTGAAAAATCAATTCCGAGTAAGTTCCCCCCAAAAATGATCATGATAACGTACATGAAAAAACGCATCAATTGAATCATTAAGGATTGATCAGCCGGCTTAAATTTCGATGCCCTACGCATTAAACTTTCACTGAGATGAAGACAAAAATTCGTCAGCCAATAAAGAATGGTAAAAATGATGATGCCTCGAAAAACCGTAAACAGCGAAATAGAAAGAGCGCCAATTTCAAAAGAAAATAATTCAAGAATATTTCGGGTGGATTGAAAAACATCAAGAATATTTAAGGCCGTAAAAATCCAAATCATCACCCCCACAAAACGCGCCCAGGCGCTGTGCTGAATAGATCCCGTGATCATGCGAATTATCGACCAGGCAATCACTAAATTTAGGGCTACCTTCAGGAAATCCCTATTGCCATCAAATATGTTCATGGTCACGAGGGACACACTTAATAAAAGCATGATATAAAGAAGGTACAGGATCTCCCACAAGGTCATGTCCAAATACCTAAGAACAACTGACTTAATATGAAGACTCAGGAATTTTTCAACCCGGGTTACTGTGCAACGCACCCCATAATACCCTATAAAGCCTATAGAAATTATGATGAATACCTGAAGAAAAATAAACCGATAAGGGGTGACATAAGATCCGACAAACTCCGGGTTTAGAAATGACATGGTCATGCTCCCTACACATTCTCATCCTTCAGTTGCCAAACACAACATGAATTTACACTTAAAACTGGGTTTCGATTGCAAAACTGTCTCGGACCCTATATACAGAATATGTATGCATTTCTTTAATATTCTATGAAATTCTTAGACGAAGCAAAAATATATATCAAAAGCGGTGATGGTGGCGCAGGTTGCATCAGTTTTCGCCGTGAAAAACATGTGGAATATGGCGGGCCCGATGGGGGGGATGGGGGCCGAGGAGGCCATGTCTATGCCGAAGCTGTCGATAACCTGAATACACTTATTGATTATCGCTACCAACAACACTTTCGATCCCGTCGTGGCTACCATGGGCGTGGTAGAAAATGTACCGGTGCCTCAGGCCCCGATATTATTTTAAAGCTTCCTGTAGGGACACAAATTTTATCTGAGGATAAAAAAATCCTGATCGCCGATTTTGACGCACCTGGAAAGAAGCTTCTTCTTTTGAAGGGCGGAGATGGGGGACGAGGGAACATTCATTTCCGTTCGTCCGTCAACCAAGCGCCACGTCGTGCCGAACCTGGGTGGCCCGGGGAAGAAATGTGGATTTGGCTTCGCCTAAAACTTATTGCCGATGTGGGTCTTTTGGGGCTTCCTAATGCCGGAAAGTCGACGTTTTTATCTGCGGTTAGCCGGGCCAAACCCAAAATAGCTGATTACCCTTTCACAACTTTGACCCCCCAATTAGGCGTTGTGTATATTCAAGATCAAGAGTTTGTCTTGGCAGATATTCCCGGATTAATTGAAGGTGCCCACAAAGGCGTGGGGCTTGGGACCCGTTTCCTGGGACACGTGGAAAGGTGCAGGGTTTTATTACATATCCTTGATGCCAGTGACGACAACTATGTTCAAAATTATCACACGATTCAGAACGAATTAAAGACCTATGGCCATAATCTTAGTAATAAAAGCCAAATTATAGCCTTGAATAAGGTGGATCTCCTAACCCCGGAGGATGCCCGTAAGAAACAAAAAACTTTAGAGGCCATCGCAAACCAAAGCGTTCATTTATTATCGACTTATCACAACACCGGATTGCAAGACATGAACCTGGCTCTTTTAAAAAGCATTAATGGGACTAAAGATTCAACTTAAACTGTTTTAAGATTTCGTATACACTATATCGAAAACCCCAGACCATAGCGTCGCAAACGCCCTCGGTTGAAGGGGACATTGACCGCAGACGTTCGACTCCTCGTCGGGGTATCAACAAAGGACAGACTGATGACACCGGATATTTATCTTCATCAAGGGGACCTTCCCTCCCACATTCATTTTCCTGAGTCCGTGGCGGTCGATACCGAAGCCATGGGCCTGAACCCCCATCGAGACCGACTTTGCCTTGTTCAACTGTCCGCTGGGGACGGGGTATGTCATCTTGTGCAGATTCAACCTGGACATCCCGCCCCTCATTTGTGTTCTGTTTTGGAAAATAAGGATGTGACAAAAATTTTTCATTTTGCTCGGTTTGATGTCGGGATTTTGCAACATACTTTTGGGATTACCTGTCGTTCAATATTTTGCACCAAAATGGCGTCAAAGCTTGTAAGAACCTACACTCACCGACATGGTTTAAAAGATTTATTAAAACACCTTTTGGGCATCGAGGTATCAAAACAAGAACAAACCAGCGATTGGGGAGCTGCCGTTCTTACCCCGGAACAACTCACGTATGCCGCAAATGATGTCCTCTATTTACACCAACTCAAAGAAAACCTAGATATCCTCTTAAAACGAGAGTCACGAACAGAGCTTGCCCAAGCTTGCTTTGATTTCTTACCAGCCCGCACCAAACTTGATGTATTGGGGTATGATGAACCAGATATCTTCTGTCACTAAGACGTCTCTTTTTGTTCGCTATGGACCTTTCTTAGCCCTTTTCGCGGCCATCTATATCATGATCCTCTTAGGCGGGGCAACCCGCCTTACGGGATCGGGTCTTTCCATGGTAAACTGGCAGCCTATCCGTGGAATACTCCCCCCCCTTACCCTGGATCAATGGGTGGAGACTTTTCGTCGTTATCAAGGCACTCCGGAATATCAACATATCAATTACGGTATGACCTTAGGCGAATTTCAATCTATCTTTTGGTTAGAATATATTCATCGGGTTTGGGGCCGCTTTATTGGCGTGTTACTTGTGGTATGCACATGGTCAGCATACAGACATTTTCCACACCTACTGAAGCCCGTTGCCTATTTGTGGGGGCTTGGGATTTGTCAAGGGTTAATGGGGTGGTACATGGTAAAAAGCGGGCTTGTTCAAGATCCGTATGTCAGCCCCTATCGTTTAACAGCGCACTTATTTTTAGGCCTTCTCACTCTAAGTCTCGCTTTTTGGTGCACCTATCAAACCTTGCCACTATCAAAAAAGCGTTGGCCTATTTCATCCCATCTGTATTCCTTATTGATGTTCCTGTGCTGCCTTTTGATCTGCACGGTGGCTTATGGTGGCCTTGTTGCCGGTTTTAAGGCTGGGTTAATGTATAACACCTTTCCTTTAATGGAGGGTTGGGTTATACCCCCGGATCTCTTTTTCTATGACCCCTGGTGGTCAAACTTTATTCTCAATTCGACCACGATCCAGTGGACTCATCGTTTTCTCGCCTTAACTTCCCTATGTCTTTACATGTTTATCTTAGGCCTAGGACATCGCCACCGTTTTATTTTGAACCTAGGAATTTTACTTCTCATTCAAATTGCTTTAGGGGCTTTGACAATTTGTTTACAAGTTCCCTTTTTATGGGCTTTTTTCCATCAAGGATGGGCATTGTGTCTTGTGCTTTATACCCTATTGATCTTGTGGAGGTCGGAACCTGAGGGTAAAATGAGAAAGTCCATTTCGACATGAGGCAAAAAAACCAATGACGTCGATTTGGTAAGCGCGATTACAGTCAGTGCAAAATGAGGGGTTTTCAGCTTAGATTGTTCGCAAGTGGCCTAGGCGCGACACCCCAAGGTGTCGTAAATTGGCAAGGGTTACAAAATCTTTATGCACCGACATAAATTTAAGACGCACTTGGAAATCTTCTGGAATAATCAGTTGCCGAAAACGGACCTGTTGTTGCGCAACACCGAACAAAACTGGATGCTAGGTTATGATAAACTGGATATCGTCCCCCACAAGGGCAAACACCTTATTAAGATGGGGACCCTTTTTAGTGTTATTTGGTTTCACCTGTATCATGAGTATCTATGGTGGAGCAACCCATATTTCAGGATCCGGCCTCCCCCTTGTGTTCTATTGGATATTTTTAGGGGTCCTTCCTCCTGTGACTGTGGAACAATGGGAAATAACCTTTTTAATTTCTAAACACTATCCAGGAATCCCTGAATATCACGATATCCATCCTTCTATGTCCTTAGATGCATTCAAATCTATCTTTTGGTCAAACCATATTTATCATTTTTGGGGACGTTGTATTTCTGTATTACTGGGCTTATGTACGTGGTCGGCTTACAAATTCACCCCGCGTCTGCTAAAACTACTTATCATTTTGTGGGCTATCGGACTTTATCAGGCATTTATGGGATGGGGTCTGTTAAAAATAGAAAGCGATCCCCTTAGGCTTGTGCTGCATGTATATTTTAGCACGTTCACTCTTATCTTAACTTTCTCGTGTTTCTATCAAACCTCGCCTTGGCCAAAAAAACACTTTTTTGTTTCAATTCCTCTTTACCTCACATTAATCGTTTTTTTTGTTCTCGTTGCTTACATAATGATCTACGGAGCCATAATCGTCGCTTTTACAGCGGGCGATATTTACAATACATTTCCTTTAATACAGGGATTCATTTTCCCTTCGGATTTTTTCTTTTATAAACTTTGGTGGTCAAAAACAACAACACACCCACCATTTACCCAATGGCATGCTCCTTTTTCAGCCTTGATCTGCTTAGGAATATATAGTGTTATTTTCTGCCTAGGATATCATCACCGTCCCATTCTGAAACTTGGCGTTCTGTTGATTATTCAAATTTTATTAGAGATTCTACTCAACACAGCAACTGAAGGTGTCTTTTTATGGGCTATATTACACCAGGGGTGGGCTATTTTTCTTTTGTTCTATAGTTTACTGTTATGTTGGCAATCCAAAACAAAGCCTAAGGCACCTCGTCTTTGATATCTTCACGGGATAAAATGGGGGCAACATCTAGATCTGTTGCATTCATCATACTGGCTACCTTTTGCAGCGAAGATAAAACAAGGTTTTGCTCCCAATCCTGAAGATGCTCAAAAGACTTTAAGAACGTTTCTTGCAATAAGGGCGGTGTTGAACTCATTAAGTTACGACCGGTGTCTGTAATTTGTACCCAGGTTTTCCGTTTATCTGTTGTCCCTTTTTCCTTTTTGATGACGCCACGCTTTTCAAGGCGATCCAAAATAGAAGATACCGTGGCAAAGCTTACATTCACTTCCCTTGCTAAAAGACCAATGGGAATTTGCTCCTCCCGATACACGGTTTTTAGAATCATCAATTGCGGCCATGTCAAACTACAGGTTTTAAAAAGTTTCTTTGAATGCACGTCAACAGCACGCATTATACGTCTGATAGCAATTAAAACATCCTCAGTCACACGATCAGTCGTTTTGTTTAACACGGTTTCTACGGCTTTTGTTGTCTTACACGATGCCTTTATATCATACATTCCGGAATCACCCTATATTTCGTTGTCAAAGTATTTTAAATGTTCAGAAAACACCGGGATTTAAAAATAAGCTTGATTTTTCGCCATTCTACGTTATATTTATAAGTACATATCAACAAAAAAGACAGTATGGTGACTCAAAAAAAACTTTCAATACATAATACTTTAGGCCTAATTGCAATTTTTTTATGGTCTACAGGCAGTCTCGCAGCTTCGCACACAACTCGACTCCCCCCCTTTCAAATCTTAGCTATTGCCCTCAGTTTGAACATCCCTATTTTAGCTTGCAAATTACTTTCCAAAAAAAACTGGCATGTTTTCAAACTCTCTCCATCAATTTGGCTTGTCGGATTAGGCGGCACTTTTGGGCAGTTGGTTACTTTTATCCTTGCCTTTAAGTATGCGCCGCCAGCCTACGCCGATGTGATCATTCATCTTTGGCCGCTGTTTGTCATGGTCATGATGACTTTAATCTTTAAAACCCCATTTGAGATGAAATATAAAATCTCTCTTATGCTTGGTATTGCGGCCATTTTTCTTTTAAATTGCAACCAAGAAGTCTGCGATTTTACCCCAACAACGTGTCTAGGCCTTTTCTTCGCAGCGGTTTGTGGCGGGATTTTAGCGTTTTATACGGCATTCTTTCGAAACTCAAAAGCGAATATGACCGAACTTATTAGTTACTTTTTAGGTTTTAGCGGGGTTCTTTCCTGCATTTTCCATTTGCAGTTTGAAAGCTTCGTACAACCTACTTTTGTCGAAGCCTGTTGGCTTGGCTACATGGCCATGATGACCCATGGACTGGCATATTACGGATGGAACGCGGGATTAAAAGGGGGAAATATAAAACTTTTAACATCAATGTGTTGCGCGATTCCTGTTTTATCGATCAATTTTCTATGTCTTTTTGGAAACTCCACCTATACACGTGAGATTCTCCTTGCAAGCCTCCTGATCATGGCTGGATGCGTCATTAACTGTATGCACTTTCGGCCCGTCGAAAAACTAAAGTTGGCCGAAAGCTAGTCAGTTCTTGGATCAAGTTCCGAGGCAACAGGAGTCGTAAAATGGGCGGGGGCAAAAGGTTGGCGATACTCACCCTTTTTACGTGACGAGATGATTTTATAAAAGATCAAGCTTAATAGAATGATTGTAAATACAGCAAAAAATAAAAACAAACCGAAGGTTTTATGTATATTTAAAAATAAGGGAACAATTAAAGGCCCTACGATCGATCCGCCTCCATAGGCGATTAATAACCCCTGAGTTAAGTTTACAATATCTTCCGGGGGTGTGAAATCGCAAGCATGGCTAATCGAAACCGGATAAATGGCAGCAGCAGACCCACCCACAAGAAAAAGACCGACTAACAAGGTATACGAATAGGACTGATAGCTAAAAGATAGGATAAAGACACCAATCAAAAGAGCCACACAAAGGCCCATCAGGATATAACGCCGATCCATTTTATCAGAGAAGTAACCAATGGGATATTGAAACAATACCCCTCCTCCAATGGCTAAAACCATTAAAAATGAAGTTTGCTGAACGGTAAATCCAATGGTGTGGGCAAAGTAAGGTAAGAAACTAAAAATTCCCGCCATGAGGGCACCACCAAAAAAGCACCCTAAAACTCCCGAAGCGGATATACGATAAAGTTCCCGAACCGTAAGTGCCGAAGGTCGGTGTAGATCAGGGCTTCGCGCCCGGGTAGTTGTCAATGGGATAATGGAAAGACAAATCAACATAACGGCGATATTAAAAAGAATTCCGGTTTTCGACGTCCCAAGATTAAGAAAGAGCTGCCCCAAAGTCGCCCCTAAAGACGTCGCAATCATGTAAAACGCCAGGTTCTTACCACTTTCTTTTCCTTCTGACACACTTAATATCCAGCTTTCAATCACAATGTAAAGCCCCGCAAGACAAAGCCCATTCATAAAACGACCTGTTATCCACGTCACAGTATGATTCCAGACATCCGGCAAAAGCACTGAAATCGCCATCAAAGCCGCAAACGTTGAATAGGCCCGTATATGCCCTACTCTGTTGATCAAGCGAATCATACAAAAGGCTCCATAAAGAAGCCCCATATAATAAATCGAAGAAATCAAACCGATAAACCAATCGGAATAGCCATGATCCTGCAGAAATATGGGAACAAAAGACGTAAATAGACCATTTCCCAGCATCAAAATAAAAACACTGATTAAGGGAGCTTGCGTTTGTTGAGACATATCTTCCTCCTTTTGCTATCTTAGAGAATAACGAGCTCAGTTAAAAGGGTAGATATCATTTCTTTTAAACGGGCATGTGTGTGAATGGTCTTTCACTCCCTTTTGGGAATATCGCTAAGGAACAACGCCATTCATATCCAAAACATCTCATTCTATTATTGACATATAGACGTTTTTAAAGTCTAGGTAAGAACTATTTGACAAAATTAGCTTCAGGGTTTAGTTTAATAAAAAATATTAAATGTTGTACAAATGAGAAAATATTTATTATCAAAATCCCTCTTTATCATTTTTCTTGGGACTACCTCTGCCACAATGAGTACGGGCCGTATAGAGTCCCCAAACAAGAAAAGAACCTTTCAGCAAATGGTATCCCATGATCTTTTCCACGACACCAATGACACTATCCCACCAAAAAAAAGAACACGCTCTGACCAAACCGTGCCTCCCGAGGTCATAGACCAAATTTATTCTTTTCTTGAAAAGAGTGATCATAAAAAAATGAGGCTTTTAAGCAAGGACTGTAATAAGTTGTGGCACAAAACAGCGAATTCTTTTGTTTTTAATTCATCCTCAAGATTCTTGGGGTGGGCTTTTAACATGCTGACCCCCCCTGAAGATTTATATCTGAAGGATACGGAAGACAAAAGGGAACATATGAATAAGCTCATATTACCCAATAATGTTGGTGGGGAGTTCGAATTCATGTGTAGTAGGATCAGAATCTCGTCTAAGATTAGTTCCTACATATATGAGTGTAGCAAAAAAATATATAATCTTCTCCCGGATAATGTATCCACAACCCCCGACTCATGGGGTGAATCAATTCATTTGGTATTTAACGGGACGGATACTGACCAAAATGCCAACGCATTTTGCCTGAAGAATATACAATGGACTGTGAATAAATTTATCTTAGATAAGTTGATAAAGTTTGAAGGAAATAAACCTATTATCGATGAAGCCCAAGTGCCTGAGATTTTTGAGGTGCTGAATTATCTTCAAGAAACATTCGCATCCTGTGAAGGACTTTATGGATATAAGAAGCAAATCAAGCAATTTTTTAGTGATTGCGCCCAAGGACAGCTTGGTTCTCCAGATAAACTTAAAGTATTTACAGAAGCCATCGATAACAATAAGGAAACGCTCTTCAGGAATAAGAAAGCTAGGAGCGATAAACTTGATGTCATGAGTTCTCTTGCCCTTGCCCATCTTCATACGGGGGAGGATATCGTTGGATTCTTAGGTTCTATCAATGCCCTTTCAAAACTAGCAATAAAAACTCGTCTTACAAATAAAAGTTTCTTCAACACATTCCATAGTTTAGCCACGGGCCATATTGACACGACCGAAAAAGTTAAGAATTTTGCCGCTGCGGTGCATGAAAACCAGAATATACTTTTTCAAACCAACGGGCGGGCGTTCAATGAAGTGATGACAAAAAAAAACAACTATAAACTCATGCTTGATCTTGCTGCGGCGGGTTTGCGTTCAACTGATCAACCAAATGCTGTTGCCAGACTCTTTCCGAGGGGTGCAAAATATAGCATTAAAAAAGGAATTGTTGATGGTCTTCGTATTGGAAATTTGAAGAGCGTGGAGCAGATTAATAAATAGGCCGATGCAATGAATGAAAATAAAGAGAGTTTTTTTGGCAAAAAGTCGAGCGTTACCGCGCGAATGAGAACTATTTATAACCTTGCTGCGGCAGGATACCATTCCAAAGAACAAGTGAAAGCTATTGCCGAGATTTTCTCGCTAAATGATTTTTTTTCAGAATCTCAAAATAGCATCATTTTTAATCTTCGAAAAACAGGTCTGATCACAGGTGATAAGATTCACAATTTTGCCGTTGCCTTAAGTGCGAGTAAGAAACGTTTGTTTCGTGGGCTCTCTCCAGCTGCACGCGGAAGTGTAATTTCTCATCTTTTGCGTTACAGACTTGTTATGAAAAAAAGGATAAAGAACTTTGCTGATGGTGTGAGCGAGAACAGGAAGAGATTGTATTTTAAACTAATCGATCATCATCGCATGGATGTTGTTCAGTCTCTAATTAAGTCGGGCTATCATTCGAAAAAGCAGATAAAAGCTGTCACCGATCTTTTTACAAGGGATGTTTATATTCGCAATCGACATGATATTATTGGCTTATGTAAAAAGTATCTAGTGACAGCGGATGAAATACAGAGTTTTGCTGATGCCGTGAATGAGAACAAGAAGGGCTTGTTTAGTGATAGCAATCTACATGATTCTTACAACGCAAGGATTATGTCTTCTCTCATTAAAACGGGCTTTCATTCGAATAAGCAGATAAAAGCTGTCACAAGTTTATTTCAAGGGAATATTTTTATTTACGAACGACATAATATTATTGACACTCTAGCTTCTCGGGGGATAACTGGAAGTGATGAGCTACAAAGTTTTGCTGATGCCGTAAATGAGAACAAGAAACGTTTGTTTAGGGGGAGCTTTAATAACTCTGATATTGAATTTTGCAACGCAGAGATTATGTCTTCTCTCATTAAGGCGGGTCTGTATTCGAAAAAGCAGATAAAAGCTGTCACCGATCTTTTTACAAGGGATATTTCTTTTTACAAACGACATAATATTATTGATATCCTAGCTTCTCGGGGGATAACTGGAAGTGATGAGCTACAGAGTTTTGCTGATGCCGTGAATGAGAACAAGAAACGTTTGTTTAATGGTGGATATTACGACCTAGATATTATTACGTCTCTCGTTGAGACGGGCCTTCATTCGAAAGAAAAAATACAGGCTTTCACCAATTTTTTTACAGAGAATACTAATAATTATTTTCGACGTTGGATTATTCTTACCCTATTTTTTTCAGGGATAACAGAGGGTAAGATACAGAATTTTGCCGATGCCTTGAACAGAAACTCTTCGCTGATTGCCAAATATCCTGATAAAGAAGATTCTATTATTCTCTTTCTCATGACGCTGAACCTTCATCATGGAGAAGAGAAGGAATATTATCTTTCATATCTTTTTTCAGAACCGAGAAGTATAATGGGTGATAATAAACACAAAACCATCCTTCCAGATGCTCAATTTCAAACTTTAGATAAAGAGGGTAATTGGGTAAATAAACATTTCGCTACATTCGCAGGTGAAGAGGTACGCCTTGATTGAATAATGATACACTTTCCTATTTCTGTTGCCAGGACTGCGATGGGAATGAACCACCGAAAGCTTTTCTGGGGGTCAAATGATGAAGGTATGAACCCAGACTTCACCCCAGGGGGATGCCAGGTTAGTAGCCTAAAAGAAGACGGGCGCTTTAAAGCTATTAACCGGCAACCTTTTCAAGGCTTTAGCAAACAGAAAATTCGTTATGGGTTCCTATGCTGATCTTTTTATTCAATATACAGGATGATTTTAAGGCCTGTCTATCGTTTAGGATTTCTCAAAAGTCTTCTGATACTTGGCATACTTGGTAGTCTCCCTGCCTATTCGAACCTACTATACTTGGTTATGTTGCATATGGATGATCATCTCCCTTGGTTCTACTTTACGACAACAGCCTCCTTTACGGCAGGAATGCCCAAGGCAGCTTTATTTTCTTATTAGATGATCGTTTGAAATGTGCGTGCCTCAAAGCTGTCCTTATTGCCCTCTGTATAGGCTTTACCCGTACATTTTTTTCCTTCATTTCCCAAATGATTTTAGATTACCTGTGGGATGGGCAGGATTTATCATGGTCGTCTTTTGATCGGCAATTCCTGGGTTGTATATCGTGTCCCTGTGGATCAAACGGCAAACGGTCCACTCACAGAATATGAACTTATATGTTTAAACATATTTACCTTATTAAATACTTTTTCATGTCATATACGTTCAGAACAAAAAAATGTTTGCAATTTAATAAATAGTTGGTTTATATAAAACAGGGAGTCAATAATGGAGTTTTAAATGAAGACTACATTCCCAAATTTTACAAAAAGCCTTATATTTTCCCTAAGTGTCACAACATCACTTTCTCCACTGCTATCGAGTTCTGTCGAGAACGACAAGCATGAAATCGCCAGAAAAACTGCTGAGCAATCAAAAATCACCGCAGTAGAAATATATTTTGATGTCATTAAACCTTTTTTAGGCCCTGTCCATGTTGGTGATAATATAACTGATCCAAACGCCCGAGAGGTTTTGAGGACCCAACGTGCAACGCTATCGGGAAATAGGTTGAAATCTTGTTTCTCTGACGCCCAAAAATGCAACACGTTTACCCGTCAACAAATTAAGGGATTCAATACCTTATTAAGACGTCACCGCCTTCGTTATTTGGCTATTAAGGAAAACAATCCTCAGACTTTTCTTAACTTATTTTTTACCGCTAACCGGGGGAAGTTAGAATCGGTTCTAGATAACATCGAAAAATTTCCAATATTCAAAGATAAGGGGGGAAGTAAAAAATACTATGCCATGTATTTGCTTGAGTTGGGCCTGGTATCGTTTACAGAGGTAGCACTGGAACCTGAAAATTGGGCCGAACTAAAAAGAGATCAAGTCCCGGATATTCAGGCTTATCTCAAAGTAATTGCAGAAGACAAGAGTCATCAAGAACATATCAAGGCCATAGAAGCTCACAGGGCCATAGCAAATCTGGGAGAAGACG
>LFIK01001037.1_pt1 | contig 21600 bp, 29 predicted proteins | sample 643401 | NCBI WGS metagenome assembly LFIK01 (sample SAMN03777447, study PRJNA286221) | soda lake metagenome | biome: soda lake; feature: Kulunda steppe; material: water; isolation source: sample T5-Br brine of Lake Tanatar-5 | place: Russia: Kulunda steppe | collected 2010-07
GCATGCCAGTGTAGTTTGTGTGTTGTGTTTGCTATTGTGCATTGATAAGTAAATGTTGCAATCATACCATCGCAGCAAAGGGGCGCGTGCAGGTGAGTTTGTGCAGCGCGAAGGTCAAGGCCGATATTGATGCAAGCTTGCAAGACAGGGGCTCTTGTGACGCTTTGCACCCGCCCAACAACACCAGCCCTGCTTGATGCTGTATCAGTGCTTGGGACCCTTGATATGCAATGACATCGCATACTGCTTGCTCCTTTTGGGTTGCCAGCGATGCAGCAACGCTGCGTGGCTGGCACGTGATGGGTGTGCGCATCCATGCAAGTGCGCACAGTGCATGCGCAAGTCACAGCATGCGATGCGCCACTCATAATGCCATGCCCAAGCTGCACTTTGCTGCTCCTGGCGCTTTTTGCACCCATTTCTTAGCCTTGAGCTCCAGCTACTGTATCTGGTCAAGGTTTTGTGCACTGCTTGCCCAGCTTGTTCACCACAGCAGACATGTTTAAATTGGCACACATAGGAACCGTCTGGGGCAGCCCGGCCAGACGAAGTTTTTCCCCCATGTAACATTATTTTTCATCTGATTCAAAGAATTGATTCAGGCCAACCAGTCACTCGATGGGCGTCTGAAACGAGCGAATCAGCAGGGCACCATTTTGGCATGTTATATTTCAAAAATTCTATAGCGCTATATAGCGCTATGTAGCGCTATAGGCCAACGCCGACCCCTATGTATATACTTCATATATGTATGTACGTAACAAGACGAATTCGGCACAAGTTTCATGGTTGACCTCCCAGATCAGCGTTGTTTACACCCCTGGAAAATTTGCTGAAAGCATTGTTCAAATATTGAAGTAATATCATTGCAATCAAGGCAGCTGGGACGACCTGCATTTTAATTAGGCGTGGTATGTATGCGGAAAGCCAAGCTCTTGAATTTTTGGTGGACAGGCCAAATATCACTGAAAAATTTAGCTCCATTAGAAGTCACTTATTGCGCTGCATGCTTATTATACCTAGTGGTTGAATTGCTGCCCCTGGTTTGCTTAGAAATATTACGTGGGCAGTGTGCTTGCCTCTTTTGGCTGCTTACATGAAAAAACAGGCAGCCCATTGCAACATTTTTTGCTAGGATGTAAACATCGCTGGTTTAGGATGTCCCCAACGTTTACATTCGTGTTTCATTCATATTTTTATGTATAGATTATTGGATTGACCTGGCAAAAAAAGAAGCTAGGCCAGGGAGGTCAAGGGAAGCCCAACTACAGTGTTTAATAAGGTTTTGGGGTATATAACTGATTGGCTACACAAGGTGCTTCTACCAAAAAAAATTGTATTGTAGCAAGCCCAAAAACTTTGGCAAGTATTTTAATAACATTCTTTACAACATGGTTAGTTTAACTTCGATTGCTTCCAATTTCACACTAAGGGCATCCGCACACTGACTGCCAGACCCTGCTCCCTGTATCAATGCTAACCTCCCCTCACTCCAGCCTTCCAAGTGGCCATGCAAATGAAACTAAGTGTCATGCCTTAAACTAACTTGTACTCACTCGTCATTGCTGTCAGAGATGGTGATAGGCTGCTGCTGCTTGGAGGGTTTGCTTGTTTTGGTGCCCATATGAGAAGCGACTGCATCCTTCTTAGAAACGTGTAAACCAGCACATCCTACTTCTTCAACCATGAGCATGACACACACTAGCACAGCCCATAGCCCATAACCACTAAGTGTACACTTTGGCAACATGTTGCCTCTACAACTCAGGAATTTTGTTCAGATCACCCAGCTTGTGCCCCCCTGGATGCCTTGTCTCCGCATCCTGCCCTCCCGGCTGCGCTTTCTGGGCCCAGCAGCCAGCCCCTCAGTGTCTCATGCTGCAGTCCCTTGCTGCTGCTCTCCCACAGATGTGCTTGCACAAGCTGTATCAGCAGCTGGGGTTGTTGCTGCTGGGGAAGCAATTGTTACTACTGCTGCTGCTGCTGCTGCTGCTGCTGCTGCTGCTGCTGCTGCTGCTGGAGAGGGGGCAGACTGAGCAGGGGCAGGCTGGGCATTTGCCCAAAACTCCCTTAGACCCCCCCCCCGCCTCATTAAAAACACATAGATATTTGGCTACAACAGGTACTCCCCAGAAACAATCCCTTCGCCAATTGGCTTCACAGGGTGCTCAGAGCGATGCCCTGCCAGGTGTTGTTGCGTCTACGTCATTAGACGCGAGTGTAAGCAGAATGGCGACGCGTCACGCTTACTAGAAACACTGCCCAACTACCCCCCCAACTGACCTTTAACTCACCTATACGGCCATTACACATACAATGCCTCCATCTAAGGGCTCTGCATGGGGCCAGATTATCAGTTTAGCCCTTGAGTTAACGAATAGGACTAGGTGGAAGGAGGTGCAAGGTGCAGTGCAAGCAGTGCTTGCACGAGTTCATTAGAGGTGCCTCCCGCATCAGGGACCACTGCGTACACTCCACCCCTGCCTGTGGTGTCAGCCACTATGAGAAAGTGCTAGAAAACATGCTAGCATTGATGCAGCAGGAGCATGCAAAGAGGGTGGAGAAGGAGCATGAGTCTGCAGCAAAGCGAGCTCTGGAAATGGTAACCTGTTCGACAGGAGCAGTAGCAGTAGCAGCAGGCAGCAGCAAGAAGCAGAAGATGGCCCAGCCCTGGGTGGTGCTCTCAGAGGAGGAGGAGGAGGAGGAGGAGGAGGAGGGGTCCGTCCAGTTATGGGGGGGACTTCAGTGATGAGGATTAGAGTGGAGCACAGCAGGGAAGATGCTGAACTGCATTGATTATATGAATTCCCTTTGTAAATGGCAACAATGCAGCGGAACAGAATAGGAGAGTTTCCCTGAGCGGGGCTGTGGCTGCCAGACCACCCCCAGCAACGCCGAATCGTAATCGGTATTTTAAACGTAGTTTGTTTGCATTGCTAATTTGGGCCATTTTGTTCCCAGCAAATCAGTTCAACAAATCCAATGTTTACAACCCTGCACAGAACATAGAAATGTGAAGTATGATGCCCATGCAAATCTTACAATTCGGAGGATGCCTGGAAGAAAATCCAGATGGTGAACTATTTTCTTTTCAATTTTCATCGGGTTTGCAAGATCCTGCCTTCTTCTCAGCAAGCTCTAGCAGCCTGCAGAGGTGCCTTGCCTATGATTTGCTTGTTGCTTGCGCCGCCGAGTTACCTCTGATGCTACTATCTCAAAGCAAGGCTTAGAATGAGTGTCCTCTCGTGGAGTTAGAAGAACCAGGTTGGGGTGCTTTTGTCCACACTCGATGCCATGCACCCCACCAACAATGCATAGCATCGATTTGACTTAGCAAAAACAGCTGGGCTAGGGCGGTCAGGAGAAGTCCTACAACCCCTGACTGCCCTTCAACTGACCTATATGGCCATACAATATAAAGTGCCTCCATTCAAGGACCCTAGGTGAGATCAGGTTATCATATTAATGAAAGGCTATGTGCACAGCAGAAACCGCAACCGCCGACCACCAAGCATGCCACCGCCTTGATGTGGTTGTACAGCAACCTGCTCATAGTTGGCCAAGCAGACACACACTCCCTAGAGTAGCAGTACAAGAATCAGCCCTGGGTGGTGCTCTCAGAGGGGGAGGAGGAGTGGCAAGAGGAGGAGGAGGAGGAGGAGAAGGAGGAGGGCAGTGAGAGTTACAAGTTAGGGTTAACCGCCAACCTGGTTGTTAGGCTGATAAGTTTGCTGCTGGTGGAGGGCAGTGAGATGGGACTTCATTACTCTAATAGCACAGCAGAGAGGAGGCAGAACTGGAAGGTAGCATTCAATGAATCATATGAATTTCTTTGTGGCTGATGCAAAAACGAAGCAAATACAGGCAGGGGAGAGTGTGTCTGAGCAGGGCTGTGGCTGCCAGGCTCTCTTGCAATATGGATCTAAACTCGCATTTTAAACAGCAAATTTTCCCAACAAATGAAGCACCTATTTTGGTTCCCAATGCGAAATTAGGTGAAAATCATTGTTCACATCCCTGCATTTTCTAACGGGTTCCAGTTGTTTCATCCCTTGCAAATGCTTTGGTATTTAGAAAGTCCCATTAAAAGTTGGACACTTCGGCTAAGCAGATTTATTTCTTTTCAGGGTTGGGTCATACATGTTTTGTCGCATTTTACACATTGAAAATATAGGCTTAAATTTACAAATTGAAAAAACCCGGTTTACAATGCGGGTTCCAATGCGACCAACCCACCCCCCCCTGCTCTTTCCTTCGTTCCTGCTCATTTCCTCTTTCGGTAACTTCACTTAGCATAAGAAATGAAGAGAAGTAAGGAAGGTTTTAAGCAGTCTACATCTACTCCACATCGATGCTGCTGTCCTCATCGCTGCTGCTAATGTCCTCTGCATCACTGCTGCTACTATCCTCTGCATCACTGCCCTGGCATTCCTCATCGTCGCTGAAGACTTTTGATGCTGGTGCCTGACCGAGCCCCCTGCTCCAGGACCTGGGTGTGCTCAGCCAAGTCTGCTCTCCTGCACATTGCAAGCGTCCGCTGCTTCTTTCCAGGTGTCGAGGAGGTGCTCGCATTTGCTGCTGTACTTCTGTTGAGCTGGCGCTGCTGTGCTGCTGCTGCTGCTGCTGCTGCTGCTGCTGCTGCTGCTGCTGCTGCTACTGCCTTGTTATGAGCATCGATGGCCCTCATATCATCTAGGACAGGCTGCAGGACTGCCTCATCTGCTGTGCACTTTGCTACCCCACAAGTTGGATTAATGTGCAGGAAGTGCTCCCTGATGCGGGAAGTACCAGCTACAAAGACATGCTTGCAGTACTTGCACTCCACCTTGTATTGGTGCGTCCTGTCTTTCAGTTCAATGATTGTGACATGATCCCATTCCTTCCTCTTTTCTCTAGGCATTTTAGATTTACATATAGTAAGAATAGGGTGCAGATTGGCAGCCTGGGGGGTAGTCAGGGGCCCACAGGTCCCCATCTACCCCCCCAACCTCTACCTTCAAAAATGACCCCTAAATGCGTCCGCATTCAGGTTTTATACGTGCATTGTTTGTACCATACGCGCATTGTTTTGGGCAAATGAACGCATGACCCAACCCTACTTTTACAGAGTTGAGCAAATTGGACTTAACCTATGGTCCAGGGATAAAGCATTCGCGCTTTTTCAATCATTCGCAAATTCATTTCACCAAATTATTCGCCAAACTGTTAAACATTAATTCCCGGATTTTTTAAGACCATCCCAATACTCATAGTCGCAGTGCAGGCACACCATTTTTGATGTGCCTGTCTTGCTCTGTTCTAGCACCTTAAAGTGGCCCCACACCGGTCCCCTAGGCTTCCCCAATGTTATATATTTCAAGTCTGATGGTAAAGGAGGGTTTGGGGGCTAAGGGAGGGGTCAGTTGGCGCCTCCCTCCCCCCCTCCTCTCACAGGCAAACGTTCAATCAAATCATTCGGTGTATTTCCAATTTTCCCGAACCATTTGCACTTTAAAAATCCAAAACAGGCGAATGCTCCATCCCTGCTATGGTCCAACAGTTTCATAAATGCAAAATCTTCTATCTTTACGTCTATATGTAATGTTAAGGGCTGGCATTTCTGGGCCTCTGTGCTCTTTGCTACTTAAAATATAATAATCAACTTCTGAGATGTATTTGTAGAAGCGCATAGAAAGATCTTTATAATGTAGCCTACTCGACTTAAGCGCATCAACACTCTTGTGGCCCTTTCCCGGCCCATTTCTTAGATAAGTCCTTAAGGAAGCTCATTGCTAGAGCATTGCCACCTTGGATCTCCACATGGTGCTCTAGAAGGCCCCCTCTACCTAGCCAGAAGGTGCAGCCTCCCTAACACCTTTTCCCTTGAGAATGATACCAAATTTGAAGGAAAGAAACAATGTTTACTCGTGCAAAGGTGTGCTAGCGTCCCAGTACAGGCGTAAAACAATTTGCCCTTAGCCTATGCCACCTTAATCTAGGGTTCCGCGCGGGAGCGCACCAGTTTATTTCACAAACCTATCACGTCAACTGACCCGCTTCAGCTATGAAAATCCATGCACAAGCTGAAACAAAATCAGGCAGTTTGCAGCTAAGAAAGTTGCATGCAGACGGCTTCATTCTTATTGTTGCCATGCTGCCATTTTAAGGTGGTGAGATGAAGCACCCCACCTGGAGGCCAGCAGTGGCTCCCTGGATAACACTGAACCTCCATGTGTTCAACAAATCAAGAAAGGCCTTCCTTACGGTTATGAAATGTTTTATTTTTATCCTTTTGCGTGTCCCTAATGAAGTAACGTCTTGTCTGTAATTCGTGGTCGGTTGTGCATGCTCTGACCTGGTGCATCAAAAGCGCCTCAGGCCTATTCCTCGGTCTTGGCCAGGCTTCGGCGCGTGTGCGCGTACTGCTTAAAGCACACAGGAGCCACTCGTTTTCTATCCTGGCATTCCTTGCTTAATAGCTCATTGTACCCCTGTGCGCTCCTTATACATGTGCAGGTGGTGGTAGAGGAGGGGTCGTTGATATGCCCAGAGACGCAGCGTCGTTTCCCCGTTAATAAAGGCATCCCCAACTTATTGCTTAACGAGGATGAATGTTGATGATGAGTGTTAACGAGGTGTCCTTTCCATTTTGAGTTTCTTGATGGACCTCATGCATCAGATATCAATTGACATATTTGTTAAGAATGTTTTGTAAATGAGTGGCAGCGGTCGCCGAGAGCCAGACATAGTTCGGGAGTAGGCTTGCCGGGAGCGGCAGCGGCAGCTCTGCCAGGATGTTTTGGAAGGTCGCTGGCTTCAGCCAGCCCTCACCCATTGAGCAAATCCTGGACAAGCAGGAATTCACTCTCGAGGAGCTGCTTGATGAGGAGGACATGATTCAAGAGTGTAAATCCCTGAATGGACGCCTTGTTGCCTTGTGAGCGTGAGATTGGGGCCTGGGTTTTGGGGCGTTGCTGTGAGAGAGTACGACAGCGGTGGTGTAAAGCATGGTTACGCTGCACTAAGACAGCCCAGCTGCACAGACATACATGCAGGCCAGCTTCCTGCTGCCCATCATCCTGCTGTGCAGAAGGGTGGTATCAGGAACAGTAGTGCAGGTGATGCACAGCATTCTTCCTAAGCCATGCGAAGCTTAAAGCAAGGCAACCACCAAGCCATGCCTGGGCACCGGTCTAACCAGCCTGGTTCTGTTTCTGCTCGCCTGTTTGGTTGCAGCTTGCGGGAGCGGAGCACAGTGGAGCAGCTCATACGGTGAGAAGCTGCAGCTTTTGGCCTGCGTTTCTCCTTGCTGCATGGTGTGACCGTCCCTGGTGTGTTGTGTGCATGCCTGACCATCTCCCTCCCCCTGCCTGCGATGCAGGTACATCGTGGACCCCCCGACCGACTCCGATGACCCCAAGCGCCTGTTCCAGTGAGTGCATCTTGCCTCGGATGCGGGTCGTGGGGGCCTAGCCTTCGCGCGTCTATGGGACGTTGCAGGGTGTTCGCCAATGCGGGACTCTGTGCTTGCGCAACCCTGTCTCGGTGGTGCCTCGCGGTACGCTGCCCCCCTCCCTCCGGACCCCCGAAACTGGACAGTTAGGTTGCGTATGCGCGACCTGCCTTTGCGTCGCGCAGGTACCCGTTCACCGCGTGCGAGGTCTTCTGCTGCGAGGTGGAGGCCGTCTTCAACACGCTCCTGTGGGACGAGGGCCTGATGGCCCTTCTGTTCTCCTTCCTGGACGCCCCCGCTCCGCTCAGCAGTCGCACGGCTGGCTACTTCGGCCGCGTGGTCAGCAACCTGCTGCTGCGCAAGACCAACGAGGCGATGCAGTACCTGCAGGCGAACCAGGGCGTCCTGCACAAGCTGGCCAAGCACGTCGACACCACGAGCGTCGCGGAGATCCTGAAGCGCCTGGTGGGCGGTGATGACCAGTCCAGCATGCTCTTTCTGCCGCAGTACGCGCAGTGGCTGGCTGAGACGCCACTGGTGGACCTGCTGCTCGCTCAGCTGTCAGCAGACAGCTCCGCGGATGCTCAGGCCAACGCAGCAGACATCCTGTCCTCCATTGCCCACACCCAGCCCTCTGCTCTGGCTTCCAAGCTCACACGCGCAGACAGCATCACCGCCCTCTTCTCCCACGCCCTCGCCCCCAGCCACCACCTGCTCGTGCCCGCCCTGGACGTGTGCATCGCCCTGGTAGAGCCCAAGCGCTGCGCCCAGGCCTCCGATGAGGCCCCTGACTTCCAGGAGGCCATCACGCGTGCGCGCATGGAGGCTGTGGATGCCATGCTGCAGCACCTGCCCAGCCTGGTGCGGCTGCTGGCAGAGGCAGGGGACAAGCTGGCTGTGGCTCCAGCTGAGACCCCGTACGGCATGCTCTCACCCCCCCTGGGCCGCGCGCGCCTAAAGATCGTGGACCTGCTGGCTGTGCTCTTCCGCAGCGGGAGCACTGGCATTGAGCCCATCATGATCGAGCTGGAGGCGGTGCAGCTGTGCTGCCGCCTGTTCTCCTCCTACCCCTTCAACAACCTGCTCCACCACTGCGTCACAGCGCTGCTGGTGGCTGCCATCACGCGTTGCTCGGAGACGATGCTGCGCCACGTCTTTGAGCACTGCCAGCTGCTGGACTGGATCATCAACCTGCCAGCGGAGGTGCGGCCCGCGCCCCTGCCCGGTCAGGAGGAGCTCGCCAGCAGCAAGCCCTCCATCCGCGCAGGCTACATGGGGCATGTCACACAGCTTGCCAGCACGCTGGAGAGCTTTACGCAGCAGCCTCAGAGCAGCAGCAGCTCTGAATCAGGGCAGGACAGCCCAGGAGGCGTGGACGCCGCTGCAGCTGCCGTGGCTTCTGCCAGCCCAGCATGCAGGAGCTCAGTCATTCAGTACCTGCAGGGGCATGCTCGTTGGCACGGGTATGTAGAACAGCAACTACACTACCAGCAGGAGCTAGAGAACACAAGCCGCTGGGCATGCGGTAGGCCCCTGCCAACACAGCTGGCAGGCTTGGACAGTGATGGTGATGACTTCCAGGTGAGCCATTGCGAGGGCGCGCCCGAGAAACATGTAGATCTCCTTACTTATGTCTGCTTGCATTAGGAAAAGCATCTCAGACCTGCAGCACAATGCCCTTGCTCATGGCCTGGCCTTTCAAAGCCGTTGCCTGCATCATGCATCAACAAGGGCCGGTGTGACATGGCCTGGCCCCACAGTTAAGCTTCGAGTCGTAGCTACAGTGTGCCTGACACCTTGATGAAGTGTTTGCTACTCTGGTTGGGAGATGCGAGCGCCTTGTCTTGCTGCCACTGTTTGCTGCTTGCAATTCAGACGCAACTTCCATCTGCATGCATATCTGCAGTTCTTCTCTATCTCCTGCTCTGCACTCATGCAGAGGATGCACTAGGACAATCAAAAATCAAACTTGGTATTGGTTGTCAAGCTTAGGCAGTGCCTTTGATGTTGCGCAACAAACACTCCTTGCCAAAAAATCGCCGTGTCGCTTGTGCAGGCGGACATGGACTTGGAACAGATGGTGGGGATGCAGCCAGCCCTGTATCACCGCTACAATGTAGACGAGAATGAGGAAGAGGAGGATGAGGACAACGAGCCCTTCAAGGCAAATTTTAATGCTGAGAGCTACCATGGCACCCAGGTGAGAACAGGGCTGGGGGAAAACATGCGTCGTCAGCAGTGTGTGTAGTCGCAACTATGTATCATTACTGTGTTGACCTTTCTGCACATGAATATTGTCAAGAGATGCAAACTGATCTTCCTCTTGCTGCTGCTGCTGCTGCTGCTGCTGCTGCTGCTCCTGCTGCTGCTGATGGTGATGGTGATTTTGAATACCGATTGCATGTCAGTGCTTTTCGTTGGCACCTGACACTCATCCAATTTTCTGACAATGGATGCACAGCTTTGCTGCAGCCAGCCTGCCTGCCTGCGCAGCATGCCTGCATGTGCATTTATTTTCGTTCGTTCCAGTGTGTACTTGCATCATGTCTCATCCTTTCATCCTTATTGGCTAATCTCTGTCCTCATGGATGGCTATGCATGTATGCAGCTCATCACAGAGGCTATGGGAAACATAGACATCAATGACTCAAACCCTTGGCATGATCCGAGCATTGGTGAAGAGCACAATAATGAGTTCTACGACTCAAAAGATGGGGGAGGTGGGTGCGCGCGTATCTGGATACATGCCCGTACATGGGAACCTGCTTCCTTTGTGTACTTGATGCACCAAGTGCCTGGATCAACTTGTTTTTGCTGAACCATACGTTTTTTTGCACACTAAGGGAAACATACGTCAAAAATGCTCCACAGTTTTTCATTGTCTTCGTGTCTTAGCGCCAAACCTCGACCACCTTCTTGCCTAGGGCTAACCTCAGCAAACTTATGGTGCCTGAGCAAGGGGCAAGGCAGCAGCCATCACATCGCATCAGGAACACCCTAAAAATGTGTGTTGGTTTGGTGGCAATCATTTGATACAGACTAAAGATCAAGCCAGAATTCACTGGCCATATGACGAACCAATAACTCCAACTACCGAAGACTCATCACCGAGCCCACAATAATATAAGAATAACCCCAATACTACTGCCAAGACAGTCACTGTGTTCTGCCCTTAGCCTCACGCCACGAGGTTTGGTTCTGTAGACAGGACATTGTGCCACACAATGTCACATTCCAGCACTCCCTCTAGGCACATGTACTGGTCTGCACACAAAGCAGGTACACACACACCACACGCGTCCACTGCCTAAGCGTTTGCAGGTACAATAAACGAACTTGCACGTGCCCTTCTTAATGCATCCTTGTGTTATCACTTAGTGCAGGTGCACGAGAGGAGGGTGCAGAGAGTAGAAATCAGGGTATGGAAGATGACGAAGTGCTGCTCGCCACAAGCGATGACGATGAGAGCCTTCCTGAGCGCGTGTCCTCTCCTTCCAAGGTCTTCCAGGGTCAGGAGGAAACAAGTAGGAGCCAGGCCGGCGACGCAAGCACCCAGGGTGAGTTACATGCATTTTGATACCACTTCCATGCTCTATAGTAAATGCACCCACAAAACCCTTCAAGCTGACCACTTAATTAAGCATATTAACCTAGGAAAATGCAAGGATGCCTCTGTGCAACGCCGCTCGGGATGAGGTCATGATGTTCAACGCTGCAAACAATTTATTTCCTGCTCCAGGTTGATGCGTTTCTGCTAGCCGTCTATACTGATTGCTCACTGGCTTTCCTGATGAAGCATGCAGCAGTTGCTCTTGGCAGTCTTAAATTGCACATACTTGCCCTGGGAGTCATTTCTAAACAAGTCTAATTTGTGCTTTTGCATGCACCTTCCGCATGCACGTGTTCCTTTACGGAAAATATGCTTACAGGAATAATTGTGGGATGTTCAAGAACCGGTTGGGTAGCGGTCTTTTTCACTGGTACTCAGGTGTTGAAGGTATTGATAATGTGTCGGCTGCTTGTTTGCAGATGGTCCGCCAGGTGAAAAGCAAGCAGGCGAGGACAGGGGAACCTTTGGAGAAGCACAGGCCTCTGACTCCAGCCAGGCTCAGCAACAGCAGCAGCAGCAGCAGCAGCAGCAGCAGCAGCAGCAGGCACCCCCACAGTATCCACCTGAACCGCAGCTGCTGGGTCAGCAGGAAGGTGGTGAGGGGCAAGGGGATGGTGCAGAGCCTGTGCAGGCTGAGAGTAGGGAAGGCAATGAAGCAGATGTTGGTGAGCCGCATGCTGGTGAAGGGCAGGGTGAGAGGAGCTCTGGTGGCCAAGGCAGTGCTGCCAGTGTGAGCTTGAGTGGGCAACCCGCTTCTGGGCATGAGTCAAGGGATGGCACGGGCTGAATTTGGGATAGGCTTTTGGTGTTGGGTGTGTCAGGCTAGGGATGGCTGGTAGGTGGTCCAGGAGTAGTCATGAGTCACAAAACCATTTTTATCACGCACGCACAAACTTGCTGCGTGACCTACCGTATGAGGAACTGGGGAAAATGCATGTAGACAAGGCAGGTGCATGCACAATGCCCGTTCGCATGTGCATGTATGTATCAACAATTCTGGGCTTGGTTTTCTGTGTGGTTGTCCATCGGCGCCTCTTTTGTTGCCTGCTGGAATGCGCACACAGCTGTAGAATATTGATCAAGTATTTTCTTAGGGAATAAAGGCATGCGGATGCCCGATCCCGCTTGCTGCAACATTTCATTCTTTTTGTTGCGGTATTCATGAACTTAACATGCTCTCTGGAAGATCTCCGGCTCGTGCTTACCTCCATGCTTTGTTCGCAGCCCCAGCACACACACTGCTGCCCACAATTGTCCGTCACGAAGTCACTTCGTTTTAGAGTCTAAAATGGCTTCGGTCTGACAAGGGATTAGTCTTAGCATGGGTAACGAGTTTTAGGGTAGGGTTAACCAGCGGGGCCGTTAGCTTAGGTTAGGTTAAATAGCTGTATCTGCCGAACGAGGGCAGCTTAGCTGACTCAGCTTGAAGCCTAAAAGGCCTGCAACCCAAACCAAAACTATACTAGCGCTCAGCGCCAGGCCATTAGGCTTATTAATTTGTGGCTGGTCATCACCAGCAAAAAAGGTTGAGTTTTCAAGAAAGAAAAGAAACTGCGCAAGCAGCAAACAGCTCCTCAAGTCAATTAAGGAAAAGGGGCCACTTGGGAAGAAAAGCCCCTACACCAGGAAAGAAAAGGGAGGTCAGTGAGGATCAGGAGGGTTGCGGGCAGACAAGCCAGCGGACCTCTCCTGATTGGTTCGATCTGAAGGTGAGGAGAATGCTCAAGAGAGCGTCTGGTCTGAACAAGCTTATGAGCATAGTGCACAGAATGAGCATGGAGCTTGAGCGAGGTTAAGTCTTCAAGTTAGGGTCGTTAGGCTGATTGGTTTGTTGCTGGTCCCGCCAGCCAACAAAGTTCATAATGTCTGAGATGGAACGGCAGAGTTTGTTGTGCCTTTGAGAAAGTTAAGTTACAATGGGTTTAGACCTTCAGCCTCGAGTTAGCCTCAAGTTGAGTTACTAAGCCCTTGAAACTTTTGTTACAATGGGTTTAGACCTTCAATCCTAGGGTCTGCGCCATCCAATTCCCTCCATCCCGTATTCAACCGCTCAACTGATTGACCACGTAGTCTTGTACTGTTCTTTCTGAAAGAGCACGCGAACAAGTCTTGACAGTGGAAAAGAACATGCACCCTATTTTGTACAGCAGCACAAGAGCACTTGCCACAGTGGCCATTTCCACCGCGCCAGATGAAGGATTCCACCGCAATAGTATGTGCATGCAAACGAAACCTGTGCACATTCCTCATAGCATTCTCAGGGAAGTCAGAAAGCAAGGGGGCCTCAAGGGGGCACCCCCATTCCGCACACAATCATGCTTGAAGGGAGGAAACCAAGAATGATAAGTCGCAAGTTTGTTGTTGCTTTCCTCAGTGAGAGAGGTTGTCTGGGTCACGGCCTGGAACAAATGCATCTGCATTCACAGCAAGCCTGTTTCATGTGGTCCAGGTCCATGCGCAGGGTGATGCAGAGTGAAAAAAGGCTCGTTGACTTAGGGCAGAATTAACAGAGTTAGTCAAGGCCGGCTTGTGCTAAGCTGCATACTGCTTTTTATCGTTGCACTCGGATCCATCGCAATTGTACACTTGTATACTAGGTTTTATCACAAGCTCATGCTCGGACGCGCGCAGCTGTAGTAGTGGCGCCAATACTTCATCTGGTGTCCCCTTCTCCCGCAGCGCTGAGTTTAAAGATTTTGTCGGAAGGCCGGTGAAAGATGGCCGGCCTGATGCAGCTCCTCAACGCAAGCAACCGAAGCGCTGCTTCCAGCTCCCTGAGCAGGTGCACCAGTCCCGCCAGCAGCTCACACTTTCCTACATGCAGCACTATTCCAGTGGCACAGGGCTTGGTATTTGCCTTGGGCAGGCGTCTATGACACCCTGTGCCATCCCCGAACCTCACTCTTTTTCCCGCCTCCTCTACGCGTCCGACCCGCACAGGCCACCATCTGCCCACAGGCTGCCACGGATTAGGCCTGCAAATGTTATTAGACGGGGCCGCTACCAGGTGAGTGCTCCCTCGGGCTTTTTCGCCTGCGTTCTGCGGGCCATCAGTCTGTTTGCCAGCCTAGACACCTGCCAAAGCATGCTGCCGGATGCGTGCATACAGGTCTATACCACGATGGCTGTGGCAGCTGCTGATAAGACCAGCAAGGAAGCCAGTGAGTCCTGCAGGGATGGCTGCTTCCCCCGGTCTGCAAGGGGGGTGGACGTGCTTGCACACATAAGCTGCGTGCACATGGTTTCGTTGAAAACAGGCCCTTCATGGATAGATAATGTCTGTGACAAATGTTGTGTGTGTGTGCGCGTGTATGTGTGCGTGTATGTGTGCGCGCGTGTGCGCGCACAAGAGTGTGTGTATGTGTTTGTGCATGTACATGCGCGTGTGCGTTTGTGCATGTGTGTATCGGTAATTAATGTGTGTGTGTGTGCATGCATTTGCGTGTGGATGTGTGTGTGTGCGGTGTGTGTGTGTGTGCGTGTGTGTGTGTGAAAATGTTGAGCAAAATGCAGACGCTTGGGTCAATGGCATTACGGTCTATGGCATAACCAGTTTGAGCTCTGGTGAGGTTGGGTCCCTCTGTAGCAGGTGCTGCTTGTCATTGCCCTTGTTTTAGTACATCGAGCTAAGCCATGTTGAGCTGGCTGGCCGCCCATCCGCCAGCAGGGCAGCGGAACTGTCTTCGGTGCTCATTTCAACAAGCTTGCTCATGAAGCTCTTACTAACATGCCTGCGCATATGGGCACGTTTCTGCCTTGCAAGGACCATCCTCATGCAGGTCACTTATTCAACATCTGGTAGTGTATCCAGATGGCCATCTTTTTGATTTGCGAGTTTGTCGGCTGGGCACCCTTGCTGGTTGTTCCCGGTCCCAGTGCCAGGCATGAAAGCACGCGTACCAACAATCAGCGTAGGCAGCAGTTGTACCAAAAACTAGCTAAGGTAGCACTCATACCCCAAATCAGGCGAGGGACCCCCCATACCAAATGACAGCCTAGTCCACATCAACGCTAAGAGCCTAACCGCTGCCCCCCCCTTCCACTCGCCCCCTTGCCCATGCAGCATCCTCCTTTGACTTCAAGGAGTACATGACGCAGCGGGCGGTCATGGTGAATGAGGCGCTGGACAAGGCGCTGCCCATGCGTCACCCGGAGCTGCTGTTGGAAGCCATGAGGTGCGTTGAGCCATGAGCTGCTGCTGGCAACCATGAGAGGTGTGTTGAGCCGTTAGCTGCTGCCAGATGCCATGAGCCGCTGCTGGCAGCCATGAGAGGTGTGTTGAGCTGTTAGCTGCTGCCAGATGCCATGAGCCGCTGCTGGCAGCCATGAGAGGTGTGTTGAGCTCATAGCTGCTGCCAGATGCCATGAGCCGCTGCTGGCAGCCATGGAGTGTGCATGAAAGCGCCTGGTGGAGTGAACAGGTGGTCTGGTTGTTTGCCTGGGGTTGAGGGAAGTTTTCAAGTAAGCTTAATCGCCAGCCTGGTCGTTGGGCTGGTTGGTTTGTGGCTGGTCATCGCCAGCCGAAGGTAGTCCAATATGCCTAAATGAAGTAGCAACGGTGGCCCGGAGCTGAGGGGACATTTGGAAAGGCATTAACACAAATGGGCGTCCATAGCGCATTGACCCAGGGTGCCGCCCCCCCCCCTCAACCCCCAAGGGAAGACAGTGCCATAGGCTGCTCAGAGCAGCTGGCATGCGTATGGTAGGGTGGGCCCTGGGGGAAGCAGTGGGAGTCCCCGCATCATTGGCCCAATGCCAGTATTGACAGACAGGAAGCTGAGCACTGCAATCCTGGGCCTGCTGAGGGACAAGCAAGCAGCCTCGTCGAGGCAGGTGCTTGAATGAGAGGCTGCCATACGCGGAAACATGTGCAAGAAGTCGCGCGGTGGCCACAAAACCCCACAGAGTCAGCCGTGTCCTCCTGTTTGGAGCCTCCAACTCCTGGCTTTCCTTCCTCATAGGGGCACGCGTGTGCCGGCATGGTACCACCAGGAGGGCTCAACACCCTTGAGACCCACTGGGCGCCCTGTGCACCTGGGTTTTGTGCAGCGCGCTTGGCTGCTCCATCCATGCGCCTGCCGCACGCCGCTGCGTTACTGCTGAGCCCAGGCGCTGCCTGAGCCGGCAGCATGTCCAGCGCATGCGCGCGCCGAGCCCTGCCCTTTGACGCGCGCGCAGGTACTCTTTGCTGGCCGGGGGCAAGCGGGTGCGCCCTGCCCTAACGCTGGCTGCGTGCGAGCTTGTCGGAGGTGGGTGCTGTTCCCTTTACGCGTGCCTCTGCAGGGATTTGGCTGCTTCCACAGCCACATGCGCCGCGCTCCAGGTGTGCTGTGCTGTGCTGTGCATGCAATGCGCCACATGCCAGAAGGCGTGCTGTGCTGTTCATGCCCTTGCCTTGCGGCAGGTGGCCATCTCTCATGCCGGCCGTTGGCACAGCCTGCTTCCGCTCTCAATGCCATGCGCATGTTCCACAAAGGCAACGAATGCGCATGAGCAACTGTTGCACACTGACAGACAGAGGGTCCACCAGTGGCCCGCGCAGCGCGCTGCATGTGCACGACGCCCCCGCACCAAGCAAACACCCACCACCTGTTTGTGGGGGCCGGTGCCAGGTGCGCAGCGCGTGCAGAGCCCTCCCCCTCTGCAGCTGTTCAGCGTGCGGCGCCGCCCTTTGCCCGAGCAGCGCCTTGTCTTGTGCGCGCAGTGCCTGCTGTTGGGCGCGCACGTGCGTGTGCGTGAGTAGTACCTTGCGTGCACGCGTGCAGGCGACATTGAGTGCGCGATGCCCACGGCATGTGCCATGGAGGTTGTGCACACCATGAGCCTGATCCACGATGACCTGCCCTCCATGGACAACGACGATTTCCGAAGGGGCAGCCCCACCAACCACAAGGTGCTGATCGCACGCGCAGCTCCCAACAGGGCTCCTGAGCACTTGCCTGTGTGCCCTGCCGACGGCAGAGGCCTTCTGCTCCACTCAATGCCCTCTGCTGGTCTCCAGGGCGGCTGCGCGTCTGAGTTCCGCAGCTCTTGCTGGCGCTGGCTGGGAAAGCCTGCTCCCCGCCAGGGGGGCAGCAGGTCGCCCGCCAGCCCGGGGACCAGCAGAGGGAGCATGGAGCTCTGCGGCCCCTCCTAGTGCATGAGCAGAGTGGTGGGCAGAGCTGAGTTTTGTTACTGGGCAAACGCTCAGACCAGGCGCCCCACCCTTGGGAAGATACTTACGCGCACACATCCCTCCCTTCTCCCCCGCTCACGTCTGCATGGTGCGCGTGATGGTTTGGAACTCTGTGTGGGCATGTTACACACGTAGGTGTGCGCATGTGCACACCCATGCACGCGCCCCCTCCAGCCTCCATCAACACAGCCTGACAGAGGATCAAGAGGCGCGCGTGCGCGGGCTCTGCTCCCACCTGCGCAGGTGTACGGCGAGGATATTGCCATCCTCGCAGGCGATGCGCTGCTGTCTTTTGCCTTCGAGCACGTTGCGCGCGCCACCAAGGGCACCTCGCCCGAGCGCGTGCTGCGCGTGATCCTGGAGCTGGGCAAGGCTGTGGGCGCGGATGGGCTCACAGGCGGTCAGGTGAGGGGGGGTGGGTGGCAGGCGGCCGGGTGGGAGGGTCTGCTGCTGCACTGCCGCGTGATAAGGAAGTGCCGTAAAATGGTCTCTGTCGTGTGACGCTCGCAGCGTGGCTCTGCTGGCTATCGCTGCTGCTCTTGGCTCCTGCCTACAATCTGAAGAGGTTGCGCAGGGAGCGGGGACGGGGGGAGGCAGCGTGCAGGCGCTGTGGGGGGCAAAGCAGGCTGCCTGCGAGCTGCGCGCGCACCCATCAAGCTTCAATGTCAAGGCGCCCGCCTGTGGGCTCGCCTGCGTGTGTCAGCACACCTGCGTACCTCCAAGACAGAGGGTCGAGAGCCGCTGCTGCAGGGCTGCTCCCTCTGCCTCTCATGCACCCCAGACCATGTGTTCGTGCAGCGGGGGGGTGTTGCAAGCCTTGGCTGGCTGGCTATCCCTCCAGCTGACATGTAGAAGACAGGATGAGGGCATCAGAGACTCCTCAGTCTCATCATCATGGGCAACCTGATGTGGTTGTTGGCGGCCATCATAGCCACTGCCAAGCAGCCTGGGCAGAGGCCGTGTGCCCTCCAGGGCCGCGGAGTAGTGCTTGCGGCACATATGCACGCAGTGCTCGTGGCACACCAACCGAGCAGCTCATGGCGCGCCCGGCGCGTTCGTGGTACATGCCGGCCGTGCCCTCGGCACCTCCTCGCTTGTGCTGCGTCCGCAGGTGGTGGACATCAAGAGCGAGAACGAGGAAGTGGGGCTGGAGGTGCTGCAGTACATCCATGAGCACAAGACCGCCGCGCTGCTGGAGGCGTCGGTCGTGTGCGGCGCGCTGGTGGGCGGCGCAGATGACGTGACGGTGGAGAAGCTGCGCAAGTATGCGCGCAATATCGGCCTGGCGTTTCAGGTGAGTGCACACACGCACGTGGGTGTGTGTGTGTGTGTTGGGGGGATGGGTGAGAGGAGTGACGGGGGATGGGTGAGCGGAGTGACGGGGGATGGGTGAGAGGAGTGACAGGGGATGGGTGAGAGGAGTGACGGTAGAGAAGCTGCGCCAGACTGCGCGCAACCTTGGCCTGGTGCTCCTGGAGTGTGCGTATGAGGGGAAGGGGGACGAGGCAGAAATGGGAGGGAGGATGCGCTGGATGTAGGCTGAGGGCGCTGAGGCCAGAAGCAGCGACCTGCCCGGGGTGCAGGACTGCGGTGTGGGCGATTGGCTGACAAGCCCCCACTATCGCTGCACAGGCGCGCCCACAGCGGTAGGAGAGGACAGCAGGCGGCATGTGCATGCGCGTGCACCAGCGCGTGCTGAGGTGCATGCATGCATGCGCACGCGTGTGCTTGCAGGTGGTGGACGACATCCTGGACTGCACACAGACGACCGAGATGCTGGGCAAGACGGCCGGCAAGGACGTGGATGTGAACAAGACCACGTACCCCAAGCTGCTGGGCCTGGAGAAAAGCAAGCAGGTGGGAGGGGGGTGCATGGATGTGGCAGTCGGAGGGTTTTGGAGGGTAGGAGAGGAGATCAAACAGGTGGGAGGGGGCCCTCCTCAAGTAGAATGCGCTGCTCCGGTGTAGGCTGCTTGCTGTGTGTAGATGAGCAGCAGCTCTGTGTGCCTCCCACTTGTGCGGTGACATGCTTGGGTGTGGAATCCACGCTGTGGTGAAATGGAAGGAAGAGAGAGCTGCAGGGTTGCCTCTGATGGCTGACACGTGGTGCCTCTGGTGCCCACGCTGCGCGCAGACCGCTGAGGACCTGATCGCGGAGGCCATCCAGCAGCTGGACGGCTTTCCCCCCGAGAAGCGCACGCCCCTGGTGGCGCTGGCCAAGTACATTGGCTACCGCCAGAACTAGGTGGCCGCTCGCTGCCCCTAGCCAGCCAGACAGGCTGGCAGGCAGGGGTGGGGATGAGGAGTGGGGTGGTGCACGAGGGGACAGATCCCCCTCAGCAGGACGGCCCTGGTCGGCAGGCCTCGCGACTGCACCAAATCCCAGGGTGCCAGATGCACTGTGACGTGCCGCTCGCGCTCCGAATGCATTTTGTGCAGGGGAGGGGGCGAGGGTGCCCAGGGCGAGCCGCGCATTTGTGGGTGGCGCTGTGGACTCCATCTGTGGGGCTGACTCCACTGTGTGATATGGATGGGGTGTGTGGGGTAGCAGCGGGCTTTGCTGTGTGAACAGCATGCAGGTCTGCGCCTTCGGGCTTGTGGCCAGCAGCCGCACCCACCCAGCTGGGGCGCAGCTGCCCCTGGTGGCAGGCCCCTGCGCGGGCTCGCGCAGCAGCACATCTCAGGCATGCATGTGGTGCATGGTGTGTTCGCAGCTGGATGGCAGCCGCCTCCTACCGCAGCTGCTGCACGCAAGAAGGCTGCCTGGGCTGTGTGCCGCCCCTGCACGTGCACCAAGGTCGCCAGGCGCATGGGTGTGTGCGCACTGGCAGGCAGCCCCGCTGTGCAGACGCAAGCATGCATGCATTGGTCTGCTTTTGTGGGGAGGAAACTCAGGGATGCAGCTGCTTGCCCGGGCAAGCCCTGGTCCTCGGGCGCTCCTTGGCTTCTGTGGAGCTCGAAGTGGCTCTCCTTGTTTGCTGTGCGAGTAAGAAAATTAATGATGATGAGGGCTGATTTGATGGGAGTTGGAGTGAGCTGGTGGGACCTTGAGGGCATCTGTGGGTGCTGCTTGCGTTGTGAATCGGGTGCTCTCTTGTGGAGGTGGCGCCCCTTGTTTGGAATGTTGTGCTCTGTTTGGCGCATGCCTCTTAGGAGCAGGAGGAAGGGTGCGTTGGAACAGACAGCCCCGCCTCGTGCATTGAAGAACTTGAACGGTTGCAGGGGGAGGTGGCGGTGGACCCGCAGCACGTGCCCGCATGCATGCTGAGCAGGGTGTGGGCATGCTTTGAGCTGCGCTGGGCGTTCGTTTGGGCATGCAAATCTGCCTCAACTTATGTCAGCTCTCACACAGGCTTGCCTTGCCAAGCACATGGCCGAGATGTGCTTGCTTTCAAAGCAATGTTTGGTTCAGCAGCTTATGTTATTCAGCGGTAGAAGGCTTTGGCATGCCTTTGGGCAGTGGCTGGAGCGCCCTCAGCTTTGTGCCGCAAACCAGTCTTTCTTGTATGCCCTTGTTTTTTTTTAAAGGGCATGTTACATGACGAGCAACCGCAGAGTGCAACCTTCTTGGGTGTGTTTGTAAGCGTGAAGAGGATTGTGAATTTGTGTGTACTCTTTGGTATTTTAAACTGTGCTAGGGGCTCCTCCACGGAACTGACCCAAGCTCCAGAGCTGTTAAAGACCGCAAAGCCTTGAAGTGAGAAGTTTCAAGTTGAGAAGGGGCTTAAACTGTTCACAGACCAAACAGCCAGTGATGACCGTACCGCTGGCGGCAGATACAGAGATTAGAAGGCAACGGCCTTCAGTCAAAAAGTGCAACTGCTTGGCTGCTCACTCATAGAATGTCCTTTGGGACTCGTTAAAATTGGAACAATACAGAGATTAGCATGGCCCCTGTGCAAAGATGACACTTATAGAAAGCAAGTCATTCACATGATGTAAAAAAAGAAAGTTCAATGTTGTTTTGGTAAGGGGGTTTGCAAGGGAGTTTCCAAGAAAAGGCCTTGAGTCAAGAAGTGCAACTGCAAGCCTGCTAAAAAGTTTGGACATTCTCGGTATTCAGGTTGTCATCCCTACGCAGGGGCCTTGCTAATCTTCTCTGCATCGTTCCAATTTTACCATATCGTGAACGTAGAACTTCTTGAAGGAGGGATCCTGTGTAAGGGAATAGGGAGCCTCCCTGAGCAAGCTTCCTGTGGAGAGAGACCACCTGGGGGGGCGGGGGTGCAATTAAAGATGACTTATCCGTATTGAAACCCACCTTCAAACCAATCAGGAGAGGTCTGCTGGCTTGTCTGCCCGCAACCCTCCTGATCCTCACTGACCCCCCCTTTTCTTTTCTGGTGAAGGGGCTTTTCTTCCCAAGTGGCCCCTTTTCCTTAA
>LFIK01001038.1_pt1 | contig 21596 bp, 19 predicted proteins | sample 643401 | NCBI WGS metagenome assembly LFIK01 (sample SAMN03777447, study PRJNA286221) | soda lake metagenome | biome: soda lake; feature: Kulunda steppe; material: water; isolation source: sample T5-Br brine of Lake Tanatar-5 | place: Russia: Kulunda steppe | collected 2010-07
GACCTTCCGGCCGAGGACGCACGGATCGTCGCGCGAGCCTTCGCCGCCTGGTTCCACCTCGTCAACCTCGCCGAGGATCAGGGCGAGGCCCGCCGGCTCGTCGCAGCACGGCGCGCGTCAGCCGCTGCAGGCCGACCTCACGGCGAGACGCTGCTCGCCGCACTGACGACGCTGCGCGACGCTGGCGTGCCGGAGCATGCGGTCGCCGAGCTGCTCGCCCAGCTGCGGGTGCGCCTCGTGCTGACCGCGCACCCGACGGAGTCGCGACGGCGCAGCGTGCTGGCGAAGCTCGTGCGAGCCGCCGACCTGCTCCGGCGGCTCGACACCGAGTCGCTCGCGCCCGAGGACGCCGAGGATCTCACGCGTCAGCTCGGCGAGGAGGTCACCGCACTGTGGCTCACCGACGAGACGCGTGACCGCGCTCCGACCGTCGTCGACGAGGTCCGCAACGCCATCTTCTGGTTCGACGCCTCCATCCACGGGGTCGTCCCCCGCGTGCTGCGCGACCTGCGTGCCGCCGTCGCCGCGACCTACCCCGGACTCACCCCGGACCTCCAGCGGCCGTTGACGTTCGGGTCCTGGGTCGGGGGCGACCGTGACGGCAACCCGAACGTCACGCCCGCCGTGACCGCAGCGGCGCTCGACGAGCATCAGCGCATGGCGATCCGCCTGCTGCGACGCAGCATCGAGTCGATGCACGCGCACCTGTCGGTCGCGCTCACCCGCGGCGTGTCCGCGGCACTCGAGGCTCGCGCGGATGAGCTCGCCGCGACACTCGGTGAGAGCGACGGGATGGAGTGGCGATACGCCGATCAGCCGCACCGGCGCTTCCTCGCGCTCGTGCACCGCCGGCTCGGACGCACCGCCGAGCTGCTGGCGCGCCCGTGGTCGGAGCGCGGCCCCGACGGTGGCGGCTACCGCGACACGGACGAGCTGCTGTCCGATCTGCTGCTGCTCCGGGACAGCCTGCGCGGGACCGGGGCGGACGAGCTGGCGGACGGTCGGCTCGGTGACCTCGTCGCGCAGGTCGAGGTGTTCGGGCTGCACCTCGCGACGCTCGACGTGCGCCTGCATGCGGCGACGCTGCGCAGCACGCTCATCGAGCTGCTCGGTCGCTATGGCGACGTCACCCCCGGATCGGCGCCCGACGATGATGCGCTCGCCGCCCTACTCGTGCGCGAGCTCGCCGAGTCGCGGCCGCTCACGCCGGCGCGGCTCGACCACTCGCCCACTACCACCGACACCATCGAGCTGTTCCGACTCGTCCGCAGCGCCCATGAACGCATCGGCCCGCGCGCGATCGATACCTGCATCATCTCCAACACCGAGCACGTCGTGGACGTGCTCGCCCCGCTCGTGCTCGCCCGGGATGCCGGCTGCGCCGATGGCCTCGACGTCGTGCCCCTGTTCGAGAGCGCGACGGCCCTGACCGGTGCGGCCCGACTGCTCGACGCGCTGCTCACGCTCCCCGCCTACCGGGCACACGTCGCACGGCGTGGCGACCACCAGACGGTGATGGTCGGTTACTCCGACTCGAACAAGGACTCCGGCTACCTGGCGGCGAACTGGCAGCTCCAGCGCGCGCAGACGGAGCTGGTCGCGGTCGCCGACCGGCACGGGGTCCGCCTGACGATCTTCCACGGCCGCGGTGGGTCGGTCGGACGCGGCGGAGGCCCGGCGAACGCCGCGATCCGCGCGCAGCCGCCGGAGACCATCCGTGGCCGCTTCTCGATGACGGAGCAGGGCGAGGTCATCGCATCGCGCTACCGCGATCCCACGCTCGCGCACCGGCACCTCGAGCTGACGCTGCACGCGGTGCTCGTCAACTCGGGCCTGCTGCCCACGCCCGGCACCGACGATCGGCTCGGCGAGGTGCTCGACGAGCTGGCCGCGACGTCGCGAACCGCCTATCGACGTGATGTCGCCGAGGTCGCCGAGCTGCGCGACTACCTCGCGACCGCGACCCCGGTGGAGGCGATGGGCCGGCTCAACATCGCGTCGCGGCCGTCGCGTCGGAGCAGCCGCAGCGGCATCGAGGACCTGCGCGCGATCCCCTGGGTGTTCGCCTGGACCCAGAGCCGTGCGAACCTGCCCGGCTGGTACGGCCTCGGTACGGCGCTGGAGGCATGGGCGGGCGAGGACGCGTCGCGCTGGGAGGAGCTGCGCCTCCTCACCGATCGCCATCCGATCCTCGAGGCGACGCTCGCGAACGCAGAGATGGTGCTCGCCAAGACCGACCTCGCGATCCACGACGACTACGCGCGGCTCGCTGACGAGCACGTCCGTGCCGCGTTGCTGCCGGCGATCCATGAGGAGCATGGACGGACGGTGCGAGCGCTGCTGCGACTGCGCGGCACCACCGAGCTGCTGGAGCGCGACCCGCAGCTGCGCGAGGTGCTGGCCCTGCGTGACCCCTACCTCGATCCGTTGCACGTGATCCAGGTGGCGTTGCTCGAGCGGCTCGACGAGGGCGATGAGCAGCTCGAGGACGCGTTCCTCCAGGCGACCAACGGCATCGCCGCCGGGCTGCGCAACACGGGCTGAGGGCTCGCGGCAGCGCGTGCGATGAGGTTCGCACGGTTCGTCCATCGTGCATCGCTCTGCGCTCCCGTCATCCGTAGCGTTCGCCGCGCTCGCACCCGAGCCCTGCACCCGCAGGTCGCACCCGACCCCGGAGGATGTCGTGACCGAACGTGCCCGTTCCCCTCGCCGTGCCCTGTTCACCGGACTGGCGCTCGCCGCGGTCGCTGCCGTCGCGACCGTCGGCATCCTGCTGACCGGCGGGCCGGTCGACCACGAGGTGTGGTCGCTCGACCAGGGCACCGACCGCATCCACATCTACGACGCCGAGCACCAGCAGGTCGCCGTCATCGACGTGAGCCCCGCGGCGCTCCGCACGGTCGCGCCCGGCTTCGATCCGGCCTCGGGACGCACGGTCCCCCACATGATCGACTTCGACAGTGAGCACCGGTACGCCTTCATCGCGGCGACCGCCGGTGGAGCGACGATCGTGATCGACACGGTCACCCGCCAGGTCGTGGCGGTGCTCGAGACGGGCCCGGGCACGCACATGGCTGCGGTCACCCCTGATGACCGTGCCGTCTGGGTCGCGGTGATCGGCGCCCGCACCTTCGTGGAGATCCCGCTCGACCTCGATGCGGCCACGCCGGAGTTCGCCATCGGCCGGACGATCGACGTCGAGTCGCTGCTCGCCGCGACCGGGTTCGACTTCCCGTCCGCCTCCCCCGTCTGCCACGACTACGACGCGGACGGCCGCGCGTGGATCACGCTCGGACCCGGCATGACGCAGGGCGGACTCGTCGTCTTCGACCCGGCGACCGCAACGCTCGTGCACGCGTTCGACCCGGAGGTCGTGCGCGCCAACTGCGGGATCGGCTTCAGCGCGGACGGAACGCGTGCGATCGCGAACTGGTCGGGCGTGTTCGGTGCTGACATCGTCGATGGCGAGGGCGAGTGGTACGTGGTCGACACTGCGACGTTCGCCATCCTGAGCGCCGAGTCCTCGGAAGGGGTGGATGCCCACGGTGTCCGCATCACGCCCGACGGGCGCGAGTTCTGGCAGGTGAACCGCGGCTCGGGCGACGGACTGCGCATCGATGCGCGCACCTTCGCGGTGCTCGGCCCGATCGACGCCGGCGACACGCCCGACATCCTCGACTTCTCCCCCGACGGGCGGTTCGCCTACGTCACCCAGCGCGGCCCGAACCCGCTCTCGGGCGACCCGCACGTCGCGCGCGGCACGCGCCCCGGCGTGCTCGTCATCGATGTCGCGACGGGCGAGCACCTGCTGCGCCTGGATCCTGCGACCGCCCGCGATGCGGATGGCAACGTGCTCAACGACGTGCACGGGATCGGGGTGCGTCCCACGTCCGGTGGGGAACGGATCGTCGTGGCGGCACCCGCGACCTTCTTCGCCGCCCCCGCCGGCACCTACGGATGCCACCTGCCGGCCTGACCTCCGGTTCACGAGATCGGCTGACGGGACCGGCTGGCGGCCCGGCCGCTCAGGCGGTCCCGTCAGCCGGTCCACCCGGGAGGCTCAGGACGAAGCCGTCCTCGTCGACGGTCAGGTCACCACCGTGCCCGCGTGCGATCGCCCGGGCGATCGGCAGCCCGAGGCCGGTGCCCGAACCCGACCCGAACGTGACGAAACGCTCGAACACGCGGTCGCGGTCCTCGGGCAGCACGCCCGGTCCGTCGTCGGCGACCAGCAGCGTGATGCTGCCATCGGGATGCTCGGTGAGCGTGACCGTGATCGCCGACAGCGCGAACCGGCGCGCGTTGTCGAGCAGGTTCGACAGCGCCTCCTGGAACTGGACCGGGTCGAGCAGCACCTGCGCGGACGGCGCATGGGTGATGATGAGCTCGACCGGGACATCGGCGAGGTCACGCTGACGGTCGACCTCCTGGCGGCACAGCTCGGCCAGGTCGGTCGACTGCACCAGCAGGCCCGTGTCGAGGTCGAGCCGTGCGATGCGCAGCAGGCCGTTCACCAGGCTGCACCAGCTCGCCCCCTCCGGCCTCAGGTCGCGTCTGGTCAAGCTCGACCTGATGAAGTGAGGGCCTAGGAACCCGCAGAACCCCTGTTGCCCCCTAGGCCGGTCTGATCAGAGGCCCACCCGCCGCCGACCGAGGCCGCCCGGAGGCGTCGCGAAGTGTGTCCGGCCCTGTCTCCTGCTGACCGCTGCTGACATCGCAGCCGTCGGGCAACCAGTTGGGCGACGATCTCGAATTCGGCGCTCTAGGACCCTCTCGCGCCTACTTCGCGTCAGTCTCCGGCACGTAGAGGTAGTACTCCTCGTCGTCCTGCTCCCAGTCCATCTGCAGCACGCCACGGGCGACCGCGGCCTTGCAGAACTGGAGGAAGCCGGAGTAGCCGAAGTCCTTCTCGCTGAAGTTCTCCTGGCGCTTGCGCACGTGGTCCTTCAGGCCGGAGAGCGGCGGATCGCCACCGAGCTCGACCGACAGCTCCTCGACGGTGGTGCGCAGCAGCGCGAACGCGTCATCCACATCGTTGGAACGCGACGCGAAGTCGACCTGCGGGTCCCCCGTCGCGCTGCCCTCGGTGAGCACCAGCACCTTGTGCGCCTCCAGGTGACGCAGCATCTCCCGGAAACCACGGAAGCCGTAGTCCTGCTCCGCGAACGTCGGGTCCTTGCGCAGCAGCGCGCGCTTGAGGTTGCTCGACAGCACGACCCCGTCGGTGGAGGACGACTGCAGCCCCGACAGCGTGCGGGTGACCGCACGCTCGAGGGTGCGCAGGTCGGCCTCGGACGAGCCGGAGCCTTCCTCGACGGTCGCGGCCTTCTCGTCCACCTTCGCGTCGCCGCCCCCTCTGCCCCCTCGGCGCGAGCCGGACGACGACTTCGAACGCGGCTTGCGGTCGGAACGCTCTCCACCACCACCGCCACCGCCCCCACGGCCCTCGAGGCGCGGGGCACCCTCGATGCGGTCGTAGAAGAGGAACTCGTCGCAGGCGCCGGGCAGCATCGCGGAGGTCGAGCCCTTCACGCCGACACCGATGACGCGCTTGTTGAGCTCGCGCAGCTTCCCGACGAGCGGTGTGAAGTCGCTGTCACCGGAGACGATCACGAACGTGGACACGAAGTCGCGGGTGAGTGCGAGCTCCATCGCGTCGACGGCCATCTGGATGTCCGCGGCGTTCTTGCGCACGCTGTCGGAGCGCTGCGGGATCTCGATCAGCTCGACGTTGGCGTCAACCATGCCGCGCCGGTCCTCGCGGAACAGGTTCCAGTCCGCGTAGGCACGCCGCGTGATCAGGCGTCCGCGCTCGGCGAGCGCATCGGTCAGCGGCTTCGGGTCGAAGCGCAGGCCGACGCTGCGGGCGCCGATCGCGACGTTCTCGTGGTCGATGAAGACCGCGAGCCGTTCCTCGTGCTGGTCAGGTGAGCTCATGGTCGAACCCTAGTGGGCCTGGACGGGTCAGGACCGCGAGGGCCCGCTCCCCGAGGCTCGGGACGAGCCCTTCGAGCAGCTGCACCTCCTGCCGGGTCTCCTCCCCCATGCTCCCGTACGCGCCGGCGACGGTGCGCACCCGCACGCCCTCGAGGATGCAGGCGATGCGGAACCAGGCGAACGCGAGGTAGGGGCGCAGCCGCTCCGCCAGCACGTCCGCCGCGATCCCCCGCGCGGCCGCGTAGCCGGCGACCAGCTCGCCCGGACCGGCGAAGCCAGCCAGCGCCGTCGGCAGGTCCGGGATGAGCACCGATGCCGGCCGCCCGTCCTGCGCCGGCACGCCCCAGTAGGCGAGCAGCGTGCCGACGTCGGCCAGCGGGTCACCGAGCGTCGCGAGCTCCCAGTCGAGCACCGCGCGGACCACCGCACCGCCTGCCGGGGCGCCGGGGGCGGCGGCCGGGGCGCCGTCCGGGGCGAGGTCCGGGGCGAGATCGACGATCAGGTTGTCGAGGCGGAAGTCGCCATGCACGAGCGCCACCCCGTCCTGGGCGGGGACCGCGTCGGCGAGCGCACGCCCCAGCGCCTCCAGCACCGGCAGCGGGCGGTCGGAGCCGCCGTCGAGCTGCGCCGTCCAGCGCGCGACCTGCCGGGCGAGGTAGCCGTCACGGCGTGCGAGATCGCCGAGCCCGACCGCGTCGACGTCGACCTCATGGATCGCGGCGAGCGTGTCGACGACCGTGCGGCCGAGCGCCGCACGCTGCGCGACGTCGAGCGTGGAGGCGACCGTGCGGTCGCGCACCACGACCCCGTCGACGTGCGCGGTCACGAGGAAGGGTGCGCCGGTGACCGTGGTGTCGTCCTCGACGCCGAGCACCTCGGGGACCGCGACGGCCGTTCCGGCGAGCGCCGCCATGATGCGGCCCTCGCGCACCACGTCATGCGCGGAGGCGAGCACCCCTGACAGCGGCGGGCGGCGCACCACGACGCGCCGGCCGGCCGCGTCGGTCACGACGCTCGTCAGGTTCGAACGGCCGCCGGCGACCGGTTCGACCTGCACGGGCGCCTCGAGCCCGCAGTGCTGCGCGAGCCACACGCCGAGGCGCTCGACCTCGAGCCCACCCGGCGGTGCCGTCTCAGACACGCGCGAGCTCCTCGAGCGTCGCATCGTCCACGTCGGCGTGCAGCAGCGTCCCGTCGACCTCGAGGATGGGTGCGCCACCGATCCCGAGCGCACGGCGGGCGAGCATCGCGGCGCGCAGCTCGTTGCGTGCCGCCGCGTCGGCGAGGGTGCGCAGCACGGCTGAGCGTTCCAGACCGACTCCCTCGGCGATCGCCGTCAACGCGTCATGGTCGGACACGTCCACCCCGTCGGTGAAGTAGGCGCGCAGGCACGCGAGCCGCCAGGCCGCGCCGAGCCCCATGCGCTCGGCATGCTCGCCGACCAGATGCGCATCCAGCGTCGGCGGGCGCAGGCTCGGCCGACGCATCACGAGCCCGTGCGCCGCGGCCGGCTCAGCGACCTGCTCGAGCTCGACCAGCTGGTCGAGCGTCACCGGCAGCGCGACGGCGACCCCGAGCACGTCGATCCCACGGAACGCGACCGCATGGCCGGCGTCCGCGAGCCGCTGGACCCGCAGCACCGCCAGGGCGGAGCGGGGTGAGGTGATGTCGTGATGGAGCGTGAGCACGCCGGGAGCGTAGGCCCCACCGTCTCCGAGGGCCCGACGGGCCCGACGAGCCCGACCGGGCGGGTTGGGGCCGGTGGTCCCACCAACGGGGACCGTGCGACCCAGCCAGCAGGTGGAGCCCCACCCGTACCGTTCTGAGGACAGGCGGAGCATGTGCGGAGGGCCGCACCGAGCTCCCCAGCCGGGAGTCCACCCGATGCCGCGCGAGCTCCGGACGTTCCAGCCCCTCGAGGGTTCTGCCGGCGCGCTCTCCGCCGCGTTCACGGCCGACCCCGGCGCGTGGCTGCCGGACGCGACCGCCGACACGACCGGCGGCTGGGTCTTCGCCGTCCACGCGGGATCGCTCGCTCGCCGTGTCCGCGCGTTGGTCGGAGCGCCCTGGCACGTGACGCGGACGTCGTGGCGATCCGTGTCGTGGGAGCCGGTGAACAGGACGGACGACCAGACGAGCGTGAACCGGATGCTGCCGCCGCTCGACGGTGAGCTCGGTATCCATGTCGACGAGTCCGGCCGCGCCACCCTCGTGCTCGACGCCCGTTACCTGCCGCCCGGTGGCTTCCTCGGCGCGGCGGTCGACGCGGTCGCCCTCCACCGTCTGGCCCGCCAGACGGGCCAGCGGTTCCTCGAGGACGTCGGCGTCAGCCTCAGCCGCATCGCCTCACAGCGGGACACGCCAGAGCACGCGGGTGCCACCAACGGGGACTGACGCGAACAGCGCCTCGCCGCCGAGCAGCTCGGCCCGCTCGCGCACGTTCGCGACGCCCATCCCGTTGGGTCGCACCGCGTCGGGCAGCCCCACCCCGTCATCGACCACCTCGAGCTCCAGCAGCTGGCCGATCACCTCGACGCGGACCACGACGGTCGATGCGTGGGCGTGCTTCGCGACGTTGGTGAGCGACTCGCGGAGCACGGGCACCAGATGATCGGCGAGATCACGGTTCACGGCTGTGTCGATCGGGCCGTCCAGCCGCAGGCGTGGCGGGAAGCCGAGCAGGCTGGCCATCTCCTCGGCGACGGCGAGCAGCCGTGACCGAGGACTGCGGTCCTCCGACGGCACGTCGTGCAGCGCGAAGATCGTCGCGCGGATCTCCTTCACGGTCGCATCGATGCTCTCGATCGCACGGCCGATCCGTGCCTGCACGTCGACAGGGTTCGCCCCGTCCCGCTGCGCGGCCTGCAGCCCGAGACCGGTCGCGTACAGGTTCTGGATGACGGTGTCGTGCAGGTCGCGGCCGATGCGGTCACGCTCTCGGACGATGGACAGCTCACGAGAACGCGCCGAGAGCCGCACGTTCGCGATCGCACTGCCCGCGACAGCGGCGAGCGCGACGACGGCCGCCTCGTCCTCGACGCTGAACGGTCCCCCGCCGCGCTTCTCGGTCAGGTAGAGGTTGCCGAACACGTCACCCCGGACGCGGATCGGCGCGCCGATGAACGACCCCATGGGAGGGTGGCCGGCGGGGAGCCCGGAGGCCGCCGGATGGTCGGAGAGGTCGTCGAGCCGCAGCGGCCGGGGATGGCGCAGCAGCTCACCGAGCAGCCCGCGGCCGGTCGGGAGCGCGCCCATCCGGGCGATCGTGCCCGGATCCATGCCATGGTGCACGAAGCTCGCGAGGCGGGTCGCGTCCGTCTCATCGACCACCCCGAGCGCCCCGTAGCGAGCGTCGACCAGCCCGCAGGCGGCGACCACGACCCGCTCGAGCACCGCCTCGAGATCCAGGTCCTCAGCGACCGCGAGGGCCGCGTCGAGGAGCCGTCCAAGGCGCGGATCCATGCCGTCCAACGGATCTCCCCTCGACCCAGCCGCGACCGAGCCCCGATCGGACGCCGGCAGCGTAGCCTTGCGCCCATCCACAGCCTGAGGGGAAACAGTGACGATCCGCGTCTACCTGGTCGACGACCACGAGGTGGTCCGTCGTGGGCTGCGCGAGCTCATCGAGCTCGAGGACGATCTGGAGGTCGTCGGCGAGGCCGGCACCGCCGGCATGGCGCTCGCCGGGCTCGCGAAGACCGAGCCGGACGTCGCCGTGCTCGACGTGCGGCTGCCCGACGGCAACGGTGTCGAGGTCTGCCGTGACGCCCGCACCCGGCAGGCGAACCTCGCCTGCCTCATGCTCACCTCGTTCGGTGACGACGAGGCGCTGTTCGACGCGATCATGGCCGGGGCGGCCGGCTACCTGCTCAAGGACATCCGTGGCGCGGACCTGATCGATGCGATCCGGCGCGTCGCCGCCGGGGACTCGCTGCTCGACCCTGCCCTGACCGGCAAGGTCCTGCAGCGCCTGCGCGAGGGCGACCAGGAGGACCCGCGGCTCGCGAGCCTGTCCGACCAGGAGCGCCGCATCCTCGAGCTGATCGCGGAGGGGCTCACCAACCGGGAGATCGGCACGGAGCTTCACCTCGCGGAGAAGACGGTGAAGAACTACGTGTCGAACCTGCTCGCCAAGCTCGACATGCAGCGCCGCACCGAGGCCGCCGTGTTCTACACGCAGGTGGCGCAGGACGGCCAGAAGCGCAAGGACTGACGAGCGATACGCTCGTGACGTAGTGCCCCACCCGGGGAGCTCGGGACAGCCGGGCTGAGAGGGTGACCTTTCGCGTCACCGACCCGCGGAACCTGAGCTGGGTAATGCCAGCGGAGGGAGGTGAGCGGATGGCTGATCAGCACACGTGGCCGCACGTCGTCGTGCTCGCCGGCGGCGCCCCGCTCCCCGCCTCCCTGCTGCACGACGTGGCCGACGCGATCGACCACGCGACGCTCACCGTCGCGGCCGACGCGGGCCTGCATCACGCCCAGCGTGCGGACCGTGAGGTCGACGTGCTGATCGGCGACCTCGACTCCGTCGACGCGGACGCGCTCGCGCGCGCACGACAGGCCGACACCGACGTGCGCACGCATCCGGTCGACAAGGACGCCACCGACCTCGCACTCGCCCTCGACCTCGTGCTCGAGCGCGTGGCGCTGAGCAGCGGACACGGCGAGCGCGGTGAGCGCAGTGAGCGCCCTGACGTGCTGGTGATCGGCGGGCATGGCGGACGCATCGACCATCTGATCGCGAACCTGCTGCTGCTCGCCGCCGCCCGCTACGCGCCGCTGCGCCTGCGGGCCTGGTGGGGTGTCGACGTCGTGCACGTCGTGCGCGACACCGTCACGCTGACCGGCGAGGAGGAGGGGCGCGTGTCGCTGCTCGCGCTGCATGGCACCGTCGAGGGCGTCAGCACGACAGGGCTGCGCTTCCCGCTGACCGACGCGGTCCTCGAGGCCGGATCGTCGCTCGGCATGAGCAACGCGCTGTCCGGACCGCACGCGACCGTGACCGTGCAACGCGGCGTCCTCGCCGTCCTGCAGTGCCCCGATCCCTGACACGCCCATCAACAGCCCGACACTCGACCGGAGGATCATGATGCGCTCCCGAACGCTCGTCGCCCTGCTCACCACCACCGTGCTGCTCGTCGGCTGCGGCACCGACGCCGCGGATGGGCCGGTCCGGCTCATCACCCACGACTCGTTCGACGTCTCGACCGAGGTGCTCGAGGCGTTCACGGCCGAGACCGGCATCGAGGTCGAGATCGTCCCGCTGGGCGATGCCGGCAGCGCGCTGAACCGCGTGATCCTCACTGCCGATGACCCGGAGGGGGACGTGCTCTTCGGGGTGGACAGCACGTTCCTCACGCGCGCGCTCGACGCCGACCTGTTCCTCCCGTACCGGGCCGCCGGGCTCGACCAGGTCGATGCGTCGCTGCTCCCGGGCGACGACCGCGTCACCCCGATCGACTTCGGTGACGTGTGCGTGAACTACGACATCGCCTGGTTCGCCGACGCGGGCCTCGACGTGCCCACCGACCTCGCCGCGCTGGCCGACCCCGAGTACGCGGGGCTGCTCGCCGTGCAGAACCCGGCGACGTCGTCCCCCGGCCTCGCGTTCCTGCTGGCCTCCATCGAGCGGCTCGGCGAGGACGCGGCGTTCACGTTCTGGGAGCGCCTGCGCGACAACGACGTGCTGGTCACCGACGGCTGGTCCGAGGCGTACTACGGCGCGTTCACGCATGCGAGCGATGGCGACCGCCCGCTGGTCGTGTCCTACGCGTCGAGTCCGCCGGCCGAGGTGCTGTTCGCGACCGAACCGACCGACACGGCCCCGACCGGCGTGATCGTCGACACCTGCTACCGCCAGATCGAGTACGCCGGCATCCTCGCATCCACGCCGCGTGCCGATGACGCGCGCCGGCTGGTCGACTTCCTGCTCTCCCCCACGTTCCAGGCGGACGTGCCGCTGACGATGTTCGTGTTCCCGGTGCGCAGCGACGTCGCGCTGCCCGACGTGTTCGTCGAGCACGCCGTGCTGCCCGCGCGTCCACTCGCGATGGACCCGGCCCGCATCGACGCGGGCCGCGAAGGCTGGATCGAGCGCTTCACGGCCACGGTGCTGCGGTGAGCGCTGACGGGCGGACCGGCCGTCGGGGCCGCGGCGCGGCACTGGCCGCCGGTCCGCTCGTCTTCCTCGCGCTGTTCTTCGCCTGGCCGCTCACGCTCGTGCTGTCGCGCGGGCTGGGGGTCGACGGGGCGCTGCTCGCCCCGTTGCGCGACGTCCTCACCGACCCGTACCTCCTGGGGGTCGCGCGCTTCACCCTGCTGCAGGCGCTCGCCTCGACCGCGCTCACGCTGATCGTCGGACTGCCCGTCGCCGCGGTGCTCAGCACGCTCGACTTCCGCGGCCGCCGCGTCATCGAGGCGGCGACGCTCGTGCCGTTCGTGCTCCCCACCGTCGTCGTCGGGACCGCCTTCGTCGCGCTGCTCGGACGCCTCGCCCCCGTCGTCGACCTTCGCCGCACGACCATCGCGATCCTGCTCGCCCACGTGTTCTTCAACGTGTCGGTCGTCGTGCGCACCGTCGGTGGGCTGTGGCGCCATCTCGACGCCGCGCCCGTGCTCGCCGCACGGACGCTGGGTGCGAGCCGGCTGCGCGCGTTCCTCCACGTGACGCTCCCGCGGCTGCGCCCCGCGATCGGGGCGGCCGCCGCCGTCGTCTTCCTGTTCACCTTCACGTCGTTCGGGGTCGTGCTGATCCTCGGCGGGCCGGGCCGCTCGACGCTCGAGGTGGAGATCCACCGGGCCACCGCCCAGCTGCTCGACCTGCGGACCGCGGCGGCGCTGTCGGTGCTACAGCTGCTGGCCGTCGTCGCGACCCTCGGCGTCTACGACCGCACGCGCCGGCGCCACGCGGCCCGTCCGCTCGCGCGGGCAGCCGTCACGCTGCGTCCCGCCTCGGGGCTGCGCGACCGGACCGCGATCGGCGGGATGCTCGCCCTGCTCGCCGTCGTGCAGGGGCTGCCGCTGCTCGCCCTGCTCGAGCGTTCGCTGCGCGTCGGGGACGGCTGGGGGCTCGCGCACTTCCGGACGCTCGGCGCGCCGACCCGCGAGGCGGTCCTGAGCGTCGCGCCGGCCGTCGCGGTGCGCAACTCGCTGCTGTTCGCCCTCGTCGCAACCGTCATCGCGATGCTCGTGGGGACCGCTGCGGCGCTGGCCGCGGTCGGCGGCAGCCGTGCGGGACGCGTCATGGACGGCGCGCTGATGCTGCCGCTCGGGACGTCGGCGGTGACGCTCGGCCTCGGCCTGCTGCTCGCGTTCCGGTCGGGTCCGTTCGCCGGGCGCGGGGCGATCTGGCTCGTGCCGCTCGCGCAGGCGCTCGTCGCGGTGCCGTTCATCGTCCGCACCATGCTCCCCGTGCTGCGGGGCATCGACGAGCGCCTCCGCGAGGCGGCCGCGACGCTCGGGGCGCCACCACGCCGCATCTGGCGCGAGGTCGACCTGCCCATCGTCTCGCGCGCCGGGCTGGTCGCCGCCGGGTTCTCCTTCGCCGTCACCGTCGGTGAGTTCGGCGCGACCATCTTCGTCGCCCGCGCGTCCAACCCGACGGTGCCGGTGGCGATCCACCGCGCGCTCGGCCTGCCCGGCGCGGTAAACGTCGGCCGGGCGATGGCACTCTCCGTCCTGCTCGCGCTCATCACCGGGACCGTCGTGCTACTCATCGACCGCATCCGTGTCGGTGCGGTCGGGAGGTTCTGATGGGTCACCTCGAGGTCGCAGGGCTGCACGCCGGCTACGGCGACGGTCCCGACGTGCTCACCGCCGTGCACCTCGAGGTGCATCCCGGCGAGGTCGTCGCGCTGCTCGGGGCGAGCGGCAGCGGGAAGTCGACGCTGCTGCGCTGCATCGCCGGGCTGCACCCGGTGCGCCACGGCGACGTCACGCTGGACGGGCGCGACCTCGGGCACGTTCGTGTCGAGCAGCGCGGCATCGGCCTCGTCTTCCAGGACCACGCGCTGTTCCCCCATCAGGACGTGACCGGCAACGTCGCGTTCGGCCCACGCATGCAGGGGCTCAGCCGCGACGAGACGGCCCAGCGTGTGGCCCGCGCTCTCGCCGACGTCGGCATGACCCACCTGGCGGACCGTGCGGTCGACGAGCTCAGCGGCGGCGAGCAGCAGCGCGTGGCGCTCGCCCGCGCACTCGCCACCCGGCCGCGGCTCCTGCTGCTCGACGAGCCCTACGGGAGCCTCGACCGACCGCTCCGGGAGCGACTGGTCGCCGAGCTGCCCGCCCTGGTGCGCGGGGAGGACATCGGCGCGCTGCTGGTCACCCACGACCAGCAGGAGGCGCTGCGTGCCGCGGACCGTGTCGCCGTGATGGTCGCCGGCACGGTCCGTCAGCTCGACACGCCGGAGCGCCTGTGGGCCGACCCGGCCGACGCGGAGGTCGCCGCGTTCCTCGGCGTCGGGGCGCTCGTGGACGCGGAGATCGACGGGGACGTGGCGAGCGGCGCGTTCGGCACGCTCCCGCTGCCCCCCGGGCTCGGCGCGCCGGACGGGCCGGCGACGCTGCTCGTCCCGCGGCGGGCGCTGCAGCTCGGCGGCACGGGCGAGCGCACGGCCCGCCTCTCCGCGACGCTGATCGAGGTGCGCTTCGCCGGCGAGCGCCACCGCGTCGAGCTCGCGCTCGGTGACGGCACACGCGTCGCGGTCCAGAGCGACGACGTCACCGAGCTGCCCGCACCCGGCGGGACGATCAGCGTCCACGTCGACGTCGACGCGCTCCGGACGTTCCCGCGCTCCCGGCCGACCGCGTCACCGATCACGTGATCGGTCAGTAGACGGGGATGCTCGGGTCGATCTGGCGGGCGTAGAGGTTGATGCCGCCACGCATCGAGCGGGCGCGGAAGCCGGCACCGCGCAGCAGCCGGACGGACTCGAGCGACCGCACCCCGCTCTTGCAGTGCACGACGTACTCCGCGCCCTGGTCGAGCTCGGCGAGCCGTCCCGCGAGCGTGTCCTTGGGAATCAGGATCGCTCCGGGGATGCTGCTGATCTCGTACTCGTGCGGCTCACGGACGTCGAGGAGCACGACGTCGTCGCGGTCGGCGACGTCGACGTACTCCGACGGCAGGATCTCGAGGTCCTTGAGGTCCGCGGGCTCGACGACCGCACGGTCGTGCGCCGGGACGCCGCAGAAGTCCTCGTAGTCGATCAGCTCGGTGACCGTCGGCTCAGGACCGCAGACGGGGCAGTTCGGGTCCTTGCGGACCTTCACGTAGTTCCAGTCCTGCTCGAGCGCGTCGTACACGCCGAGGCGGCCGACCATGCTGCGACCGACCCCGGTGATGACCTTGAGGACCTCGATGCCCTGCGCGGTCCCGATGTGTCCGGCCATGACGCCGAACACGCCACCCTCGGCGCAGTTGGGGACCATGCCCGGCGGAGGCGGCTCGGGGTACATGCAGCGGTAGCACGGCCCCTCCTCCGCCCAGAAGACGCTCAGCTGGCCCTCGAAGCGGAAGATCGAGCCGTACACGTTGGGCGTGTCCGTCAGCACCGCGGCGTCGTTGACGAGGTAGCGGGTCGGGAAGTTGTCGGTGCCGTCGGCGACGACGTCGTAGCGCGACACGATGTCGAGCGCGTTCTCGCTCGTCAGGAACGTGCGGTGCAGCTCGACGTTCACGTTCGGGTTGAGGTCCTTGATGCTCGCGAGCGCCGACTCGAGCTTGTGCGTCCCGATGTCGCTCGTGCCGTGGATGATCTGGCGCTGCAGGTTCGACGTGTCGACGATGTCGTCGTCGACCAGCCCGATCGTCCCGACCCCTGCGGCCGCGAGGTACAGCGCGAGCGGTGATCCGAGCCCGCCGGTGCCGACGAGCAGCACGCGTGCCGCCTTGATGCGCTCCTGGCCGGCCAGCCCGATCTCCGGGATGATGAGGTGGCGGCTGTAGCGCGCGATCTCGTCGTGGGTCAGCGGTTCACGACGGTCGACGGCGGGACGGGCCACGGGGGCCTCCTGTGGACGAGCTGCGGTTCGGGAGCGGGTTTCGGCGGAGTGTGGCGGGCATCAGCCCGAGCCGGCCGGTCGCGGGTGCGAACGGTGCGAACCGGGGTGGCGGCGCACCAGCAGCAGGGACGTCAGACGTTCATGCCCATCGCCCGCAGCTCCTCACGGACGTAGTCGGCGATCTTGTCGGTCGACCACGGCGGGGTGAAGGTGAACTCGACCTCGACCACGTCGACGCCGGGCATCGCACCCATGATCACCGAGCACTGCTGGTGGATGATCTCCGACAGCGGGCAGCCGATGGACGTCAGCGTCATCAGGACGTGGACCTGGCCGCGCTGCGGCTTCGTCACCTCGTAGACGAGCCCGAGGTCGACGATGTTGTAGCCGATCTCGGGGTCGATGACCGCGCGCAGGGCGTTGCGCAGCGCGTCGGTCGACGGCATGCCGTCCTCGTCGAGCGGCAGGTCCGCGAACGGGTGTGCGGCGCGCGCGGCTGGCGCGTCGTCGGCCAGCCCGGTCGGCGTGTCCGCCTCCGGGATGCCTTCACCGTCGTCCAGCAGGTCGCTGATGGTCGTCGTCTCGGTCGCTTCACTCATTGGTCGCCCTCGTGGGTCACGTCGTTGGCCTCTTCACCGCGGCGGAACGTGTCCACCGCGTCGCGCAGGGCCATCCAGCCGAGCAGCGCACACTTGACCCGTACGGGGAAGCGTGCCACACCCTCGAACACCATGCCGTCGCCGAGGTCGTCCGCTCGGTCCGGTGCCTCACCGTGCATCATCAGCCGGAACTGCTCGACGAGCGCGAGCACGTCCTCGACCGGACGGCCGAGCACGGCGACCGACATCGCCGATGCGGACGCCTGGCTGATGGAGCAGCCCTCGCCGTCGAAGGCGAGCCCCTCGAGCACGCCGTCACGGATCCGCACCCGCAGGTCCATCTCGTCACCGCACAGCGGGTTCGAGTGGTGGACGTGCACGTCCTCACCGGCGAGTCCCGGCGCACGGTTGCGCGGGCTGCGGTAGTGGTCCAGGATGATCTCCTGGTACAGGTCCTCGAGCTCGGACATCTAGGCCCTCCCCGGTCCGGCCGGTGCGGCGAACATCCGGCGTGCGGCGGTCAGCCCCTCGAGCAGCGGCTCGATGTCGTCCTCGTCGTTGTAGACGTGCAGGCTGGCGCGCACGGTCGCGTTGACACCCATCTCGCGCATCAGCGGCTTGCAGCAGTGGTGCCCGACCCGGACGCACACGCCACGGTCGTCGAGCACCGCACCGACGTCGTGCGGGTGGACACCTTCGAGCGTGAACGAGATCGCGCCGCCACGCTGCGCCATGTCGCGCGGACCGTGGACGTCGACGCCGTCGGCTGCCTCGAGCGCGGCGAGGAACGACTCCCCCAGCGCCATCTCGTGGGCGCGCACCCGGTCGGTGCCGAGCTCCTCGAGGAAGGCGACGGCGGCGGTGAGCCCCGCGGCCTCCGCGATCGGCGGGGTGCCGGCCTCGAAGCGGTGCGGGATGTCGTTCCAGGTCGCGCCGGCGAGCGTCACGTCGCGGATCATCTCGCCGCCGGTGAGGAACGGCTCCATGCGCTCGAGCAGCGCCGGGTCGGCGACGAGCGCACCGATGCCGGTCGGACCGAACATCTTGTGGCCGGTCAGCGCGTAGCTGTCGGCACCGAGCGACGCGAGGTCGACGGGCAGGTGCGGCACGGCCTGCGTGCCGTCGACGTGCACGATCGCCTCGGGGTTCGCGGCCCGCACGAGCGCCGCGATGCGCGGCACGTCGTTGATCGTCCCGAGCGTGTTGGACACGTGGGTGAACGCGGCGAAGCGCACCCGTCCGTCCGCGACCAGCTCCGCGGCGACGTCGAGGTCGAGCTGCCCGTCGGGCGTGATCGGGACGTAGCGCATCTCGAAGCCGCGGTCCTTCGCCGCATGCTGGAACGGCACCATGTTCGCGTGATGCTCCATCACGGTGCACAGCAGCGCGTCGCCGGGTCCGAGCTGACGGCGCACCCAGCCGTAGGCGATCAGGTTGCACGCCTCGGTCGCGTTCTTCGTGAACACGACGCCACGCTCGTCCGCACCGACGAGCCGCGCGAGGGCCGTGCGGGCACCCTCGTACGCGTCGGTCGCCTCCTCGGCGAGCCGGTAGACCCCGCGGTGGACGTTGGACCGGGAGTGCCGGTAGTAGCGGTCCATCGCGGCGAGCACGACCTCCGGCGTCTGCGACGTCGCCGCCGAGTCGAGGTAGACGAGACGACGACCCCCGACCTCACGCTGGAGGGTGGGGAACTCCTTCCGGAGCGTCGCGACGTCGAAGGTCATGCTGCTCAGACGCTCGTCTTGAGACGCTCGTAGCCCTCGGCCTCGAGCTGGTCGGCGAGCTCCGGGCCACCGGAGGCCACGATGCGGCCCTCGAACATGACGTGGACCTCGTCGGGACGGATGTAGCGCAGGATGCGCGTGTAGTGGGTGATGATCAGCACGCCGAGCTCGGGGCTGCGCAGGCGGTCGACTTCCTCGCTGACGATGCGCAGTGCGTCGACGTCGAGGCCGGAGTCGGTCTCGTCGAGCACGGCCAGCTGCGGCTTGAGCATCGCCATCTGCAGGATCTCGAAGCGCTTCTTCTCACCGCCGGAGAAGCCTTCGTTGACGGAGCGCTGCAGGAAGGACTGGTCGACCTCGAGGGTGGCCATCTCCTCCTTCAGCTGCGTCATGAACTCGCGGACCGGGACGTCCTCACCCCGGATGGCGTTGAGCGAGGTGCGCAGGAAGTTGGTGACGGACACGCCGGGGATCTCCGTCGGGTACTGCATGGCGAGGAACACGCCGAGCCGCGCACGCTCGTCGGGGCTCAGCTCGTTGAGCTCGGTGCCGCGCCAGGTCATCGTGCCGCCGGTGACGTCGTAGGCCGGGTGGCCGGCGATCGCGTAGGCGAGCGTCGACTTGCCCGAGCCGTTGGGGCCCATCAGCGCGATGGTCCGGCCGCGGTCGAGGTCGAGCGTGACGCCGCGGAGGATCTCGTTGCCGTCGGCCTCGACGGTCAGATCGCGGATCTCGAGGTCTGCCATGGTGTGGTCCTTCTGGTGTGGGACGGTCTGGTGGAGGACGGTCAGTGGTCGGGGGTCGGTGCACCGTTGGTGGCGGCGGAGACGTCGACCTCGACGGTGTCGCCGACGACGCGGGTCGCGAACGTCGGGACGGGGGTCGTCGCGGGCAGGCTGGAGGGCGCGCCCGTGGTCAGGTCGAACGTCGAACCGTGCAGCGAGCACTCGACACCCTCGCCGTAGACCTCGCCGTCGGCGAGGGACCAGCGCTGGTGGGAGCACACGTCGTGCAGCGCCCGCACGGTCCCCCCGGTGCGCACGAGGCACACCGGGACCCCGTCGAGCTCGACCCGGGCCGGGGTGGCCTCAGCGAGCTCGTCGAGCGACAGTGCGGGCAGGAAGGCCATCAGGCGACGATCTCCTCGCGGAGGTTGAGGTCATTGACCTGGATGACCGACAGGTCGGCGTCGGCGATGCGACGTTCGATGACCGCAAGGGCACGGTCGGTGACACCCGGGAGGTCGGCCTCCTCGAGGATCTCCGTGAAGTAGCCGGTGACGATCATGCGCAGCGCCGTCTCGCGGTCGATGCCGCGCGCCTGCAGGTAGTAGAGGTGCCGGGCATCGATCTGCCCGGTCGCAGAACCGTGGCCGGCCGTGATGTCGCTGCACTCGATCTCGAGGAACGGCGTCGCGTCCGCACGTGCACCCTCCGTGAGGATGAGGCTGCGGTTGTTCTCGTCGGTCGAGGTGCCGACCGCGTCACGGTGGACGAACACGTTGCCGCGGAAGACCGTGCGGCTCTTCCCCTGCAGCGCGCCCTTGAACAGCACGTCGGACGACGCACGGGGGGCGATGTGCCGCACGTACGGCTGGAGGTCGAACCACTGCCCCTCGCTCGCCATGTAGATCCCGAGCGGGCGCACCTGCGCACCCTGGCCGACCAGGTCGAACTCGGGACGCAGCCGGACGGTCGTCCCGCCCGTGGTGAACGCGAGCGCGAGCACGTCGGCGTCGCGGTGCAGCTCGGTCTTCTGCAGCCCGAGATGCTCGATGCCGTCGTTCCAGTCCTGCAGCGTCGCGAGGCGCAGCTTCGCGGAGTCCTCGACGACGATCTCGACGACCTCGTCGACGAGCGCGGTCACGCCCTCGTCGCTGGTGTGCTCGAGGTAGAGCATCGCGCTTGCGTGGTGGCCGATGACGGCCAGCACCCGCGGGAGGTGCGCGCCCGGGGACGACACGTGCACGTGCACGGAGATCGGCACGTCGAGCTCGACCTCTGCGGGCACGTGGATGAACACGCCGCCCGTCCAGGCTGCATCGCTCAGGCTGATGGTGCGGTCCTCGTCGCTGCCCGTCCCGACCTCCGCGGAGGTCGTGAGGCGACCGAGGTGCGCCTCGACGAGCGCCGTGTGCTCGACCGCCGCGGTGCGCAGGTCGGTCACGACGACACCGGCGGCCGTGGCGGCCGGGTGCGGCGTGATGCCGGTCAGGACGCCGTCGACGATGGAGACCTGGACGCCACCGCCCTCGACGTCAGCGAGCACGCCGGCAGGTGCCGACGGCCCACCGACGACGGCCGTGGCGATCTCGCGCTCGACGTCGAAGCGCACGTCGAAGGGCGTGGAGCGCCAGAACTCGTCGGTGCGACTGTCCGGCCAGGCCTGGCCCGCGAAGCGGCGAGCGGCGATGCGGCGCCGCTCGACGAGCCACGTGGGCTCGCCGGCGGACTCGCTCGAGGACGCGAGGGTGTCCGCGTCCAGCAGGGAGAGGGTCGTCATCCGATCGCGCCTTCCATCTCGATGGCGATGAGCCGGTTGAGCTCGACGGAGTACTCCATCGGGAGCTCACGGGAGATCGGCTCGATGAAGCCGCGCACGATCATCGCGGTCGCCTCGTCCTCGTCGATGCCTCGCTGCTGCATGTAGAAGACCTGGTCGTCGCTGAGCTTCGAGACGGTCGCCTCGTGCTCGATCGTCGCGTCCTCCTGGTCGATCTGCATGTAGGGGTAGGTGTCGGTGCGCGACGTGTCGTCGAGCATGAGCGCGTCGCACTTGACGGCGCTGCGAGCGTGGTGCGCACCCTCGTCGATCTGGACGAGCCCGCGGTAGCTGGTGCGGCCGCTGCCCTTCGAGATCGACTTCGAGAGGATGTTCGAGGTCGTGTACGGCGCCGTGTGGACCATCTTCGCGCCGGCGTCCTGGTGCTGGCCGTCGTTCGCGTACGCGACGGACAGGACCTCACCCTTCGCACCCTCGCCGGTCAGCCAGACGGCCGGGTACTTCATCGTGACCTTCGAGCCGATGTTGCCGTCGATCCACTCCATGGTGGCGTTCTTCTCGGCCACGGCGCGCTTGGTGACGAGGTTGTAGACGTTGTTGGACCAGTTCTGGATGGTCGTGTAGCGGACGCGCGCGCCCTCCTTCACGATGATCTCGACGACGGCCGAGTGCAGCGAGTCCGACGAGTAGATCGGCGCGGTGCAGCCCTCGACGTAGTGCACGTAGCTGCCGGGCTCGGCGATGATCAGCGTGCGCTCGAACTGGCCCATGTTCTGCTTGTTGATGCGGAAGTAGGCCTGCAGCGGCACGTCGACCTTGACGC
>LFIK01001040.1_pt1 | contig 21588 bp, 23 predicted proteins | sample 643401 | NCBI WGS metagenome assembly LFIK01 (sample SAMN03777447, study PRJNA286221) | soda lake metagenome | biome: soda lake; feature: Kulunda steppe; material: water; isolation source: sample T5-Br brine of Lake Tanatar-5 | place: Russia: Kulunda steppe | collected 2010-07
CCGCTGCTGCTGCTGCTGCTGCTGCTGCCGTCGCCGCTGCTGCTGCAGCAGCTGCCACTGCTGCCGCTGTTGCTGCTGCCGCAATTGCTGCTGCTGCTGCTGCTCGGCGCGCAGCGTGTGCTTCGCCGCCTCCCGAAGGGACTCGAAGGCTTGGTCTTGCGTCGAGCCCAGGTGACGGCCGCTGCCTGCGCGCACTGCCGTGGTCACTCCTGTCGCTGCTGGTGCGCTGGCGACATCGCCGCTCAGGGCCTGGCTACGACGCGGGCCGGCGGTCCTCGACATGGGGATGCCCCTAGGCACGCCCGACTTGAGGGTCTGGATGCGGTGCTGGCCGCCCTGCGCAGGTGTTTTGCGGGCATGGTGCGCGCCATGTGCGGTGCACTGTTGGGAGCCTGCTCACTCTCTGTCAGCGGCACGAGGCCACCCTCATCATCACGGCACATCCCTATCCTGGCAATCAAGTAGCAGCAGCTGCCTCCTGAGGTGGACACGCACCCCACGCTCCCCACCACTTTGGGGAGTGCGATTCAGGTTGCACTGCGATGATGCGCGCGGCCAGAAACACACAGGTGTGGCAGGGGCGCGTGAGGTGTGGGTGGGGTGCGGGAGGGGTTCCGGCTCATCCTGACAGCGGCTCTGGTATCTGAGGTGTGATCAGGCGTGCAGAGTATGCGCAGTGTGGGGCGCACACGTGCAGGTAGACTATTCACCTGCGGCCATGCCTGCACGCACTAGCAGCACGCGCGCCCCTCTTGCACAGGGGCGGCCGTGAGGGCGGCAGCACCCCCCCCTCACCTCTTGCAGCTGGGCCTGCACCTCAAGGTCCTTGAACATCACCGACTGCTCTAAGCAGCCCAGCTCTTGGGGGGCCGTCAGGGCCACGCGTGCCAGCATGCTCTGCCGCAGCGCCGGCCACTGCTGCGCCAGCTGCTGCTCGTGCAGCTGCACAGGGGCGCGCGGTGCGCCTGCCAGGTGCCAGGCAGGTGTGGTTGCAGGTGCAGGCGTTGGTTCCAAGTACAGGGGCGGGTGCTAGTGCAGGGGTGGGTGGGAGCGCAGGCGAGGGTGAGAGTGCCAGGGCGGATGCAGGCGCAGGCGTGAATGCAGGTGTTGTGTGAATCGCGCAAGTGCTTGGGCGCAGGTGGGGCAAGGTGCAGGTGGGGCAAGGTGAGGTTGGAGCACGTGCGCTCTAGGAGATTGCGGGCAAGAGCACGTGTCTGAGGGTGGGCAAGACAATGTGTTGTTGCGGCATGCAAGCTCAAGGGACGTGTGCAGGTACAAATTGGTTGCAGCAACAGAAGGGAAGGGGCCGAAGGCTGTTCCCGCTGGCGGACACCACCGGTAAGGAGCCTTGACTGCAGGCTGAGCTGAGTCGGCTGACTTTTAAGCTGAGCACTGCTAGCGTGCGGAGCCAGGAACGACCAACGGGCAAGCGCGTGCCAGTCGCCCCGCTTTCTCTGGACGTGCGCGTGCCAGGGCTACCTCGTACACACGCACCAAGGCAAGGATGGGTCCCCCCACCTGCAGCCCTTAGGTCCACCCACCTTGGGGCGGCTCACATGGCGGCAGCAGCCTGTCTGAGGCCAGCTGCAGCAGGCCCCGCACACACCCCTCTTGCGGTCCCTCCAGCCGCCCCCCTTGCTCGCCACCCTGCCCCTGCTGCCTCAGCTGCCATGCCCTGCGCGCATTCACCCTCCGCGCCCTCACCGCCCGGCTGCCCTCCCTTGCGCCCCCCGCTGACGTCCACCCCTGGGCGCTCAGCCCAGCCGCCGCCACACCCGTGCCCAAGCCCTCCTGTTCACTGCCCCCGCTACCGTCCTCGTTGTTGGTCTCGGGGGGCGAGCTCGTGCTGCCCTGCCGCGCCGTGTCGGGGGCCGTGGCCGTGGCGCCGCCGCTGCCGCCGGCGAGGCCGTCAAGCAGGGACGGCCCGGTGCTAGCAAGGTAGCGCGCGCACGCGCTGGTGTAGGTGCCCAGGGTGCAAGGGTCGGGGAAGGGCGGGCTGTAGGGGGAGATGACGCTGGTGGGCAGGGGGTTGTTGCTGGGCTGGATGCCCACGTACTGGGCGGCAGCTGCCATGTAGACGGCGAGGGAGTAGGGGTCCGGGTAGGCCGAGGGGCCAGGGCCAAGGAAGGTGCTGGAGGGGGCGAGGCCGCCGGGCAGCGGCAGGGCAAGGGGCTGCAGCGCACCGGAGGACAGCGGGTGCAGCAGGGGCAGCAGGTATGGGGGGCTGCTGCTTGGGGCCTCTCGCGCCAGTGGGACTCCACACTGGGGTGGCTCAGGCACGGTGGCCTGCAGGGGTTCGTGCAGGCTGCAAGGACCGTCGCGCGGACTGCAGGGCGCCAGGTTGGCCACCCCATCCACCGTCGCAGTGGCCCTGGCTGCGGCTGCAGTTCTGGGATCACCAGCCGCGCCTGCTGCCTCTGCTCCCCGTGCCTGGACGACGACCGCGCTCACGCAGGACGCCACCGTGCGCGCTACCACATCAGCTGCATCCTCCCCTCCCTGCTCGGGCAACAAACTCTGTGGCTCCTGCTCCAGCACCTGCTGCCGCAGCTGCTGCCGCTGCTGCTGCTGCTGCTGCTGCTGCTGCTGCTCCCGCAGTGGCGCAGGCTGTGCGCCTTGAAGCCTCTGCTCAGGCAGCGAGCCGGGCGCACCAGCGCAGCACGCCTCGCCCTTCCCCCCCCGCGCTGCCACTGAAGGTGCAGCCAGGTGCTCCAGTGCTGCGCCTGGGCCGGCTGCAATGCTTCCCGCCCATGGCACAGCGCCTGCCGTGACGTCCATGCCATCCACATCCATGGCCTCTGGTCCGCCCAGCCAGTCCTGCCGCTGCCCCTGCTGCTCCTCTTGCTGCCCCTCTCCCTGCTGCTGCTGCTGCTGCTGCTGCTGCTGCTGCTGCTGCTGCTGCTGGCCTTGGAGCACCTCTGCAGGCTGCTGCCCCTGTAAATCCTCCTGTTGACCCTCACCCTGCTGCTGCTGCTGCTGCTGCTGCTGGTCAAGGACCATCCCCCCCTCCGTGTGTCCCTGCTCCTTATGTTGCTGCTCCTGCTGCTGCAGGTCCTGGACTATCCCTGTCTCTGGCTGGGCTTGTTGCGTCTGCTCCTGCTCCAGCTTCTTTTGCAACAGCTCCTGCATCTGCGTCTGCTCTCGTGCCAGCTCCTGCTCCTGGACTGGCTCAAGCAAAATGCCAGGCAGCTGGCTTGGTTGCTCCACAGCAAGGCGGCGGATGAGCGGGGCTGTCTTCAACAGCTGTAAGGCAGCTGGCTCCAATGGTTTGTCCCACCTGCGATGGCAGTGTGATCACTTCCGCGCGTCAACATGCAGTGCTTGCTCTGCGCCACAGCATTGCACCCAAATCGACTTGCCTCCAATTCGACACATGCAGCCCTCGGTGCGGCAACAAGTGTTCACACGCGCTCATCAATGCGCAGCACCGGGTTCGCGCCGGCTGGCCGGCACTGTACTCGCACCAGATGGCCCACATTTCACCATGTGCAGCCCTGGTGAGGAAGAAAGGGGATGGGGTCAGGGAAGCATGGCGCACAGCGCACTTGTAGCCGGCGCAGCCACTCACAAACCAAGAAATCTCATCTTCTTCATGTTCATACCTACCCATCTACCTGAGCCCGCGCACGCCCACCCACGCCCCTGTAAGGGTCCACATCTACTTGAGCATGGCGTGGGGTGGGGGCAAGCTGCCTCAAGGACGACTGCTCTGCGTGCAGAGCGCACCCTAGAAGCACACCCTGCGCATCGGCTCCAGTGCAACCGCCAGTCAGCGCACACTTACACGCCCACAAGCAGCCAGTCTGGTGAAGGGCTGCCCACCGCAGCACAGCTCCGGGACCTGAGCAGCAGCGCCTGCGCTTCAGCAGCTGCTCTGCTTCCCCACAGCCCCAGCACTCCAGCCCCAGCCCCAGCTCTACCACCCCCGACCCCAGCACCCGCGTAGCAGCCCACCAGCACCGCCCACCTCAGCAGCTCTAAGCTGTCAGCCACCCGTAATGAGTGAGAAGGCCTCTCGAGGGACCGAACAGCAGGACCCCCGCCCTCAGGCAGCCCAGCAGAGGGGCCTGCAGGGCCCCCCAGGCTGCCCAGCGCTGTGGCCATGTCCTCGCGGAGCGCCCCAAACACGGTCTGCGCAGTCTCAGGGGCAGAGCAGCATGCGAGGGCCTCTGACCCATTGCACTCCCAACAAAACGCTGGAGAGCACGTGGAGCATTGTTTGTTCTTAGGGGGGAAAGGGGGCATGCTCCGACCAGCAGGGAGTGGTGTGCAGCTGAACTGGCACCAGAGGCATGCATCTTCACCAGCATGCTGCACCCATCAGTCTATGGTGCAGCCATCTGTGAAGCAAAAAATGGTGGGAAATTGTGTATACACGACCCCACAGCCTTCACATGCCATGCCGGCCTGGTAGAAGCTTGCAGATCACAGGCAGGCCAAGCACTGGCAAGCAGATCATAGCCTATCCATGCGCAGACAAGAAAGTCGCAGACTGGTCCATGCACAGGCAGGCAGGTCGCGGATCGTAGCCTATCCATGCACAGGCAGGCATGCCGCAGATTGGTCCATGCACAGGCAGGCAGGGAGCAGATTGGTCCATGCACAGGTAGGCAGATTGCAGATCTTAGCCAGTCCATGCACAGGCAGGCAGAGCCCCTCACCGGTGGGGATGCGGCCACGAAGCATGCTGCCTGGAGCACTAAGCTTGCAGATTCAGAATGCAGCACATGCTGCAGCATCGAGGTGACTGAGTCCCTGCAGCTGTATGACTCTTCCAGAAGTTTGTGCTGGAAGACCTGCACACATCATGGACGCCCACATTGAAGCTGGCGGGGATTGCAAGTAAGACAGAGCTGTAGCATGAGGTTGCACCTTCCTACAGAAAGCACTGCAAGGCTGTACAAGCAAACAGATGATGAACAATAAGCATGACTGCATGGGCACCTCAAAACCAACGAGAGCCACATGCCTTCGTACTTGCACTCAAGGGTTGCAAGTGCGAGGGCATGTGGCTCTTGCCAGTCTTAAGATCTACCAGCTTCTCAGCAGAGCCTGAGTGTGTGTGTGCATGTATTGAGTGCATGCATGAATTCATGCATGTGTGAATAAAAGCAGATTAGGCCAGGAATGAGCCATGTTACCTGATGGTAGGGAGCCTGCCAAGCCCATTCCTGACTATCATGCCGCCAATCCCATTCCTGAACTCGATGCTGCCTATCCCATTCCTGACAACAATGCTGCCTATCCCATTCCTGACCACAATGCTGCCTATCCCATTCCTGACAACAATGCTGCCTATCCCATTCCTGACCACAATGCTGCTGATCCCATTCCTAAACAGATGCTGCCTATCCCATTCCTGACAACAATGCTGCCCATTTCATTCCTAAACAGATGCTGCCGATCCCATTCCTGACCACAATGCTGCCTATCCCATTCCTGACCACAATGCCGCCGATCCCATTCCTAAACAGATGCTGCCTATCCCATTCCTGACCACAATGCTGCCGATTCCATTCCTAAACTGATGCTGCCTATCCCATTCCCGACAACAATGCTGCCGATCCCATTCCTGACCACAATGCGCACCAGCCTGGAAAGCAGCAGCACGCTCAGCTCTTGACACAACCCCTTGGCCTGCATGGCCGTGGACACGCACAGCGAGGCCAGCGTCAAGGCGTTGACCTGCACGCAAGAAGCGCGTGAAACCAAGGGCAGGACGCAGGGGGTTGGGACGTTGCAGTGGAGGAGCATGAGAGGGGTCGGGGGGTCTGTAGGCAGGTCTCACAGAAGGGGCCTGCCTTGTGCTGCAGAAGGGGCTGCACTGCTGCTGTGCGCGAGGCACGTGAGCTGAGGGGCCCACGAATTGGGTGGGAGCCATACGTACCGAACATCCGTCGTGGAAGGCCAAAATTTAAAAAAACAGCCCCGTCCCCATCGTCCCAAGGCGTGTCTCCTTGTTTTGTACCGTGTGCTGCACGTGCTGCTTTTGGGGCGGGGCCAGGCCTCAGGCAAGGCAAAAGGAAATGGCAGACCAGAACAAGCCTTCTGACAAAAGCACCCGCAGCAGACCCAGCCTCCACCAGTTCCCCCACCCTGCAATGACAGGCCTGGTCGCTCTGCAACCATGGTAGACTTTGTAGTTAGATGAGCCTGACTGACCACCACAGCCAGACCATCCAGGGCGCAAACCCTTCTGTTGAAAATCAGCAGTTAGTCACTTCCGCCTGGCGCACAGCCGCTTGCACACACCTGCTCCAAGCTGCTGGCGGGCTGCTCAACGCAGCAAACATACAGCAGCTGCAGCGCCCTCTCTGCCACAAGCTTGGGCAGCACTGCTGAGTGCGTCGCTTGCAAACCCTGAAAGGTGTCATGGCAGGAGGGGCGTGAGCGGCATGAGTAGCCGCCTGAGAGCCATTAATAGCAGGAGGGGTGTGCGCGGCATGAGTTGCCGCCTGAGAGCCATTGACGGCAGGAGGGGCGTGCGCGGCATGAGTAGCCGCCTGAGAGCCACTGACGGCAGGTGATCTCATGGGATCTAGCGGGGGATGACTGGTGCACAGTTGGACGACGGCTGGTGCACAGTTGGATGACAGCTGGTGCACACGGCACCGCCGGCTTTAAAGCAAATAATAATAAGCAATAAAGAGTGGTAGGCGCGCAAGCAGCAGCTGGTGGGGATGGACGCATGTGCAGCAGATCCTTTCTGCAGGACCTGTGCACCATTCCTGCCTGCTCTGTCTGCAGGGCCCCTACGCCATGCCTGCCTGCTCTGTCTGCAGGGCCCCTACGCCATGCCTGTCTGCTTTGTCTGCAGGACCCCACGCAGACTATTTGTGACGAGCCGGAGCATCACTAGGCCCACACGCACAGCGGGGGAGTGACAATGGCTGCATGTCCATGCTTGTTACCATGGACGAGCAAAGCCAAGCCATGGTGCTCCCTCAGGGAGCCCTCCCTCACACACAGCATAATGGCTTGCGGCACCATGTGTGTTAAGGAGGAAGCTATGTGAGCCTGTATTTACAGCCAATGTGTGTTAATGTGAGCCTGTATTTACAGCCAATGTGTGTTAAGGAGGAAGCTATGTGAGCCTGTATTTACAGCCTGCTGCGCCAGAGGCTGGGCACAGATCAATCGACTGCCCACATGCACCTCAGGCACACGCACACGCAGCGGACAAACAAACCAGTCACGCCCGCGCAGCAAACAAGCCAGGCACTCAGGTTACCACCTTGGCGTGCTGAAGAAGCAAGGGCACGCCTCCTGCAGACACCACTGAGGCCGCACACGCGGTGCACAGGCGGGTGCCCTCGCAAGCTGCCACCGCAGAGAGGCAGGTGGTGAGTATGCTGTAGGCCTTCAGGAGGCCTGCTGCCGGAGGGGGTTGTGAGCCTGAGCCCAGACAACAGCCAAGGGCTGTGCACAGGAGGCGCGCAAGCTCCTGCATGGGAGGCACACATGCAGCAGCAGGTGAGGCGCAGGCTCCCTTAGGTGCTCAAACCACCACAGCGACGGGTCTGCCAAATTGATGCGGTAGTGTGTCTGTTTTCTGCCCCACACCCTCACACCCAAAAACAGATGCACATGCGCATGCAAGCTCGCACACACACACATACACACACACGCACGTACGCGCGCGCGCACACGGACCTTCATGCATCCATTCCCTCACACATGCGCGTGCGGGTTTGTGTGCTCCGCACTCAATGTGCGCACGTACAGGTCTGCACATTTTAAGTCCACGCACGCACCTTGGGCCACGACAGTGTCTCCTCTGGTGCATACATGGAGTATGCTGCAGCCAAGCGAGCCAAAACGATGGCCCTCTCCAGGATCTGCGGGTCATGCTTGAAGCCACCATCTGTCTCGTGATTGCCACCAGCATCCCTTGACGGCGCAACTTCTGGGGTCTCGTCAAGCAGAGCTCGACAGCAGGCTAGGAGGCTTGCCGACACCCTGGCAGAGCCGCCCTGAAGAAGCACAGCAGCACAGGTGCAGGTAGTTTTTCGCAGCTCGCTCGCTGGTACACGCACATGTTGCGTGTGCTTGTGCGTGTAATGTGTGTGTGTGTGTGTGTGTGCGCGCGCGCGCGCGCCTTCGTTTGATGTAAGCGTACTTGTGTGCAAAAGTGTGCGTGAGTGTACATGTGTCTGCGTGTGTGCATATGTGGGATTGCGCGGATGCGCGCGTGTGTGTGCATGTGTGCGCGCTTGATGCTGCAATGCCAGGTGTGGCCAGCTTGTGACATGACAACCTGCCAGAACACATCTACCAGGATGGGTGTGCCAAGCGAGTGCAACCAGCCATGAGTTGCTGTATAGGGATGAATGGACCGGCACAGGACACATCTGCTTAGCTATGGAGCTGCTCGCAGGTGGGGCTGAGTTGGCGCACGACATGACGCACCACTAGGCCAGTGCCTCAGTGATGTGCACACACATCGTCAGGAAGCGCCCCTATCTGCCTTACACACTAGGCAAGTATGCAATCTTTTGCAAGTTTTGGGGGCAGTCGTGCCTTATAAAACTTCCCCAGCCTGGTGAAGTAAGCACCTTGGTTGAGCTTGCACGCACCCTTGATGAGCAGGAGGGAGATCCAGACAAGCCTGGCAAGCTAAGAGGCATCCTATGAGTAAGAACAGCTCTCTTTACCACGCACCTCATTCAGGATCCGCGCTCGCGCGGCACTGAACGCTGAAAGCTCAAGCAGCTTGCGCGCGCTGTGCAGGTGTGCGCCCTCCACACCCTCAACAGCGGAAAGCAAGCGCGCAGCAACTCCACCCTCCAAGACATGTGCTGAAGTTTCGGGTCCATTTGAGATAACCTACAGACGCATGAACGGCGGTGGAAAGACAAAGGGTGTGTGTGATTGTTCAGTCTCCCCTCACATACCTTGCCAGGTAATCAATCCTCCTGCTCCTCGCCACAAACATGCAGTACCCACGCGCCCAGACAGATATGATTGCTCAAATGTGCGAGAGCGGCCGCTGGTGATGGCACACCGCGACCGCTGGATATGATGAGACGCGAACTTCGTCAGGCACCATGTCGGGAAATGCCAGGGCCTGCGCCCACCCCTCACATGCCTCATCGAATAAGGATCATCCCTCTGGCTGCTGCTGCTAGGGCGGACCCGAAGCAGCTGCACGAGTGTCATTGTCATGTCAAGACTGGGGACCACTCACTGACGTTTCCCACCCAATCGGAACAATACAGGTGATAAACTTAGGAAATCACACTCAAGACTCACGGCGTACACGTCCTCGCCATCCTCTCGCATCGTGCAGCGAGACGCCTGCGCTCAGCACCCCTTGCGCTCTCCGGGGACGTGATCCCGATGATAAATCATTTTTCCACCACTCTCTGGTTAATTTCGGGCATTACACCCTTGACGTGGCCCTTGACACCCGAAACCTTGTTTTGTAAACGTTTGACATTTTGAAGAATTTAACAAGTAATGATTTGTTCTACCGAGTACTGGCAGTTGTGAGTTGCGATCAGCCCAACTTAGAACTCTGGTCCTGGCATGAGGGCATGAGGGCATGAGTGGTGATGAGGACGTATCTCTGACATTAGGAGGGGCATCAGAAGGTGCGTCTGTACGCTCAAGGATGCGGAATCTAGGGGTTGAGGCCGCATGTTGACCTGTCACCATTTGGGGTTCAAAGCTGCCCGCAGCTGTGCAGCGGTGTAAGTACTCGCTATTTTTAGATTGATCTGCTGCAAAGAATTTTTTTTGCAGATCATGTCAAGGCCCATTGCGAATTAAGCAGGCATGCCCATGGTGTGGGCTGATTGTGCATCATGAAAACAGGGCAGTGTATTCCAGGCACAGGCTCAGTCCTCAAATCAACGTTGTAGCCCCTCAGAGCACCCAGAGGAGAAAGATGCGATCTTCTGGTCTTCTCTGGCGTAAAGACCAAGAGATTGGCCAATACCTGCCTGGTTCAATTTAAGGATGGAAAATGAAGTGCGATTGCGGTGTGCACTCCGTCTGTGTATCGCTTGTATGTCAAGCATGTCTGGAGCCCTTGCCATGTTCAGGGGTCATTTTCATTCCTAGCTCTCGCTGTTCCTCTTGACGCTGCACTCATGGTTTCGTGTAACAGTGTGTGTAAGTGCTCTAATCTTGTGCACACCTGTACACCAGGCCCAACAGAGGGAGTTGACTGGAGCAGCGTGGAGCAAGTAGCAGGCCATGTCAGCCGCACAACCTTGGCAAACATGCAGCAGCTGTGGCGAAGCCACTCCACAGCCATGGACGGCAAGGGCAAGCAGTTTGCCGAAACTGTTTACTCCCTGCACGCACAATCCATCAAGGTGTGGAGCCTGTCCAGCTGTGTGCTACAATCATCATGGTCTGAACTGTCCCGAGGATCGCCCGAGTCAAGGGCTTGCTTGAGATTATTCTTGCTTCTTCTGATTTGACATAGCTTGTCATTGTGAGGCAGAGATCCCCATTTAGTACTGCAGTACAAAAATTCCCTGCGAAATGTTGGATTCTCATAACGTTTGGATAAGCTGTTCACGCAGGAGGTGGCCTCCATGAAGACATTTGAGTTGAAGCCAGTGCTCGCAGCTCTGAACTCCTACACCACAGGCGTGCGAGAGACGGTTTTGGAAATATTTCAGGTGGATGGAACATGATGCTCTGCGCCTAAGTGCATGAGAAGTACCGAGGGGGATACTTCTTGGGCTAGGGAAAGCTGCTGCATACAGTACAGTATGCCATCTGCTCAGGCTCTTATTTGGTATGACCGTGGTCGGTTGTGAGGGACAAGAGCTTTAGGGTTCAAGTTGCCATAGGCTGATTCGGAGGCTATTATAGATTGAGTGTTGGGCCGGTGCTCTGCGTGACTGATCAGGGATTAACATGCTCCGTTGATCGGTACTCTGCTTGATTTGGCTGAGGGCATGAGGTCCAGCGCTCTCAATACTCCTTGCCAACAGCTTGTGTGTGCAAATGTAGCTCCGGGATCCTTGTGCTAGTTGTAGACAGGTTGCCTCAAAGGGTCCAATTAGCCCAGGACCCAGGCTTTAGACCTTGTTCCACACCTTGATTGTCATGGAGGAGCTGCTCCAGAACTTGGAACCTCGCTCCCTGTCAGACCTCATGGCGTGTAACCTAGTGGCTTCTCAGCTCCGGCTCTTTGGACTGGCCTCCTACATCTTACTTGCATGTCTGAGGCCGTCAAACCGTGTGTGTACGCGCTTATACGCCATACAGGCAATGCGGCAAGCAGATGACAACTTTGCCCAGGCTGTGTACCAAACTAGCCGGCGGGCTTTTGCTAGAACTTTGCGGGAAGCTCTCGAAGCATGGGACATCAGCACTGCAGAGAAGGTGGGTGGGCAGGCGGAAGACAAGTGCTAGAAGGAGTGACTTGTTTTGGAGGACCTCAGCCGCAACCAGAGGGGTCCGACCGTCACCAATAGCTCTTCCAAACCTGCTGGTCAGAGGCGGAACTTGTGCTGGCCTGCTTTGTGGAAAGCTGTAGACCACGCTTTTTCTTGTGAGTGAATGTAGCGAGGTCTCCATTGTCGAGGAAAGGGTGGGCGTGTTTGCCATGTCCAGGACCAGCTGAGCCTGCGGGTGAGATGGCTGTCCTAGCCACAGGCCGCCTCAGCCTATGTTGCAGCCCTCACGTACCATCACCAGGTGGGCTGCTTGCTTCATGACGCCCAGATCATGTGTAATCCTCACACTGACCTTTGGCAAGACAAACCCTCCCAACTTAAACTCCTTTAATGCGAGTGCCACATGCCAGCAGTGCTATAGTGCAAGTGCTACAGGCGAGCAGCCCTATAGTACAAGTTTCACAGGTAGCAGGCTTATAGCGCAAGTACCACAGGCCAGAAGTCCTTCAGTGCAAGTACCACAGGCCAGAAGTCCTTCAGTGCAAGTACCACAGGTCAGCAGTCCTATATTGCGAGTGCCACAGGCCAGCAGTCCTATATTGCGAGTGCCATAGGCCAGCAGTCCTATAGTGCAATTGCCACAGGCCAGCAGCACAAATGTGCTAAGCAGATGACACTACCCATTGGGTAGTACCCAATCACCCACCCTGAGCCCTTGCATGGTGGTTGGCGTCTGCCAGCCTCACAGAAGGGCAATGTGGGTACCAGCCACACAGAGCAGCAAGGCTGCCGGCCGCAAGCACGCCCATGGTGGACCACGCTACCCTTGGCCTCCCTGACCACCACCCTGGGCAAGCAAGCTACGTGTTGTGCAGACATGCACGCCTGGGCATGCTGCCGTTGCAGTTGCGTCAGCTACGGGCGGCTCATGCTGAGCAATTGGAGATGCAGCGCAGGGCAGCACAGGCCTCTACCCAGCAGCGGCTCATCGCGCATGAAGCAGAGATCACCAAGAAGCTCAAAGAGGAGCACAAGCGCAAGTTGACGCAGGTGTGCAGACCGCCTGCCTGTCTGCTTTAGCTCGTTCTTTGTACACACACACGCACACACATACACACACGCACACACACACACTGTACGTGTCATGAGAGAGCACACACATACGTACACACACCCACTGTACGTGTCATGAGAGAGCACACACACACACTGTGCGTGTCATGAGAGAGCACACACACACACACACACACACATACACTGTACGTGTCAAGAGAGAGCACACACACACACGCACACACACTGTACGTGTCATGAGAGAGCACACACACACACGCACACACACACACTGTGCGTGTCATGAGAGAGCAAGCACTTGTGTTTGGAGGACAGTGTGGGCAAGCGCTTAGGCAGGCACACCGACAGAGATCCCTGGAATGTTGTGCTCTTGGAGGCACAGAAGCTAGGGGGAGGTGTCATGAATGTCCTGCTGTAAATCTCTTTATTAGACCAGGGTTTGAGCACAGGGAGCTACCAGGAAAATAGAGTTTTTATGAAGACCAGGGTGACTGGTGAGCTGAATACACACAGGGAGAGCTCCGAAGACAGCGGCACCGCAGCATGGGCAATACTCGCGAGTTGGCGCGTAATCGATGCTGGCTCTGTCAAAGCTGCAAGGTTTTGCAGCGCAGCAGCAGGACTTGCCCTGCCGGCCCTAATGCTGGCTTTGTCAAGGCTGCAGAGCCTGCACTGTAAGCATAAACTGGGCAAACCACCCTGCACTCCTACTGCAGGCAGTCACAGCGGTGGCCAACCTGGCCCTAGCCAAGGATCAGGAGCAGCAGCAGCAGCAGCAGCAACGGCAGGAGCAGGTGCAGGCGGACTTGCCCGGTGGGCATTGGGATCCTGGCCAGGGTTCCACTTCCAGCCTGGTGCCAGAGTCAAGCGCAAACAATCTGCAAAAGGAGGGGACCAGGCGTTCAGCCCTACAGGAGCTCCTCAAGAGAGATAGGACGCCCAGGTGTGTTCTGGGCAGGCACACACAGATTGCCCATGCAGGCGCATTTACACATGCATGTACGCGCATCTGAGAGCCCCAGATGCAGCCTCAGTGTGGGCTAGGGGACATGCACGCACACAGAACGCACACGCAAATGCACACGGATTCACAGTGTGTATTGCACCCATTACGCGCGCACACATCATGAGTGCATGTACAGGAGCCCCAGGTGCAGCCTCAGATTGGGCTGTGGGACAAACACACACATACACAAAGAGAACAACACACATAGCACGCGTGCACACAGAAGCCCCAGACGCAGCCTCAGATTGGGCTGGAGGACAAGCGCACGCACAGTGCATGTGCACGCACACACGTGTACAAAGAGCATACAACACACACATCATGTGTGCACATGCAGGAGCCCCAGGCGCAGCCTTAGCATGGGCTGGGGGGCAGAGGAGCCGCGGCCGGGGGTGTCCAACTCCCAACTGCCGGAGCTAGCGCAAGCCAGCCCGGGGGGCCTTAGGGCTGGGGTTGCTGGGGAGGGTCCAGCGCCCACCAGGCCGGGCACGTCGGCGCTGGGCCTGGAGGTGCTGTCGCTGCTGGTGGACGACGACGAGGACAGCCCCATCAACAACATGCTGGTGCGCTGCATGCATGTGTGTGTGCCTGTGTGCGCCTGTGTGTGCTTGTTTGATGTGGAGCCAGCGGCCCTGTCAACGGCATGCTGGTGCCTCGTGTGCGTGCACGTATGCGCATGATTGCTTACGTGTGTGTTTATACATGTGTTATTGAGGACAGCCTGGTCGACAACACACGCATGCACAAGTGCCCAGTTGTTTGACGTGGCAGTGTGCATGTTTGCATTTGTGTGCTTGTATGAACAACAGGGCTGGCCAGATCTAACATGCCAGTGTACTGAGAGCATGCATATGCAAGAGTACTAGAGGAGGCCTGGTCTAAGGCGTGCTTATGCAAATTTTGAGGGTGAAAGCCTGCGTGCTCCTTACAGAGTAAGACCATCACGCCAAATCATTTTTAATTGTTGTATTTTACAATCAAGCAGCCTGTATTTTTTACAGCAAACCTGCCTTCAAATGGGCAGGGTGCGCAACACAGGAGTATTGAGGCTCTCCAACAAGAGAAGCAATATCTCTATTGTATGGAGGGCATGGCTCTTCTGATCAATAATTGAACGGGCAAGGCCCAGGCCCCACTGTCTCTTTCAACCCGAACTGTGAATGATGCCAAACAGGGGCGCGGCCCGGGCTTGGGCTTCATCACCAGCATCAGCTCTTAGTTCCTGATATTGTATTGATTGCCTGTGGGAAGCGCGTTGTTGGAAGAGGGTATAGCAAAGCCTTGAGCACTGGTGCGTGTGTATTTGATTCCTCTGTAGCCACACTGGGAGTGCACGACAGATGAAGTGCTGCCTGGACATCAGGCATTTGATTTGTATTTTGCATGCCTACAAGGGACTAGAGGTGCAGCTGTGGCATTCTAGAGGGGACCTGCAAGCTCTATTGCTATGCATTGGTAAAAAAACATATGTGTGCCTGTTTTGCAGGCCTGCAAGGAGCTGGAGGTGCAGCTGAGGCATGCTAAAGAGGACCTGCAGGAGCAGAAGCTGCGGGTGAGAGTGGCTGAGAGCATGCTCCTCACACAATCAATTGTTGGCAGTCATAGAGGTGTCTTACAGGCGCATGCGTCAAAGGTCTGAGCAGCAACAAGCAGGAAAATTGCAAGGGAAAATTGGCTCGATAAGTTTAGGAAAGGCAACTAGGCTGTATGGCCTTATCCTATGCATTTCCCTCATCCCACCTCCCAAATACCTGGCAGGCAAGTGGCTTGGCATTGCCGTGCACAGCAGCAGGAGCACCTTGTTTTGGATGAAAAGCAACACGCCATGCCATGGCCTTGACGGTATTCAAAGGCCTAACATGGTTTCTCCTATCAGCTGCGCCCTTGAATATGCATTGAGGCATGGATGGGTTGGCGATGTTGGTCAATGTTGCATCACGAATTTGGTGGAGCATGCTCATGGTGGGCCTTGCCATTGTTGAGATGAGTCTCTTTCTAGCCATGGAACTTAATGAGAAGGGGTTTATCATGCACTGTCCTCTTTGCGTGGTATACATGTGTGCCGCTTTTGCATTCTAGCGTCTCTATTGAACCGGTGTCCATATGCAGCCATGCGCCGCTTTTGCACTCCAGCGTCCCTTACAAACTGATCGATTGCCTTATGCGGCCAGACAAGCAGAGCTGCATGCATGTCTTCATGAGCGGTGGCACGGTGCTATGCTCGGCAGATGGATGAAATGAATCGCCAGATGCAGCTTCAGCAAACAGATGTGGGCTTGTGGAAGGACAAGTGGATCCAGGAGGGGGCGAAATCAGATGGCATCAAGAGGGAGTGCTTGCAGGTGGGCAAACAGACTTGGGCTTGGTGGTCCGGCCCACTCCCGTCTCAGCATCCCTGCTCATCTGCTGCCGCCAGCACACAGATGCTCGCCCCTGAGAGAGGCGCCTGTGGACTTGAGCAGCACTGTTATATGCTTGCATGCCATCCGCCATGTGATGGGCGGCACAGTCTGCGTAAGGCTTAGGCAAAAGCATCTGACCATATGCGTCCTCGTGCGATCATAAGGGTGAGCTTTTAAGAGTGGCCTTCACACAACCAGTTCCTTGATCTTGAGACCCGCGCGGCTGGCACTGCAAGGGGCATGAGGCACGGCAGGTCACTTGAAAAAAGGTCATCAAAGTGCTGATTAATATGTGATGTGAAAGTGGCACAGTAAGTAGCGTCCTGGCATGCCGTTCCACTGCTTGCAGCACAGCAGGATGTCTTGGGTAGAGGCTGGCGCCAAGGGGCAAGTGTGCTGTCATGTCAGGGGTCAGAGGGCATATGTTGTGGCAGTGCAGTGCTACAGGAGTAGCTACAGGAGTAGAATATGCAGAGCTGCAAACCGGCTCATCGTCTTTGGTCACTGCCTGGGTGCAGTTCAGCGTATAAGGAGGTCTGGAACAGAATCATACGCGTTTGTGTGCGCAACAAGGCGCCGCTTGCGCCATGCTGCTCTGCAGATCGTGGTGAAGTGTGAGCAGCGCGTGACGGCGTTGCAGCAGGAGCACCTGGCAGAGATGTCCAAACGTGACATGCTGCTGCAGCGTGCCGCGGACACCATCATCAGGCTTGAGGCGCAGCTTGCCTGTGAGTTATGGAGTGGCCTGACGGAGCCTTGGGGGCCGCTTTCCGCTCCCAGGGCTGCCATTTTGAAAGAGGACGCCACGCGCCTGGATGAGTACCGTTTTTGGCGCCATGAGCCTGAACGGGCGCCGTGAGCACACGCAGGAGCTTGGGTTTTTTGTTTTGTTAGGGGCTGGCTTGCAGCAAAGGTGGCTGACTTGCACCCCTCCACTCTCGTGCCAGTATTGAGGTTCAAGGCCCTGTTTTGCCTCGGTGACACCAGGCACGAGCCGGGCTGGGTCAAATGTTAAAACTCGGTATGACTGTGCACAGGTGCAGTTGGCTTTTAGTAAAGCAAGGCGTAACCATGGCCAGATGAGTACTCTTTGCTTGCTTGCACCTGCATTCCCACGTGCGGCCAGCATCTGTGCCATGCCGCATGCCACCTCCAAACACACACACACAACAATCCGCCTGCAGCGCACACCGGCCAGCCCCTGGACATGCGCATGCTCCCGCACGACACCCTGTGGGCCCCGGCCGATTCCAAGCAAAGCGCGTCAGGGGGCACCCACTCCCCCACTTCGCCCAGTCCCGCTTCGCCAGGAGGCGGGGCTCCGTCAGACAAAGCGTACCCCACGCAGGGTGCGCAAGTGGGCGTGGACAGGCGCTGCCTTTTTGCGCAGCATCAGGTCGTGTTTGCCTCCATGCGTCGCCTTGTGTGTCACACACACATGGCTGCTGCAACATCGTTGCATTGCCGAGGGTAGTGGGCGGCGCCTGGGACTATTGCAGGCTGTGAGGCCATCAGCAGCGCTTGGCCGGTGGGGGGCCTTGTGCGCGCTTTGTGGCTGGCACTGCTACGCCGTCTGCAAATGGCAAGGGTCGTGCCTGGTGCACACACAGAGGGGTCCGAAGGGGTGCGCTCTGTGCACGGGGAGGGGCGCGGCTCGCATGGGTCGTGCGGTGCTGCACAGGATCCTGCATGGGTCACGCGGGGTGCTGCACAGGATCCTGCATCAATTGTCAAGCATGGACGGTGCTGCCCTGGCCATTGCCAGGCCAATGCGTGTTAGACAGTGCAGGCCTCTTGGACCGCCACCTCACGTAAGAATGCAGCTCTTTGGATCGCGTGCCTGAGCCATGATCCAGTTCCGTCAGATGCGTGCTTGTGCAACGATCCAGTTCCGTCAGATGCGTGCTTGTGCAACGATTCAGTTCCGTCAGATGCGTGCCTGTGCAACGATACAGTTCCGTCAGATGCGTGCCTGTGCAACGATACAGTTCCGTCAGATGCATGCCTGTGCCAGGAGTGGACCTGCTCAGGACCTATAGTGAAGTGTCGCAGAGGAAAGTCCAAGTGACTGCGGTCATGTGGCCCTCCATGACGTCTCCATGGCACGATGCATACCCCAGGGCACATGTGCAAGCAAAAGTGCACACGATGCATACCCCAGGGCACATGTGCAAGGAAAAGTGCACACGATGCATACCCCAGGGCACATGTGCAAGCAAAAGTGCACACGATGCATACCCCAGGGCACATGTGCAAGGAAAAGTGCACACAATGCATACACCCCGTTGTAATCAACCCATGTGGCGTGCAAGGGGTGCGCTAACCATCAGCGCACGCACCTGTCGTTGCGTACACATCACAGCCCCCGCTTTAGCAGGTGGCCACAAGCTGTACAGGCTGCTAGCCACTTGCACAAACACATGCACGTGCACACGTGCGCGCATAGCACACACAGATGCACAGAGATGCGCGCTCCGCTTGCACCTGCGGCAGGCGCGCACAAGCTGCCTGGGACGCTCGCGCTGCAAGGCCTGGGCCTGGACGCAAGTGGCAGCACCGCGCCAGGCCTGCCCTCAGCCCTCGAAGGGGCTTTGGCTAGGCCTGCGCGCTCTAGCTACCCCGCGGCCCCACCCGCCCCTGGCGGAACCTCTAGCGCCCGGCCAAGCATGACCGGCCAGCAGAGCGGCGCAAGCCAGGCCGGGCCGCCATCAGAGGAAGGCTCCAACTACTTCGACTGACTGTGTGTGCAGGCGTGGCTGGTGCCTGGGGGCTGCTAAAAACATCAATTGTCATTTGTTAATGCAAGCCAGTCACCATCAGCTGCACGCAGCTGGCGGAGGGTGGCAGTGGCAGGCAGCCCATGAGCTGGGCGTGCGTGCACTTGCGTGTGTTGTGCATACTTGCCTGCCCGTGCATGTGTGTATGTGTGCGTGTGAATGTGTGTGGCACTCGTGGGTCGTGCGCTCGTGAATGTGCATGCACCTGTGGAGGAGTGCGAAGGTGAACCTGCTTGTGCTCATGCGTGCGCACAGAGGATGCCCATGACTTACAGCATGATAGAATAGCTAAGGATGAGCCGTCATTATGAACCCAGCATGCTGTGATGCTCGCTCCGTGTATCTCAGATTATATAGACTAGCAATTTTGCACATAAACACACGCTACAATCAACTGAGCAAAGTTATATGAGTTTGACAACAATCGACATTATCCATGCAAGCTGGATTCAAGTCAAGCATGCATCATGCCGCATGATTCATGCGCCACTTTTCAACCAAAAAATTGGAAAGAACAAAGCCCTCAGAAACTCTCCATAATGGGAGAGGCTTGCAAGCACCAGACTGGTCTTCGTCATCCAAGCAGAGAATTATGTGTATCTTGGTGTCAGTTGGGCGGATTCAGAGATGGACACGTGCACTCTAGACATAAGCTCGATCATGCATACCCTAAAACTGGCTACATACTACCTAAATTTACTTCCCATTGTCCATAGAAATATCCTTAATGGATGTAGGGAGTGATTTTAACAGCCCAAGTAGAATCCTCTCTGTCTGAGCAAGCCACACAGACGCAAAAGGCTCATCCCAAAGGATACAGTCTTGCAACTTGAAGTTAGGGTTTAACCGCCAGCCTAGTCGTTAGGCTGCTTGGTTTGTTGCTGGTCTTCGCCAGCCAAAGAAAAGTCCATGATGTCCGAGATGAAATGACAGGGTTTGTTGCGCCGTTGAGAAAGGAAATCAAGGACAGTCTGACTACTGACTAGGCAAGGCATATAAAATAGAAGGGGCCTCCACAGAAAAGGACTGGCAGAAAGGGAAGAAAAGGAACAATTGCTTCTTTCTGAGAGAGCACACAAACAAGTCTTGACAGTGGAAAAGAGCATACACCTCATTTTGAATAGGAGCACAGGAACACTCGTCACATTGGCTGTTTCCTTCTGCCAGATGGAGGGTTCCACCGCAAGAGTTTGTGTTTGCAAACGAAACCTGCTCACATTCCTTATAACATGCTGAAAGAGGTCAAGGTGCATATAGCGAGATGGCATCATAAGGGCAACCCCATTCCACACACACATATGTGAGTTAGCTCGAAGATCTAGGAGGGGACAGGCAAACCAAGAATGATAAGTCACCAGTTTGTTGTCACTTTCCAGAGGGTTCATGTCAGCAATGTCCCTCCACACTTTCCTAAGCCTTAGGTCAGCAGTGAAATCTGGATAGCATGTAGGGAGCCCCTGCAAGAAAGCTTGTGCGTACGTGTCACAGGCTCGCAATCCTTCAAAGGCATGTAAAATATCAGAAGCCCAAGCCAAAGGATACACATACACAAAACAAGCACACGATGCGCTGCTACAAGCATGGGCCTGCTGCATGCACAGACAATGCCAACATGTTCAGTGGAAAGTCACGCTGAGGTATCTGAACGAGTCAGAGCACTCGAATACACCGCCACCAGCGTTGAGAATGGCCACCTCTTTTAGAATGGACAACTTCTGACTTTGAAAAGAGAGGAAAGAAAAAGGAAAACTACGCAGGTGGTGCTGCAGTGTTAATTGCAGTGTCAATTGTGGGAGGTTTGGAATGTGTGCGGTCTACGCCCCTCTCGCAGGAGGTACTGGTCTCCAGCATGCAGGCAGACATATGCTTGCTAATTCCTAGCTGCCCTCGTCTGGCAGGTACAGCTTTGTAACCTTACCTTGCTAATTCCTAGTAGGAAGATTAGGTAGTGATAGAGCACGAGTTAGTGGTGCAAGCATGCGCATGTGACAGAAGTAAGACCAGGGGGCCTTCCTCAATCAAGCAATGGCCTCGTCTCTCTATAATTGCACATAACTGTGAATTTTAACCCCATGCATCAAGAAAAGAAAACTAGGCAGGCAGTGGAAACATAAACCCCAACATCAACTTAGGAAAAGTGGGCACTAAGGCAGAGAGGAAAAGATGTCTATGGGGTGATCAGTAGGGTGGCTAGCAGTACCCGCTCCTGGTGACCTCGATGATGAAAAGGTGGCAGAAGTTGCCTTGAGAGCACGTCCACGTGATGACAAGTTTTGAAGTATACTGAAGCGAATGAGCATGAAGTAATAGAGCAAGCCTGTCAGCTTTCTGAGCATTGAGAACAAGACTCGTAAGAGGCTCCGAACTGTAATGGCCGTATTAAATTGCACCCACTAAGAAAGATGTGGAGGTAAATTTTCCCTGAAGCTCGCTCAAAATGCTGACAGAGTACACTGAGCTATGGATTGGCAGCTTTGAGTGAGCTCCTGGGCCTAGTATCTTAGCAAAACTTGGCTTCCACAGGAAGTGCGTGCTGCTGGTTGGAAGTGAGCTGACTAGAGTCCCGGTTTCTGGGCAGAGGTTGGTATGCTGGCACTGACGTTGAGAGCCCCCCTTCCGTTTTGCATCCTGCCCTTCTTGATGCATGCGTGTGCATGTGCATTTGCACATTTGTGTACATGTGTGCGTGCGTGCATACAAACATGTGTGTGTAAAGGATAAGTCATGTTCTTGTAAAACATGGTGGCATCTGTGACCCACCCACCACCTTCCCACCACATTTAGCAGCGCCACGCCCAGCCCACGGCTGGACACAAATTGCGGCAAACAATGCCTATGGAAAGTGATTTAAAGATACGTCGTATTCTTATAAAACATGGTGGCATCTGTGACCCACCCACCACCTTCCCACCACATTTAGCAGCGCCACGCCCAGCCCACGGCTGGACACAAATTGCGGCAAACAATGC
>LFIK01001041.1_pt1 | contig 21571 bp, 30 predicted proteins | sample 643401 | NCBI WGS metagenome assembly LFIK01 (sample SAMN03777447, study PRJNA286221) | soda lake metagenome | biome: soda lake; feature: Kulunda steppe; material: water; isolation source: sample T5-Br brine of Lake Tanatar-5 | place: Russia: Kulunda steppe | collected 2010-07
CTGAGAGAATATGGAGAGCACTATCTGCTTGCTGACAGAGTGGACACTGAAGGCTGGTGGACATTTTAAAGCGGACAGTTTTTGATTAAGACGGGTGTCTGTGCGGGAGTGGAAGATATTGCGCTTCATTTGGAGAGAGAGTTTGGACATGTTCCAAAAAGCGTTGCTCATGCTTTTTTGGACGTCACGTCCAAATCCAACACGGTGCGGGAGTAGACTCTGGTAATAAGAGAAGTATCCTGTTCTTGAGTTGGCATAACCCAGTCTATGGTTTGAGTGCATGTGGGATTTTAGTGCGGCTTGGAGATTTGGAAAGTAAGTCAATCCGGGGCCGTGTTGGGGAGCTTCAGTGCCAGATTTTTGCTGATTAACTTCTTCAACAGCTAACCAGCTAATATCAGAGAAGGGATTGCCACCGAGGCCTGTGGTGCGGATGGTTGTTTCAGCTGGGAGGCTGTTACCGTGGCACGCTTGGTATTTTGCAAGGGCGTCTGCACATTCATTTCGGGCATTACATACCAGCATGAGACTTTACTTTGTAAAGGAAGACGTGGTATTGAGAGTTTTGGATAGTACTAGAAAGAATTGTAAGGATATCTCCTTGGACATGCTTCTCAGGGTACAACAATTGTTTCCTAATTTGATGAAGTGAGGTAAGGCTGCCTGTGGCAATATGAATATGATCGTGTGTGATCATCACTATGATGGCAGCAGCTATAGCTGTTAGTTCTGCTCTCCCCATGGTATTGGTTATACCAGCACCATTTGGTTTGACAAAGTTAGAGTTGCCCGAGCTGGGGTGGTAGACCCCTGCCCCAGGAACTGTTTTACCTCCTTTGATATAGCAGCTACCGTCCGTGTAGGTCCAGGATTTCCAGTCAGGAATTCTAAATGTGAGTCCCGGGTTGGAATGAAGGGAAAGGGGGGCCACATCACCCAAAGCAGGTCTGTGGGAGCACATGGTCGTTTGCATTTTTCTGAGTGAAGTTTCTCAAATTTCTTGACACCAGGCGCTGTCTCAGCGTGCCTAGCATTACAAGAGGGATGGCTAGCAATGTTGTTGACGTGCCAATTTGCTTCAGGGATATCACAAGCAAGATTTTGCAGCCATGTAGGATTGTACTTATTTAGGTGAAGCCGTGCAGCTGCGTTCCAGACTGCTATGATATGAAGCTTCCAAGAGGCCTGCCAGTGGGGAAGGGGAGTCTCTTGACTTGTCCAGGATTGAGGGGAAGCGTAGGCAGTCCCATTCGCTATCACTGGAGGCCACAACCGGCTAAGCTGCCCTCGTTCGGCGGATACAGCCTTGAAACCTTACCTTACCTTACCTTGCATGCAAATGTGTTCGTTGAGGCTTCATTTTGCAGACTTGTTTCACGATATACCACTGGTATACAAAATTACTGTCAATCAGACTGAAGCTTTTTATTTCTCCCCTGCCCTCGTTCGGCGGATACAGCCTTGAAACCTTACCTTATTTCTCCCAAGCTTGTTCTGAGGATGTCTTCAATTTTTTTCCAGAAACAAACTAATGATTCCTATCGTTTTATTTCAGAGCTTATGGATGCTTTTTTGATGGCTGGTGTTCACCAGCAACCTGATCAGTCAAACTACCTGGCTGAAGGTCAAACTTAAACTTGTAAACTTGAAGTAGTAAACTTATGGATGTTTTCTGTATGGCTGGTGTTCACCAGCAACCTGAACAGTCAAACTACCTGGCTGAAGGTCAAACTTAAAACTTGTAAACTTTTTGTTGGGTTGGCAGTGACCAGCAAGCCCAGCAGTCAACCCATCATGGGTTGGGCCAGATGATCTGGCTGAGGTCTAAACCAATGATATCCCAAACTCACCTTAAACCAACCTGACAACGGTCAAACCGATCATGCACAGACTTTTTGAACCCTCCATTTGTCTCCACAAATAGTCCTAACAACAATAATCCGTCTGAAGTAATTGGCAATAATGAAAAAAGAGAAAGACAATAATAGTTGAACCCATTAAACTTGCAATGAAAAGGTCATAGACAGTTCAACCCTATGACAACAGTTCAAAGAGTTCTACCAATTGGCAGGTAAATGCCATCGAGAGGTGATGCAGCAAAGAAGTTAGCCCCTGACTTTGATCTCCCAGATCAACAATATCTCAGTAGAAGTGTTTAAGGTTCAGACTATGTAGACCTGGGGAATAGCATTGTTGCCTATGCCTTTGAAATCAAGAGCTCACACTCAGCGCAAGCCACCAGCCACTGCTTAGCCACTAGCTACCTTGCGCGAAAAAGCAATTAAAAACCAATAACAGCGTCCACAACACGGCTCGTTTATTAACATTGTACTGAACATCCAGTGCTGAGGATGCTGCCTGTGGAGAATATTGAAAGTAAATACAAATTCCAGCGGTTGGGACAGACTTGGGCCATAGAATTCCTCACTGACCAGCCGCATCGCCCCAGACACACAGACATCTTGCTTCTTTTAGCCCCTGCCTAGATTGAGATGCAAGGTACTTAAGTGCCGGCCTCCACATCTTTATTTCCCTTGGGCAAATGACCCATGCGCATAAATAGCTTCAAGGCTGCCCAGGTTGGAGACACGTTGAAACCTAGTCGTGCAATCAGGCGCAGGAAAACGCAAAACAGAAATAGAATATGCAGAAAATAAGTTCTCAAAGTGTACCCCTGCAACAGCGGGCAGCCCACGCTTCATACACGCGCCAATCAAGCCTGCCCCTCAACCTAACCCACTGCAGCACAACAGGTCAGTCTCACTCAGTTCAGTTCAGCAATCACTCAAGTTTTTAAATTTTCTACTCAAGTACTGCCCTTGCCAGCTGCACACAGACTTCCTAGTGTGCATGCCATGTGCTACCACATCGCAACCATTTTGCTTGATGACATGTAGCAGCCGCAGGCTGGGGCCGCCCACGCACCCCCCCCCCTGCTGGAGATTCCTGCACCTCAGAACAAGTAGCAATCACGTCTAGGTCAGACCACAACCATGCGGGTGCATGCACCTGGACTCACGCCTTCGCTGCACCCACTCGACCACATACATGTGCGCGCCTCCTGAGCGCAAGGCCCGACCATTTGCACCAAGGGCCTGACATGCCGCGCAGGGTGTCTAGACACAAGCACGCACACCCACAGGCAGGTGCGCACAGGACTGCGCCGGGCACGCCCCACTGCAGGGTGCCAGCAGGCGCAGCGCATCGGGCTGCTGGCGCCGCACACGCGCACGTGCGCGCATCACGGACAGCGTCATGGGGTGGGTTGCACGCCCAGCAGGAGGCTGCGGCGCCGCGGCTTGCCCTTGCCGCCACGCCCCTGGCCCCCCGCAGGCGACTCTGGGTGCAGCCGCTCGAGGGGCATGCTGGCGCCGATGTGTGCGTGCGCCTTGGCCAGGCCCCTGTACATGTTGCCACCGGTGAAGCTCCCCTGCGAGCGCTGCACACCGGCACCCCGCATACCGCCGCTACCTGCGCGCATGGCCGCGGTCGTGGCCGCGCGCCGGGGGTTGAAGGGTCTGGCCGCGCCGGGTGCCTTGCCAGACAGAGCCAGCTTGGACGCCAGCTGCGCCGCGCGGCTCTGCAGGCGCGCGCAAGGGGGCAAGGGGGAGGGGCGGAGGAACACTCGGGTGTGTGCGTGCCTTGTGAGAGCGAGAGCGCACTGCAGCCTGCACCTGGCTAGGCGCGTGCACCTGCCATCAGGCGTGTACATCGAGATGCACTGAGACATGCAGAATGGGTGTTTTGGCGCGCACTTGGGGTCAAGCAGCTGTCGCGCAGCGCGTGCCCGTGCGCGCAGGGCCAGGACAGCATTTGCAGGGCGTAGCATGCAGTGCATCAGGAGGGCCCGCACCTTGCCCAGGCCCTGCGTGGCGCCTGCATCGTTGTGTGGGAGCAGGCCTTGCGGGTAGCAGAACATGAGTGGCATGCTGTGGATCTCATCGGCCTCCGCCAGCACGCCCCTAGCGTTGGCAAAGGCCGGCGCACGCGGCGGCGCCCTGCCCGCTAGGAAGGTGGCAGGGGCCTCGGCCTGCTGCAGCGCGCATGGCCCGCTGGCGGCAATTAGGTTGTCCATGCTGTCGTCCAGCTTGCTGGACACGCTGCGGTGGGACTGCTGTGACAGCTTGCTGCCCTGCTTGCGCGGCAACAGGTGGTGAGCCAGCTGCCTCGGGCTGCGCGGCGACGCAACGGCGCGCCAGGGGCCCATCTGCCCTCCGCATGGCCCCCCAGGACTGCGGCAGCTTGTGGCGTTGGAGTCGCCTGAGGTGGCCGAGGCCAGGGGGGAGCGCGGGGGGTCGCTGTTCCATCTGCGTAGCTGCCGCTGCCCTGCCTCCTCCAGCTTGGTGCCCAGGCTCGAGCTGCACCCGCGCTCTGCGGCATGGGGCCCGGCATCCCTGCGCGGCAGGTGGGGGCAGCCGGCACGGGGGTCCGGAGGGCGAGCGCGGCGGGTGCAGGTGCGCAGGCGAGGGGGGCGAGCACGGCGCAGTGCGCAGGTGGGTTGGTGGGCCTGCCTAGTCTTAAAGCCTAGGCTCTGATGGGGAGGGGCTGGTTTGGATACCGTGCGCCTGCGCCTCTTTAGTGCGCATGCTGCGTGTGTTCGTGCGTGAGCTTGGTGTGTCCATTCGTGTCGTTTGCACACAAGCGCGTCATCCGTCCTTTTTGACAGGGTGCATCAGCTATTCACACCAGCTGATGCCACCCAGGCATGCGTTGAAGCACAGCCGGACAAGCTGGCTTCAGACCCTCCCCCTCCCCTCAGCTTTCTGCTCGCACGAGAAGGCCTTTCCAGCGCCCCAAGCGCCCACTTGCACTTGCACCCCTCCACCAACGCAGCGCTCCATCTGCTGCGTCTGCGCCCCCCCCCTCACGCACGCACCTTGTGCCTGGGTGCCGCGCATCGCTCGGCGCGCCCGTGAGCGGCGTGCTGCGGCACGACAAGCTGCTGGCAGGGCTCTCGCGTAGCGACACGCCCACAAACGAGCCCACAAAGCTACTGCGGCTGGGGTTGGACGAGGCGGTGGCGGGCACCAACAGGATCTGGCTTGAGCTGTCGTTGGAGCTGAACACGCCCTCGGGGACGGTGTGCAGCTTGGACCACATAGTGGCCTCGACCTGAAGGGGGCCAGGTAAGCACACACGCGCATGCGGCTGGGAGCTCTCAAGGCGCAGACCTGGGCTCTGGGGGGGAGCAGGCATGACAGAGGCCAATCCGGGCGTGGCGGAGCACGCAGACGCCGGTAAGGGCGTCCTGGGATCAAAGGGGAGGGGGGGCAGAGGCGGTGCATGGAGCCGCGTGTGAGGCAGGGCTTCAGTGCCCTGGGACATGTCCACGCGCAGCTTTTCAGTCTCGTGGGCCCCCTGCGGGTTTTGCAGCAGAGGACATCGCATGCCCGGCAGCACCTGTGGCCTATGTCTACCCTCGTCTGCTCAGAGCACTGCACGCAGCAAGCGCGCGCACACACACGCACACACGCATGCATGCACGCACACAAACGCGCTAAGGCACGCGCACACGCACACACATGCGCGCACACGCACGCACATGCACACACACATGCGCGCACACATACGCACACACATGGGCACACACACACAGGGTTGCAAGGGGCGCAGGCCTGCTGCCAGCAAGTAGAGCGCGCGCGCACCTGATGGGTGTTTGATGCCCGTGGCAGGGCAGGCAGGGCAAGGCCTGGGGTGGGGAGCTCGGGCAGCGTGTGCTGCGTGGACGGCCTACGCGCGCATGCAGCAACCGACAGCGCGTCAGGCACGCACTGGCACTTCAGGTTGCCGAAAGAGCAGAATTACGCCGTATGCCTGTGCCCATTTGTGTGCTGAATGACCAAAACAAGCGGGGGTGTACATGGCTCTGAGCAACCCGGCACTCCTACTACTTCCACACAGCAGGTGGGCCATGGCAGCCTGGGACAGCCAGTGCACGACGCAGACGCAGGCCTGCCATGCCACACACCGGCCGCACCTGCACGTAAGGAGAATCCCGTGCGGGCAAGCGTGCAGCACTCCGCCCCCCTGCCGAACCGCGAGAGAGGGGCTCTTACCCTAACCCTAACCCTAAACCCTTACCCAAAGCTAAACCCTGACCCTCTAAGGGCTCCTGGTGCAGGTAGGATGGTGCAGGGCAGCGGGGTCCTGGAGCCCTCTGCCCCCCCTCCCCTCCCCTCGCGCACCTGAGGGCCAAGTCGACCCCCCCCCGCTCCTCCCACAGCTCGCCTGCCTTGCCCTGCGGCTCAGCCTCTGCCCTGGCCGCGGAGCTGGAGGGGCCTGAGTTAGACCTGATGGCGGCATGGCCGAGCCCCCCAGTGCACCGCTTGGCGTCGTGGGTGCTGGCATGCGCAAAGGGCGAGGGCAAGCTCGGGGGGTTTGCGCTTCCCCGGACCTCCTCCCAGCTGCCCTGAGGGCAGGCGCCGGGCTCCTGCGCCTTGGCGCTGGGCTGCAGAGCGGCGGCGGTCTCCTCCAGCACGCCTAGGACCATGGAGGGACCATGGAGGGGTGACAAGCGCGTGCTCCCCTGCTGCGAGCCACGCAGAGAGTCCTTCAGGGGCTTGGGTGTGGGGGGCGACAAGTGCACGCCGTCTGGCAAGCCGTCCGCGCTCCAGCCAAAGTTGAAGCTGGTGGAGCGCGCAGGCAGGCTGCGCCTGTTGGGTGGCTGCTGCTGCTGCTGCTGCTGCTGCGAGGGCAACGCAAGGGTGCACGGCATGAGCATATGGGTGCGTGTCAATGCGTGCATGCGTGGGTGTGTGGCAAGCAGGGCACGCGTGTATAGGTGTGCCCAGCACGTGTGTATGGGTGTGCGCAGCACGTGTGTATGGGTGTGCGCAGCACGTGTGTATGGGTGTGCGCAGCACGTGTGTATAGGTGTGCGCAGCACGTGTGTATGGGTGTGCGCAGCACGTGTGTATAGGTGTGCGCAGCACGTGTGTATGGGTGTGCGCAGCACGTGTGTTTAGGTGTGCGCAGCAAGTGTGTATGGGTGTGCGCAGCACGTGTATAGGTGTGCGCAGCACGTGTGTATAGGTGTGCCCAGCACGTGTGTAAAGGTGTGCCCAGCACGTGTGTAAAGGTGTGCCCAGCACGTGTGTATGGGTGCGCCTAGCATGCGCGCAGCGCGTGTGAATAGGCGTGCCCAGCACGTGCGTATGGGTGTGAGCACGCAGATGCGTGGGCCCCGGCACACAGCCATGCTTGGGCGTGCTGGGCGCTCCCAAGCGTGCAGCGCAAGTTGGGAAGCCTGTGCTAACTCGTAAGCCAGGCGGGGCCCCTCCAAAACAACCAGGCAAGCCCTGCATGACGACCGGCGCAGCGCAGCTTGCTCGAGCCAAACGAAGCGCTGAGCATGCATTGCAAGGTTTTGGGCACATACTCAGGCCCTCATCCCACACAGCAGCAGCGGCAGCGGCCGCGTGGCAAGCAGGGCAGCAGAGGCACACGGCTGCAAACACACGAGACACGAGGGCTCACCCGCAGAGCAGCAGAGCTGGTGGTGCTTATGGCCGCGGCGCCGACGGCAGGCAGAGACTCATTGGGGCTGGTGAGGCTGCACATCCGGCACAGCTCTTCAATCGCAGCCGGAAGTGGCGGCAACGACTGCGCATCACGCGCCAGGACCCACTCAGGGGGCAGGTGCCACAGCCAGGTCTCCATGCAGCCTTTGCCCTGCGCGCGTGTGCATGAGCGTGGGTGCATGGCTTGGCGAGGTTTGCGAGGAGCGAGGGATTTGCTTGTGAGTGGGGCACCACTCCCTTCCCTACTCTGAGGGCTCTTCAGACCCAATTGAGCAAAGATGTGCCATATGCTGGTGTGGTAAGCTTGCAGGGGCTACGCAAAAGTGGGAGCAAGGCTGTTATGGGCGCCGCATCAGGGGCGCCGCGGCTGCCTCTGCCGTGCCTTCCCCACGCCTGCCTCCCTTGCCCACCTTCATGGCCACGGAGCCGTTGTGCACGAGGCCGATGTCCAAGCTCGGCAGCAGGCGCTTTGTGGCGTGGCTGACCTGGATGGTGCTGGGTGCAGCCGTCTGCTCCATGCGCGCCGCTGTGTTCACTGCGCGGACCCGGGCCAGCGGTGGCATGGCCACAGGTGAGCAAGGGCGCTTTTTGGGACACAAGCCCGCACACGCTGCTCTGATTTGCAGCTCACGGCACACACACGCGCACACACACACATGGCAGCCTCTGGCTCTGACGCCACGGAGAGCCCAGATGCAAAATGGGCAAAGCCCTGCCGCGTACAGCAGCCCTGTGCACCGCTTCGGGCCGGCAAGGCAGTTGCATGGACTGCAATTGCTCATGTGCTCACGCCTGCTTGTGCAGTTGAAACCACCTCCCATGAAGTGCGCCGGAGGTGTATCACATAGAATCTGTTCAACGTGCTTGTCCAGGCAACCAACGCCTGCCTTGCAAGGCCCTCATGAATGCCTCTGGTGTTGTTCACTCGGCTTGACGAGTGCTGGAAAGGCCTTGGATGATGCTCGCGTCAGCAGCATATGCCGTGCCCATGCAGGAAGGCTTGCAAAACACGCGGCAAAGGCAAGGGAAAGGCCCCTCCAGCTCCCTTGCAGTATGGGTGCGACAAAAAGGTTTGGTGGTAAAGGGCCCCCAGGGCAAGAGGCACATCACAGTGAGTCCCAGAACGATGCCACAAATACCACTGGCACGATAGCACTTGGCGCAAGGCATACAACTCGCCGGTGTCACCAATAATAGCACACAACTCGCTGGTGTCACTATATATGGTACACAACTCGCTGGCGTCACTAAATATGGCACACAACTCGCCGGTGTCACCAACTACGGCACACAACTCACCGGTGTCACCAAATATGGACCATTTGGGTACCTCAAGACCCACTAACCCGCTGACGCAAGGGCCTGTGTGCAGGCCGATGCGCAGCTGCACGGGCTGGCCATCTAGCATCTGTACCTGCATGCAAGCAAGAGGTCCAGCACGTCCGCCCATGTTTGTGTGCGCATGCGCGCACTCGTGCACGCGCACTCGTGCACGCGCACATGTGCATGTAATCGGGAGTTAGCGCTCAGATCTTGGCTCAGAACGTAAGCATGAAGGAGCAGGGAACAGATGTGACAAGCCATTCCGTACATAACTTGGCGCAAGCGCAAATGCCGGGGCGTCATGTGCGTTGCCTGGCCCAGTGCAGACCAGAAGCATGCTCTACCATGCACAGGGGACCGGCAAGGCAAGGCAAGGCAAGGCAAGGCAGCTGGGTCACACAAGCGCCAACCCCCACCTCAAGCGCCGCGCGCATCATGTCCACAGCCAAGCTCATCATCCGCCCGGCACCCCAGGCTGCGTTGTGCGACCTATTCACGGACCAGAAGCCGTCCTGGTCAGGCGCCAGAATTCCACTCGCGAGGACCACACAGTCGCCAATTGTATCTGGGGAACAAGAAGGGAAAAACACAGCCCAGCAAGGTGTCCATTCGCTTGCTCTCCACCTTTTTGCCTCAAGGAGATAAGAAGGGCAAGGCATTGGGAGAGTGCAGGGCGCAACCTCAGGATGAATGCAAGCAGCAAGCCCGAGCAAGGACGCACCGGGAAAACTGGTAAGGGCACTCACCAATCTTTTGAACTTGGTATTTTTGGACCAGCCTGTAAAGCAGCAAGATCAGCAGCGTGTCTGTTTAAGCGCCAGTAAGTCACACAATGAAAGATGTGGAGCAGCAGGCACCAAACGGGCCTTACGTGTCAAACCGACTGAAGAGGATGTTCAAAAAGGTGATGACTGATTCCGGAGTTACAGAATCCTGCGTGTTGGCAGGGTGGATAGGAAGAGCAGGGATATGGGATGAAGCATGGCAAGGAAAGTCCCAGAAACAAAAAGGCATCACACATCAAAGCGTGCTGTTATAACAATTCATCATCTCATCAGGGTTTGCAAAAAAAAAAACTTTTTTCTTTTCTGGGCAGCCAAGGCAGAAAAGAGAAAGTCAGATGCAACAACAGTGAGGCCTCATGCCCACGCTCACCTTCCCACAGGTTGATGTGAAGGATACTATGTCTGCAGGCAAAGCAATTGGAAACAACTGTGTTGGCTTCCCATGTTGCAAAGCGAGCATGTATGCCTGCTTTAGATACCGAGTGATGCAAATTGCACTGCAGTGAAAGCTGAAGACATGTTAAACATGTTACACAGGCACTTTGGGATTGGAGCACATGAACTGATCAAGAGCGAGGCCAAACTCACACTCTTAGCTGGTGCATGCATCTGCTTATTGGCAACATGCGAGTAGAGGGCACTCACCCAAGAATAAGATCGTCACATCTTCATGAGAGCATGTGAGGTCAGCGATATTGTCCAGGGTTACAGCACCTGCACCGCACCAGGAAAATCACAGGAGCACATGGATGAGGACCACAGCGAGATGTCATAAGAAAATCAATGGATAGCAGGCCTGGGTCAATCCTGCGGGGCCCTTCTAGCATGGAGTCTATGGCGGAAAGCTGGTTACTTAGGTTCAAATTTTCAGGCTTGTCAGGCTTCTAAATACAGCCTCAAATAGCTTGAAGGCCTTTCAAGACGTTGTGCTGTGAGGAGAGACAGAAACTCCTATTCTGGCTGCCCCCAGCAAATGATAAGTTCAGGCATTCATGCCTGCCTGTGCACACCTCGGCAATCAGGCCTGCCTAAATCTGTCCAATGAGCAGGTGTATTTCTGAGCCGCCCGACAGTGCCGGTTGCACCACACATGTTCATTTGATGCACCGGCGGGTGAAAAGCGGTCTTATCTCCGTTTCGGATCGACACCTGCATCTTAACCAGCCTTACCATCTGTGCTGAGCGCCTGGATCACATGACGTGGGAAGATCTGCACGCAGAGCCAAGCCAGGGGTCACTGGGCCACGGGCGTGGACTTCCTGTCCAAGCATCCTAGCACGTACATGATATGTATGCCAAAGTGCAGGGAGTGCCTTTCATCCCGTGTTGCATTTGCGCAAGGATCATGACACACACATTCACGTCCCGATTTCACAGCTGCCGCTGGCTTTGATACCAATTGGACAAGCAAGGGTGTGAAAGGGTCCAGACATTGCAGGTCTTGGCCAAACACAATTCAAGTCACAAGGTGCCTCGTCTCGTGGACTGTGTGGGGCACACTCAGTGCATCGCCTGGCATGAGGAGGAGGATGGCATCTGCAGTGGAATGTGAGCGCCCTCCCGTTGGTCTGTGCAGCAGGAGGGCGCTGCATGCCGCCCAAGCTGCCGTTCATAGGATGAGGCCTGCCTCCTTCTGGCAAGCGCACGGTGCCCCCTGGTGGCTCTTCACAGGGCAGCCTGCAGGTACCCTGTGGCCAGGCTGTGCACGCTGTGCTCCCCCACCTGGCTCAGCATGGCCAGCTGGTCCTCGGTGAGCTCAGACAGCAGGTTCTCGAGCTCGACCTGCTCAGTGACGTCGCGCTGGATCAGCAGGAAGCAGGGCCTGCCAAAAGCATAAGGGTGTGTGTTTGGAGCATCCTCAACCAGAGGCAACCATATGACTGAGGATGCGCTTCGGTGATGGGAGCACTGTGTCGACACGGTGAGGACGCAGTTGTCAAGGCCTGCTGGCCTCTTAGCACGTTAATTCCATCATCATCACATGATGCAGGCAGTGGCGTTAAGTAGCTCAGGCAGAGTGCAGACAGGCGTGGAGGCAGACTGTGTATCTGCTCGCAGAAGCCCCAGGCGCACGGAGTTAGCTGGAAAAAGCGCATGTGTCTGATGCCATGTCCATTGTGTGCGGGGGCATTTGGAATCCTTCAGGGATGCCAGTCTGAGGACAGACACGTGCAGCGTATGCACTATGGACAGCCTTTGTTGAGTGCAATTTCTGGCTCATATGATGTCATCAGTGCCAAGTATGAAGAGGCTCAATACCAGGCAGGGTGCGGCAGCAGCCGCCCAACCTGCAGGGGCTCTGGGCTCCCTTCCTTGAGCTACCGGACCATGCACATACAGCTTGCTTGCTGACGCCATTGACCGCGCGCCCTACCTGGTTGTCACAGGGTCTGTGACCAGCTTGATCTCCACTTCATGATACATGGAGGGCTTCTCTGGGTGCAGGTCCAGGTCGAGGTTGTTCAGCAGGTTGGAGTGGGAGTGCCTGCGCCTCTTGCGGACACTGCAATGCGTGCACATAGGTTAGCTTTTTTTCGAGGCATGCTGGCAATTACCGCTGCGCATGTGCTCAATTGCTCAAGGCAGTGCTGCATTGTTGCATGCTACCAAACCTCAGAGGCTCTGCTGCGGACACGCACACAGGGCCCATCCATGGGCTGCCCTAGCCAGGTGCGCTTGGGGCACGTGTGCACATGCCTCTCTTGCTTCAGAACCACCCGCACCTGCTGTTGGAGGACTTCTGCACCTCTGCTACCTCCTCGTCCCCGTACGCCTGCTGCCTTTGCAGCATGCCATGCCCCGTGCACTCCTCCGGCCTGCCGTTTGCCCATTGCCCACCATACCCCAGTCGAGCATCATCCTTGCTGTCAAAACCCTGCACACCGCTTGGCCGGTCGCTGCAACGGTCCGCAGCCGGCCCAGCGTCGTAGCCGCTCCCAGCTTGATGCATGGCGCCAAGGTGTTGCAAGGGACCAACTGCTTCCATGCTGGCAAAGCGCACTTTGGTGGGGCGCTCGCTGGAGCTTGTCATGCCCCCTCTGAAGGTGCCGCCACTCGCAGTAGGGCCGTCGCTCAGCAGCTGCAGCTGCTGCTGCGGCAGCAGCCGCTGCCCAACCTTGACCAGGTTGTCGGTGTTGCTGTTCTGGCGACTCGCGACCGCCCAGTCGATGAGGTCAAAGCCTGTGGTGGGATGCTTGAGCTCGCTGTCTGTGAGCCGCCGGGGAGCGCTGGGGGCCGCCTTGCTGCGGCGCTGGGCGCACAGTGCTTGTGGCGCCATCTTTGCGCTGCAGGCATCCTTGGCCTCGTCCTCTATCATCTGCCGGGAGTTGAAGCTGGAGCAGGGGCTGCGCTCCGTGGTGGACGACAGCAGCACCGCGGAGGAGCGCTGGCCGGCAGAGTGGAAGTCAGAGGTGTTCCGGCTGAGGACTTGTTGCTCCGACACGACCTGCAGCCGCACGTGTGTGTGCAGCAGGTAGAGGTGCACGCCTGGGTCTGGGGCTCCACGAGCATTCAGGGGAGGGCAGGGGGGTGCACATCACAATGCACGCAGGTTCTTGCTCCGTGGTTTCCCGGCTGGCTTGGCAGGCGGAGGCATGGCTGCACGGCAAGGTGCCTGGCAGCTTTTGGCTCAATCTCAATAGACTTTCAAGACAGTAAGCTTGCCCCAAGCCTTGGGCATAGGATGCGCATGCCTGTGCCAAGGTGCCTTCCTTTTCAGCAGGCACCCCTGTCAATCCCCGACACGCCAGACACGCCAACAGCCGCGTGCAACCTGAGCTACTCATGGCACTCCGACGCAGCGCTTGCAGTGCTGCAGTGCGACCTTTTCGCATGCAGGGTGGCCCACAAAGCGCGCCCCCACCTGCACGTGGCTTACAGCAGGCAGGCAAGCGCTCCTCACCTGCTGGGCGGACAGGGGCAGTGCCCGCTCATGGAATGAGTGGTGCATCATCTTTGCTACCAGCTGGGACGCCAGTCGGCTGTTCTGCATGCCTCCTCGAATGGACCCCCCCATGCAGCTGGAGACCCGATTCAGCCGCTCCATGCACAGCTCTGCAGGCGGTAGCGCATGCAGGGGAGCACAGGCGAGCAGCAGGTGGGCGGCAGCACATGCAGGCGGTGCGGACGCTAGTGCGCGTGACCCCCAGTGCTAGCTGGTGCGGACATCAGAGCGCGTGACCCTTACTCCGAGCTGGTGCGGACATCAGTGCGCATGTGGGGCTGGCATGGAACCCTGCACCGCGCCCAAAGGCAGGCACAGGCATGGAGACGCCCTGCAGGCCACGGCGCGCTCTCAGCCGCGCCTTGCCAGGCTTGACCAAGTCGGGCAGCAGGGAGCGGCTGGCGGCAGAGAGCAGTAGCAAACGACCTTCCTGCCCGCCTCAGCGAGGAGCAGGCGAGGCAGCACAGGGTGGTCCACAGCCGCTGCTGCCTCCCATCACCAGGGCCCACCTGAGTTGGGCTCCATGCTGCTGCATCGCCCGACCGTCGTCAAGCTTGCAGGCGGAGACACACCCGAGGTCGGAGGGCCGGCAGCGGTCGTCGCCACGGCCGCATGCTGGTCAGTGGCCAGGTGCGAGCAGCTCTTGGACATGCGCTGGTCGTATCCGCGCCCGGCCGAGGGGTTGCCCAACCCCGGCCCTGAGCCTTGCTTGAAGCTGGCCGTGTCCCAGGTGTCACACTGGTGGCCCTCGTCGATGCGGTCCGCGTGCTGGGTGGCGGCAGACGTGTACGTGGCCGTCGTATCTGAGGGCGGCCCTGAGCGGCCCCTGGGGGGGCTCTTGGGCCCATGCAATCCCGACGAGCGCCTCGCAGAGGTGCCGCTCTCCCGTGCAGATGTTGGCGCGGCCGTGGGGATGGCCTTGGGGACGACCTGGATGGTGCCCTTCCACGGCCCAGCGCTTGGCTGCGTCAGGTGCTGCGCGGCAGGCAAGGAGAGGGAGGTTGCGGTGGTGGGGAGGGAGCGAGGGATGGCGTGACAGAGTGCAGCCCCCAAACAAGGCGCAGAGCAGGGATGGCCCGCCGAGCACTCGGTGCACGCCTTCAGAAGAGCGGCGGCGCGCACATGCGGCAGGCAGACAGCCAGCACCCTCAGAAGGGAAGGAGGTATGTATCTTAAGGCTGCGCGCTGTGCCAGCATCAGACCATATTCTATTTTTGATCCCAGTCCGGCGCGTCCCCACCTCAAACACTCCGCTTAGTGCCTCCGGGGCAAGCACAAAGAGCCGCTCCAGAAAGCCAGCAGGCTCATGCTTCTGCATGGACGCGCCCTCTGCCTGCTGTTCGCGTTCAGCAGAGCCGGGGGTCCACATGCTCTCCCCTAAGATGTGCCCAAAGTACCTCCTGGAGTTATGGTTCTGCTCAAGCACGCAGCCCTCCTGCACAGTGCACATGGCAGGTGTCACACAGTTCGGGCCTGGTGCCACAAGCTGGCAGCATGAGTGCTCGTGTTGTGCTGAAACCCCATGGCAGAGCTCTGAGATGGCGCCTTCAGGGAGGCACGTGCACGGCCTCAACCTCCCAAAATTCTCCTCTGCCGCAAGGACAAGTTCTCACGGGAGGCGAAGGCATGCATCAGAGACAAAGTACTTTTGGGAAGACGCACTGGCGTTCTCCTACCCAGCACGCCACACATCACCAAGTATGAGGCTCATGGTTGCTGGGTGCCTAGCTAGCCAGATGCTCTTGCAGCTCGTCTTAATTGGTCCAAGCGGCATGTGCCAGCTACCCAAGCCAGTATTTTGGCACAGGAGAGATGAGTAATGTCACATACCTGATCGAAGAGTGTCAGCAGCACCGGCACTTGCCCATGCATGATGTGGCTGCGCTGCCTTCGCACGTCCAAGGCTGCACCTGACCACTGCAATCCTGGCCGAAGGTTGGCTTGTCCACTTGTCAACCCTTTAAAGCTCAAGGGTGGACAATGCGGGGCTTTGGCTGCAACAGGCTGCCTTTGCGCGAGCTCCGCGGATGACAGATGCTCAACACGCAGGGCTGGTATTGTGGTGTTGTTTGGGAGCGTGGTGTACTGGAGCCTGATGCGTTCCGGAAGGCGGGCGCCGGTGCTGCTCTCAGTGACCTCCGATGGCATTGCCATTTCCAGCATGAGGGGTTGGAGAGGCATGTCCTCCTGAGAGCAGGAGTGGGGTGGCTTGCACTTAGCACGCAGGGAGCCGCACTCTGCGTCTGAAGTTTCAAGCATGTCCCAAGCATGTGGATCAAGCTGTCAGGGAAGCTGTGCCGCGTCCTAAGCCCAGCTTCCTGAGCCCATCCCCAGCAGCTTCTCACTTCCAACCCAGCAACTGTCTAAGCTCCCAAATGCAAGAAAATGCATGGGCAATAGTAGGCACATATATATGCGTTTTTGTTTCCAGGGGGGTGTAATTGCTCCCCAGAACTTGCCCTTTCCCACAGGACACAACAGCAATGGCCCTGTCGTCAAAGGTTCGAAAGAATAGAGCTTGTCGTCCTAAGCTACAGTCAGAGGCCAGTGCCTTAAGTTGGCTGGCGGAGAGACACGACAAATCAAGCATTTTATGCTTGATTTGACAGCTCCATAGTCACGAATAGTACCAAGCCCGTGGCCCGTACGCGAGGGTCAAGCAAGCAGCTCCCCTCCTGCTTCCCGACCCCATGGGGTCAAGTCAGGTGACGCACCTTGTCTTGATGGGCTGAGAAGGAAGACAGAGCAGCCATGAACAGGCTATCCCTCTCCATAAATGCGGACAGCAGTTTGGCGTAGCGCGGCAGCGTCAGGTTGGGTGGGCAGGCGATGCAAGCCAAGTTGACAGGGCATCTGGTTGGCGTCGCCCGCGCACAGACCAGGGCTACAGCAGCATCTTGAGGAGCCTTTGTGCTGTGTACCAGCAGCCCGCACGGTACGTCACCAGCCTGCGAGGTGTCCAGGCCAAGAGTCAGCTAAAACCCTGGAAGCGGCCTTGGCAATGCGGCATGAGCGGCTCTCTTGCTGACCGAGGACGCAAAGGAGCAGCCACCAGTCTTCACGGCTTTCTTGTGGCCCTTGTCCTTGCCGCTGCTGCCGATGCCGAAGCACTTTAGCATGTCGGACTAAGGGCCATGTATCTACATACTTATTCATCCATTGAGCTTTGGAGTATCATCTTTGGATTATTGTTGGGGAATGTTGGTCGGAGAGGAAACGGACTCCCTAAAAAACTTAAAGAGCACCGTATCGGTATTGAAAAATACTTCTAAGTAAAATTTCCTGCATCATGTGATCAGTATCAAATTCTCCTGTCCATGGCTGGGTTCTGTTCTGAGAAGCTGGGTGAGTTAATTGCATGAACACGAGTGAAGTTTCATGCAAGTGGTGTTATGGGTGATGATACAGGAGTTAGAGTTGCCATGCATGCTCATGGTCAACATTGATGAGCCTGTCCGGAGCTGCTTGCAGAGCTGGTGCTGCGTCACCATTTCACATATTCATATGATGATGAATAAAGTCATTTTTTTGGTAAAGCCCCAACTCACGCACGCGCATTATACAAAGTTGGACACGCTCTTGTCATTATCTGCATGCATAATGCAAATCCGTGCTTAGAGGGTCACCACACATACGTGGAGGGCCCACAGTTTCACGTGCTTTTGACCCTCGCACTTTGTAAGGTTGTGGCAGCACGAATGGACGCACCTGCATATACCTGAAACAAAGCAGGTTTGCAATCGTAGGAAAGCACTCAGAGGGCTCGAGTTCATCTGCGCCTGCACACTTGTCGCGATCACAAGTGGCGAATACGGACGCAGGCAGTGGACATGGGCCTGAAGCCTTGTGCACCTCGAACAAGTGAATGTGTGAGCACGAGTGCAAGCTAACCTCCCACGCGCTGCTGACCGCAGTCCACTCGCTGCCTGAGGTCAGGCGCCGTGCGCTCCAGAGCTTGGATTTCAAAGTCAAGCACGGCCTGCTCTCCCAACAAGACTTCCTGCAGGTGAGTCATCCTGGCCACCTTCGGCTGCATGCCCAGTGGTTGGAAATGCTGGCCAGAGTGTGACAGCCTCTGCCCGTGCCCACATCCCACTCCTGCTTTGCAGTGTCTTTTGAGCCTGCCCACTCTCGCCTGCCCAATGCTGACCACACCCCTCATGCTACATGGCTGCAGGACCGTGCCTTTCTCGCCAATCTCCTTGGTAAGGATTACTGAGCCTCCCTTTGGGGGGCACAGCAGGCATGTGGAGGACTGTCCTGTGCAAAAGCCATGTGAATGGCCTTAGGTGTGCCAAGCGTGCCAACCACAGCGTGACAGCACTGCCTCCGGCTGAAGCTTGGCATCCTGGTGCAGCCAGGCTGCCCTGAGTGCCTGCCTGTCTCTTCACTACCTGAGCAGCAGTAACAACACGCTGTCAGCAGGGTAATCTGCGTGTGCAGTGGTGGGGCGGGATGCTCCTGCTTCAGCCCATCCCACACTGATTGCAGGCATTGCCGAGGCCTGATGTTCACACTAGCCTCTGCTGCTGGATGCCGCCCTAGATGTGCACCTTGAGCACCCCTTGCCAAGGATTTGTGCGGTTGTGATATTTGGTTGTGTGCATGGGTGTCTGAGGATGGGTGGGTGTCCGGGGGGGGGGAGTAGGAGTGTGAAGGTGGCGAGGGAATTTGTGTGTAGGACCTGTGTGTGGGTTGTGAGGATGTGTGTGAGGAGGGCGAATCATTGTGGTAATGCATTAAGCCACTGCAATCCATGGGCCACCTCTCTGCTTCTCTGTTAGGCAGCCTGGTCTGCACACATGCGAGTGAGCACAGTGGCAAGTGTCCCCTAGCCATGCTGTTTGCTGCATGCTTGAGCACGCTTCACGGCACCCTGGGGTGTAACACCACTGCTGCCCATCAAGGAACAAAGGCAGGGGGATTTTGGGGCAGAGGGTTTGCTTAAATACCAGCTGCTTGGTATTGTATGAGGCCTTGGCCCTCCACCTTCTGTGGTCATGGTTGTGGATGATTCATTGGTCTCGCTTACACGAGCTGTGGGTCTAAGTTTCCGGGTCAGAGCCACAGGACAAGGGCATGCAGCCTCCTTTGACATGCATTTTGCAGGGCTTCTTAAGTATGACAGCAATGGAGCTCAGGTGGATGCGACCGCGCTGCTGCTCCTGCAGAGAGTGTCCGGCACCTTCCCCCTTGCAGGTATCTTGATGCAGCTTTATTGTTCCGCAGGGCATCAAGCTGCCTGACGGCACTCTAGCTTGTTGTGCGCAGCTTCCATGCTGCGAGACCTGCTGGCTGGCCTTTTTGTGGTTGGCGCAGCAGGCTTTTAGGCTTCTGCTGCACCTTTACCAGCATCCTGCTTATGTAACATAAGTTATGTTGGTCTTATCTGGCGCTCTTCCACATCACCTCACGTCCTTGCTGCAGCGCACGACGCAGATCATGCTGCCTCAGTTCCTGTGTTTTTGGCCTGTCACTTTGCTCTGGTCTTCCCCTTGAAGCAAAGCAGCCAAGTGATACCCTCTTCATCCCCGCAACAGCCGCCCCTTTGCGCATTCGACTGATTTCCCTCACGTGCCCTCACATGCCCACCAAGGCCACCCACTGCTCATGCACCAAAATGTCTGGACTGCCTCACCCGCAGCTCGGCAGCTGCTGCAGCTGGGCTTGGACGACACGCTGCGCCTGCTGCGGCCGTGCAAGACGGCTGACCTTCATCCATTGATCGACTGCACACTGAGCCTGCTAGCTCCCTCCCCGGGCACCGGCCCAAGGACTCTGGTGGGTGAATTTTCGTTCTGCATGGCTTTGCTGGCAGGGCCTTGTTTTGCACGGCTTGCAAAGCAATGCCGGTTTGACCATTGACCTGCCAGGACACAAGGCTGGGGAACGCCCCGCGCCTCTTTGCAGGCAAACGGGCACTGAGGGCCGCAGTGTCATGGATGAGTGACATAGGCCGTGCACTGATGACACAGGGCGAGCAGGGGGGCTGATGTTCTGACTTGGACTGATGAAAACTGGAGTGCAAGTGCAGGCCTGCATGGCCCCATGGTACTGAGCCACGCTAGGCATAAGCCTTAAGCCTAACCCCAAACCCTAATCCTAAACCCTAACGCGCACATGCGCCGTACACAAGACCCGTGCGGCGGCCTCTTGTCGTGCGAGACTCATGGACCATTGTCTGGGCGGGAGGGCCCTCGTCTTTTTTGGCCGTGAGCATGCAAGAGCCACGCCAGCGTACGCCGACTTGATGCCTTGTGGGACAGTGATAGGCCCAATTGCAGACGGTTGGCAGGTGTGCGTGAGATCACACACACGTGCTCCAATGGTCTGGGAAAGGCCTGAGTGGAAGTGCGCTGTGCGTGCTTGCATTCAGATGTGGGATTTTGGATATCCACATGGGTGTGTGGAAGGCTTGACCACACACCCCACAAGCAGCCTGGCATCATTGCATGGAAGCAGGGTTGTGCTTGCATGGCACGAAGGTCGCTTTGTCGTGCAAGCGCTTGACCTTCGCGCTGCACACTCCCGTCTGCACACCAGCCTGTTTGCTGGGATGGTGTGACTGCACCCTCTATACTCCCAAACACCTGCTCTGACGCGCGCAATGGCCAGCGCGACGATTGCGGGCAGGTGCAAATGTGAAGGGCCGCCCATGGTCCTGCACGGCACCCACCCTGGCCATCATGCGCTGCTCGTTTGCACCGCCGCGAAATCAGCATTGACGCAAGAATGGTATCATTGCGCCCCCTTTGTTCGCTGCTCCAGTCAGTGCACCGTTGGTCGGTGGAGACGTGTACTGCCAGCACCATCTAAGGCCTCGCCTCGCATCCGACACCAACCAACCAAGTTTCGCTCCTGCCGCGGCTTTTCAGCACAGCTCTCCCTCACGTGTGCTGAGCAGGCGCTCGGCCTTGGGCCCTCACTTTCGGATGTTTGGGCACAGCCACAGGCTTGCGCTCGTTGCTGTGCAGGACCATGGGCCCATCCCTCACGGCGCCGCCACGCCGCTCCAGCCCCCCTCAGGACCCAAAGGGCATGAAGAGCTTCATGGCGCTCCCTCCTATGGGACCACCGCCACCACCTCCCCCGCCACCGCCACCAACACGTACTACAGGGGCGCAGGTGGGGCATAGGCCCCGCTCTGGATGAGCGGCGCGATCCAGGCTGCCCGCTGGGATGTGGCTCTCGATCCGCCTCTTTACTCCTTTCCGGCTCTTAGCTGTGCTGGCTCAAGCCCCCTGGTCTGCCCTCATGCTGGGCCACCCTCACCTAATGCGGGCGCGTGCTGGGTTCAAGCATTTGTTGTAGGGGCCTCTGGTGAGGAAGCCCTTTGTCTGACATAGGAGCATGCGTACAAGGCCCTGCTCGGCTTTTACGGCCCCAGGTGGTGAGCAGGCTCGAGCCGGGGGGCGTGAGAGGGGTGGCTTGGTCGGCCTGCTCGTTTGCAGTGCCCCGGCACACGATGTGTTGCCTTGCAGCAGCCTTGTAGCCTTGCAGCCGCGGCGGCAGCACCAGCAGCAGCAACCGCCCCTGCACTGCCACTGTGTGTGCGTGGGCAGGTGGCGCCATGGCCCTGTCACCCCCCCACGCCATCAGCCGCCCATTGCCGCTGTGTGTGTGTATGCCTGCAAGTGGCGCCATGGCCCTGTCACCCCCCCACACCATCAGTCGCCCGCTGTTGCTGTTTGTGCGTGTGCAGGTGGCGCCATGGCCCTGTCCCCCCCCCACACCATCAGCCGCCCACTGGAGCCAGAGTTCCGGTGCGCAGCATCAGCCACATCCGCGGCCTGCGGCTGGGAGCGCTCGGCGGACCTGCCGCAGCCCCACGCCCTCGCCACACCCATGACCGTGCCCCCCTCCCTCCCCCGCCTCCTACCTCCGCTCCGCCCTCCCATCCACTCCCCCCCGGAGTTGCAGGTGCTCCTGCCTTCCAAGCGCGTGCCAGCCATGCTGCCTCAACGCCCCTGCCCACACCCACCTCCCGCAGCTTCCCCCCC
>LFIK01001043.1_pt1 | contig 21547 bp, 34 predicted proteins | sample 643401 | NCBI WGS metagenome assembly LFIK01 (sample SAMN03777447, study PRJNA286221) | soda lake metagenome | biome: soda lake; feature: Kulunda steppe; material: water; isolation source: sample T5-Br brine of Lake Tanatar-5 | place: Russia: Kulunda steppe | collected 2010-07
ATACCATAAACAGAGCAGAACTGACTGGCATAGCTTCTGCACTAAGGGCAAAGTGTACCCACATAGCCACTGATAGCGCTTGTTCTCTATCTCAGATACGGAAACAACTCTTATTTCCTGAATTACAAAGGAAGCACACACATAGAAAACTCTTAGAACAAATTGCCTCCATGATTAATGAATCAGATACTCCAATCAACTTTTACAAAGTTAAAGCCCTCATTGGTGAGATTGGAAATGAATTTGCCGATGCTATAGCTAAACATGCTGCTCTCCATAACTAGGGGCATGACGAAGCATTCCCACCACCATCACATGACGGTAATCCCTTCGCCCATGTATACTGGCTTGCAGAAGAGAACAATGAGACTACTCATACGAGCACTAAAATCAGCCTTGCACCACTACAAAACATTAAGGACAAACTAAAAGCTCACATGAGCAAGCATCACAGACTTGGAGATGCCAATACCAACTCAGGTTACTATAACTATTGGAAGAGACTGCTCACCTTTGCGAATCTTACAACTAGCAATTCTTTTTGGAACAATACAAGGATTAATGTATCATAGAAAAGGAATGTCATGAAATTTAGAACGGGTACTCTCTACACTCAGAAAATGGCCCATCTTTACAGCAGAACCACTAGTTCATCTTGTCTGTTGTGTCATCAGCCAGACAGCCAAATTCATACACTTTCTGGCTGTCAGCATGCTTCAATTCAAAACATGGTGACTAAAAGACATAACATTGCTTCGAGGCTTATCATAAAACTTCGAACAAAGGCGATTTTGGAGGAAACATCATTTCTACAGATATTGGAAGTGAAACACGGATGGCTCAACAAAATCTGGTCTTACCGGCACATGTAGCCAACAGGACTTTACCCCAATGGCTTCTACCAAACCTGTCAGCAGACGAACTCTGACCCTGTTCAAGACCTGATGCTATTTGCATACTGCCAGTTGGAACGACTCGAATTATTCCTCATCACATGCTTAGGGAGGTAAAGGTACAGATAGCGAGGTGGCATCAGAGGAGCACCTCCATTCCGCACATGAGTGCGTGAATCAGCTTGATCTAGGAGGGGAGAGGCAAACCAAGAATGATAGGTCGCAAGTTTGTTGTCGCTTTCCAGAGGGAAGAAGAAGAAGAAGAAGAAGACTACGCAAACAAGGTAACCCCTGTTTGCGTGAATTAAGGAAGAAGTTTACATCTGGTGCAAGCACCATGCAAACCTGCACCATCAAACGGGGAAGAAGGTCATTAGTGGGGGTCGGGAGGGTTCTGAAAAGAGCCATATGATCTTTCCTTGAATTTTTTCAACCTCCTACTTGTATTTAAGATCTTTGTTGCGTATTGAATAGAATGAGTGTTTTGATCGAGAGAAAGTTTTCTTACTCTACACCGGTCTAGGCCAAGCTTACTGAGGGGTAGATCAGTATGACATTTATAAATGGTTCCCATCACTCCAATCAGGATGGTATGTAGGCTTACTTTATGGCATTGCTGTGCAAGGGCGTGTTTCAATCCATAATGCTGTTCAGTTGCTCTTGCTAGTTGTTGCTCCGGTCGTGTATCATCACAGTATTTTACTTCAATGAGGCGTACATCCCAGCGCGAAGGGTGTACATCCTGTATGTCTCTTTCATGGTCATTTTTCCGAATGGTGTGAGCAGGTTCTGTATGCGTGCACACACTGTTGCAGGGAATCCTCCAATTGAAAATGGACACCCTGGAAAGTGCTCATGTGCTGCACTGCAAATAAGGTGCATGTTCTTTTTCAGAATCAGACTTGTTTGTGTACTCTCAGAGAAAAGTATTTGATCCTTCTTCTCCCTTTCTGTGTTTGCATTTCTTGCCTAGCCAGACCGTCTTTGCTTTCCTTTCTCAACGGTAAAACGAACTTTGCTTTCTATCTCTGACATCATGGATTACTTTTTGGCCGGCTAAGACCAGCAACAAACCAATCAGCCTCCTGACCAGGATGGCAGTTTGTCCCCTCATTTGTCAACTTGTACAACAACTGCATTCTCTGCTATTGTGCTGACCCGAGCTGTTATGCACCTCTCAGGCAGGTCTCGCAAGGTGCACTTGTGCACGTGCCCCAGGGTGAGGCCCCATCAGGACCTCTGCTGTTCGACCTAAACTTTGACACCAAGGATATGGGGCGAGTGTGTGGGCGGCAAAGCAAATTGACCACATTTGGAGGGCAAATGGTGGGGACGGCCTGCTCTTATGGGCCCCAGATGGATTGACATTTCTTGACATACCTGCCACTGGACCATGGCCATCTATACATTCAATTACATGTATCATAGACAACAATGATTATGGATAGAGTTTGAGGTTCGTCTGTGCGCATGCAAGCACAGCCCACCCCCAAAGCGGACACAAACCATGGAAGGTGACAAGCAAACACAAGGCATGTAAACAAGCGAGCAAGCAAAGAGGACTTCAAAAGACCTAGGCAGCTGCAGGTCCAGTATGACTTCGTTTTTAAAAACAAATTTAACAAAAAGTCTGCGCAGACAGAATTACCGGCAGCCGAAGCAGGCGGACTGAGAAGACTGCTTTCACATTCCTCATGCTGCCCTCCAGTATCCAAAAGCCTCTACAAACGCTCTTGCCTTGCAAGTGCCGCATCGCGCTACCGTGCAGGCTGCACACAGCACAACGCAATGCCCCCAATATCTAAGGCAAAGTGCGACCGCTTGGTCCAAGCAAGCAAGGGTTCGTACAGCATCCCACACCCTGAGCTGGCCTACTGCCGCTTCAGCACCCTCCTCAATGCCCTCCGAAGTGACCTCCTCACTTGCTGCACACATGGGTGCTTGCACAGCAACTCAACCCTGGGCTATGCCATCAGCTTCGTACGCAGCAGCAGCCGCTGTGCCGCCTGCTGGAGCACTGTAGCTGTTGGACTTGTGCTTGGGCGTGAAAGTGAAGCCGGGCGGTACAGGGCCGAGCAACATCTCCTGCGTGCAAGCACACAGACAGTCACGTTGGCGCAGCTAAACCCACACACGGGAGCGTCTGCACTGCAGAAAGGGCGCTTTGCCCTCATCCTTATTTGGTGCACACTGCCTCGTCTCAATGCGGATTTGCAGCGACACCCCAATTGCTGCTGCGCCACACTGACCGGACTGGCCGCCAGCCCCCGAGGCCGAGGCACACCATTGAGCCAACCAGAGCGCCTGGTCTGCTGGCCCTCTGGCTGGCTGGCGTGCTAAAAGCCATGCCTGCGCAACCCAACCCTGCGCTGGCGGACACCGACTTGAAAAAGCTTGCTGAGCTGGTTGGTTGGGGCAGTTGTGCTGAGCTTTGCTAGGGAGGACAGGCAAGCCCTCTAGGCCTAGTAGCCTACTAGCAATAGGCCTTGCGTGACACTGGAAAAGGTTGCATAGCAAGGGCCTTGCGCTTATCTGAAGATTGCGGAATACAGGGCCCTCTCAAAGCCCCACCCACTGCAGTGTTGGGCTGCCACACATCAAGCGCACTGCCCTATTCGCCGTGAGGACTTGCTGCTGCCATTATAGCGGCAATCAGCGCAAGATGCCGCTGGCACTTGCAGCATGAAATGACACCGCTCTGCCTGTAGAAGTGGCTAGCTTGAGGCTAAGGAAGCAGTGGGGAGCCATGTTCTTGTAGTGACTGGGGCCAGCTTAGCATCGTGGCAATGCGGTTGCGACAGCTGCAAGGCTAGGGAACAATTGCAGCCCACGCCAGATGCAAAAGGGGTAAGAAATGCTGGCGATAGTGTGCCTAGCTTGAGGGCAAGCACCACCCGCTAAGGTGTGGATCCCTTGAGCAAAGCTCTCCAAGGGGGTGAAGCCTTGGCAAAAGGCATGCCCTATTCATTTCCAGGAGCCAATTTTGTTTCACAGCATCTGCAGCACTCACCGAGATGTGGATCCAGTCGGCAGGGTTCTCCGAGGCAAACAAAGTCTCTAGGTCGTTGCGCCCAAAGAATGCAGGCGGGCGCCAGTTCAGGCGCTGCGGGAGCACCTCCATGAGGCCCACCGGGATGTACCTGGGGAGCAGGGCAGGCAGGCAGGCGTGTCAGGGGCGCAGTGCTGCAGTCAAGAAGAGGCGAGGATCACCTCCATGGGCTTGTCCCCACAGCTGCATGCTGATCCCTCTGCTGTGTGGCTGCGCTGCCTGAGCACACGCAAGCGCGAGCTGTGCGGTGGCAGACCAAAGGCAGGTGCTGCATGGGCAGCAGCGCACGGGCGGGGCGGCAGCTAAAAACTTGCGAGGGCACCCTGTCATCTTGCAGACGCTCAGCAGCAAGGACCGCAAGGTAGCATCATAGAGCCACATCCACAGGCACCGCACGGGCACCCCCCCCTGTGCAGGTAGCTCAGGAGCTTGAGCAGTAGTTTGCGAGCAAAAAGCGACACACACGCAGGCAGGCACCGCACGGGCACCCCCACCTGTGCAGGTAGCTCAAAAACTCGAGCAGGAATTTGCGTGTGGTCTCCACGCCCCGCGCGTCCGAGCCCCAATGCTCCAGCCCTGCGGCGCAATAGGACCTGAGCATGTCCAGCCGCTCGCTCGCGCTGATGTCAATGTGGCGCTGCTCCTTGATCTCCTGCAGGCACCGAGGGCGAGGCACAGGCCCACAGGCACAGGCCCACGTCGCTTGGGGCCGCTGACATCATTCAAGTAGAGTGTGGCACGCAGCAATGGGCACAGCCAGCCCCTCCTGCAAAGGAGCAGCCTGGCCATGCAGCCCCTGCCCTGCATGCACCCAAGCAAAGTCTCACCCTCGGGCAGAACACCCTAAACACATGTGTGCCTGCCGGCATACTCGTGCCAACCATGCCCCGGCGCTGTGCATGTGCCTGCACCTTTTCCATGGTGCAAGCGACGCACCTTTTCCATGGTGCAAGCGACGCACCTTTTCCATGGTGCACAAGCGACGCACCCTTTCCATGGTGCACAAGCGACGCACCTTTTCCATGGTGCACAAGTGACGCACTTTTCCATGGTGCAAGCAACGCACATTTTCCATGGTGCACAAGCGACGCACCCTTTCCATGGTGCACAAGCGACGCACCTTTTCCATGGTGCACAAGCGACGCACTTTTCCATGGTGCAAGCAACGCAAATTTTCCATGGTGCAAGCGACGCACACGGCTTTTTGTCACGCCCACGTTGGGTGCAGCTGGCCCATAATTTGACAGCAACAACACGCTCTGAAGTCAGTGTGCAGCCACTTCTGCAACCAGGGCAAGAAGGCCCAGCACATGATGGTACAAATGCCTGCAACATACCTGATGCATGCACATACCACCCCAGAGAGGGCAGCATGTAGCACAGAGCGGGCAAGGAGCCCTGCCCTGCCCTTGCCCAGGCCTGACAGGCTTTGGCTAGGCTGTTCAAGTTGGGCAGAGGCACAGCGCTGTCACCCTCACATCACCTGCCCATTACCGGCCCTAGCCTCCAAACACACCTGCCACCGTACTTCAAACCACTGACCACCATCAAGGCCTGATCTGCACGATGCCCATCAGCATATGCCCATTCACATCACTTTTCCCACCAGGAGCTACCCTCTGAGCGCCACACTTATAAGGTGCACTGGGAAAAGGCACTGCCGGGTCATCGCAAAACCTTAAACCAATGCACACATAGAAACAAGCCTTTACATCAGCACCCTTCCATGAGCCGCACCTGGAACAGCCACGGCTTGATCAGCGCACCCCTGCCTATCATGCAGGCCGTCAGCGCGCTGGTGTTGCCATCTGCGCTGATGCCCATGTGCTCATTCCAGTCTGCACGCACAGAAGGATGGGGGGCGGTCGCCATCACGCGGCACAAGTAAGCAGGCAGAGGCAGATGAACCCGAAGCAGCGTTTGTGATAGAGTACAATGCTCAAAAGCATTTGACTTCACGTTCCCCAAGCGCTTCCCTGCCATTGGATGCTGCTTGGGGAGAATACTGTTAGATCTGCATGCGCGCCTGTCTGGTCTGCATGCGTGCCTATAAACACACAAGAGAGACGCTAAGGCACGTGTGGCCGAAGTGGCCTGCACTGCTTTGCTTGGTTCCCTGTCACGCTGGACAACAGCTCCTGGCATGCCTAGAGTTGTGAAGCACGTGTGCATGCTTGCCTTGCCAAGAAACCACAAAATTGATGGTTCGGCATGCAAACGCAAGTTGACCTTGCCCTGGGTGCCAGCATGTCTGGAAACAAAGGTTAGACGCCAAGCAGCCCCTTCAAGTGCAGCCCTGCATACCAGTAAAGCTCAGCACGTCGCCGTTGCCGATAAGCTGGAGTTGAGATGGGGCAGCAGCCTGCACCATCAGCGTGGAGGGCACCCAGGAAACAATGGAAGAGCACCACCAAGCATGCAATTGGGCGTTCTTGAAGGCCAGCAATTTGCGCGGCACCAACACAAGGCCATAAAAAGCCATGCTTTGCCAAGCAGCATGTCCGTGTCGGCAAATTGTGTGAGTAGCGCTTTCTTGTATACATGGCCAGTAGCGAGCATGGTTGGGCTGCCTGGACTTCCTTCACAGATATTCAGTGTTCATGCAGCACCGTGCAATGTTCATACAGCACCGTGCAATGTTCATACAGTGTTCATACAGCACCGTGCAATTCATATTCAGCGTTCATACAGCACCGTGCAATGTGGGAAAACAGCCGGAGACACTCGCGAGGTGGGAGACTAGCCGGAGACACTCGCAAGGTGGGAGTCCAGCCGGAGAGGCAGCTTTTAGCCGGCGACGAGCAAAACAAGACCCCTCACCCTCACGTGCTGTTGCAAGTATCCAGATGCAGACCAAAACCGCACTGGCTCACCTCTGCACAGCGCGTGATGTAGTCCCAGTCTGCAAGCCGGGAGTACCGCTGCTGCCGTGTGCGGCCATGAAGGGTCAGTGCAATGGGTCCCCAGCTTCGGATGTCCCTCACAAATGTGTGCGTCACCTGGCAGCAAAGAGGCACCAGCCATGGCAATGCGGCAGCGAGGAGCAGGGTGGGTTTGTTTTTTTTTCACGCAAGTGCGTGACAGGGTCCGCACGCAACAAAAACTTGTGGCATGGTGTGCTCACTGGTTGTCTCAAGATAAGCCGGCACCACCTCGTGTCACCCTCCCCTGGCTCATGGCAGCTGATCGGCTTCAGCTAAGCTGCCCTCGCTTGGCAGGTACAGCCGTGCAACCTAATCTAACCTTATGGCAGCAAAGTCCACGCCTTGTGGGGCGAGGTGGCTGGATGCATCACGCTTTGCGGCTAGCAGGAATGGCTGCATGAAGTGCAGCCCAGAAGAGCACACACATAATGATTCCATTCTAATGCCGGCACAAACCCGAGCTATGCTGCTGTGCCGGCTCAGGCGCCGCCAAGCTGTACGAGAGAGAGGCCAATCACAAGTTTGGCATGTGCTGCAGCTGGACCATTTCATCCAAATTTGCACACCTACAGAACTAAAACCCTTCCCTGTCTTTCATTAAAGCATGTTAAGCCGCAGTTAACAATGCACTGGGAACGCTGCACAGCACTCCTGGCACCTCGACTTACATCAGAGTTGTCATAGTAACCCTTGCGTGTCTTAATTGTCAAAGGCCTGTGCACAAGGAAAACACACAAAGATGCCGAAGTTGCGCTTTCAACGACATGGAATGTGAGGGCCATGGCCTGCTTTGTAAGTGAATGCAGGAGGCTGACCCGGCCTTGGACAAGGGGATTCACTGCAGTCATACACACTGGGCAGGGATGAAGGGTGCAGGCCACACCTGGCAGCAAAGCATGCATCCCAGGGCTTGAGCTGTAAAAGGTCTGAACAGCGCTGGGCATGCCTGCTTCTGATCATGTGTAACCCTCACTGGGGCAAATAGGCCAGGGCTCCCAGGGGCAACATGCAACATGACCAACATGCAGGGGCACACGATGACCACCGATGATGCCATGCACACAATGACTACCAATGCCATGCAGGTGCGGCATGCCAAGATCACAGCACGCGCGCGCCGCTGCTCTGCCTCAACGCATGGGCTGCAGGCCCGGCAGCGGGGGCAATCCCTCACAAGGACATGGCTTGATCTGCAGCACGCGCGATGTCCTCCAGCCGCTTTGGCTTCAGCAGCAGCGCGCTGCCCGCCCCTCTGTCGCAGACCTGCATGCGGGGTTGTGCGCACAGTCCAATGTGCCTGAAAGAAGAGCAAACAGTCCAATGTGCCTGAAAGAAGAGCACACAGTCCAACGTGCCTAAAAGAAGAGCACACAGTCCAATGTGCCTAAAAGAAGAGCACACAGTCCAATGTGCCTGAAAGAAGAGCCATCAACAACAAGTCACTTAAATGGAGGAAGGGTGTGCTGAGTCAGGCTGCAGGATTTGTGAGCGGAGAGTGAGCAAGGGTGAGCTCTGGCTCGCTCCCAACCAGCAGCCCACTCATTCAGTTTGCAGTCTGACAGCAGCCCTTTGAGGGGCAAGGGACGTGCACATGAGCAGACTCGGCACCAGCATGGCACCAGGGGAATGTGCCATCAGGCGGGGCGCTAAAGCAGGCTGTGAGAGTGATTGTGCAAAGACGCATACATGTGCAGCAAGGATCTCGCGGGGCTTCCATGCACACACTGGCTGAAGTGGTCTTGGGGGTGCAGAGGAGGAATCGGCGAGCTCAAGACACCAAAGTGCAGCGATCTGACTTGGGCTGCAGCTGAGCGAGCGTGCGCGTCCACGCTGCTGAGCTCATTCACACGAGGGAAGCACACGCCACCACCCTTCTGCCAAAGCCAAGCATGAGTGGGGATGGGTAAATGATAAGGTGTGCGCAAAACGCCAAATGGGCTCTACAAAGGCTTGGATGGGCTCAAAGGAGGCTCTGTAGAGCTTCGACAAGGGTCTACCAAACCCTCGTTACCCATCCCGAGCAGTCAGGTAAGAGGAAAACTCATGCTGCGTGAGTACCCACAATGTCGATGGGGCACCCGCAGTTGATGTCCACGAAGTCAACAGCCGGGCAGGTCTCGTCTATGAGCTGGCAGGTGCGTGCAACTGAGTCTGGGAAGCCGCCAGCGATCTGCAGTCGAAAGCAATCAGCATTGGCTTGCACCTTCAAGGCGCAGGTCAGAAACAGAGTCAAGCTCAGGCACACCACTTTAACATCATTCCTGCCTTTTTAAGGAGGTTGTAGGAAATGCATTGCCCACCCTGAAGCCCTATTGAGCAGGGTCAAGCTGCCAGAACAGCACAGAAGGATGGGGAGCATGCCTAAAAGGCAGATGCCATAGGATGCGATGCGCAAGGGGCAGTCAGGTTAGGAGAAACTGGCAGCAGATGGCACCTCCTGCCTGGCCGCCTGTTTGGACAGATCCCTTGCAGCACACGCATGGTTGATAGCCATGTTGGTGCTTTAGGGGGGCAATGAGTCGTGGACAACAAGCCACAGGTGGTGTCTAGGCATGTACCTCACAACTGGTTTATTGCGAGTCGGGGATCCCGGCAGAAACACGGCAATAAGGAGCAGGGTGCGTTTGTGCAAGTGCACGACAAGGTCTGCACGCAACAAACAAATGGTCTCATTGGCTCCCTGGTTGTCTTGAGAGAAGCCTGCATGACCGCCTCGCAAGTTGAAAACGATGAGAAATGCTGAAGCACATGCCATTTGCGCACAAGAGCCTGCGCCCCGCGTCCACCCCTCATGCGCAGCGTAGCGAGTGCTCAAATGACGTCTAGGTGAAGTGTACTGTGCATGAGGGGATCTCTGGCACTTGGTGCACTGCACCCGCGCTGGCAGGTCACACACATTGCATGCCGCTCACACCAACCACTCGCAAACGGTCCAGCCCACCTGCACGCCACTGGCACATGGTGTGCATTGCACATGCCCACAGCATGCGCACACCGCGCCATGTCTGCGCCCACACCTCGCGCACAGCACACCTCACCTGCACGCCAAACAGGTCTTCGCACGGGTGGCGCTTCAGTAAGGCCCACTCGCTGGCCTGCCCCTGCAGTAGGTTTGTAGCCCTGCGCAGCAGGCATGCGGCACAAGAGGCCACTTTGACAAAACAGTCCAGTGGCTCTGCAAAGAATGCACGTGGCTGGTACAAGGACAACACCAGGGGCAGGGCAGAGCGGAGCGCGGCATGGAGACCCATGACTTGGATGTTTGCAGGACAGCAGAGACCCCAGGAGGGGGGAAAGTGGGACAGTCAGTTCACCGACGCATTTGAGGGACAAGCGTGCTGGGGCACAGCAAGAGAGGGCAAAAGGGAGGCAGCAAAGCAGACACTGGATAATGGAGGGTACACATTCCCCAGCGCATCTGAAAGGCCGCCGCTCATGAGCACACATTCAGATGCAAAAGCATGGTGCCCTCCTTTTCCCTCCCTTGGTGATGGATAACAGACAATGGTGATGGATAACGAATAATGTCAGCAGACATAACCTGGAACGCACGTGCGCAGCCCTGCTTCACATAACATGGGGCTGCTCTGCACACTCACAGCGCCATCTCGCCCACGGTGACGTCCGCACCAAACGTCTTGCAGATGCGCCTAAATGGCAGGTTGCCGACGGTGGTGAGGGGCGCCAAGATGGTTTTGTTGCGGAAGTCAATGATCTGCGAATGCGCATTTGGGTGCGTGTACGTTCCCAGCTTGCGGCGTGGACAATGCAGGCAAACATGCACGCACTCCCACCCTGATCCTGCTTAAGCCCCCTTGCCCCCTTGCCCTCAAAACCAGCTGCCCACCTTCTTTTCCTCCCGTCGCAGGGGCGTCTCCACATGCATGCTGCGTGTCTCGGCACCCTTGCCGCAAGCGGCAGTGGTGATTGGAGGCGCAGGCCCAGAGGCGTGCCCTGTCAACGTGGCCGCTGCAGCAGGGGGCGGCGCATCACCGGCAGGAGGCGTTGGCGAGGTCACCATGCCTTCACTGCCCTGCAGCAGGCGCGGCTTTTTTGTAGCTGGGCACTCAACCACCGCCGGCTGCTGCGCTGCAGGGTCCGCCCCTGCGCCCTGCGGCGCCTGCAGCGCTGCCACGCCAGCAGTCCCATCAGCAGCCAAGGGTGGCTGCCCCCGTGTCTCATTAGAGCCACCTCCACCTCCCCCTTGATGCTCATCAACACGCATCAGCTCCTGCAGCCCCTCTTGCGGCCCAGCATCCTGTAACTGCTGCCTGTCTTGGGCCTGCTCACCTTGCTGCTGCTGCTGCTGCTTCTGCTGCTGCTGCTGCGGTTGCAGCTGCTCAAGTGGCGGAGGCTGCTGCTGCTGCTGCTGCTGCTCATCTTGCTGCTGCTGCTGCGGCTGCCCCTCCCCCTCCCCTTCACCTTTGCCTTGCTGCGTCCCCTCACCCTTTCCATCTTTCAGCTGCTTCACTGGTCTGGAGGTGACCTTGAGGTTCATGGACTTCAGGACACTATTAGCTTTGGTGAAGTCGTACCTGCAGGATGCATGCACGGAATTCATTCCCTGGGGGCCTCTGCGTCAGCGGTACCACACAGGTGGCATGCCCCACAGCACAGTATCGCACAGGCCTGGTTCTCATCATCAGCGGTACCACACAGGCGGCATGCCCCACTGCACAGAATCACACAGGCCTGGTTCTCAGCATCAGCGGTATCTAACCAGCAGGCACGCAATGCATGCCATGCACGTGCTGTGCCCAGGCGCAAATACATTCCCTGGGCCGCACGCCGAGCAGGGCGTTATGGCAGCCGGTGGTTCACACAGGCGTGTGTGCACCCCAAGCCGGGCTCGACAGGCTCCTTCCTCCTCACAACCGCGGCAGAAAGAGGGGGCATCGGCCCCAGCGCCGCTCGCCACTGTACCCTGCTGCTGCGCAGGACGCGCAGCAAATTGCTGGCACTGCAGCTCCCAGTCGGCGTCTTCACCCCGGACTCGCCTGTTTTTCCACAGCAGGTGCTGCACATTCTTGTCTAAGGAGTTGAGGGGCGGCTGCACGCTAGATGGGACAGGGAGTTCCAAGCTGCCGACCTCTCGCCCACCTGCCGCGCATGCAAGCATGTTGTGCCCATACAGTGCAGACTAAGTACGATCTGACACACAAACACACAAGAGTTGACTAAGGACAACCTGACATGCTCATGCACATCAGTAGGTGGCGCGAATGCGTCAGACACTTCCCTTGCTTCAGCTGGTGCATACGCAGTGCACCGCGAGGTGACGCCCAAGTCACCCAAATGCCAGGTGCAGTGTGTCCGCAACTGCAAATCCAAGCAAAGCCACTCCTTTTCCACCACCTTATACTTTCGCTGGACGACCCTGCACTGAGTGCAGAGCACCCCCCCCTCATGCCCCTCATACATCGGCTTTTGTGTGGCTAGCAGAGCAAAAGTGGTTGGTGCAACAGAAGCCATTCTCCTCCTCACTTACTCAAGGCTGCTTACCTTCAGTTTGTGGGCTGTTCCCCTTGCCCTGGGCTTTGTTGCACAATATCTCTTTGGCTCTGTCTTGGAATGGGTCTTTGCTTGTGTGCGAGCCCAGGTAGCGGCAGCCGACACCTGCACGCAAGCAACCACGCTCACTGGCTAGCAGGTCATGGTCCTCATAGCAAGAGCACGGCAAGGTGGGAAAATGCATCATATGACGCTTCTTGTCTGATGCATTCGGTCAGGTGAGCTGACAGCGGGAGTGGAGAACAAAGCAAGGGGTGCAGGGTGTGTTCTCCGAAGTGCAAGGTTTGAGCTCTTGTCTGCAACCACCCCATTTCGCTAGCAATACCCGCACGCCGGCGGCCTCCAAAAGCAAGCCTGTTGCGCACATGGCCGCACCAATGCACGCATGCGCCACCACAGGGCAGCTGCTGGGCATGCGCCAAGGAATTGAGCATGCGGAGCATGTGTGCCAGTGCAAAGTGAAGCGCAAGCCGGCGTAAAGTGACGCGCAAGGCAGAGGGACGCTGCGCGCACCATAGGGGCAGGACTCCAAGGCACTGAACGGGCAGCGGCCAGGCAGGTCTGGGCCCTTGGACAGCAAGAAGCCCTCCAGATCGTGGCTGAAGCGGCAGCTGTCTGCAAGCCTGCAGCGCCCGTTCAGGAAGTTGTTGCAGACACCTTTCCTGCCCTTGGCCTCCTGTAAGGGCAAGGAACCACGAGGGTTGTACCTAGCAAGGCTTGAGTGCAAGTGTGCAGCGTGCCGCGAAAACCAAGAGGGCCAGACGCAAGCAGCTGAGACCCAACGATCCGCTGACTCCAGGCAGGTGCAAGCAATAGCTAGCCATGACATGGCTTGCGAATTTTCAAAGCGCAAAGTCAGGTGCGCAACAGTCACGCGCCTTCTTTTGTTGCCGTTTGCTGAGCTTGGGCTTCTCCTCTGCAGCAGCTTGGCGAGCTGCATGATCTGCTGCAGCCTGCTCTGTGGCTTTACTCTCTAGCTGTGCTTTCGAGTAGAGGAAATCAGGCTTAACTGGAGCTATGCATTTTGCAATCCTTTCCTACGGGGAGCAAGAGCACCAGTTTGGGTGATCTTCTAAACCAGGGTTTTACAAGGCACAGTGAGGGTGAAGCTGCACCAGTGTGATTTGATGCCAAGACATTCGCACAAACTTCGCATTGCACAGCTTGCATTTGCACTTCTTATTTATGCATGCAACCGTGGCGGCTTTTAAATGATACTTGGCCTCCAATTCCCCCAGATGCATGCAGTCTTAACAAAACTCACCTCCACGGAAAGCTCCTGAGCCATGGTGGAGGTCCCACTGTCAGTAAAAGTCCTCCTTAAAGCAAGGGTTTATCTCCAACGCAAGGTTCTAGTAAATAAAAATTAATGAAATTTAGTTAGGAAATTTTGAGTGCGGAATGGACAAAGGTGGCCAATTAAAGGAGCCGGAGATGGCTCACCTGGTGGGCAAGATGCTGCAGCAGATGCAGGTGTGAGTCATTTAAGCTGCTATACCTCACCAGTTTTAGCCTTCCTTGTGCCAAACACAAGCGTCCCAACTACTGCAGGAGAAATTTGAGAACAACTCCAATCGTATCGTGAACAAGGTGAGTATTAATTGGCCTCACCATTGGTATCCTCACACACACACCCACACACGCAAGCTCACACACATGCAGGCACGAGCACTAATGCGCGCACGCATGCGCACCCATACAGGCATGAATGCATGTATTCGTGCATGCATGCACATATGCACCACGCTGGAACGCACGCATGCACCTATGCACTCGTGCACTCACGCAAACCGCACTGCACGCGCGTCACACTCACACACATACACTACACATGCGCGCAAGCACACGCACACATGCATGAGTACGTATGCAGAAGCACGCACGAGGGTATAAATAAGTGCACACGAGCACACATAAGCGCAAGCACACATGCACATGCACATAAGCTCAATGTGTTAGTGCACGTGTGCATGCGCTTGTCTGTATGCTTGCTGTACGCAGAGAATGAAACGTTTTTTGTCTTGGCATCAGTCTACTCTAAGTTAATGATGGTCGTTTACCTGTTAACATACATTCTTTGTGGACGTACGTGAGGGCATTCCGCATCCAACCAATGCACCGAGCAGCAAGTGTCACTGCTGCTAGCATAAATAATGTAGCTGAATTGTGATCCTGCACTGTTACTTGAGCATACCATTGACAGTATTGGGTCAAGCACGGCATGGAGGCATGTATATTCACGTGTGTGCGTCCTGATGCCTATGTGCAGATTGATGACATGGGAGCTCGAATTGACGACTTGGAGAGGTGTATTGCAGAGCTAATGGAAGAGGCCGGGGCGCCTCTTCCAGGGCAAGGTGACGGCCCAGGGAAGTGAGCGTTTGGAGTACAGGATTCATGACAAACCCGTGAACGCGTGGGTTGGCTTGCATGGCTCGTGTTCAGGCATTGGAGTATATTTCTCCCTTTCGTGGGTATGCAGGCTTTGTACTTGATAGATTCGAGAATGAACGAACAATGATGTGAGTGGAATGCTAGTGAATTTAGGCTCTGAAGTTGTTTCTTGAGCGTCCCTTGGCCAGTGCTCTTGCAGCTCATCTTTTTTGCCAACATTTGTCAACCTATCTGAAGCCAACATGCTCTTTCAAAGAGCTGGCCTAGAATATTCAATTTATAGCTGTTGCTTTCTTTTCAATTGCTGCTGTCCCAGCCTCTGAGAACACAAAAGTTTCACAAAATGTGGTAGTGAGCTGGAGGATAAGCCTGGAGGCACGTTTTGAGGGGGGGTCAGTCTTGGTTTGAGCAGCAGGCAGAATCTCACTGGTGGTACCAGAGATATCCCCTTAGTGTCTACGCTAGAGATCACATGATTTAGATCACACACGTATTTATTCTATCCTATTTGATACAGCTCGGATCTCGGATCGTAATTGACGTAATTGACCTGGTGTACTAGGGTCATCATTGACTTGATGCCGGAGGTCAATTTGGAACAGTCTCTAGACAGATAAATGCCAATTTTCCTCTCCGAAGCTTAAGTATAAGCACGGTGACAAATTATCTGTCTATCTATATCAGTATAACCATGGCGTTTGCTCAAGCTGTCGAAATCATTTACTGCAGTGCTTTTCATGAATCATGTCAATATAATGCGAAATAGACACAAAGTAAGCACATAAGAATGTCAGTGTGTACAACCGTCCACCTGATTTATTATCCCTCTTATCCTCACACTGTCCATTTATTTTCAATCATTTCTTGAAGGCGTTGACCAGCCACGTCACTCATGGATCAGATCATATAGTGATTGTTGCGCACGGGGAGGATGCAGCAGGAGCGCCCTCCCCAAGCCCTAGCTCCTGCTACGGTCCAGCCAGGTGGATTTTCTAGCTTCAATGCTGCTGCATTCTTTTCCAGCAGGGAGGAAGAGGAGAGGCAGAGGCACCAGAAACTGCTGGACGCTGCCAAAGTCCACCTGTCGTCTTCCTCCTCTGCCTCGGAGGCAGACGGGGGTAGCTCCACTTCTTCAATCTCATCCTCTGATGAAGAGCACCATGAGCGCGGCAGGCACAGGAAGCGGAAGAAGAGCTCAGGGAAAGAGGCCAAGGCCAGCAGCAAGAAGAGGCGGCGCAAGGGGGAGGCAAGCGGCGGCGCGAAGCACAAGCGCAAGCAGACGCAGTCGGACCTGGACAAGATCCTGGCCAAGGAGCAGCAGGCAGCGGAGGCCGCGAGGGCACGGCAGGGTGGACTCAGGCAAGCACCGGGGTTGCAGGCCACGCCCTGGGCAGACAGGCAGGCTATGAGCAAGGCTGCGCTCGGGGCATCCTATTTTGACACCAAAGGAGACATGCAGAATCTGGCATACCTGGTGGGTGTAACAGTGTCAAGCTGGCATTGCCCGTTGACCCGGCCTGGACTTGTGTTGATGCGCATGCGTTCCGTTCCAAGCAGCTGCTTGTTGCATGCATGCACTTCAAGGGCAGAGCACCTGGGAGCGCAGTGCACTGTTGACTGCGGCATGTTGGTACGTCCAGCTGTCAATATGAGCGCAGCCTCCCCTTCCTCGTGCCAACGTTAGATAGCCCTGATGTGAGTGTGTCATTTGAAGCCTCCTGAGATCTATAGATGCAAGGCGTGTGGGCACCTCCTGTAGCCGGTGCAGAGAGCGTGGGGGTAAATTGTTCAGAGGGTGCGCACCATCTCCTTTGCTTGCTCCCCTTCACCCGCCCCTCTAGACCCATGCCTACCTGCCCTTGCTGAATGCGCAATCCCACCCTCAATGGCGATGTTTGTGTTTGTATTCACATAAATGCGTGGGTGCAAGTGCGTGCGTGCATGGGGGTGCATGCATATGTGTCGGTGTGACCCATGGCCATGGTGCTCTGCACTGCAGGGCCTGTATGGCAGCAACATCGCCAGCTACTATAGGCGAGACCCTCTGGGGCTGGCTCGCGTGCGGCCTGGCCAGTATGACAGCCTGCGCGACTCCGAGCGGCAGTCGGCCGCCAGCGGCTCGCGCTTCTTCCATGCCACCAACGTTATGCTGGAGCGCAGCCGCCGCCTGCGGCGGCTGCGGCCGTGCCTGGGCCGCCGCGCCCTGCAGGGCAGGGGCTCGGGGGTGAGCCCTGGTGCGTGCAGCGGATAGGGTGATCTGCAGCAGGCGGGTGGGCGTATGCGCATGCTGCAGGGCTTTGCTCTGCGGCTCCAAGGGAGAAACAGGTGCTTGCATATGGTGGCGTGTTGTGCTCTGCGGCCGTAAGGGAGGCAGGTGTGTGTGTGTGTGTGTGTGCGCGCGTGCAGAGTGGCACAGAGTGCAGTGGGCGCTAGGCTGGCGAGACTGGGAGAGGGCGCTAGGCTGGGAGAGGGTGCTAGGCTGGCGAGACTGGGAGAGGGCACGATGGGTACGTGTGCTGGTGGCACGCCAGGGGGAAGCAGCGGTGGTGGGGCATGTGCTGCGATAATTCGTGCGGCAAACATGCGGTTATGGTGTATGGAAAAAAGGGAGACGTGCGGAACATGAGCATGCCCATGCAGAAGTGGGCCAGATCCAGCGCAAGGCCCGAGCACCGTCTCCTGGGCTTGGCGCCCCCTACCGCTTGCATGCCTGCAGGGGCATACCGCCAGAAGCTGCTGCTGCAGCATAAAAGGATGGGGTCCCGGGGCAGTGCTCCTGCAGACCATCTGCTGCCGCCAAGCCGGTCGCCTGCAGTGGTGAAGGGTTACACCCTCTGAGTGTGTGTGCTGGCAAGCACGTACACTCACTTGCGCCTGCGCACAGCACTTGGGTGCAAGCCTGTATGTACCCCACGGACACCATTGTGTCATTGTACCTGCAGGCGTGGCAGGCGCACGGTCCTCCCTCCGCCGCTCCATGCCGCTCCCTGCATTCATACCTTTGCGTGAGGCAGCCGGCGATGGCGCCGGCCGTGCGCAGCAGCAGCAGCAGCAGCTCTTGATGCAGCAGAGCGCAGCCGGAGTGCCGGTGATGGTAGCGGTGCCGCCCGGGCAGGTACAAAAAGCGCAGGAGGAGGAGGAGGGGGGGGAGACCCTGGAGGAGTTGGCGCTGCGCCGCATCCGGGACCTGAACGCGGCAACACGTGACACACCTCAAGACGTGGGGCTGTGGCTGCGTTACGCGGATTTCCAGGACGAGGCGTTCCTGGTGCTGGGCAAGGGGTGAGCATGCGCTTGTGTGGCTGCGCGGTTTGATGGGCGGTCCTGGTGCAGGGCAAGGGGTGCGTTTGTGCTCGTGTGGCTGCGCAGCTTGATGCACGTGGCCAATGGGCATGGTGTGGCGGGTGTCCCTGCTGTGGGGCGAGGGGCTGTCTTGGCACTTGAGAGGCGCGGCTGTGTGCATGCTTGTGTGTGTGTGTGCGTGTGTGTGTGTGCGCGCGCGCGTGTGCACCCACAAGCACAGGCTGGCTGCTGTGCTAGGCAAGGGGTCTTGCGCGCGTGTAGACGGCGTCAAGCTGGCCAGATGGCAGGCATCTCCAGGTCGGGGGGGAGGGGTAAGCTGGCAGGTGGCGTGGCTGTGGGTAACTAGCTCGGTGGCTCAAAGCGGCATTTATCCAGAGGGCAGGCACACTTTGGAGCGCACAGAGCCTTGAGGTTGACGCAGGCCAGGTTGCTGCAATCGGGCAGCGTGCATCGTGGTAAGGTTCACGCGTGTGCAGTGAGCGCGCCAGCCACCTGGGCGGTCCACCCCAACCTAGAGCGAGGCCACCAACCTACCTACAGTGAATGAGGCTCACATGTCACGCAAGCATGGAGCTGTGGCAGTGAACGAGGCTCACATATCACACGGACTTGGGGCTGTGGCATTGAACGAGGCTCATATATAACACAGAGCAGGGGCTTCAGCAGGTATGGGGCTGTGCTCATGTTGGGTAGGGTGCAGTGCATGCACGGCAGCTCCTTGCACCTTGGCGATGCAAGTGCTCGTGCCTTGGGTGCCTGTTTGCCTGCAGCCCGAGGCGTGGGCGTGCGAGCGCCGCAAATGCAGTGGCCGTGGCGGAGAAGAAGGTGGCGATCCTGAGCAAAGCGCTGGAGCACCATCCGGGCAACACGCAGCTGCTGCTTGCTATGCTGGAGGTGCGCCTCCCCATCCTCCCTGTCGCTGCGCACTTGGGTCTGCTGCGGTGCAGCTTGCTGTCCAAACCACATGCCACTGCACGTGGCGCCCTGGGTATGCTATGACCCTCCATAAGGGACAAGAGCAATGCTGAGGTTTAGGCACCCCCAGCATCGGCCTGGCAACAGCAAAACCAGGGTTTTAAGAGTTGGATGCGCTCTAGCACAAATTCACCAGCACACGTGCACAGCGCACACGTACAGCCGACAGCACACACAGCACATACACATGGACACACAAACACTTGAGTTCGCACACACACACGCACATGGCGCACACGCACAGCCCACACACAAACATACGAAAAGCATACACAAACAGATAGATACCCAACACACACCGCCAACAAGAGCCCGCACGCATGCACGCGCCGGTTGCCTTCACTCCCTGCAGGCGTACAGCAGCATGGTGGATGCGGAGGGCCTGTGCAAGCGCTGGGAGCAGGTTATCCGCAGCGCGCAGCTCAGGGCCCCGCCCTCCACTGCACTGGCGCTGTGGACTGCGTACCTGCGCCTGCGGCGCACCCTGTTCATGACCTTCAAGATGCAGGCCCTGCAGGTGCGCCGGACAATGTGTGCCTGCAGGTGCGCCGGACAATGTGTGTTGCCTGGTTTCTCCTTTTGAAAGGTACAGAGTTGCCTGCTTGCGTGGCAGGCAGGCACAAACGCACGCACGCACTCACACACATGCAGTAACACACGGGCACACACACACACACATGTACGTACACACACGCACGCACATGCACGCGCACATATGCACACACGCATGCACGCACGCACGCACACGCGCACGCGCATGTACATGCACATGCACACACGCATAAGCACACACACAAGCAAATGCACATACGCACACACGCACGCATAGCATGCACATGGCGCGTGTACGCAGCACCTGCTCAACACATGCACGACCGTACACGTGCAACCGCAGGCCACTTACTTGGAGGCCCTGCCTGGCCTCGCCGTGGCGTGGACGCGTGCCCAGCACGCCGGCGGCAGCAGCTCCGAGGAGCTGCAGGCCCTGCAAGCGGGGGCAGTGCGGTGCGCGCTGGACTTGTCCGAGCTGGAGCTGCAGGTGCGATGCGCCTCGATGCTGTCCCTGAGCTGTGAGCACTGCCCCCCTCCCCCCCCCTTCCTTGTGCCGTGCACCTTAGGGGGCCTGCGGGTGCCCTATTGCTGCTGTGCGCCTACACACCATTTTTGCGGGCAGCCTCGTCAGTGCACGCCACCCGCCTTGCCGCGGTGCGCACCTGCAACACCGCCCGCCTCGCACTGTGCGCGCCTGCAACACAGCCCTGCAACACCGCCCTGCAGGGTGGCTACCACGAGCTGGTCGTGGCGCGGGCGCAGGCGCTGGTGGACTTCTACTGCTTTGCGCCTGTGGGGGGGACTTCCCAGTCGGGTCCCGCCAGCCCCGTGCAGCTTTACAGCCATGGCGCACAGCTGCGCATGTTCGAGGCCTTCTGGCACTCCGCCGCCGCGCGCGCTGGGGAGGAGGGGGCGCGCGGGTGGGCTGCGTGGTTCAGGTGCGCCAGCGTGCGGTTGTTCCAAACAGCTTGTTTGTATGGATGATGAGAGTCCATGGCAGGAGACACGCGCTCAAGTTTGCATACATGCAGCATGCTACACTTTTGCATGCAGCATGCTACACTTTTGCCTGTAGATTTATGCATACAAGCGGACTAAGAGTGTGCTTGTGCATGCAGGGCTGGGTACCTGCAGTGGTCTGCTTAGTAGGCGATTGCATCAGCTTCACCGCAGCTGCTGTTCCGGTCTATGGCTCACCTATACGTTTTTAAGTGCAGTGTGCTGTGCCAAAAATGACTTGTGGGGCGTCTCGTGTGTGTGTGTGTGTGCGTGCACACACTATATGTTTGTTTGAGCACATGCACCTCGTGTGTGTGTGTGCACGCACTACGTGTTTGCTTGCGTACATGCACCTCGCGCGCGCGTGTGTGGTTGTTTATGCACGCACCACGTGTTTGCTTGCGTACATGCACCTTGTGTGTGTGTCTGTGCACCAAGCATCCCAATTAAGGCGCGTGTGTCACCTCTGTGGTGCCGCGCTTGTCAATACAGGGGCACTTGCGCTGACCCTGACCTTTTAAGGTGCCATGCTGCCGTGAATCCAGCACGCAGCGGGGCCCTAGCTGGTTTGTTAGCTACACAGGGCCACAAGTGTGGCCCTTCCCTTCCTTCATATACACTGCCAGTCATCTGGTTGGCACAGACTCTGATTCTGACACCCTACTATGATCCACCGAGCATGCGCCACGCGGCAAGCTTAGGAATTGTACGCCGTCCTGCCCTTAAGGGGTGCTGCGCTCCAGGACACTCTTTCCAGGATAACCGGATGTACATGACGCGCGCACCACACGTGAAATGCGGGTGCTGGTTTACCCCTGTACCTTCCTCTTATGGCAGGCGCGAGAATCGGGATGTGCTGTTGGGCCCAGGCGGGCGGGGCGCCATGGCGCAAGTGGAGGAGGAGGAGGAAGGGGAGGGTGGCGGGGCTGGGGACGAGGATGAGGGGG
>LFIK01001044.1_pt1 | contig 21530 bp, 20 predicted proteins | sample 643401 | NCBI WGS metagenome assembly LFIK01 (sample SAMN03777447, study PRJNA286221) | soda lake metagenome | biome: soda lake; feature: Kulunda steppe; material: water; isolation source: sample T5-Br brine of Lake Tanatar-5 | place: Russia: Kulunda steppe | collected 2010-07
CCTGAGGATTAGAAGTCCCCTGCTCTGTCCAGCTGAGCTACGGGCGCCCGGGCCGGAAGCGTAAACGGTCGACGCCCCGGTCGGTCCGCGCGCCGGCCACCCCGGGAAGCCGACCGCGCCGAACCGTGTTCCGACAGGGGGCGTCGGGTCGCCGACCACCGCCGGTCGTGCTGTGACGCCCGCGCTCCACCACCCGTTGCCGACGTCGAGGTCCGCCATCGTGTCGTCCCCGCAGCCCCAGCCGCCGTCGACTGTGCTGCGCGTGGTGAGCTCACCATGGACACGCCTGACGGTGCTCGGTGTGCTCGTCGTGGTGGCCGTCACGCTCACGCTCGGTGTCGAGGAGCTGTCGCTTGGCGCGCTGCGTGACAACGTCGAGCAGCTCGGTGCGGTCGGTCCGCTGGCCTGGATCGGCATCTACCTCGTGGCCACGGTGCTGCTCCTGCCGGGCACGCCGTTCACCATCGGGGCCGGGGTGCTCTTCGGCCCGCTTGTCGGCGCGGTCACGGCGCTCGTCGGGGCCACGCTGGGTGCGACCGCGTCGTTCCTGGTCGGTCGCGGGGTCGGGCGTTCCGCGGTCGCGACGTTGGCGGGGCGGCGGCTGCAGACCATCGACCGGTTCCTGACCGAACGCGGTCTGCTGTCGGTGCTGTCGGTGCGGTTGATCCCGCTGTTCCCCTTCAACCTCGTGAATCTCGTGGCGGGGGTCACGGCGCTGCGCCTGCGGGCCTACGTCATCGGCACCGCGGTCGGCATCGTGCCGGGCACGGTGCTGCTGGCCGTGTCCGGCGGGTCGATCGATGATCCGACCTCGCCGCTGTTCATCGGTAGTGTGGTGGGCTTCGCCGTCCTCGTGGTCGTCACCGGGCTGGTCGGCCGTCGGCTGCGGCCCGCGCCGGAGCCGTCGCATGCGGTAGTCGGCACGTCCGACGAGCTGATGCCCGACGTGGACGCGGAGCCGACCACCGACCGGATGCCACCATGTTCGACGTGAACGTCCGCCGACGGCTCGGTCCGGTGCTGGACCGTGTCGCGGCACCGCTGGTGCGCGCCGGGATGCCGCCGCTCGCCCTGACGCTGGTGGGGCTGGTGCTCGGTCTGGCCGCCGCCGTGGCCGCCGCCCGAACCGCGTGGGTGCTCGCCCTGGCCCTGTGGTTGCTCTCGCGGCTCGCCGACGGGCTCGACGGCCCGGTCGCGCGACTCAGCGGGCGCGCCAGCGCCTTCGGCGGCTGGGCGGATCTGATGGCGGATTTCGCCGTCTACGGCGCATTCGTCGTCGGGTGCGCCATCGGCCAACCCGATGCCCGCGTCGCCTGCCTGGTGCTGCTGGCGACCTACTACGTCAACGGCTCGACCCTGCTGGCCTACTCGGCCGCCGCCAGTGAGCAGGGCCTGACCAAACCCGACACCCGCACGTTCTTCTTCAGCCGGGGGCTCGCGGAGGGCATGGAGACGATCGTGGTCCATGCCCTGATGGTCGCCCTGCCGTCCGTCATGGCCCCGATCGCCTGGACCTTCGCGGGTGCGGTCGCGATCACCATCGCGCAGCGCGTCGTGCTGGCGGCCCGGACACTCGACCGCGCGGCCGTGACGGCCCGTGCCCGGCGGTGACCGCCGCCGTTCAGCGGTCCAGCAGCCGCCGGACACCCAGCAGGATCCGGGTCGCCGGCTTGAGCTTCGCCAGCGACGCCCGCAACGGCTGCAACGAGGCAGCGGACACGTCATCGCTCCAGGTCGGGTAGGCGTGCGTCGACGACCGGGCGATGGTGCTCACCTTGGCGTCGTTCGCCATCCACGCCACGATCTCGCCGATCGTCTCACCGGCCCGCGGGCCCACCACCGTCGCGCCGACGATGCGACCCTTGTCGTCGCCGACCAGCTGCGCGAACCCATCGGTCGCGCCCGCGGCCACGGCCCGATCGAGGTCGTCGTGGGCCGCCGTGTGGACGCTGGCCCCGGCCCCGAACCGTTCCCGGGCCTGCGCCGCGGTCAGTCCGACGTGGGCGACCTCCGGGGCGGTGAAGGTCACCCACGGGATCCGTTCGTGATCGACCCGGGCCCGCAGACCGAACAGCGCGTTCTGCACCACGGTCGCGCCGTGGGTCGACGCGACGTGCGTGAACGGCAGCTTCAGGGTGACGTCCCCAGCGGCGAAGATCCGCGGGTTCGAGGTCCGCAGCCGGTCGTCGACGGCCACCGCCCCGCGTTCGTCGAGCTCCACCTCGGCGCTGTCGAGCCCGAGTCCCGACGTGCGGGGTGCCCGGCCCGCGGCGACCAGGATGACGTCCGCGGTGACGGTCTCCTCGCCGGCGCCGCCGTCGACGGTGACGACCTGATCGTCACCGTCGCGGTGGACCCGCACGGCCTTCGTGGCGGTGCGGACGTCGACGCCCTCGGCGCGCAGGCGGGTCTCGATCAGCTGGCTGGCCTCGGGCTCCTCGCGGGGCAGCAGGCGATCCGCCATCTCGACGAGCACGACCCGGCTGCCGAGTCGTTGGAACGCCTGACCGAGCTCGCAGCCGATCGGCCCGCCACCGAGCACCACGAGTCGGTCGGGCAGGACGTCGAGATCCCACACCGTCTCGTTGGTCAGCGGATGCGCGTCCGCCAGTCCGTCCACCGGGGGCAGGACCGGTGCGGAACCGGTCGCGATCAACGCCCGGCGGAACGTCAGCCGCCGCCCGTCCACCTCGACGGCGTCGGGGGCGACGAAGCGGGCGTCACCGTGGATCACCTCGACCCCCTCGCCGCGCAGTCGCTCCGGCGAATCGTGCGGTTCGATGGTCGCGATCGCACCCTTGACGTGGGTCATCACTTCGGCCAGGTCGACCCGGACGTCGTCGGCATGGACACCGAGGTGGCTCGATGCCCGTGCGGTATGGGCCGCCGCCGCCGCCGTGATCAGGGCCTTGGAGGGGACACAGCCGGTCCACAGACAGTCACCGCCGGTCCGTTCGCGTTCGATCAGCGTGACCCGTGCCCCCTGACCGGCGGCACCGACCGCCGCGACCAGTCCGGCGGTCCCGCCGCCGACGACGAGCAGGTCCCTGCGTGCATCCGTACGTGCCATGGCGGTTCCTCGTGAACTGGTGACGGGAGTGGGTGACGGGGCGACGGTCAGGGGTGGACCCGGTGACCGTCCGGACATCCAGTGTGACCAACCCGTGTCCTACCGTCGTGCATCCACCGGACACTGCCACCAAGGACCACAACGTGCACATCCTCGTCATCGGATCCACCCGCGGCACCGGACGTCTCCTGGTCGACCGTCTGCTGCGCTCGGGACACGACGTCCGGGCGATGATCCGCGACGAGGCGCAGGCCGCGGACCTCACCGACGCCGGTGCCACGCCGGTGCTCGGCGATCTCGAGGGTGACCTCGACGCCGCCTTCGACACCCCCGACGCGCCGATCGACGCGGTGATGTTCTGCGCGGGATCGGGGTCCTCGACCGGTCCCGACGCCACCATGCGGGTCGATCTGAACGGTGCGGTCCGGGTCATCGACCGCTGTGTCGCCGACGGCATCGGCCGTTACGTGCAGCTGTCGTCGATCGGGGCCGACGATCCCGTGGCCGGCCCGGAGTCGATGCGCCACTACCTCGCCGCCATGCACGCCCGCGACCGCATCCTGCAGGCCAGCGGACTGGCCGCGACGATCGTGCGCCCCGGTGGGCTCACCGACGATGCCGCCACCGGCAAGGTGCAGCTCGGCGTCCCGCGCCTCGACGAGCGCGGTTCGATCCCGCGCGCCGACGTCGCCGCGGTCCTCGCCGCGTGCGTCGAGCGGCCGGAGACGGCCGGGGCCGTGTTCGAGGTGGTCAGTGGCGAGCAGCCGATCGCGGACGCGGTGGCCTCCCTGTGACCATCGACCTCGACCCGGCGGCGCGAACCGCGGTACGGGCCGGGGCACGCGACGATGCCGGGCCGCGGGACGGTGCCGGGTCACGGGACGGTTCGGGCCCGCGACGCGGTACCGGGCCCCTCGAACGAGCCGTGGACCGGGTGCCGTTTCTGGAGAAGGAGCTGTTCCTGCTCCGACGGCTGGTCCGGCGCGGTGACATCTGTCTGGACATCGGTGCCGCCGGGGGGGCCCACCTGTTCGTGATGGCGCGGCGGGCCGGGACCTCGGGCCGGGTCATCGGGGTCGAACCCCGCCCCGGATCGGCGCGGCTGCTCGGTATCGGGGCCGGCCTGGTCGGGTTGCGCCGTCGCATCCGCATCCACCAGGTGGCCCTGGCCGACGAGCCGGGTGCCCTGGAGTTGTGGATCCCGGTCGTGCCGACCCGGGCCCATCTGCCGGGGACGACCGCCGACCTCACGTCCGCGGCGGCCTTCGCGGGGTTGCCGCATCGCCGGATCCTGGTCCCGACGATGCGGCTCGACGACCTGATCGCCATCGAGGGCCTGACCCGGCTCGACGTGCTGAAGTGCGACGTCGAGGGGGCGGAGACCGCCGTCTTCGCGGGCGCACCGCGGCTCCTGCGGGAGCTGCGTCCGATCATCGTGGTCGAGGCCGACGACGCCCATCAACGGCGCTACGACGCGCGGGCGCAGGACGTGCTCGATGCCGTCACCGTGCACGACTACCGGACGCACCGCTACCGCCGGGGACGGCTGGAGCCGGTCGACGGCATCGTCGACGGCGAGGACGACTACGTGCTCGTGCCGCGCGAGCGCCAGCGCGAGGTGGTCGAACGGATGGGGCGACGCCCGGGCACATGAGCGCGCGGTGGGGCATCCTGTGGTCATGGTGGGCACGCAACCGTTCACGATCGTCGACTCGGACCAGACCCCGGACCGCGTCGGTGGTGGGTTGCCCGATCCCGGGACGACATCGTCGGTGACCGGATTCGCTGATCAGTCGCTGATCGGCGCCGACGGGACCCGCGCGTCGGGGCCCGGGGCCCGGTACCGCTACGAGGGCCCGCTCGGCCCGATCATCCTGAGCCACGCCGACGGCCCGCCCCGCACCCTGCTGGCCGGCGCGTCGGTGCCGGACGCGTCGTTCGCGATCGGTGCCCCGGACCAGACCGACGCCGTGCTGCTGAAGCGACGCCTGGCGACCGGCATCGAGGGACGGATCGGCGACACCGAGGTGCTGCTCATCCGTGACCCCGTCACGCGCGCGGTGCAGCTCGACCTCGGTGACGGCCGCTATGAACTGGCCCGGACCGGCTGGCTGCCGAAGGCACTGCTCAGCCGTCCGGATCTGTCCGTCCTGGCCAGCTATCAGATCATCGGCCGACGCAGCCACCGACTGATCGCCGACGCCGATGCGCAGGAGGTCGTGCTGGCGGCCTTCCTGGCCAGATTCGCCCCGCTGGTCGCCTACCGGGACTGAGGCGACCGCCGGTCGGTCGACCCGTCACCCGTCGGTGAGCACCCCGGCGCGGATGGTGTCGAGCACGACCGGGATGTCACCGCGCAGGACCGTGTCGGCCTCGTCGTCGTAGGGGGTCGGCTCCGCATTGACCACGATCAGCCGGGCACCGACCTCCAGGGCCGTCCGCGGCAGCAGCGCGACCGGATGCACCACCAGCGACGAACCGACGGCGATGAACACGTCGCAGCCCATGACCGCGTCGTGCGCCCGCTGCAGCTTGGCCGGGTCGAGCGACTGCCCGAACGAGATGGTGGCGCTCTTCTGCAGTCCGCCGCAGACCTCGCAGCGGGGGTCGACCTCCCCGGCGCGAACCCGGTCCAGCACCGGTTCGGCCGGGATACGGCGCTCGCAGGACAGGCACTCGACCTCGTGGATGGTGCCGTGGATCTCGACGATGGCGTCCGGATCGCTGCCACCCGCCTGGTGGAGGCCGTCGATGTTCTGGGTGACCAGCGTGTGCAGATGTCCGGCCTGCTCGAGTGCGGCCAGGGCCCGATGGGCGGCGTTCGGGCCGGCGGTGAACGCGGGGTTCTCCAGGCGTCGGCGCCACACCTCCGCACGGACCTCGGGATCGTCGAGGTAGGCGTCGATCGAGAACAGCTTCTCCGAACCGGGTTCGGTGCGCCACAGCCCGGACGGGCCCCGGAAGTCCGGGATCCCCGAGCCGGTCGACACCCCGGCGCCGGTCAGCACGACGACCTGGGTGGACGAACGGATCCAGCCAGCCACCTCCGTGACGAGGTCGGTGTCGACGGGGTCCACGATCGGCTCTCCGGGTCGGTGCTCGGTGTCGGTGGCGGGGCGGTCTCGGCGGGGCGGTCTCGGCGGGGCGGTGTCGGCGGGGCGCACGGTAGGCGCTCGGCGGTGCGCCGGGCCAACCCCGTCACCTCCATCCGGTCACGCGCCCGGCCCGCGGGTCGGCACCACACGACCGCGAGTGCCGCGCCTACGCTGCGCCGTCATCGACCAGCCATGAGGAACCATCATGCCCACCCCGCATCTGAGCGCCGCCCCCGGTGACTTCGCGGACACGGTCCTACTGCCCGGCGATCCGCTGCGCGCCCGCTACATCGCCGAGCGGTCGTTCGACGACGTCGTGCAGGTCAATGAGGTCCGCAACGCCCTGGCGTTCACCGGCACCTACCACGGGATGCCGGTCTCCGTGCTGGGCACCGGCATGGGCATCCCGTCGGCGTCGATCTACAGCACGGAACTGGTCAGGGAGTACGGCGTGAAGCGACTGGTCCGGGTCGGGTCCTGCGGGGCGCTGCAGGATCACGTCGCGATCCGCGACGTGATTCTCGGTGCCGGCGCCTGCACCGATTCGAACGTCAACCGGGCCCGCTACGCCGGGCTCGACTTCGCGGCGATCGCCGACTTCGACCTGCTCCGCACGGCCGCGGAGGCGGCGAAGGCGCGCGGGATCGACGTGCACGTCGGCAACATCCACAGTGCCGACCTGTTCTACGAGCCGCGGGACGCCCTGTTCGACACCATCCGCGCCATGGGCGTGCTCGCCGTCGAGATGGAGGCCGCCGGGATCTACGGCGTCGCCGCCGAATTCGGGGCGCGGGCCCTGACGGTGCTGACCGTCAGTGACCACATCCTGACCGGCGAGAAGACCTCGTCCGACGAACGGCAGTCCACCTTCGACGAGATGCTCGACGTCGCGCTCGACGGACTGGTGCTGGACGCCGAGGCAGCCTGAGCCGGTCCGGCTGCGGTCCGCAGGCACATGTGCGGGCCACCTGCCGGGGGCCGGGTTCAGCCCGCGAGGGGTGCCGTCGGCTCTGGAAGTCCACCGCGCCGGCCGTTGCGCTCGGCGAGCAGCCCACCGAGGATGGACAGCGCGATCTCGGCCGGTGCCCGCGAGCCGATGTCGAGTCCGATGGGCCGGCGCACCGTGTCGATGAGTGCCACCTCGACGCCCACACCGGCGAGTGCGGCGCGGTGCGGTCCCTCGTGGCGCGGCGAGCCGATGATGCCGATGAACCGGGGCCGGGCGGTGACCAGTGGGGCCATGGTCGCGCCGAGGTCGTCGCGGTGGTGATCGGTGACCACCACGTCGGTCTCGGCGTCGATCCGCGCCGCGCCGGGGTCCGTGGCCACCTCGTGGGGGTGGGCACGGTGGGCGTCGGTCAGCGTGGCGCGATCGGGCTCCAGCAGGGTGATGTGGAACCCGAGTTCCCGGCCCCAGTGGGCGAGGTGGTCGCCGAGCGCGGTCGCGTAGACGACCACCAGCTTGCGGTCGGGATGGTCGGGCAGCGGTGCGTCCCCGTGCGCTACGGCGCACTCCGCGCCGTCGTCGTGGTGGTGTGTCCCGCTCGCGTGCGCACCCATGGTGGTCCTCCCGGCCTGCCCGTCCGGGTGGTGCCCGGACAGCGGGGCGCTGGACGGCACCCCGGTGTCCTGGCAGCGTACGGTCCGCCCGGCCGTCGACCGCGGCCGATGCCGCAGGAGGCCCCATGTCCGTGTCCGAATCCTCGCCGTTGCACCTCGCCCCCGAGGTCGCCGACGCCCTCCGCGACGGCCGACCGGTCGTCGCGCTGGAGTCGACGATCATCGCCCACGGCCTGCCGCGCCCCCGCAACCTGGAGGTCGCCATCGCCATGGAGGAGCTGCTGCGTTCGCGCGGGGTGACCCCGGCGACCATCGCGGTGCTCGACGGCCGGGCGCGGATCGGGCTCGAGGCGACGCAGCTCGAACGGATCGCGGCCGATGACGCGGTGACCAAGGCCAGCGTGCGCGACCTGCCGGTCGTGCTCGCGCAGGGCGGGGCGGCGGCGACCACCGTGGCATCCACCGCGCTGCTGGCCCACCGCGCCGGCATCGAGGTGTTCGCCACCGGCGGGCTCGGCGGGGTGCACCGGGACGCGGATCGGACCTTCGACGAGTCCGCCGATCTCACCGTGCTCGGTCGTACCCCCATCGTGGTCGTCGCGGCGGGGGTCAAGTCCATCCTCGACGTCCCGGCGACGCTCGAGCGGCTCGAGACGCTGGGGGTGACCGTCGTCGGTTACCGCACCGACCGGTTTCCCGGCTTCTACGTCACCGACTCGGGCCACGACATCGACGCCCGGGTCGACGATCCCGCCGAGGTGGCACGGATCCTGCGCGCGGGACGTGCCCTCACCCTCGACGGGGCCGTGCTGGTCGCCAACCCGGTCGCCGAGTCCGACCAGCTGGATCCCGTGGTCCACGACCGGGTGCTGGGGGAGGCGCTACGCGCCGCCGAGGAGCAGGGTCTGAAGGGCAAGGAGGTCACACCGTTCCTGCTGGATCACATCCAGCGGGTCACCGGTGGCGACAGCCTGGACACCAACGTGGCCGTGGTCACCGGCAACGTCGCACTCGCCGCCGACATCGCCCGCGCCCTGGCCGCCGTGACGGCACCGTGACCGACCGCGACGACGGCGACGGCCACGACGACGACGGCGGTCGCGACGGCGGCAACGGCCGCGACGATTACGACGATCGCGACGGCCGCCCGCTCGCGCTGGTCGTCGGCGACGTCATCGACGACGTCGTCGTCGAACCCCTGGCACCGATCGCCGTCGGCACCGACACCCCGGCGCGCATCGAGCCGTCAGCCGGGGGGTCGGGGGCGAACCAGGCCGCCTGGCTCGGTGCCGCGGGCGTCCCGGTGCGGTTCGCAGGACGGGTCGGCACCCGCGACGTCGGTCGTCACCGGGCGGCGCTGGCGCGTTTCGGGGTGGACGCGGTGCTGGCTGCCGATCCGGACCGCCCCACCGGCACGATCGTGATCCTGCTCGACGACACCGCGGAACGCACCATGTTCACCGACCGTGGTGCCAACCTCGGCCTGCGGATCGAGGACCTGCCCGACTCCCTGCTCGACGACGTCGGTGTGCTCCACCTCAGTGGCTACAGCTTCTTCGACGACCACGTCCGGGCGAGCGTGGTCGACCTCCTCGAGCGCGCACGGGCGCGGCACATCCCGGTCAGCCTCGATCCGGGTTCGGTCGGCTTCCTGCGCGGGGTGGGACCGTCGACGTTCCTCGACTGGGTCGGTGAGCTCGACGTGCTGCTCCCCAACCTCGACGAGGCCCGGTTGCTCAGCGGGGTCACCGACCCGGCCGCTGCCGCGGAGCGGCTGCTCGGACACGCCGCGGTCGTGGCGGTGAGCTGCGGTGCACGGGGTGCGGTGGTGGCGGCCCGGACCGGTGAACGCCTCACGGTGCCGGCCGTCGAGGTCGCGGCGGTGGACAGCACCGGGGCCGGTGACGCCTTCACCGCGGGGTTCCTGGCCGCCCGGCTGGCGGGCCGGGACCTGACCGCGGCGACGCACGCGGCGGTGGCCGCAGGTGGGGAGGCGGTCGGACGTCACGGCGGCCGTCCACCGGTCCCGGACCGGTCCGCTGGCGGGGTCTGAGGGTCGAGCGGCATCCGCCCGCGGGTCAGCCGCCACGTTCCAATCCCCGCATGTCGAGCACGAGCAGGGCGAGCTGGACGTCCAACCGGCAGCGCGCGTCGGTCATGAAGGGTCCGACGATGCGTTCGAGCTTGTCGATGCGGTAGCGCAGGGTGTTGTAGTGGAAGTGCAGTTGCCGGGCCGCCTCCGCCACGTTGCCGCCGGCGTCGATCAGGGCCTGCAGCGTGGTGCGCAGATCCGCCGCGGCGGCGTCGTCCGCCGCCAGCTCGCCCAGCACCTCGCTCACGAACGAGCGCAGTTCGTCGGTGTCCTCGATCAACGACAACAGGCGATAGGCCCCGAGATCGTCGAAGTGGACGCAGGCACCGTCGCCGTGGACCTGACGGCCGATGCCCAGCGCCCGTGCGGCCTGGTCATAGGCGTCGGCGATGCGTTCCACGGCCTCCACGGGGCGGGACAGCCCGGCCGACACACTGCCACCGATGACCCGGCTGGCCTCGTCGACCAGGCGGGTGACGAACGTGCGGGCCTCGGTGCGCCCGTCGGGCTGGTCGAACGCCGCGGTGATGATCACGACCTCGTGGCTGAAGCGCACGACCGCGGCGGCCGGATCCCGGTCCAGCACCGCCCGCCGGACCGTGGAGGCCAACGGTGGCCGTCGGGTCACCTCGTCGGGCAGGACGACCGGGCTCGGGTCGTCGACCCGCAGCACCAGCACGATCAGACGTCGGTCCAGGTCCCAGCCGAACCCGGCGGCACGACGCCGGATGTCCTGGGGATCGTCCACCTCGCGCAGCAGGTCGTGCACCAGGTCCGAGCGGTACTTGTCCTCGACGGCGCGCAGTTCGAGCTGCTTGGTCAGGGTCAACGCGGCGACCGTGCCGGCGTTCTCCAGTGCCTGGGTGTCCAGCGTCGGACCGGCATCCGACGCGAACGCGACCACGTGGCCGTGTTCACGCAGGCCGGCCGTGATCGGGACGAACGAGGCCCGCAGCACCGTGTCGTCGATCACCACCGTGGTGTCGAGTTGGGTCCTGCGCACCTGCCGGGGGACGACGACCACCTCGTCGAGGCCCAGCGCCGGCGTGAGCTGGTCGAGCCGTGCGCCCGCCAGCACCCGACCGTCGGCCCCGACGATGGCACTGGGCGCGTCGATGAGTCCGCTGAGGTCGCGGGTCAGCTCCGGGAGGCCCTGGCCCCGCAGCACCAGTTCGAGGAACGCGTTGTGGATGCGCTCCGAGCGTGCCAGGGCCTGCGCCTGGCGGTTGAGGATGCCGGTGAGCACCTGGTGCAGGATCTCGTCGAACCCGACGTCGTCGGGGAGCTGGACCAGCGGGAACGACCGCGCGTCGGCGATCGCGATGGCGGCGTCCGGGAGGCGGTCGAGGTAGCGACCGAGCTTGATGCCCAGCCCCGCCAGACCGATCGCGTCGAAGTCGGCGATCAGCTCGGCGAGCCGGTCCGGCTCATCGCGCAGCGGGTAGGCCGTCGTCAGCAGGAACTCGGCCGGCTTGACCCACGGCAGGATGTCGGGAACCTCCATGACGTTGAGCCGGGCAACCGGGCGGTGCAGACCGTCATGGCCCGCCAGCACGCGTGCGCCGCGGAGCGCGTCGACCGCCAGGACCTCGGCCAGCGGGAGCGCCACCGCATCGGTGCCGGACGGTGCGTCGTCCGACGACGGGACACCCGGGTCGGCCCGTCCGGGCCCAGCGGGAGCACCGGGGTCGGCCGGGTGGGACCCGTGGGGAGCGGCGGACACGGCGGGATCCGTTCACACGGGGTGGGCGAGCTTCGGCAGGTCACGCTAGCGCCCGGGGGTGTCGATCGTCGGAAGTGCACATGGAGCTGGTCGTCCGGCGGCGACTAGCGTCGCCGGTTCGGGTCGGTGATCCGGCCGTCCCCATCGCGCCAGGAGTCCCCATGCCGTTCGAGGTCCGCAAGGTCGAGTTCAAGAGCGTCAACGACGCGTCCGGCCTGGCGCAGCTGATCGACGACGGCGTGTTCGCCGCCGACGAGGTCGTCGCCGTCATCGGCAAGACCGAGGGCAACGGTGGGGTCAACGACTACACGCGGATCCTGGCGGATCAGGCGTTCCGCACCGTGCTCATGGAGCGGGGCTCCCGGTCCGAGCAGGACGTCAAGCAGATCCCCATGGCCTGGTCGGGCGGCTGCGACGGCGTCATCACCCCGCATGCGACGATCTTCGCCAAGGTCGCCGACGACAAGGGTGCGGACACCGACGACAAGCGACTGTCGGTCGGGTTCGCGATGTCGGACATCCTGCTGCCCGAGGACATCGGCCGCCCCGCGATGGTCGAGAAGGTGGCCGAGGGCGTGAAGCGCGCCATGGCGGAGGCCGGTATCGACGACGTCGCCGACGTGCACTACGTGCAGACCAAGACCCCGCTGCTCGTCCAGGACACGATTGCCGACGCCCACGCCCGGGGGGAGACGGTGTTCACCGAGGACACGCTGTACTCGATGGACATCTCCAACGGCACCACCGGGCTCGGCATCGCCTACGCGCTGGGGGAGATCGATGCGGTCCCGGCCGCCGAGGAGATCTGCCGGAACACCGACCTGTACTCCGCGGTCGCCTCGTGCTCGTCGGGGGTGGAACTCGACCGTGCACAGATCGTGGTCGTCGGCAACGCCGCCGGGGCGCGCAGCCACTACCGCGTCGGGCACAGCGAGATGAAGGACGCACTCGACGCCGACGGCATCTGGGACGCGATCCGCTCCGCCGGGCTGGACCTGCCCGAGCGCCCGCACCACAGCGACCTCGGCGACAAGCTCGTCGGCGTGTTCCTGAAGTGCGAGGCCGACACCACCGGCTCGCTGCGGGGCCGTCGTCAGCTGATGCTCGACGACTCGGACGTCCACCACCACCGCCAGATCAAGGGCGCGGTCGGTGGGGTCACCGCGGCGACCGTCGGCGACCCGGCCGTGTTCGTCTCCGTCGGTGCGCTGCACCAGGGACCGCGTGGTGGCGGCCCGGTGGCCGCGATCGTGCGTGCGGACTGAGCACGGCGACGTGTGCGGTGAAACACGTCCGACATCCCGGTGAGGTACCAACACGCCCGCAACAGGTGGATCCGATGACGGGACCGGGCTGGTCCCGACAGGAGCGGTGGCGGTGAATCAGCGGCTACGGGTCACGTTGAACGTCGCGGGCGTGCTCGTGCTGCTCGTCGCCGTCTGGGAGGGTTACCGGGCGGCCGCACTGGCGCTGGGCAACACCTGGCCGGGCTCGTCCGCTTCGCTGCCGATCGTGGTCCGGGGCAGCGGCAATGCGGACCAGTTCCCGCACGTGTGGGACATCGTCGCGGCCTTCGGGCGCCCCTACCGGGGGGGCGGGGAACTGCTCGGGACCTTCCTGCTCGGCGAGCTCGCCTACACGATGCGCGAGGTCGCCGTGGGCTTCGTGCTCGGCGTGATCCTGGGCTTTCTGCTCGGTGTGCTGTTCCGCCACTCCCCGTTGGCCGAGCGCGGCCTGATGCCGTATGTCATCGCCTCCCAGACGGTCCCGTTCATCGCCTTCGCCCCGATCCTGGTCGTCTCGGTCAACCAGGTCGACTTCCTGCCGGTGTGGATGGGCGTGGCGGTGCTGTCGATGTACCTGGTCTTCTTCCCGATGACGATCAACACGCTGCGGGGGTTGCGCTCGGCACCCGCGACCGCCGAGGAGCTCATGCGTTCCTACGCGGTGTCGTGGTGGACCCGACTGTGGAAACTCCGGGTGCCCGCCGCGGTGCCGTTCTTGTTCGTCGGGATGAAGATCGGGGCCACCGCAGCGGTGGTCGGCGCGATCGTCGGGGAGATCTCCGCGCCGAGCTCCGCCGGGATCGGCGGGGCCATCTTCGCCTTCGGTCGCGTGAGCAACAACTCCCTGCAGCTGTTCGCGACCACCCTGGTCGCCGGGGCGCTCGGCATCGTGACCTACCTCATCGTCGTGTTGGCCGAGCGGCGGGTCATGCGCATCTACGAAGGAACCGGTTCGTGACGACTTCTGATGGCCGACACAGCAGCGTGGCCGCCGACGACGCCCAGCCGACGCCGTCCGTGGCGTCGACGGGTGATCCGCTGGTCTCCGTCCGTGGGGTCACCAAGCAGTTCGGCACCGGGCCCGATTCGGTCACGGCGCTCAGCGACGTCTCACTCGACGTGCCCGACGGGTCGTTCTGGTCGTTGATCGGCCCGTCCGGCTGCGGCAAGTCGACGTTGCTGCGCGTCATGGGGGATCTGATCACCCCGACCGAGGGCAGCGTGACCGTCGGCGGCCGGTCGGCCGCGGAGGCCCGTCGGGCCCGTGACTACGGCATGGTCTTCCAGAAGCCGACGCTGTTCAACTGGCGCACCGTCCGACGCAACGTCGAGCTGCCACTCGAGATCCTCGGTATGGGCCGCGACGAGCGACGCGAGCGTGCCGAGGCGATGCTGGAGCTCGTCGAACTCGGTGAGTTCGGCACCAAGCGTCCGGGGCAGCTCTCCGGCGGCATGCAGCAACGGGTCGCCATCGCCCGGGCGCTGGCCTTCGAGCCGTCACTGCTGCTCATGGACGAGCCGTTCGGGGCGCTCGACGAGATCACCCGTGAGCGCATGAACGACGAACTGCTGCGGATCTGGCAGCGCCTGCAGACCACCGTGGTGTTCGTGACCCACTCCATCCCGGAGGCGGTGTTCCTGTCCAGCCACATCGTGGTGATGAGCCCCCGCCCCGGCCGGATCCTGCGCGAGATCGACGTCGATCTGCCCTATCCACGTGACGAGGAGACCCGCGAGTCCACCCGCTACTTCGAGCTCGTCACCGAGGTCCGTGAGACCCTGCGCGAGGCGCAGCAGCTGTGACGACCACCAGCGCACCCGCCGCCGGTCCCGTCGCGACGCTGCGTCGAACAGGCACCCAGCGCGCCCTCGGGCGCGTGGCACCCGCCATCGTCACGGCCCTGCTCGTGCTGGTCGCATGGGAGGCGCTGGTGCGCGGCTTCGGGATCCGGCCGATCTTCCTGCCGACGCCCAGTGCCATCGCCACCACGTTCGTCGCGGAACTGCCGCGGCTGCTCGACGCGGTCTGGACCACGGGTCGGGCGGCGGTGCTCGGGTTCGTGGTCGGCGGGGTCGGTGGGTTCGCGACCGGTGCCCTGGCGGCACGCTGGCAGTGGATGCGCGAGGGGTTGCTGCCCATGGGTGTCGCCTTCGGGGCGATCCCCATCGTCGCGACGGCACCGATCTTCAACCTCTGGTTCAGCTCGCTGTCGGTCTGGTCGAACGCCGCCGTGGTCGCGCTGGTGGTGTTCTTCCCGATGCTGGTGAACACCATCACGGGCCTGTCGTCGACCGACACGGCACATGACGAGCTGATGCACTCGCTGGCGGCCACACGCCGGCAGACCTTCACCCGGCTCATGGTCCCCACGTCGTTGCCGTTCGTGTTCGGTGCGTTGCGCGTGGGCGCGGCACTGGCCGTGATCGCCGCAGTGGTGGCCGACTTCTTCGGAGGATTCCGCTCGAGTGCGGGATTCTTCATCAAGACCCTCATGGCGACGGCGGACTACACCGGCGCCTGGGCGACCGTGGCAGCGTTGTGCCTGTTCGGACTGGCGCTGTACGGATCGGTGGCTCTGGCGGAGCGCACCCTGACCCCGTGGGGTGACGATGGCTGACCTGCATCGTCGACACGGCGGGGGAGGACAACGATCGAGGACCGACACGACCACAGGCGGACCGTGACCACGGCAACCGCACACCCGGCAGCGGTGGCTGCCGGATCGATGAGGAGATCGAACATGCTGCAACGACGATGGATGCGCCTGATGGCGCCGCTGGCCGCCCTGGCGATGCTCGCCGCGGCGTGCGGCGATGGGGACGACGGCGACACCGCGACCGAGGACACGGCCGACGAGACGATGGACGACGACGCGGGCGACGACGCCGGCGACGACGAGGCCGCGGCCGGCGGCGACTGCGACACCGTCGACCAGACGAGCCTGCAGCTGAAGTGGGTCGCCCAGGCCCAGTTCGCGGGCTTCTTCGCGGCCGACGAGCTCGGGTTCTACGCCGACGAGTGCCTTGAGGTGGACATCCTCGAGGGTGGTCCCGACGTCGGCCCGGCGCAGGTCGTGGCCGGTGGCGGTGCCGACTTCGGTATCGACTGGGTGGCCGCAACACTGGGGCAGCGCGCCGCCGGTGAGGACTTCATCACGGTCGCGCAGATCTACCAGCGCTCCGGGTTGATGCAGGTCGCCTGGGCCGACTCCGGCATCGAGTCGTTCGAGGACCTCGAGGGCACCACGGTCGGGGCCTGGGGCTTCGGGAACGAATACGAGCTGCTCGCCGGTCTGCAGCAGGCCGGGCTCGACCCGGACTCGGACGTCGACCTGGTCGACCAGCCCTTCGACATGGACCTGCTGCTCAACCGCGAGATCGATTCCGCGCAGGCCATCACCTACAACGAGTACGCGCAGCTGCTCGAGACCGAGAACCCGGAGACCGGCGAGCTCTACCAGCCGGAGGACTTCACCGTGCTCGACATGAACGAGTTCGGCGTCGCGATGCTGCACGACGGCATCTTCGCCTCCGAGGCGTTCGTCACCGAGAACCCCGACATCACCGAGCGCTTCCTGCGGGCGTCGTTCCGCGGCTGGATGCACTGCCGGGACAACCCCGAGGAGTGCGTGCAGATCACCTTCGATCGCGGCTCGATCATGGGTGAGGGCCACCAGCGCTGGATGATGAACGAGGTCAACGCCCTGGTGTGGCCGTCGCCCAACGGCATCGGCTTCATGGACCCCGCCGCGTTCGAGCAGACCGCCGAGATCGCGACCACCTACGTGGACGTCATCGAGGAGCAGCCCGGGCCGGAGGCCTTCACCAACGAGTACGTCGAGGCAGCCTGGGACGGGCTCGACGGCGACCCGTTCGGTGAGGACTTCGAGCGCGAGGACGTCGAGGTGACCCCCGGCGGCGAGTGATCGCCTCCGCTGACGCATGACGCCTGACGCCTGACGCCGAGGGGGTGGCCGCAGCCGGCCACCCCCTCGGCGCGTCCATCAGCCGTCGCGTGCACCCGTCGTCGGAAGTTGCCAAGCCAACCCGTGGGTCGTCGGGGAGCTTCGCCGGCCGCCGCCGGGCACCGGGGCTCTAGCGTGGGCGACACCGACCGCCCAGCTGATCGAGAGGTGCCGATGCCGCATCGACGCACCGTGATCGCCCTCGGTGGCAACGCCATCTCCCCGGCCGGCTCGGCAGGGACCGCGGCGGAGCAGACCGCCAACATCCACACCACGATGGTGGGGGTGGCGGCCCTGGTGGCCGACGGGCTCGACGAGCTCGTCCTGACCCATGGCAACGGGCCCCAGGTCGGCAACGTGCTGATCAAGAACGACCTCGCCCGCCATGTCGTGCCGCCCGTGCCGCTCGACTGGTGCGTCGCCCAGACCCAGGCGACCATCGGGTTCACGATGGCCGACTCGCTGGTGTTCGAACTGGCCCGCCACGGCATCGACCGGCCGGTCGTCCCCGTGGTCAGCCGGGTCCGGGTCGATCCGGACGACCCCGGGTTCACCGCCCCGTCCAAGCCGATCGGGCCGTACGTGACCGATCCCGACGATCTCGCCCGTCGTCGCACGGACGGCGAGGACTGGGTGGAGGTCGACGCGCGGGGCTGGCGTCGGGTGGTCGCCTCACCGCAACCGCGGGAGTGTCTCGATCGCCCGGCGGTCGAACTGCTACTGCACGATGGCGCGATCGTCATCGCCAACGGCGGTGGCGGCATCCCGGTCGTCGCCTCCCCGGGTGCGCCGCTGCGGGGTGTCGAGGCCGTGATCGACAAGGATCTCGCCGGCGCACTGCTCGCCACCGAACTCGACGCCGAGGTGTTCGCGATCCTGACCGACGTGCGCGGTGTGGCCGTGCACTTCGGCACGGCCGACGAGCGGTGGCTCGGCGACATCGGGGTCGGGGAATTGCGGGCGCTGGCCGCTGACGGGGAGTTCCGTGCCGGGTCCATGGGCCCGAAGGTCGAGGCCGCCTGCCGGTTCGTGGAGGCCACCGGGCGGCGCGCCGTCATCGCGGCGCTGGATGCCGCCGTGGGGGCGGTCCACGGCACCGTCGGGACGCAGGTCCACCCATGAACGATCTGCTGCAGCGGCCGGACGGGGACACCCGGGTGGCGTCCCCGGCGGTGGCCAGTCTGGCCCTGCGACCGGTGCTCACCGGGCCGCCCCGCGCGGTCCGTGAGCTCGTCCGGTTCTCGCAGGCGCTCTACCTCGAGGTCGTCGGGCCCACCCCGGACGCGGACCCGGACACCGCACCGGGCATCGGCCCGCACGCTGACCCCGGGACGGCGTCCGTCCCGGTCCTCGCCGTGCTCGGCGCGGACGCGGTGGCCGTCCCCGGCGGCCTGCAACTCACCACCGACCTCGACCACTGGGCCGACGGCCCCGTGACCGGGGTCATCGGCGACGGTCGGCTCGTGGTCGCCGGTCGCCACCTCGTCGTCCACCGATGGTGGGATCCGGTGCCACGGCTCCGCCCGAGCACCCGACCGGCACTCCACGACCGGGGCGCTCGGGCCGCGTCCCTGGTCCCGGCCGTGCGCGGCACGACGGGCGGCGGATGGCCGACCTGGACGTCGGAGCCGTCCCTCGCCGCGGCCTTCGAGCGGGTGTTGGCCGCGTTGAGCGACGGCGACGACCGCGCGGCCGCTACGGCCGCGAGCGCGCTGCTCGGGAGGGGGCCGGGTCTGACCCCCAGTGGGGACGATCTGTTGGCCGGCCTGCTCGCGTCGGTCCCGCCACTGGCTGCGGCGCTCACGACCCCCGCGCCTGGCGGCCCGGTCGACGCCGGTACGCCGGTCGGGGTCGCGGACCCCGCGCGGCCCACGTCGGCTGGGGTCGCGGACCCCGCGCGGCCCACGTCGGCTGGAGCCGCGGACCCCGCGCGGCTCGCGGCGGCCGCCCGCCGACTGGCGGTCACCGTCGCCACCCGGGCACCGGGACGGACCACCACCGTGTCGGCCGAGCTGTTGCGCCACGCCGCCACCGGCGCCGTCGCCCGCCCCGTGCTGCGGCTGTTGCGGGCACTCACCGGTCACGGTGCCCTCGAGCCCGCGGTCGCCGGCCTGCTCGCCGTCGGGTCGAGTTCGGGACACGACCTGTACGCCGGTGTGCTCGGTGCCGTCCGCCTGCTCACCGGGGGCATCCCACCCCATCCGACTACCCACTCCCTGTCACGAGGATCATGATGCGCGACCACCTCGATGTCCGTTCCGGGGTCTACGCCGACTCCGTCAGCCTGATGCAGGTCTCCCGCCGCGTCGCCGACGTGGCCGGTGTCGACGCCGCGCTGATCGCCATGGCGACCGAACTCAACCTCGACATGCTGGTGGGCATGGGCTTCGACGCGCCCGAGGCCGGGCCCAACGACCTGCTCGTCGCGATCCGCCTCGCTGACGAGGCGGCACTCGACGCGGCGCTCGCCGAACTCGACGCGGCACTGGCGGCGACCCGGGGCAGCGGCGCGGATGCCGGCTTCGGGGACGCGGCCCCGCCCCGCACCGTGCGTGACGCCGCGGTGTTCGGCGGCGACCTGGTGCTGATCTCCACCCCCGGCGAGCACGCCTTCGTGGAGGCCATGGACGCCCTGCGCGCCGACCGGCACGTGATGGTCTTCTCCGACAACGTGCCCCTGGAGCACGAGGTGGCGCTCAAGGCCGAGGCCACCCGGCGCGGGCTGCTGGCGATGGGGCCCGACGCCGGCACCGCGATGGTGTCGGGGGTCGGACTCGGCTTCGCCAACGTCGTGGCACCCGGACCGGTCGGGATCGTCGCCGCGTCCGGCACCGGTGCGCAGCAGCTGATGTGCCTGCTGGACGACGCCGGCGTCGGTGTCACCCATGTGCTCGGGGTCGGCGGTCGCGATCTGTCCGCCGACGTCCAGGGTGCTGCGACGCTGCAGGCGCTGCAGGCGCTGGACGCCGATCCGGCCACCGAGCTCATCGTGCTGCTGTCCAAGCCGCCCGACGCCGAGGTGGCGACCCGCGTGCGCGCCGTCGCGGACGGCCTGGACACGCCCGTGATCACCGCGCTGCTCGGACCCGACACCGACGACCTGACCGCCACGGTCGGGCAGGTGCTGGTGCGCCTGGACGTCGAGGCCGACGCGCCGCGGTCCTGGCCGGCCATGGCCGACCGCGCCGCGACCCACACCGAACTGCGGGGCCTGTTCGCCGGCGGGACGCTGTGCGACGAGACGATGGCGATCGCCGCACAGGCGCTCGGTCCGATCCGCTCCAACATCCCGTTGGAGGACGGTGCCGACTGGGCGCTGATTGACGGCCTCGACACCGCCGGCCACGTGATCGTCGACCTCGGCGAGGACGAGTTCACCCGCGGACGCCCGCATCCAATGATCGACCAGTCACTGCGGGTCGACCGCCTCCGCGCCGAGGCAGCCCGTCCCGGCAGCAAGGTGGTGCTGCTCGACGTCGTGCTCGGCCACGGCGCGCACGCCGACCCGGCCGCCGAGCTCGGCCCGGCCATCGCGGCCGCCATCGCCGACGCTGCCGACGACCTGGCGGTGGTGGTGTCGCTGTGTGGTTCGTCCGGTGACCCGCAGGGGCGTGATCGTCAGGCCACCGCGCTCGTCGACGCCGGTGCGTCGGTCCACCTGTCCAACGCCGCCGCGGCCCGTGAGGCCGTCACCCTGATCGGAGCCCGCTGATGCCCCCTGCCACCGCGTCCGACGCACACGCCACCGACCCGGCGTCCGACGACCGGCTGGCCGCGCTGCTGGCCGGGCCGCCGAGCGTCATCACCGCCGGCGTCGAGCTGTTCGAGTCCACCCTGCGCGAGCAGGGGGTGGAGACCATCGGGGTCGACTGGCGACCGCCTGCCGAGCCGATCGCCGCCGAGCTCGCGCGTATCGCCGCCGACCCCCGGATCGAGGCCGCCAACCGGCAGGCCTACGAGCGCATCACCGCCGCCGAACCGCACTGGGTCGGGATCACCTCGGCGCGGGAGGCCGTCGGGATCGACACCGGCCAGTTCCTGCACGCCGGGCCGCCGATCACCTGGGAACGGGCGTCGGGCCCGATGCGTGGCGCGCTGATCGCGGCGATGCTCTACGAGGGCATGGCCGACACGCCCGAGCAGGCCGAGCGGATCGGCGCGGCCGGCGAGCTGGAGCTCGCGCCGTGCCACGAGCACGCCGCGGTCGGCCCGATGGCCGGGGTGGTCAGCCCGTCGATGCCGATGTTCGCGGTGCGCAACGGCGCGTTCGACAACACCGCCTACTGCACCCTGAACGAGGGGCTGGGAAAGGTGCTGCGCTACGGCGCCTACGCGCCCGAGGTCATCGAGCGGCTGCAGTGGATGCAGCGTGTGCTCGGTCCGGCGATGGCCGCCGGGGTCGCCCAGCTCGGCTCGATGGACCTGCGGGCCATCATCGTCCAGGCCATGCAGATGGGTGACGAGCTGCACAACCGCAACCGCGCCGCCTCCGCGCTGTTCGTGCGCGAGATCGTGCCGCCGCTGCTCGAGGCGGGGCTCGACACCACGGATCTCGCGGATGTCGTCCGGTTCATCAACGGCAACGAGCACTTCTTCCTCAACCTCGGCATGCCCGCCGCCAAGGCCTCGCTTGACCCGGCGCGTGACATCCCGGGTTCGTCGGTGGTCGTCGCCATGGCGCGCAACGGCACCGACTTCGGGATCCAGGTGTCGGGGACGGGGAGCCGCTGGTTCACCGC